>Ga0123342_1000593_pt1 | contig 57776 bp, 21 predicted proteins | sample Turbeawhitnodule_FD_89960 | JGI IMG/M metagenome (GOLD analysis project Ga0123342, IMG submission 89960) | Root nodule microbial communities of legume samples collected from Mexico - Turtle bean Mexico white nodule | ecosystem: Host-associated > Plants > Roots > Nodule | place: Mexico: Nepantla... | reverse complement strand
CTTTCTTCTGCAGTTTTGGACAGTCTTTCTTCCAGTGTCCTTTCTCATGACAGAAAGCACACTCATCTTTGGCAACGGCTCGACCTTTAGACTTAGACCTCCCTCTTCTCCCCTTTGTCTGACTTTGCTGACAACCTCTTCCCATCACAAACTCAAAATATTGTATTCAATATTACAAACAATTTCAAACAACCCAAGGCGAATCAGGCTCTGATACCACTTGTTGGGAAAAACGGGTAATTTTCCCACTAAAACAAAACTCTAACAGAGCTACCCGACAAATAATATTGAATAAATAAAGCGGAATAATAAAATAGATAAAGAGGAAAAAAAACACACCAGAAAATTGTTAACGGAGTTCGGCCAATTTAGATTTAGACAAATTGGGATATATAAGAGTGAAGGAGGAGATGTTAATTTATAACCCTCAAACCTCCTTTCCGAACAATGAACCCACCGATGTAAGACTTGGGATTAAAGCAAAATCAACATTCACTCTAGATAATGTACTTTCTCTTAGTGAAAGACATTATTTATTGACAACTTGAACATTTTCCGTGACTTATAATAATTTGTGTCCTTACTATCTAGAAAAAAAGTTCAAAAACATAATTTATTTAATTCAAACAAAGATTTTAATCACATAAACGATGTATACAATCTCGCTTAAGCGACTTCCGCTTAAAATGACTGCAACATCATGCTTAAGTAAAATCCCTTCAAGTATCAGTATGTTACGTTTAAGTGAAATTTGCTTAAATGAGTCATATAACTTGCTTAAGGAGCATTTTAAAACGAAAATAAAATCAATAAAAGTCTTGCCTTAATGTAAAAAAAAATGGTAATGCGAATCAGAAAAAAATAAGCAATAAAGAAAAGCATGTGTAACCTTTATAACTTGTAACGGTAGAATAAAACTTTAAAGTAATTTATTTTTTTATTTAGGTAAGTGTTTTATAGAAAAAATTCTATCTCATTTCTATTCATCCAAACTAATGATAAAAATCATTCTACTTTCTGTTTCTGTCGATTCAAACAACATATCTTTTTTATTATATTTTTTCCTATTTTTATACTAATTTCTTTCTCTCTTTTTTTATTTCCCCTTTATTTATAATCTAAATTTTTTTTTTTAGATATTTGTTATTATTTCTTTTAATACGTGGTATGTTGTATATGAAAGTTAAGGGATCAATTTCTTGAATTACAGAGAAGAAATGAAATTAAGAAAAACTATTTTTATAAAATTAACTGGTTATCAAGAAATTAAGTTCAATAAATAAATTAAATTAAATAGTATTACTGATAGACTTGACAGACCCTATCTAATAGGTTATTTTCTTTTAGTTATACTTTTTAATACAAAATATTCAAATCTCAAATATTTTTGTCCTCAAAACCACCATCAACAATTTGTAAAATAGTGAATGGTTAAAAACACAACTAAAAAGGATGAATTAGTTTAAAAATTGATCTCTAGAGATTTTGAAAATTTTCATCTTACTCATCATATACTAACACTCATGAAATCTTTTAAGATGCGTTTATTTCTAAAATCATATTAAAAAGAATTAATAAGGGGGAAAAGAAAGATACAATAAATAAATAAAAGTAAAGAAACGACGTTAAGTTCTTACGATCGTATAATTTAAATAAAGATTTACGAAGAAATGTATAATAAAAAATTTGTGATTATATGTAATTAATTATTTTTATTTATATAATTAATTTTTATTCATATTTTACTAATATTTTATATTTATATTATAATAAAATAAATATTAATAGAAAATTATTAAAATAATGAATTAAATTTTTAATTTTTATAAAATAATTTGTTTTAATATTATTAATTAAATATTTCTTTATTTACTAAAATTTTATAATAATTTTTTATTTTAATATTGTTATTCTAAAATATAATGTTTTACTTACTAAGTGTTTATTGTAATTCTTTATTTAATTTATTTTTTTATCAAATCCTTTTTTATTTATATTTTAATTTATACTTATTTATTATATTATCTAATTAATTTAATTTTTTATTTTTTCATATAGATCGAATTAACTATAAACTTTTCACTTATTTCCTTTTTATTTTTCTTAATTTAATCAATAACACTTTTATTTTTTTTCTTTTTCCATTTTCCCCTTAACCCAATAGGGACATAATCATATTTTACCACTGTTAACTTTCTTAAATCATTTAAATAATATTACATGAACATTCTCATATATTGTACTAACTCTTTAAAATATATTACATTGGTGTGTGTGTGTATATATATATATATATATAGGGTATTACTTTTTTTATTGTTGTAATGAAAAATTTTAAACTTTTTTTATTGTTTTTTTTGGATAGATACTCTTTATAAACCAAAAATTTATAAACATTAAAAAAAGAGGGAGTTAAAATTGAATTAAACAGAAAGCTTGTGGTGATTTGACTCAACTGTTCATCTCCACAAATGGTTTGGTGTGACACATGTGGAATGACCTGTGGTTACAATCTTTGATATTGCAAAGCCTAATTTCAAGGGCTTCTATATCAAATTATCCGGCTTCCCTTGGTCAATTTTGTCTTCATCTTCAATTTCATTTTCATCATCTTTAAATAACAAAAACAATATGATATAAACATGTATTCTATAGTCTTTTTTCCATTTATTTTTTCAAGATATTGCAATGCCTTTAAGGGCAATTTTGTTTCCCAATTTCTTTCTAACCTTCTTTTGGAAAAAAAAGAGTAAATAAGATGTAATGCTATTCTGATTTGAATGACATGGAAGAATCACTTTTTTTACTGTGTTTTGTGAACTTAACACAATTTTACACAAAGACAATTAGAAAGTTTAAGAGGGGACACAGTTTTTTACCATTTTCTTTAAGGAAGCATGAGTGTAAAAAGGGTATTTAGAATTTTGATATAAGAAACTGCCAAATTTGAACTCTGGTCAAACAAATCAAATGCTCCAATTGAAGGAAGAACGATGAGATGCAATGAATTGGACAGCATGTGCTTTGGATTGCTTTGTGAAGACAACGTTTGAACATATATAATATTCCTTACACACTCACATTTTTGGATTGAACTATGTATGACCCACGAAAACTAAGTTTAAGGCTACGCTTCCATATTCCATAACCAACTATATCGTCTTCTTCACTTCTTTTATTTCTAAACTTTCAATAAACATGCCACATTCCAAGCTTCAAGATTTGGAGTAACTTTATATCTTCACCATTTTAATATAGCATGAGAAGTTGCAATGGTTTGAATATTGCAATCATTTACTACTAAAAAGATTATTAAATAAAAATTAATTTTAAAGATTAAAAATAATTAATTATTATATTGACTAAATTAGATATTATTTTAAAAATTAAAAAATTAGTAATTTTTAAATTAGTTTATATTATTGATAAATAGTTTTAAATTGGTATTTAGATTCTAAATTTAGTAGTAAAATTTTTAATAATTAATTAAATACTAATTTAAAAATTATTTATTAATAAGAAAAATTAATTTAAAAATTAATAATTTTTTTAATTTTTAAAATAATATCTAATTTAATTAATATAATAATTAATTATTTTTTATTTTTAAAATTAATTTTTATTTAATGATTTTTTTTAGTAATTTGTATTCAAAAGCACCAACCCAACTATCACAATGGAAAAAGTGACAAAAAAAAGGAAGAAAAAGATTTGTGATTTTAACAAAGTAACATACTTTAAGGGTATGATGTTAACACTCTTGGATATTTGACTGGGTGAAGTATTCAAACTTTTGAAAAAACTGATGCAAATTTAATATAAGTACACAAAACACAGAGAAAACATTAATGATATAACAACATATAAGTATAGTTATTTCATGGACCAAAAATGGAAAATATCCTTTCAGGAAAGAAGACATTGATACTTTTCACAAGTGTAGATCATAAAAGGCGACTTACGATCATAATTATTTTTTTTTCGAAAAAAATAATAAATTAAAATTAGAACATTTAAGAAATATTTCAATCTATAAAAAAAAAAGGCAAAGGAACATATGTCTGTCTTAATTAACCAAAATTAACTCCAATATAAAAAAACTAACTGCATCTGATAAAAACAAAAAAATATGCTGTAACTCTTAAAGTGCATTAATTCCTTATATAGATAAGAGAACCTACACTCTGATAATACTTTTTTATGTGATATTCTTCTTATATTGATACTAAAGTGAGATGAGGCAGTTATAAAGACATTTTCATACTATGCATATAAATTTTAGAATATGTTACTTATCTTTGTTTGACCTTTTTCTATGTTAGCAATGTCTTTAAAATCAAGCTAATAGATATTCAGATTTCTCCCATTTAACAATGATTTAGATTTGCAGAATTTCAATTTTATTGATATATTTAAAAAGTGCCAATATCTTTGGATTATTCTATTTTGTAATACTTATCATATTCACATATCACTAAATTGAATACTTATTATATTGACATATCATAACTAAACTTCAATATGATTTATATTTTGACTTACCCACATGAAAGGAAAGGAAAGTGTGAATCACGTATATGCATGAGAAAAAAGAGATCATTCGCGGAAGAAAGGACAAAAAGCAAAGGGTAATTAGCATTTGTCACATTTTTTTGAAACAACGTGAGACATTCTCTGCCTGTTTTCCGGAACTTCCATTCATTTTTTGTTTTCTCTACCTTTCGTATATTAATATCTACACGTTTCATGTTTCTTGCTAATATTTTTTTCCATTTTTCTACTCTTAAATTAACAGTTGTTTGATAGAGTTGTACACTTGCGACTAAAATGGATGGTATGAATCATAGCATTGTATAGAATATTAGTATTGAACTATTGATCATGATGCATGAGCTTTATTTTATAATAGTGAATAGATATAGTAATTAAGGCAAGCATGGAAGCATTATGACATCAAATTATAGCTTCACCATGCTATATATATATTATAGTTGGGTTATATCATTTTGATTTTGATTTTGGACAATTAGTCAGGTTTCTTTCTACAAATCATTCATTCATAAGATATATAAAATGTTGTTCTCGCTAAAATTTGAGAGCAGATGCTTGGAGGTGGTTTTCGAGGTGATCTATCATAATTGCAATCTTTGGTTGCTTAGAAGTCACAATGAGCTGAGTAGAGCTCTACCGATTGGCATTGATCAAAGTAGTGTAAGCATAATTTTTTTTTGTATCATATGTCTAGTATAGAATGGAACTTACTTTTTGTTGGAGACTCGCCTTTTGTGACGTTTGTCAATCTCCTTATCTTTGAAAAATCGTAACAAACCTCTTAATTGTGTTTTGAATCCTTCGCTTTTCAAGAATAGTTGGACATAAATATCTTCTTTACTATTTTTGGTCAAACATGTAGTCAAATGAATAAATAATTAAACAAACATAAATACAACAAATAATAAATACTTTAATCGAGATTTTAATGTTCAGATTCAACCTATATGGACTTAACTATCCGAATATAATGATCACGGGTTAACTCGATCTTAACCGAACAATACAAATATTTATAGAATTTTTTTTAATTATTGTGTTACATATAACCTCTATTTTATGTTTATGAGTTGGAACGTCTCTCAAATACTTAATTTTATTTAATTTATTCATTGGTTATGTATTATAAAAATAGACATTATAGTATTATAAAAATAGACATTATAGTAAAGAAATAAATTTGCTACATCGATTTGCTGTTTAGAATAATTTTGTATAGTTTAATTTGGCTTGGTTTGCAAGACAAAATTGGAAGGGCATATGATGTTATAGGAAGTTAGATAGAATGTACCTTCTGTCTAACATGCACTCTCTAATCATTACCTTTAATCTATTTATTCAAAACTTACGGCTGTGGCCACTTTGATTAGCACAAAAAATTGCATGATAAGCACTCATAGGAACTCGGAATTAGGTATTACTTCAATCAACTTGATACTTAAACTAATCAAAATTTAATTATTGATATGCTACTTATATTTTTTATTTGACATGTTATTGGTTTTTCTTTAACTACTGCTTTTAACTTTCAAGCCTTCATTGACCAAAACCAAACTTCCTAGTTATTTATAGCAATGGCATTAAATAGTTGAAAAGTGTAATTAAAAAGAAGAAGAAAAAAAGGAGTGGTAAGCAGAAAAACAGAATGCCAAGTGGGCTTGTTGACTCTTAGCTTGGACATAAAGATGAAAAGGACTTTTTCATGTTTTTTTTTCTTTGAAAATATATGTTTCATAACATGTTTCATAGTTACTTTATTTCAAAGAAATTAAAAAGACTTTTTAAAAATTCTGTAAAGATGTTGGTGAGAACTGACAGGATTATTTCTTCAAAAGAAACTGAGCCAATAGTTTTTGATTTGGTAAATGAGTTTGGAATATTCTGTGTCGTCCATTAAACTTTGTGTAATGTTGGTCAAAAAATATGCTGATTTCCATGAATTGGTGATTTCAGTGTTTGTGGCTTGTCGAACTTCTTGTCTCAAATATTCTTTGGGACCCCTTGGCTCTTTCTGAAATTTTCATCATATGTGACATTTTTAAGACCAGTCACATGCAGTTGAATATGGCCAAACACTGGGCTTTTTACCCATCTACTACCCTCTGCCACCTATAATATGCCCAAAACCACCAATAATAAAAACTCACAAATATCTCGCGAATGCTCTTCAAGATAACTTATGCATACAATAATTTATATAAAAAATTATTTTTTAATCAATACTTAATAACCCTTTTATTTAATTATGTAGAGAGACAAATTTGAATTTAACCTTGGCATTTTAGTTATAATTTAAGATGAGACTGAGTGCCTGAGTTCCTTCTTGGGATATGGACAGAGTCAAATGTAGATGTAGAATGACTGAAACAATAGGCACATTCAATTTTTAAAATTTCTTGAAAATTTATTTATTGGCTACATGCTCAAAAATTAAATGAGCTAAGTTGTGTTATTGGACAACTAAAATATCATCATCTTGAACTTGCAAACATATAAAGTTGGTACAACTCCAAACAAAGTTTGCTTGTAATGTTACTCAAGGTCCAAAGAGTTTTAGATAAAGGGTAGCCAATTTCTTCCTCCACCTCTACTCAAGCTTGTAATGTTACTCCCTCTTTTAATTCCAAAACTACCTTTCAGTAAAATGCAGTTTTTTTTTCCAAATTATATAATCCGTAAACCTTTTGAATTTTATAGTTTGGAATGTATTTTCTGGGTTAAAATACATTCCAAAACTCTAAGATTTCGAATACAGAATTGTATTTTGAATTATAGAGTTCAAAATTTAAAATCTGGAAGAAGAGAAAGATGGGTGTCAATGAAGAAGAGGAAGAAAATGACAAATTATCATTTCACGTTTTCTATGGAGATGCTGGAAGAAAGCATGGAGGTGCAGTAAGAAATTTCCTGAAAGGTAATTGCCAACTTTGTTGGGCTTCTGAAAAAAGCCGAACATTAGAGAAACAAATGCTTTGTGCACCCTAAAAAATTCTTTAGGCACCAATTCACCTTTTTAGCTAATCAGAAAGTCACTAATTATTTAATGTAATTAATTTTACAGGATTAGTCAAAGACAAACCTAAAAATGGTGCAGGAAGAAATTGGTAAGATAACTGCCCGTTGAAGGATCATGCCACCGAGTCGGGAAGCTACTGACATTTTTGGCCAGTCCCATTACAAAATTACATCCTCATCTTCTCAAATTTCTGCACTTCATTAGCAACTAATACAATCCAAATTATATGAACATATCAAATATATTCCAAAACAATTACCATTTTTTTAGACAGTTTAGTAAGGATGATTATAATATATATATATATATATATATAATCTTTTAAAATAAAGTTGTAACTATTATTATAAGTTTGTTGTATATTATTAGAGTCTATACCATCCAAAGTATTTTATGATTAAGAACTTAGACTCAACCCCATCACAATTTAATTTAAAAAAACATCTCCGTAAGTTAAATGAGAAATATATATATATATATATATATATAAACTATATTGTTTTTTATTTTTAAATTACATATGAAACTTTTGAATGTACAACTTCTCAATTGAGACTAGTTGGACTAAATTAACCCCCTTTTTAAAGTTCTAATTAATGGTAGCTTTATCTACTACCTAACAAGAGTATATTGCATTCAGAGAGGGGGTGAAGGAGGCACAATGGTTGAACACGATGATTAAAGAGTAAGGTATTGTGCTAAAGTGTGTGACATTCCTTGTGATAGTCAAAATGTCATTCAATTAATTGATCATCATATTTATCACGAGAGAACGAAACATAAACGACATAGTTGAGTCTGGGAATGTTAGGATTGAGAAGATATCCTCAAAGAAGAACTCCACAAATGTGTTTAGGATTGAGAAGATATCCTCAAAGAAGAAATCCACAAATGTGTTTACAAAGTCCTTGGCAAGATCGAGATTCGAACGATATCGGTAGCTAATTAATTTATTATTTGAGGACAAAGAAAGATGATGTTGGAGGCTCTTCCATGATTTGAAGTCAAGGTGAAAAATTGTGATGTTTGATTCTAAATTATGTGTAGACTGTCTGCCGAATAGCTTAGTTAAATGGTTAGACCATCTGATAAAAGAGTAAAAAACTGTCTACTAAAGATCGTCCAATAGTGATGTAATAGATCGTCTACGACAGACATTTATTAAGTTTAGTTGTCTTAACGACTTTTAGTGTTCCTTTAGTTTATATTCTATATATAGAGACTATTATGCGTATAGATGGTGCACGGTAGATTGTGTAGTATATTATGAGTAGACTATGTATATAGAACCTTCCGATGTTAATAAAAATTCTTTCTTTCAATCTTGTTGTTGTGTTTTCTTGTTTTGTTATTATTGAGAAAAAAAAATCAATTTGAAGAGAATGGTCTCAATAAATAATAGAAAAATGATAGATTGACAACTTTAAGAGTTATATACAACTTTTGATGTGATGAATTTAAAAATAAATATATATAATAAAGGGTAAATTTGTAATTAAATAATATGAAAAAATATTAAAATAATAATATTGAGAGTTGTAATGTGGTTGTATAGAAATTTTGGATTGTATCATTACCCTAAATAATAATACTTGTCATATACCAAATATTTAGCAGCCAATTTATTTTTTAAGAAAAAAGATGTATGTGTGAGAAGGTAAACTTTAGGCCAAACTAAAGTACAAATAGAATAGAGTAGAATTAGAGTATAGAATCATGTACAAAGGAACTTGGTGCGACTTGTGTGGTGGTGGCAGCTGTGAACTCGTTTATTCATACAAAAAAATTGCCTCAGATTTAGTTTATTTCCATCCTTTGTCCTATTCTAAAACATAAGTCTCCTTCGCAGTTACAAAGTTTACTAGAACTAACAAGAACCACATACTCATTTCCTACCATACACACTGGTTAACATGATGGTTTCATGTTTCAACTGTCATCATCTTCATCATCAGTAAAGTCTGGTTCAAGGGGCTTCCTGAGTGAGCCAAGAATGTCAAGTTCAGGCCCGTATCTCAGGCTTCTACCTTTCCTTGGGCTGAATGCTAGTTTTGAAGCATACATTGTGCCCATAGGAGCCTGCAGAGGTGCAGAGAAATGTTCAGTGCCAGTTCCAGGAAGAAAGGCCATCATCATGTTCTCCTTTCTCTTGAGCTCACTTGTCTCCTTTATTCTCTTATACCTGAACCATGCTGCTTGTATGAAGCATGCAGCCCAAGTCCTCCACTGATGGGAGTGGAACCTAAAAGTATGCCTCAGTTGTTTGCTGTGCAACCTTCTGAACTGTGCTGCCACAAACATCAAGTCCTCAGCAATGAGTGCAAAGGCTTCCACTTCAGTGATGGCTTTGACTGTGCGAGTTGAGGAAGGAAGGACAACCGTTGGACGAGGGTCCAAAGCCCATGGCAGAAGCTCTTCACCGCAGAAGTCACCAGAGCCAAGTCTGCATGAGTTGAAGAAACCTGTTCTGCCACCATTGGTGGTGCAAGAATCTAGGCGTCCTCTAACAATGAAAAGCATCTCATTCACAAGATCACCCTCGCGAACCACACAAGCCCCTGGAGTGAAAAGAGAAGGTTTCAGCCTTTCACATATTGCATCTAGCATCCTCTCATCCATTTGATCAAACAGTGGTACCTGCCGTGGGCCAAAAAGTAGTTCATTCTTAATTTCTTGTTTCCCAAGAAACGCGATAACAAGACTCTTGCACCAGTTCTCATCACCCATCACTCATCACTTTTATACTAGATTGAACCATTCATTTGGTCTTATGATTGTTCTCGTTTTAGGTTTTAGTCCTATACCACACAGTTGTAGGTTTTAGTCCTCACGTATGCACAAGATCACAGTAAAATCGCTACAGAAGTATTCCAATATAGAAAAACCGTCACAAAAAAAAGAACTGTTCATGAGCCAACTATTCCACATGCTAAACATGAGACGATTGTTGTTTGAAACTTTTGCAATTCACAAAACTGTTTAAGAGAAGGCAAAGAAGTAAGCAAAGACTTACTTGTCGAACGAGATTAAGGCAAAGGTGGCGTTTGATGTCACGTCTTAGATCTGTGGGAAGGTCTCTGAGAATAGTTTCTTCATCAACTCCCCTAGTAGCAACCCATCTGAATTGTTCATGACGTCGCACATTTTGCTTCAGGTAACGAGGGAGTTGCCTGTGATGCATCCATCTTTCCGTATCTGTTCTTCTTATTCTCCATTCTTCTAGCCGCGTAGTGGTGGATTGCAAGTAGGTCTGTTAATTGGTAAGAATTTCAGTTATATCAAAAGGTTTGAAACTACAAGATATGAGGATCAGAGTTATGATATTATTTAGATATTATCATATTCGTGGTGCATTCTTCATCCCCTATTCAAAGTGGACTAGAAAATATTGATTAAGGTCCTAATTAGTACAAACAAAAGGAATCAACCATCAATGAAAAATTTTAACTAAAGATCATTGTAAGCCTAATAGTTACTATGTGGATTATCAATTCATTAGAAAGTAAGGCAATAATATATACTAGAGTGAACACAAAGTTGTCTTATAAGGTTCAGAAATTTTTTATTATCCTCTAAGATATAAATAAACCTGATGTTTAAGGAATGCTATTTTACTAAACAGACAAGGAGTTTCTTATTGCAAATAATTTTCAAGTTCTTAGACTTGCGGCACATTAGAACACTGACAACTTAGACTTACTTGCATATTGCCAATGAGTAATGCAAAAAGCACCAATCCAAGAACTGCAATGATTACAGCAAAATTGATCTCTGCAACACGTGTGCCTGTTAAGAGATTTTGTCCCACAGAGCTGCAAATTTGGCATAGTATTAACTCACAAACTTTAGTGTGGACCAAAAATATGTTAAGGATTAAGAATGAATGGATTTTGAAGATGTAAAGAACGTAATATTTTCTTCAAGCAACATGAAGGTCTTGATTATAGAAAAGATGCAATAAAATTGTTCTGTGATGAATTATTCAATTACGATAAAAAAATAGAAGTTACCTTAGATTCCTTAGTCCCCACCACAGACAGTAATAGTACTTGTTGAAGAATTTTGAGGCTGTAACTTCCAAATTTAGAGCATCAGTAAAAATGCCAAATTGAAAGAAATCACTGTTCTGATCACATAGGCTTGAGAGATTGCTTGATCTTAACCAAGCAATCCTATTTGGGTCAGCGATGCTTTGGCAATCAAGATAATGATACTGGCAGTGTGGGTGCTGCAGTGCACAAGCTTTCTTCCAACATTCATTCTGGCGTTCAATTGACAACAGGTACCAAGTGGATCCTAAAACCTTTTTAAAATAGAGGTACAGTTAATAACCTAATCAGAAGCAACAAGAAAAGATAAAATAAATGAAAAATAGATCTGGGTATATAGTAGTCCAAATTTGAAAGCTATAGTACAGACAAAGTTCATCATAAGTTCTTATGCAGAGAATTATTTGGAACAGTAACTTACATGACTAGCCAGCATATAGAGCATCAGATTATATGCTGCCCCAGCCCATGCTTTTTCCATCATTACCCCATTTGCCTTGACGATTTCAGATGATAGAGGATAAATAAGATACAACCTCAAGACGTACTGGAAAATGGAAACAAGGCGCAAAATATGCCTTGAAGCAATCATTTGAGGCCCTTTTAGATTTGGAATTACGGCCCAAATTAATACCTAAAATGTGTATATGAATTGCAAAATTATTATCCTATTGCAGAAGAAACAAAACAGGATGTTTAAAACTGATACACAATAGTATTTGATAGCTGTAACATCTATTTAGTTCAGTAAATGACCCTAAGAAATGCAGCCAATAGAAACTTTTAGCATATTATTGTATTATAATTGTTTTATCATAGAACAAAGGAGGTTTCACGATCTATATAGAGTATAGTTAGGTGGTGCAAGTGAAAGGGTTTTATCAAAACTTATAACCCTAAAAGCCTTACAATTTGTCCAAATATGTTTTCAATTCATTCAACCAAGCAGATTCTTCGTGCTCTTTATCCTTCTCTTTCACCCATTTGGCAGAATGTGAACACGATGCTGGTGTAAATTAGCAATGAAAATGAAGGTAAAAAAAATTACAGCATGAAGTAGAAGTCTGCTAAATCTCAGGTTATCTAGATACACAAGTATAAAATTGCAAATTAATGGTTAAAGTGGACCTGGTTTTGATGTATCAGGTTGAGAAAAATTGATATATAGGGATAACAATAGTGCATGAAGTAATATTTTTATTGTGGTCAGTATCAATTAACCAAGTTTTATATTCCCACCATAAGGAAATCTAGTATTAACATATATTCATAGCTAGAGTTGACTAAGATCATTCAAAATATTAAGATGTGCAAATAATGTTTAATAGTTAAGCAATCATACTGGAGGGTGATTTTCAGAAATTTTTGGATCAGAGGAAAGACGAATGCAAATTTTGCATGAGGAACATACCTGAGGAAGTGGTTGAGCAGCCACTAGATCAAGCCAGAAGTCTTTTCGCATGTAGTTTGATGCAATTTTTGAAGAGTCTATAATAAGCTCTCCTCTACCAGAAACACGAGAGGAAGGAGCAATATAAGCTGTTTGAAACCGAAAATAAATCTGAATAATGTAAAATGCATCTATCAAAGACCGGATTATGGTGAGGAACACTTCAAGACCAGTTGACATATCAATGCACTTGTCTTTCTTAGCCACTGGTAAGTAAAAGAAAAGGGGATCCACAAACAGTGAAAGCAAACAAGCTGCTAAGAAAATTTTATTCCATGTATTTACTGTAGATCCCCTTGGATCCAATATCAAAATCTCTGTTGAATCATAATCCTCAGAAAAGACCCTGGAAAGTTCTCTTCCATCACCAGACTTGCCTATGCCATCCTTTCCAACCTTGTGTTTGTCACTCGTCTCATCATAGGCCACCAATGACAAGTGTTTTTCTTTGTTGTCCATTAACTTATTTGTCTCAAGTTCATCTCGAAATCTGGTTGCACATATACACAACTGAATTTCAGTGCCAAAACGAAATGGAAAAAAAAAATGATGAAAATAGCCAAGCCCTGAAAAATTGTAATCACATAGATTTATACATGGCCTATTGCATTATTAAGTTAATAGAGTTACCAGCAAGTTACATTAAATTCTAACTATGTGTACAAGTTTTCAGCTCAATGTCAAAGGGAAAAGCTTGCAAACCTCACAGATCTTGATCTATCTGAACCCATAGTTGGCTAGTAGTAAAACTATTTAGTTTCACTCCTCTAGTAGAAAAAGAGAACATATATATATACAGGCTATTAGCTGCATGAAAAGATTTGACAATTACATGCTCAACCACAAAATATTGAAGCTAGTTTTCTGTGTAGTCTTTCCCAGAAATCATGTGACACGAAAGTAGTACTACGTTGTACAGTAATCCTTTTTGGGTTTTTTTCATCAAAGTACAGGTAAAACATGTGAATTTGACACTTCTAAAGCTTGTGGAGGATTCAAAGTCGTCGTTCTTGGACTTAATGGTCAACTTGACATAATTTGTTCTGATATACAGAGATGAAACTAACTCAGAATATGAAATGAAACATACATGAGGTCCATGTACGTTGAGCCACAAAAACTGCCTTAGTTTTCTCCACCATTTTTAATATCCATGCAAAATTTTAAGGTAGAGTTAGGGGAAACGTATGATTGAAAAGCATCACATTCAAGTTCAATTATGTGAATAAATAATACAAGTAGAAAGGGAAATACCATAAGCCAGAAAAATGAGAAAGATGAAAAGAACATAGAGGAAGAGAAATTTAACCAGGAAATCCTTGCTGTCAAATGCCCTTAAGAGCTAATTTTGAATTTAGAATTTGACTTCTAACATGAATTTTAATTCCACTCTCTTGATTTGTCCTAATCAGTGAACAAAATGGAACATGGGTCATGGAGCAGTCTCATTCTATTGTGAAACAACTTTGTTTATTGTTTCCCCACTTGAGTTATATGACTTGGATTGTAACTGTGTGAGAAGGTGCCAGAAAAGGTAATTTGAAGATTGCCTACAACCCCAAAATTCAAATAATGTCCTACATGTTAAGGGAGCATTCGAAGCTCTTCAAGTGACACATGGTTTTGTTTAATGTTTTTTATTCATGTCATGTGTAGAACAGAATACTCTACTCAGGGGACTGTAAACTTTTTTCTTCCTTATGTGTCTCAAATTTTGATGAAGAGATTTTGACAACAGAAAACCTTAACCAACACCACAGCAGAGATTGACCATTGATGTCAGCCTTTCTCTCAACTGCATGCGTTGTCTGTGGTGGGTCAGCTATGCATTGATATTGGTGTGTAGAATTATGCCATTATAAACAACACAAATGGCGTATAACACCTACACTAACACTTCAATTTTCAACACACTACCTATTAATGAACAAAATTCATGCAAGTGATGAGTTTCATTTTTTTTATGCGTCTCATGTATATATAAACTAATGAGTCTGGTATGAATTTCAACTAATACAAAAGTGAGTTAACACATTAGAAAATTCTCAGTCATTTTTCTTTAGAAATCAATTTTGGGTGATTGTTATTGTTATTATGACTATGATATCTGATACTGAAGTCAGTATTCGATCTTAATGCAATAAATATATGTACCTTAACATTATGTTAGTCAACCTATTAATAAAGATGAGTTTGAATCTTTATGTCTACGAACACAATTTTAATGATTAATCTTCTGATATTCTATAAGTTGTTATTTCTAATGTTGGTTTAATCAGTCATTAAGCTACGTGATGCAGTACAAGGGGTGCTTAGTTTATATTGGGAGGTTTCCTCGCCTTATGTGGTACACGTTATTTATAACACAATCTTTTCTCAAGTATCAATACAATTTTATGGTTTCTAATAATTTCAAATTTTTCACTATTATTTATAATTTTTGCTATATTATTCTCTCAAGTGTGTGTTTGAGTAAAATTTTTCATACATACTTCTAAAAGTTAAAAATAAGAAGCTAAAAATGAAATAAATTTTTATGTAAGTTAAAACAAGTTTATGTACAAATTGAAAATTTTGATTTTGAACAACTTAATATGATTTATAATAAATATCCCATTATTTGAAATTATGTGAATCTGAAATTTTGTGAAATTATTAGGTTGAATTTGAAGGTGAATAAGTAGTTATGCAGTTGAGGAGTTATAGGGCGTGGCAGAATAACCGTGACTATGGGGTGTGAGTAAATGAATACATATTGCTATTGAAAAGCTGAGAGCATTAAACCCAAGATGGTTTGCATCAATCACACTCATATATTTCAGCCACCCAAACCAAGTGATATTAAGAATGAATAAATGCATTTTTTTTTTATATTACTCCTTCTCTATCTTCTAAATTGCATACATCTTAGTTATTTCAGTAAATATCCTTAAATATTATTTATAAAAAAAGTATTTCTAAATGTAGAGAATTATTTAATATTATTTGTTAAGTGATTTGTATCCTTTATTTTAATAAAAATATTTAAATATGTTTATTTAATATCCCTTAATTTATGCATCAATTATATAAGATAAAAAAAGTATTATTGTGTACTTGTTTTTAAAGATGTTGTGCATTTTATAAATGGGATTCTACTAGAAAACATTTTTTGAGTTTAGGTCGGAAGCTGATACACTTATACATATATAATTTGATAATATCTTGATTTTATGTTAGATTGTATTTATGCTCTTTTTTTTTATTAGTTTTTATGTGACAAGTTATGAATATCTAATTCATTCTAAACACTACTTAAAGATTTATAATTTTATTTTTTAAGCTATCTTCTTTTTATTTTGGAGATATTTTGAGCATGGGAATTTACTAGATTAAATTAGAATTTTTTTTCAAAAAGTTGTTAAATTCCTTTTTGTAATATTCTAAGGTTTTCTTATTTATTTTTACTGATTTTGCTTTAATGGGTATTTTACTTTGATTAAAAAAATTATATAATAGGCTAACTCAAAATGAATTTCTATTCTAAAATGCGATAGGTATTTTTGTGCAAACTTCTTTTATAAATTCTTATTCAATTTTTTTTTTACTTTTTCGATATTTTTTTCTTATACAAATCATCTTTTATCTTTATATAAAGAATTTGTTGTTGTGACATATTTATTTCACTTATTATTGATAATACTTAAGAAATTGGCTTCTTTTAACTCTTTTTTACCTTTTATCTCTTTTACTCTTACTAGTTTATAAATTCAAATATATTATTTTGTGTTTTAATTCATATTTCACACACTTCAAAAGGATATATTTGCTTAAGAAAGGAAATTCTTAGGATTATTTCTTTAGTTATCTCTCTAGTAAAAATGATTTTTTTTTTCATAATATTTCTTTTATTACTTTTACTTGTCATTTTTGTGTGGTAACCTCTTAATTATATTTATTATAGTGGTATCTTTTTCGTGGTAATTACTTGTTTCTTATTTCTTGGTTCTTCCAATATTATTATATTAGTCTTGCATTATTCATCACTTCATTTTATTTTATTTATGCTTCTTAGTTCTAAATTATATTTGTATCACTTTTAATATATATATATATATATATATTTCTCTCTTTTCTCTACCATCATAATGTTTATCATGGTCTATTCTTTTTACTTATTTTTCTTTTGAATCAAACAACTCTTTTAATAGTATCTATGTTTTTACAGCAAAAGAAAAACAAAGATTAAAAGTGTTCATGTACCGGTCGGGGCCGGACAAGGTGGGAGTCCCACCATCCGGTCGCAGCCGACCGACATGAGCAAAATCATTAAATTTATTAGAAGAATAACAAAACTAAATCGTAATCAAGCATGATAATCATATAAATAAGCACAAATTTTAAGAAATAGGTACGTCATCATTCAGTACTAATAGCACCGAGTGTCAAATACCAAAAACTCACTTAAGCGTCGAAGTGTCTTTTGCAAGTACCATCCGAGCTTGAAGTCTACGGAGACGAGAAGCGAGGGAGTGAAAGGAAAGCATGAAAACTGTTTATTGATGGAATTTACTAATACTCTTACCAAATATTATTTTACAAAAGGATTCTAATATTATCATAATAAAAGAATCCTTGTAATTTTTTAAGATAAGGTTTGATAAGAGTGTTTGTAAAATTCTTTTATAAAAGAGAAATTGTGTATACTCTTAGAATTCTATTTAAAAAATGTTCTCTTTAAATCTCTCTCTCTCTCTCTCTCTCTCTCTGAACACTTTCCTTGTATGATTCATATTATTAGACCCCTTCTAAGATGGTAATAAGTTTTACGCTTCCATTTTTTTTTTGAAGAACTTGTATACCATACTTCTTACCAGTAATCCATTTTTATTAAGTTCTTTATGATTATGACAATTAGGAATACTCTTATTAAGACATTATATGTCATGGGAGCTCAACCAACCCTTCAAACAGGAGTATACATATATATTATTTTAAAAGCCAAATAATTGATAGGATAAAAGCTTTATATTAACGAGCATGATTATTAAATTTAGTAGGAGTGTAAAAAATATCTCATGAAGGGATATAACCTTAATAGGTTGAACAAATAGACATTTCTTTTACAAAATTGCATAAAACTTTAATTGCTTGATGGATTATGTATGTTAAAATGAAATGAAATAGTCCATATACAGTGGCTAAACATTTTTGTTTCTTTGGTGACCTAAGCTACTTGGCCTTTTTGTTTATGTGGCAACACAATCAATGAATTTTGTTAAATCGTAAACATAATTAAATTTAATGACTAAACTATAAGTGAGAATCTTCGAACAAAAATCCTCACAATAATTCCTCTTAAATTTCTCAATACACATGGATTTAAATGCTCTAACATATATTAATACGTAATTTACCATTGATCATGACTCGTTTTTGTTTCAGCAAGTTGAGTTGAGTTAGTTGCAGTCAAATTTCACGTATTCATACACTTACTATCTACAAATAATTGCGCATAACATCTCGAAATTATTAGATCAAAATCCGATTACTATATTTTGACAAATTGAAGTTAAATTTGAGATTCTTAAAGTCATCCATAAATTACATTTTCTTTTACTTTCAGCGAAACTTACTTTTTCTTTAAAATTAAGTAACATAAACTTACAACCAAACATTTTTTATATATTTATATTTTCACACATCATGACAAGACAAGATATTTGATAAAAGTTACAGACATGAACCATGAGATGTTATCGTACTTTTTAATCTTGACAAACCTTACAGAATGTGCTACCCAGATTAATCCTTTTTGACATCTACAGTTCCAGGTTTAACAGGATCTGCTGAAATAGGTTCAACATCTGCCTCAGCCTGCTAATAACATAACAATTTTGTAATGTCAGTTCACATTTGAGTTCATGGAAGCTTCATATGCTAAATCATCAAAACAAAATTATAAGCATGCACAAACATATCAACACAAGCATTATGCACGAGGCAGGCACAAACTAAAAAGAAAAAAACAGAATCTATCATGTCATAAGGGCACCAACTTACAAGAAGCACAACTGAAGGGTCACTACTTGGTAGGGGGTGCCTAAAGCCTAACTAACCGTTACAATATTGCATGTTTGAGAAAAACAAATAATTGACAACAGAATAGATTTTTCTCAATTGGGAGATCCATATCATCATTGATAACAAAAACCCTTGTCAGGTAAGCCAAATATTATACTGAAGAACACACAATTGAACATCGCCCTAAAATTGTTCCTGACATAATAGTAGTCTTTGCAAGTGACTAACCCCCAGCAATCATGTAACATAAGATAAAAGATAGTAGAATAGACATCACTAAACTCAAGTCTCATTGATTTGACCAATTATACTTCATTATCCGTCAAAACAAATTAAGTAGTACCAAATATGATAAAGTTGAAAATAATACAACCAACTCTTTTTTCATTCAAATTTGTAACATAACAGGAGACCTGGCCACAAAAGTCTAGAGTTAATCAAGGAATTCCACATCAATCACCCTATTCATTTATAAGGATTAGGTTTTCCTCTTTCCCAACTCTTTTAGGCACAATGTTCAACTTCTTTGACTCTGACCCATCAATTTTCACTTGGAACTGGATCAGAATGATAAATGAAGGCATCAATATTCAAATTTTACAGAATTCAAGTTCTAAATCCCATTGGCGGACAGATTTCAGAACAAATCGCCAAGAAAAAGAAAATTTGGAACCAGATCTCCGCATTATCCTATAGCGCATAGTACCAAGATCCCATTGTGGAAACTGGTACATGATGATCATGTGCAAGTGCAACTAAAATAGCTAAGAGATTACCTTGATAGTTCAGTCGCAAACTCTCATTGTGGAAACTGTACAAAACTATAATATGCAAATGCAACTAAAATAGCTTAGAGGGATTATCTTGATATCATAATACAAAGATTGATTCTCTTTCTCGAATTCTATTCCAGAACATTATGTCCCAGTAATACTTCTACAACAGCTATATGAAGCATGGTTACGGCTCTTCAATGTCCCACGTCTGATACTGACACGCATAGGACATGTGACCGTTATCCTGCTAAAGTGTGGAATTTAAAAAATGTCTTTCGTGACTCCAACACTCCTCGGACATGGAGGAGTAGATAACGTGATTGTTTTTAGAGGTTGGAAAGTCAAATATTTTCTCTTTAAACAAACAAACCGTTTAGTAGATTTGTCTTTAGATGAAGCTAAATTAAAGGGTATTTTTTTCAACCATGATGATTAATAAGGACATAAAATGTCTTAAATCAATTAAATTCTGTTGAATTCCATCTTTCTTTTCTTTACAATCACATTCCCCAATCCTTTCAGGTTATAAAGTGTGGCATCAGTCCCACACATGGCCAATGAGGAATTCAAAACCCAGAATCGCATTGATTATTTCCTAATTCCTACATACTAAAAGACAATAAGTATCGTTGTTGTTCAGGATGAAATCATACATACATTACTCCACCCTACCATTAACAACAAAATCTCCTTTCCAAACCTCCAAATTGAGCCACTGAAAAATCTTGTCATTGTTACCCGCATAAACAGTTTGTTTAATTCCATAATAACTATTTCAATGTCATACATATCATGATTTCTAATTGTCACTGACAAAAGTCTTGTCATTTTTAATAGGACAATAACTATTTCAAAGTCATAGAGATCATGATTTCTAATTTTTTTAGATGCAAATGCTAATTATTTATGTTAGTATGTCAGTGAAAAATTTGAAACCACTACCTCTACCTATCTCCATCCAATGCATAGAAATTAAACAATTAACATTAGACATTCACTTACTTTACTAACACCAGTAGTTGGAGGCTTGTATGGACATGCAGGAGGAACCCTCTCTGGTTTCCTGTACTCCCAACCAAAAACCCGATAGATCTTTCCCTGAAAACAGAATTACAGATCAACAACCACTCAAACATCTCGTATAACCATAAATTTCATTAATCACCATAATTTCATGTAAAGTAATAAAAACATGTACTTACCATGATAATATCGAAGAGAATAGGGAGAATATTAACTATCGGAACCAGAAAGAGGGGCAACAAACAAGCCAAGCAAACCTGGGGTATCGCAAATTCAATTTTGTATAAAATTAGAAGAAAACACAGAATTGATCACAGAAATGGAAAGAATGAGAGAATCATAGATAATCCTACCATGTTGAGTACGGAACAACCAAGAACAGTTGATTCAACACCACAATTCCCAATAGAAGCGAGGTTTGTTTGGAAAGAGAGACTATTTGATCATTCAACAACTACTTCCAAAACTATGTATGTGTTCGAATTTACACTATTCGGCCCATTCATTATGGTCCATGGACTGCAAAAGGAATCAAAGCCCACCGAATAATTATTTAATGGCTTCTTCTTCCAGCACCCTACATTTTTCTTCCTGCACCCATAATTTTAAAAATCTCAAAACTGACCTTGACCTATTATTGGAAAAGAGGCACCATGTTGGATTTTCTTTGCCACTGTTCATCTTCTTCATTGAATATCAACCACTGGTGGAGGGTCTTGGTAGTTGTTCGGATCAAGGTACGTTGTCGAAGTGTTGTTTGGGTTCTAGAGGTAAAAATTAAGTTTGTTTTAGGAGCATTGGTGGTTGTGGAGATTTCATGGTTACTGGAAATCAAGATTCGGTAATGTGTTACGGATTCATCAATGTAGAATTGATTAATTTTTTATTTTTTGGATAAGGGGTGTTCTGAAAGCAAAGTTTTCATATATTGTTGATTTTCGGATTGCTGAATCTGGAAGCTTAATGTGTGTTACGGATTGGTGGATTCGGAATGTGTTTTTTGTATTATGGATTTCTGAATCCGGAATACATAATTTGAATTATTGATTTCTGGATCTGGAATGCATATTTTGAATTACGGATTTCTGGTTCCATAATGGTTTTTTTTAATTATGGATTGCTGGATCCGAATGAATTGTTTGACTTATGGATTTATGGATCAGAATGCAATGATTTAATTTCATTTTTTTAATTTGTAGAAACATGGACAATAGTGAAGAATTTGAAAATAACTATATGATGGGATTGATGTGTAGGATGGTCAACATGATGATGATATTGAGAAGTCATTATCTAACAAATCAATAGACAATATATTGAAGGGATATGAATGTACAAATGTGTTTACTACAGATGAGATAAAGTTAAGTTTTTAAAGTATGTTTAGTTAGAAATGTAGAGTCCTATGGACATCGTGTGGAGGCATTTAATGTTGTTTATTCACCATGACCTGTATTTACTAAATATGTGATTAATACTTAGCTAAATCCACATAAAGAAAAGTTTGTTAAGGCTTGGACGAATAAGGTCATGATGCACTTAGACAACACTACAAGTAACAGGGTTCAACATGTTGTGCATCATCATGTTCAACATATTATTTATCTTCTTTAATATGTTGTGCTTTTAAGAGAGGTTGTGGGATGTACATCTTGTGAACCTCTTCCCCTAGTTTTCACCATTTTTGTTTAATAACATCATTTAAGTTAAACTAAATTACAAACAATGCGGTGTTAAAGTCTCCCTTCTTAATCCCACCGTCTATATTTAAAGTTGAGTAAAAATTATTTTGATAAAGTAATTGTTATATTTATCCCTTCTTAATCCAAAATTATAATGGAATCCATAATTTTGGATATGAAAAAACGTTTACGAATTCTCTCTTTCCTAAAAGTATCGAATTGCATTGTTTAGAATAATAAAGATGAAGTGTGGAAAGAAAAATTCGGAAGAGAAAATAATATAGAGATCTGGAAACAAATTTTTTTACTGAAGTCATAAGTTGGAAAGACCACTCTAAATTACCAAAGACATATGTGAGATTGAAAGACAATGTGAGAGATAATGGAGTCTGCGTTAGTTGCGGCTGCGCAAGAAAAAGATGATGGTGACTGCGCAAGAAGAGCTTTTTAAGTATACATTCTGTCAGACACATTTTTTAAATTTTAAAACATAATAAGGATAATTTAGTGTTTATATAATATTAGTGGGGTGCAGGAAAAAAATATGTATTAAGGAAGAAACTGCCTTGTTTTATTGATAAACACTTCCTATGTAGACTAGTTGGTTGGTACCAATTTATGAATATCATATCTTATTCTAATTATATTCTATATATTCTATCTTATATCTTATCCTATTCAGATGTAATATGTATTATTTGTTGTGCTAATACAACAGTGTGTATGTTTCTTGTGTTAGGAATGGAGTTAAGTTTAACATAATAGCATGGACAAATCTCTTCTCTCCTCTCTTAATATATAATACTTACATACAAATTTAAATTATATAATAATTAAAATATAAAATATTATTATTCAAATATATTTTAAAGTAAAATATTTGTATCATAATATTAATTTTAGAAAAGTTATATGATTTATTTATAATTTTGAAAAAAAAACTAATAACTATACAAATAAAGTAAAATTGTGCACAATTTTGTTAATATTAATTTAAATAATATGATATTAATTTTGTAAAAATGTTTTATGATATGATATAAGATTAACAACAAAATAGTAAAATATAAATAAAATATAAGAATTAAAAATAAATCTTAGAATGGAGTTAAGTTTAACATCATAGCATAGACAAATATCTTCTCTACTTTCTTAATATATAATACTTACATACAAATTTAAATTATATAATAATTAAAATATAAAAAAATTATTATTATTCAAATATATTTTTAGGTAAAATATTTGTATCAGAATATTAATTTTAGAAAAGTTATATGATTTATATATAATTTTGAAAAAAAACTATAAAAATAAAGTAAAATTTTGTTAATATTAATTTACAGAATATGATATTAATTTTGTAAAAATATTATATGATAAGATTAACAACAGACTACTAAAATATAAGAATTAAAAATAAATAAAAATCAAAATACTTGTTTAAACTAAATAGAATGTGGGATTAAAACTAATTAAAAAAACTAAATTATAAATACTTCTGGTATATTATTTTCAATTAAAATAAATTAAATATGAAATTATGTTTAAATATTTTGATTTCAATCATTTTTATATTGACCAATTTATTTCAACTCAATAAATTAATTTAACAAATTCTAGTTGTTAGTTACTAACTTTTTAACTACAAGTTAATTTCTCAGTTAATTTTGTAAATTATTAACTAAATAAAATTAGATTTTTCAGTAAGTATAAAGTGTGATAGAAAAATTAAAATTTAAAAGGTTCAAATGTGTGTGATTAAAAATTCCGACCTGCCGGATTCGAACCAGCGACCTAAGGATTATCTGTTGGAATTCCCACTACAGTCCTCCGCTCTACCAACTGAGCTAAGGTCGGTTTGTTAATATTCACATCTATTTAATTTAATTATCTTTTTACTGCACCACCACATTTAATTATTTCTTTCATTTCAAAAGAATTTTCTTCTCTAAAAAAAAAATGTAGGGAATTAATAGTAAGAATTAGCTTAATTTGTATCAAATAGTCCTTAAAAAAATACCTGATTTGACTCTTAGCCTTCACTAATAAACCATTGTTGACACCCTCATGGTCTAAATTTATAAGTCAAGTTCAACTCTCAAAATTTTTATATTAAAAAAAGTCAAAAGGATGGTGATTATGTGTTGTTAATATTATGTTGATTATACAATAAAAGTATTGGAAAATATTCTATTGACTAAAACTAGTAGTTTTTTTAAGAAAAAAAAACTAGCATAATCTTTTTGGGATGGAAAAATTGTGTGGAAATAAAATTCTTTTATTATTATCATTAATATGTCCCTAGTTTGGATAATATCTATAACTAAAATCTTTGAAGTTAACATAATTGGATCACTAACTAATTAGGTCATACAATTTATAATTGCATACCATTAATATTTTATTATTTACTTAGATCACTAGCAGTTGAGAGAAAAACTTAAAATAATTGATAGTTGATGTAAATAAAACGATAATTTTATCTTAGATTAAATTCAGTTTACATTTTGAAAATAACTATGTCATCTTGCATGAAAAGTATCCATAACCCTTATAGTTAACTAAAGATATATTATTATATAATAAAGTAGTTTAGGATTTTAAAAATAACAATAAAACTTTTCCAATTTATTATTTTAACTATTTTTATTTTACACTTAATATTCTGAAGTTTTCCTAACAAAATATATATTTATATGTAACTAATTTGTCAATTAATCATATTTATTCTAAAGTATTATAATAATATGTAGATGTTAAATTGTTTCAGCTTAATTATTATAAAATATATATAGTTTTTATGTTTGAAATGTTAAATGGGAATTAGGGATTGACATGACTTATGAATGCTTGAAATGAAAAAAAAAATGAGAAATTTTATGTATTGTTATAAGTCGTCCGTTCTGTGTGATAAGTGAAACTTTAAATTCTCATGAAGATTTGCATAATTGCTTTAAATTGAATATATATATATATATATATATATATATATATATATATATATTAAAATTGCATTAAAAATGAAATAATTATATATATAACTTCTTTTGCAATTAAAAATGTGTAAATATGCACAAAATATAAAGAATGAAAAAAATAATAATTTGCCACACATTTATGGGTACTTGATAATTAGATCCAGGAAACAATCTGAAATTAATATTGTTAGTAGATTCTAGCAAATCATGCAAAACCAGTGAAGAAAATCTCCTGAAAACTGTAGAAGTTTCCTTGCAATAAATTAAAGGGCCCATTGGAGTTTCAGAACTACAGATATTTTAATTTCTTAGATTAAATGACAATGTAACACAAGAACACACTTTTCTGACATTATTTTCATTGTTCTAACCCCAAAGAGAAATACTACAAAAACGAAAAATACAAATATTTTACAAATTTTTCTTCTGTCAAGTAGGGTCCTTGAACTTTGGATCCGTACACTTGCATCAATGTTGTTGTCAAGGAATGGCCCCATCTCATGTCATTCCCATTTAAAAACTAACTTTCCAAGAGACACCACAACACATATAATTAACAAATCACACACAGAGAGTAGTGATTGAAGAAAGTTTGGTTCTTGAACAGTAAAATTATGCAAAATGACTTACTTTCATATCAGTAAAAAATATTATGCACCTGCTACACCAAATAGGAACTTACTGCAAATTTCCTTTACCACAAACTCCACAATTATTCCGATTTGGTGTAACATAGTGTTGCATACCAATAAACACGTAATATTATTTTATTTATAGGAATCATTCAATGATTTAACCCACCAACCATTGCAAAATTTTATTATAGAAGAGTCAATTATTGAGTTTTGAAAGTGTTACCCCCAACACTCAGGTGTTAGTCTGTGGTCTCTTTTGGGATCTTGGCAATAGTTATAGACCATGTGGTATTTTTGCACCCCTCTCATGGTCCAGTATTGGCGTCTGGTCAAGCCACCAGAGCGATATGGTGAGGCTGAGGCTAAACGGCACCAACGAGAGGCATAGGCTGAGCAACCACCAACCTTGAAGTTAGTGTACCTTGCAACAAAAGGTTGGTATCTGTAATCAGCTTTGTACTTTCCATCTTCTGTTGCCCATGATGAGGCATCCCATATTGAACCATAAAGCCACATTGGTCTTAGTGGAAATGTTTCAGCACTCTTTCTTGGGTACCTCCTTATGGGAATATCATCCACAAGGAATCTGATATGTAAATTCATAATGTCAGTAGAAGCAATTAATTAATACATATATACACACATATGTATAATATGGCAGTGGCTGTATGATATCATACACAATTTTGTATAATGTGATATCCAACACGGTTTCTGATTATTGTATGTAAATTGAATTTGATGTCAGTTAGTTCTGATTAGTTTTCATATTACTGTGTTAATGCATGAAAAGTAAACTTTAATGTTATGGGGAAAGTGTGGAAGTAATTTTATAATAACTTCAGAGGCCACAAAGTATATCAGAGTGGATAGATTTATACTTTATTCCACACTTTAATAGTTCCACTTTTATACTATGTGGTGTTGTTCATGATGTGATCTTGATTTTATATGAATAACCCTGTCATAAAGTGTCCCTTTTCCTTTCCTCAATTTAAGAGAAAACAAAATTCTCTCCCTTTTCATCATCCAAAATATCACTCTCACTCAGTCGTGCCTATACTGTGGTACCTTTTTATGAGCCAGTCAAATCCATGACACAAATGTAGCCCAAGTTATAGTGTTGATTCCTTTTTTCCTCTCTCTATCTGCTTCAGTGGAAAATGAATTTTTTCCTACCCTATCTTCTCTAACTAAGAAATACAGGCATTTCAAACACTACCATACAGATGCATTGTAAAATGTAAAGTAACTTACATTATTTCCTTAGGACTCCAAAGTATAGCATAGTGATGAAAGTTTTGTGTAGGATCAAACCAAAGGTGGAACTTCATTTCTCTGCCAATAATTGTGCCATCCCCACTTCCTCTTATATAAACATTGGTCTGTAAAGTGTAAGGCTTTCCAAATGTCGTCCCAAGAAACTCAATGTCCACTTCATCATGGAAGCCCGGATGTGCCTCGTTGTTAGAAAGCTGTCATTTATCAGATCATTTGTAAACTTGAACTAAAAATGAATGTGAAAAACTACAAACTTCCATCAATCAACTTATACTTTTGTAAAAAATCCTTTGATCATAACTTACATAGAAAGCTGTGATAACTCCTGCAGTATAGCCAGGATGGAGCTTAATGGAAGCACCAAAGTACCCGGATCGAAATGGACGAACTGACTTGAAGCCACTTCCTGTTAACAAGAAGATGTGTCACGTTTGAATCACAAATATTTATTTGATGATTATGAATTGAAAGTGAATTTTAGCTAAAGACTCAGACCTGAGGTTCTATCAAGCCATAATGTTAATGCATTTTGGTCAATGCTTTGGTGCTGAGGACCCCAAAGATTTCTGAACCCTTTGTAGAAGTTCACAGGCCTGAATTTGGAACTTGGCCTGTAACTAGGTGAAGGTGGCCAGTAAGCATTGCTTGGGGAGGCCATAAAGAATAAAATAGCAAACAGAGGTATCAGAGCCATGAAGGAAAAGGCGAGTAAGTAAGGTAAAGTGTAAGCAGAAAGAAGAATGATGCTGCTATTATAAATGCAGGGTGAGAGAGTGAAAAGGAGAGGGACTGTTCGAAGAAAGTGCATATGAAATGAGAGCATGGCAGTACAATTTGATAAAAATAAGAAAATCAGTGGGTCCCTCCATGAGAATTAACTGTGACACTGAGGAGAATTGGGAGGGATTAGAAAATTAAGCATAACAACAATTAAGTATAGATCATTACAGACAAAATGGATGGTCTTTAATTGTTGGATTACATTCAATTACACTTTGCTGGTTCACTTAAATTATGTCATTCTCTTTTTCCCAAATGCAACTACTTTCCTTCTCACTATTAATGTCAGATAACTTTTTAGTGTGGTAGGAGAGCATAGAAAAGCTGATGGTATGCAGGAGAGGGTAGATGGGGTGCCTTAAATAGTCTGTTTGCATGGATCTCTAAATAAATAGTTCTAAATACAATGCAATGATGTTATTTACTCACAATATTCCTTGCACTATTTTAATATTACTCTGTAATACCAATAGAAAAATAGGTTAAATAGCCAGAACTTGATACTCACTCCTTCTTTTACTTACATATTCATATTTTTAAATTTATCTTGTTCTTAGTAACTTAGCATTGAAAAATCTTTGGTATTTCTTACAGTTCGGTGACCATTATTTGGAGGAGGATTCAACTTGGCTTCTTAATAAAAGAAGAAAAATACATGTCTTAATACACACACTTTATCTTTATTTCTCCAAACGGAGAAATTGTCAAATTTGGGGTCTGAAATTTGGTGCACAAATGGCACAAGCCTTTCTGATAGATGTGTCAGAACTCTGAAAGCAATCGCTGGATTAACCCAATTTTTTTGCACTTTTCACCATACCATTTCCCTCTTCATTGTGTCTGTCACTATTCAGTGAAGCATAATTGTAAGTGGAGGCCAAAATTAAACAAATAAATGAATGCACAAATAATAAGTTAAGGCGAAAGAGGTGTGGGCCAAGTGAATAATGGTGCGTTTTAACCTATGAAAAATTCATGAATGAGGTGGGTGAGGAGGCACACGACCAAAAGCATAATTGAATATTGACTCGCAGAAATAACCCTCTGACGGATGATTCATAAGCTTAGCCTCAAGAATTGAGATGAACAATAAAGAAAAGGAATCCATATAGATTGAAACACCAAATTACATATTCGAACAACAGACCATCAAATGTTTTACCCAGTATCAATTAGCCAAAATCAATTGTAAGATGAAAGATGAGTAGACACAATTTGCTAGAAAATACTGCTTCATGTTTCTGTAGTTTATTTGGTTGGAGCAAACTAAATTGTTTAGTTCATTGATTCCTTGACATAGCCAAATTATGGAGTTGAATCTTTGGAAGTGAACCTTCATAATTAAATGTTTAATGTTATCCTTTTTTTGTGGTGCTATCAGGAAGATGAGGACTCTATCACTGAATCAATTGAAAAAATTAGGTAGAGGGTAACAACTCAATTTCCATCAGATAGTACCAATTCATTAAAATCAGATGCAACAATCACAGTGGATTAGTTTATGAGAGTTTCTTTCTATGAAGATGTGTGTTTACCATATTTGGCTACAGTTAATGATACATACTCTCCAAGTCAAAAGTGGTATAACCCCCAAATAAAGAATTAACTAAATTTTATGAATGATTCTGAAATGTTTAGAGACAAAAAAATACAGAAACAGAAAGATGAGTGCCTCCTTCAAGTATTTGGTATTGTGGACCCTAACCAATGTCCCACGAATCTAACAAAATTTAGAGTCTTGGGTACCAAAGAGTACTGAAAATTAAAACATGGTTTCCCATTTGCAAACCAGAAAATCAGAAGACATATGCATTATAGAGTAGAAGGCACTACCAAGTTTCCAACTATAACCACCGCTGCATCATAACACAATGTATAAAATTAATAACCACAAAAAAATAGAGTTGCAAGGAATACATGTACAACAATAATAGAACCCCAAATTATATATACAGAAAACATGACATGACAGGAAAAAGAAATGTATAATGGGGATTTGTGTGCAGTGGATTTTCATTTACAACTTGCAAGGGCTTCTTTTCTTGACCTATACATGCAGACAAATTCACACGATTGGAAACACACACTACTCTGTCGGTAACACGGAGAAAGGGCGTGATGAGGATGGCAGTAGGGGCACCTTGTCTTAGCCGACACTAGTCATAAAGCTCATATCTATATGATATGATGCCACACTTTATTTGTTTCTTCTCCTAAAAACTGCTTTCTTACCGTATCATTATTAAAAATAAACTTTATAAAATAGGTTCGTAAAATTAGGTTTTGCATTTATCTGTATCAATATTTTTACACTGAAAATTGTCAACTCATACGTCATATTATATATTTATAGATTATCTGATCTGATAAATCTAATAAATTCTCATTAACATAAATTATAAACGATTCTAGTGTACTTAAGTCAAACTCAATCTTATAAAATCAAGTAAAATTTACATTAATTATATACTAATATAGTATGAAATGTCAATATCTATGTAAGATTTTTAGTAAAATTGTTACTATGATATTAATAAGACCTAAGGGATGCATAAACTTTGTTACGGTAAACGTTTTTTTATTTTACGTTATTGAGAATATGGTCCTAATCCCAATTTGGTTGCTAACTTGCCATGAAAGATACACCTAGTTCTTTTTGTTGGAAAGTAGTATAATAGTTGATGTATCTTGCTTTTGAGATTGTTCTTTACTTGATTTGGTGAAATTGATTCCACCGTCCTTTGACTTTGTCACCTCCAAAAGATTGTGTAATGAACACTGATGGTGACTGTAGCATTTACTAATTACCTCTTTGTTAAGGTAAAAAAACTATTGGAGTCTCCAATATGGATCATAGATCGTGTTCCATCTTATTCAAACTAAACATAGAAGTAAACACAGAATGAAGAAACTTAGTTTTGCAATGGAAGAAAACAATATCATATTTGATCGTTTTGTATCAAACATGATTCAAAAAAAAGTTTGATTAAAAGCAAAGAATCAAAAGGAAACCTTTGAGTTTGGAGGAGGACTTTATATTAAATTTATTAGGAATTTCTTTTGGAAAGAAAAGCTTTTGGCCACATAATCATTTTATTTAATTTAAATTTTAACTAAAATTAATATTTCAAAATCGTGATAACAAAAAATAGTTTATAAATACTTACTAAGACATAATCTTTCCAAGTCAATATTTTAAAAAAAAAAATGTTTTTGGTATTTCTAAAACTTAAATTGATACCTTTATATTTTGCAGTGATTTTAATATCCAATATTTAATAAATATGATAATCTGATATTCACAGTTACTTTATTACTTTTGAATTAACATAATCATATTTTATTAAGATATATTTGGAGGTATATCAGATAGAATTAAGTCAATTTAAAAGTAACACAATAGCTATTAAAGGTAGGGTATAAAAAACAATATTTTTTTTGGAGATATCAATTTCAATGAGTTAATTTAAAATATTAAATGTTTTATATTAGAAATGACTAAATTTTAAGTTACTAAAAAACTAACTAGTAAATATATTGAAGTAAATAATAATAATAATAATAATAACATTTTGATATTATTTATTTAACATTTGTCTTAGTTGCTTTAGTGAAAGGTCACTTTTATTTCGAAAAAGACTCTTATAAAATCTTTTAACCTGTTCATTGATTTAAATTTATGAAAACTCAGAATTAGAAAAGAAAGCAGATTGTTTACTAAATAAGAATGTATTATCCATCTACTGTCAATAAACCAAAATCTATTAAAGATAATTTTAGAATATTTCTTTTTTATGTACATATTTTATATTAGTACATGTATAGGTTGAGGGTCCAAATATTATAGACGTGTTACTGATCTTAAAATTCTTTAAGTCTTCTTTCTATAATGTTGATGCTCGGTTGGGGTACCTGCAGTTACACTTTGACACAATTCAGTGCTCTAATTTAGGTGTATTTTAGTAGAATGTAAAAAAGTACCTTATTCTTTATTTAGGCTTTTTCTTCCTACACCCCGATGTTTCTCTTCCTGAACCCTCACAATTTTCAATATCCCAAGACCTTGACCTATTATTTGAAAAGGGGCATCATGCTGAACTTTCTTTGCCACTGTTTATCTTCATCATTGAATGTCAACCGTTGGTGGAGGGTCTTTATAGTTGTTCAGAGCAAGGTGGAGGAGTAGGCTACGTTGCGGAAGTGTTGCTTGGTTTATAGAGGTAAGAATTAAGTTTTTTTATAGGAACATTAGTGGTTATGGAGATTTCGTGGTTACCGGAAATCGGGATCCGATAATGTGCTACGAATTCATAAATCCGTAATTGATTAAATTTTGTTTTCTGGATAAGGGGGTGTTTCAGAAGCTAAGTTTTCATAAATTATTGATTTCCGGATTGCTAAATCTGGAAGCCTAATTTATGTTATGCATTGGTGGATCTGGAATGCTTTTTTTGTATTATGGATTTCTGAATCCGGAATGTGTAATTTGAATTAGATATTTCTGGATCCATAATGCAATTTTGAGTTATGGATTTCTGGATCTGGAATGGCTTTTTTTTTAATTATGGATTGTTGGATTAAGAATGAATTGTTTGACTTATGGATTCATGGATTCAGAATGCAATGATTTAGTTTCATATTTTTATTTGTAGAAGCAATGATAATAGTGAATAATATGAACAAGAACTATATGATGAGGTTGATGCGTGGGACAGTCTACATGATGATATTGAGAAGTCATTATGTAATAAAGCAATAGACAATATACCGAAGGGATATGAATGTACATGTGTGTTTACTACAAATGAGGTAAAGTTAAGTTTGTAAAGTATGTGTTAGGTTGTTTGTTAATTGGTAAATGAAATAATTTGTTATGATAACTTTTGTAGGTATTTCGTACTCGGGATGAGCTCTTCATGAGGGTTAGAAAAGTTGTGTTTCACTTTGGTTTTGTTATTGTAATATTGAGATTGGATACTTCAACTGGCCAACGAGGAAGGGAGACATTTGTATTATTAGGTTGTGAGAGAGGAGGTAAATATAAACAATATAAGAAGGATTTACTGGTTACTGATAGTGGAACTAGGAAATGCGGTTGTCCTTTCAGATTACGAGGGTATCCAGTAAAGAGTGGTGAATGATGAATATTGAAATTAATTTGTAGGTCTCATAATCATGAGTTGGCAAATATATTGGTTGATCATCCATATGTTGGTAGGTTCACATGTAGTGAGAAGTCAATATTTATGGACATAACAAACAATTCGGTGAAGCCCAAAAATATTTTGCTAACAATGAAAGAGCATAATGAGAAAAATGTGACTACAATAAAGCAAGTTTATAATGCACGATATTTGTACAAAAAAACCAATACGAGGTGATAGAACTGAAATGCAACAATTGATGATATTACTTGAGCGAGATATGTATGTCCATTGGTTTAGGTTTAAAGAAGGGACGAATGTTGTGTAAGATTTATTTTGGACACACCTTGATTCAGTGAAGCTATTGAATGCCTTTAACATTGTATTGATGATGGACAGTATGTACAAAATTAATAGGTATAAGATGCCCTTGTTTGAAGTTGTTGGTGTTACCTCAACGGGATTGACCTTCAGTGTTGCATTTATGTTACTCGCATCAGAACGTCATCATAACTTTGTATGGGCCCTTGAAAAGCTAAAAGGTTTAGGGTTTACATGTGGGTCAAAACAGTTATTCCCCGGTGCGCCTCAAATCTACAAATAATCTCAGGTAGGATACATTAATTGATTTAGCACTCTTATTTGCAAAGATGGTGCAACCTACTAGGTGTGGCAAATATGCCCGTGCAGCCACGGTCCACTGTCTCCTGATACATGCGCCCTCATACACCTCCCTCAACCAGCTTAGGCGCACATGCCCGCCCTGACAATGACGAGTCTGAACAAGCAAATCGGTCTCCGCAACTGCATCTAAGCTCGGGTATGTGTAAAATTTTCCGATAATAGGGAGGTGCAACAAATTCGACACATCATCTAATGTGATGGTCAACTCACCTATAGGCAGATGAAAGGAATTTGTCTCTGTGTGCCACCTTTCTACTTAGGCACACAACAATTCTTTGTCTATCGTGTCATAGCTTGCCCCAACAAGCCCATTTAAACTTGACAACTACACTGCAGGTAGTATCCCAAGACGAGGAGTACCCATCTTATTCATTTTTCAGCCATGAGACACCAATTTTAACTCCCTTCAATCCTAATTTAACCAACCAAAATCATATAAAATATACAATTTAATCAACCAAAATCGTATCAAATTAACAATGAAAAGGTATCATATTACAACATATTTACTTACCACACCATTCCATAATTACATGGCGACATGGTCTTCATAACTTGTCAACAGTGTCCCATCTAGTGGACCTCTAGGATAACCTTCACCTTCTACTTCAGGTGTGCCTTCATCCTCCACCTCCATTTGGGGTTCAACTTCTTCAAGTTCAACATGTTCTGCATCTTCATGTTCTTCATTTTCATTAACATGTCTTCTTTTTCTTTTAAGCGAGGTTGTGGGACATAGACGATCACCTTGTGAACCTCCTTTCCTAGTCTTCACCATTTCTGTTCAATTACATCATTCAAGTTAACCAAATTACCAACTAATGAATGAGTGCATACTAACCCAACCCCACAACTCCTCTAGTTCAACCCAATACAATTATGCTTTACTAATTTAAGCCAACACAAACACGAAACAACAAATTAGTATTTCGGAAACATCAATCTGGAAGAATCCTGAAACCACAAATCCGAAACATTCCTGGAACCACAAATTCAGGATTTTACCGGAAGCATAATTTTACTGAATTTCATAAGCCGAAATTCATCTGTATTCTATAATTCGAAATTCCACCGGATTCTATAATCTGGAATGCGAAAAAACACTAATCCATAAAAAAAATGGATGTGCAGATCCGAAATAAAAAAAAAATTACTTACCTTTGCCAAGAGTACTCTAAATCATCAAGAGATGTGTGAGATTGAAAGGAGAATGCAGTTTTGCAGTTTGGAGGTGTCGTTGTTGCACAAGAAGAAGACAAAGACGATTGTGCAAGAAGAAAACTGGTATGTGCTTTATAGGGTTTTTATTAGATTAAAGTATTTTTCGAATTTTAAAATTAATAGGGGCAATTTAGTCTTTGCATAAGAGTGTGGGGTGCAAGAAGAAAAATGTGGGGTGCAGGAAGAAACTGCCCTTTATTTTTTGTATTGGCTTGTGGGCCTTGATGTTGATGCCACATCCGTTGTTAACTTATGCACAATAGTTCCTTAATATCAGGAATTTGTATTTTTCAGTTAATAAGTTATTCCTGCATATTTCGAGATATTTATTGACTCATTCAATGCTACTTGTAAGTGTTGCTATTTAGTGTATTTATTATGTTCTTTGAATGGAACGGTCGGTGTAGTACCGAGATTGACTCAGTCGATATCGACGATACAATATTCTTATTTTATCTAATTATATTTTAAAAATTAAAAAATTATAATAATATATAAAAAAATACATAATTAAATAATAATAGTAATAATTATTATTTATTATTTCATACTCTATTTTACAAAAAATAATTTATACTCATGAAATTATAAAATACATATATCCCTTATCTAAATTTAAATAACTTTTAATACATTATTAAAATAACATTTTTAAAATTTTAAACAAATAAACGTACACCATTAACCTCTATTTTGAAAATTGGATCGATGAACTTAAATAATATTTGGTCCATTTAAACAACAAATTTGTTTTTTCAGTTGAATCAATATAAATATCGATGAAGTGATTAAAAAGAAGGTTCATAGAAGGTCAGCAAAAACTAATTTTTTAAGAACAATATATATTTTGAATAGAAAAAATACAATGGTATTTTTATTTTCTTTATAAGTTATAAAAATGTGTTATTTTCTCTTTATTTCTAAACTTAATTTTTTATTGCTAAATTAATTATTGTGTATTGTTTAAATTTAAATTCAAATATTATATTTGACATTTTGAGTTGAAAATGCTTAAAAATTATAAATTAGGTAATCCCCATACTAATTTAACTATAGTCACGTGTGTACGTGATGAGTATATTTTGAAAAGCTATATAAACTATATACACATATTCATATTGATAGAAAAACTCCCTAGGTGTGTTTAATGTGTATAAAAAAAACAAGTTTTATTTAATGTTGGTAAAGAATAAGAAAGCATGTGAAAACATGTTAAAACAAAAGGTTGATTTTTTTTTAAAATCTTTTATTAAAGTTTGATTTGATGGAAATTTTGTGTAATTTGTTTTTGTTATAATGAATATTGTTCTTACTACAATATGAGACCGAATATTTCCTATCGAGTCTGCTTCCTCTTCTCTCTGACTCCGGCTATCCTCCTTGTAAGTCTGAGGGGGTGGGTACCTGCAAAGATACTTTGACGTTCAAATTAGATGACGTGTCTTAGTTATCTAATTCAGAGTTTAACCGAAAGTTACCTCTTACTATGAGGGCCTTCCTTTATTTATAGCTTTCTATTGAGCCTTCCTTCTTAATGACATTGGCCCAAACCCAATAAGTCTTTAACGATGCTTTGCAACCCTTAATTAAGATTAGCCTATTTAATCAACAGGGTTTTACACTTTGTGACTTTGGCCAAGAGGTTGTGTGGCCATGTACCTTATCGGCTACTTGGTCTCTCGGTTTTGGGTAGGACATAGGCCCCCTAGTCTTAAGCTTTCTATAAAACGAAAAGTCTAATAGACGAGATGGCGACAGGTTTTGCTGAACAACTTGGTCCAGCGCGCACATTATAAGTATATTTTATTTTTCTTAAGTGGGATGGGCCTCCAGCACTGTTCCTGACTGACGTAAGACTAACGCGTCTTGTCAGCTCATGAACAGTCAAGTGATCTAGATGGTGCAAATGTTGAAGATCTAAAGGCTCAACTGACCAAGTCTACCTCTTCCCTATAATATGCTTTGGACTCCAACAACGTGGTACTTGGCCAAAACAAAGATCTTGCAATCGAGTTGGTCTGACTAAAGTTGGACAATGATGCATTGTAGGCTCGTTGTCTATCCAGTAAGGAGAAGAAGAAGGCCATGTTGGTCGAGAACGATACTCTTAAGCAGAGTGTGACGGAGAGGACTATTTCTTCTTTGGATGAGCAGAGAGAGTCGAGCAGTTGCAAGTGGCCTTACACAAGGTGGGTGAAGATCTTCAACGCACCCAAGACTTTGTATTTCACCAACATGAACTCAATTTTAACAAAGAGTTGGAGCAGGCATCGTTCTTTTACAGTATTCCCCTTAATGAAGGAAAAATTAATGTTAATTAGGATTTCTATAAGGGGGAGCTGATGCTTATTACTGAAATCCATGACGAAGATGGTGAAAAGGAGTCTAGGCAACCCGTCACTCCAAGCCCTGATGATGTGGGCAACAAGGCATGAAGACTTTGAAGACTTTGAATATTTTGTTTAACCAAAATGTGCTCGTGCCCTTTCTGATGTCGCTAATGTGAGCGATTCGTTTTTTTTATGATTGGTCACCGCTTAGCGGTTTGTTGTTTTTAGACGTTATTGTAATGACCTTTTGTATGATTGGTTATGATTTTTATTCTCATATTCATGACTTATTTATTTATTTGGCTCTCTTTACTTGCATTTTACTTTTCTTTATTCGCTTGTTTATTTGTTTGAGCTTGTTCGTTTAGCCATATTGTGAAATTGTATTCGACGTTTCGACTTGCTTTTACTAGAGATCCATTTTTCAAATTCTTCCTTGGTTTTTTATCTTGTCGGCAAAGATCCATTTTTAGGATTCTTCCTTGGCCAATAGGTTTTTCTTCCCAACGAAGTTAACACCATTGAAAACGTGCATTTCATTCTCGTGCCTCGTTAAAACCTCCCCGATTGAGCCTTTCCTTTCCAGAACGGTGTGCCGCTGGTAGGAAAGAGTACACTTACATTTTTCTTAACTAGAATAAAATTTAAGATGGCTAGAGTTCCACATTCTCGGTATCGGTTGTCCACTGGGGCTTTCTAGCCGGTATGCTCCGTTATGTAAGTCTTTTGTTACCCGGAATGGTCATTCCCAGTTTGACGTAAATTTTCCCTCGATCTTGTCCTTCCGGGCATCATCTTTCACCCGCTATACTAAGTCTCCAGGAAGGAAAGACCTTGGCTTTGCATCTGTTCCATACGTTAGGTTGTACGACAAGCTTTTCCAATTGTGTGGCAATGATACCTCCATGATCGCTTCGGTAAAGGGATGCCAGCACAACGATGATCCCATAACTCCGCATTTGTATGCCCTGTCCAATGAAGGTGCAAGTTGTTCTCTCCCTCCATTCGTGTCACGGTGCGGTTCTCAAACTGACTGTGATTTTTCATATTCTCTTGGGTTGTCGGTGTGTGGCCTAACTCTTTTATTTTTCTAATTGTTTCGTTTTCGACCTTCAAGGCCTCTATCTTTTCACCATTTTTTCATTTCATGTTCTCGAGTTCCCTTTTCATATCTAACATCATAGTTATTGGATTCGTTGATGGTATCTCTTCATTCTGCTTGTCGTTTCCCATCATGCTTCGCGTTGCTACCATGTGGTTTCTCAATAAATTTTTCTTTCGATCCCACAGTGGGTGCCAAAATGTTCTTACAATGTGAGATCGAATATCCCTTATCGAGTTTGCTTCCTCTTCTCTCCGGCTTCAACTGTCCTCCTTGTAAGTCTAAGGGGGTGGGGTACCTGCAAAGATAATTCGACGGTCAAGTCAGATGAGGTGTCTTAGTTATCCAATGAGTTTAACCAAAAGTTACCTTTTACCATAAGGGTCTTCTTCATTTATAACTTTCTATTGGGCCTTCCTTCTTAATGACATTGGTCCAAGCCCAATAAATTTTTAATGATGTTTTGCAACCCTTAGTTAAGATTATCCTATTTAATCAGCATGGTTTTGCACTTTGTGACTTTGACCGAAAGGTCATGTGGTTGTGTACCTTATCGGCTACTCGGTCTACCAGTTCTGGATAACATAGATATACATATTTTTTTTCTATTACATATATATGTAAATCGTGAGGGTAAGGAAAAACTTTATTAACCGAGACCGTTTCGACCAACACGACTTCATATCCATGAGATAAAAGTCGTTAGAGAGAATGACAACTTTAATTATTATTTTAAAGTTGTGGAGCACCTCCACAACTGTGTTAAGTTTAAAAGTTGTGGGGTTGATAAACGACTCGTGATTTTAAAAATACATGTTTTTCCTACATGACTTTAAAATAATAATCAAAGTTGTCATTCTCTCTGACGAATTCTATCTCGCTGAATAAAGTTGTTCCCTACCCCCCACGACTTACATATATACATAATAAAAAAAAATGGTCCATATCCGTAATAACAAAAGCGAATTGCACCATTAACGTAAATTTCCTTCATTTGATTGATGTTAACAAACAAAGTTAATATTTGACAAAAAATTTAGGAAGTAGTTTCTTAAGGGTTTTAATTGATGAATAATCATTTGCACATTTTTGTTTGACAAACATATTGCCTAAAAATCTATTTTCAAAACTTGCTTTTTGCAAAGCTCCCCCTCTTAAGTTAGATGAAGATTAATAATGTGCAATCTAAAGAGATAAGGGATAATAAAGTTTTACATTAGACTACCTCTAGTTTTGGATCAACTGCTTGAGTTCCATTAAGCAACTAATGTTGCAAAGATACAAATGAGTATTATTTGGATTTGAACCACTTCTAACTAAAACAACCTAGGTATTATTTGAACATATAATCACCCTTGACTAAAAACTTGAGTATTGTTTGGAGCATATCCATTCATGGCTAAATCTGAGTATTGTTTGAAACCTAGCCTGATATACATAAGGACGAGGAAAAACTTGTTGAAAATAAGGAAGAATAAGCAAGAGGAATAAATACAAGAAACGTGACAAGGAAAATTATGAAAAATGCAAAAAAAAGGTGGGTTGAAATGTGTTTTAAAAACTTTTGGTAGATTTTCGCAACTATCATATAAAAGTGTGCAGTTAGAAGATAGGATTTTATTGGTCACACAAACTGACAAAGATTTTCACAAACTGAATTCGAAAATTTATCATTCTTAAGTTGGCACAACCATCACAACATGCAATATTGTTGGACTTAAAGAAGCCTAAGCCTCAAAGTGATGATGTTTTGATGATGAAGAATGAAGATTAAAATGTTGTAAATGTGTTTAGGATGTTTTAACTTTCATTATTAAGTTGTTTGAGTCTTCACATAAAGGTATTTACAAAAACAAGAACAAAATCATCTTAAAATGAGTTTTGAAATATGAAAAATATTTTCAAAAATGTTTTAAAAACATTATAATCTATTATCATTCTTTTAATAGATATAAGCATAAAGTAGGAGAAGATTGTCTCAATGATTTAATCGATTATCACACCTTTTAACCAATTAGGTTTTTAACAAGTTTTCAGAATATAATTGATTAATTACTAATATAATTGATTAAAAGAGTGAGATTTAGTTTTATATATGTGATTTCGAAACTCTATAAATAGAGTATTTGCATCGATGTTTTAATATACACTCTAGAAGGATTGATATACAATTAGAAACAATATAATGAGTTTTTCAAAAAATTTATTTCACTAATTTGAGCTTTCAAGATTTGATTATTAAAGGCAGTGTTGTTGAATATTGTATATGCTTTTGTTGTGAATAAGATTGGAAAAGTCATTCTTATTGTTTTGCTAGAGTGTTCTATTAGTGTTTCTAATTGTTGTTGTCACTAGAGTCGTTACAAATCATTTTTTAACTATTGAACGACTTCACATTCACTTGAACGTATTTCTTGTGTCTAATGAACTTGGATGTGCAAGATGCATGAAATGCACTCGATGCATGTATTAAATGATTTTCTCTTCTTTAAGCAACATCTCGGTAGTTGGATGTACTTATCTCTTATTGGACAATGTGCCTTTGCTTGAGCTTGTGAAAAACACATAGTCTTATGATGCAAATAAATTTTTCTAGGTTGACAAAGCAAACACTTGGGAGTTGTTGAAACAAACTAGTTTTAGCTCATGTTCCAAGAGATTTTTGATGTTATGTGAGCTTTTTTGGATCTCCTTGGTTAGACATAAGACAAAATAATGATCTGGAGCACATAATAAACATAAAGATGTATGTGACGTACTATATTAGTTTAAGATTGGGTTCATATTGTTTAAGCATCACAATTTTTATCATACCTAAAAATAAAGTTGCTTAGTGTTGTATCTAACTCTGAGCAATTCAATGCTTATTGTGACTTTGTCAAGTGAGTTAAGTCATAATGAAATCATGGAGCTTGGACTACTACACTCTTAAGTAGAAATAGTTGCACCCTAACTATCAATTTAGCATTTGGCCTAGTGATAATTGCTCGATCTAACAATCACTATTTTACTTGTGTTATGTTGATAATATTATAACTATAGGAGATGATGGATTGGTTATTTCACTCCTTAGGGGAACCTTTGGCATTAATTCAACATCAAATATTTGGGTCATTTAAAATACTTTTTGGGAATGAAGCTAACACATTAAGTCTTATATAATCCTACTACGTGTAAAAGATTAGTGGGGAGACTATTACCTTAAGTCACCTTCCTAGACATCACTTGTGTTGTGAACCTATTATAACATTGTATGTCTTCTCCTTGTCCTCACATTGACAGGCTTCACTAAAAAAGGTGTAATACGTCAAATCTTCCCCAGACCATGACATACTACTTTCATTCAACTTTTCTCTCCACTTACAAGCATATTGTGGTTCAATATGAGTTTCTTACCTCACAACTAGAAAATCCATTATTTATTATTGTATTTTTTAGGTTTAAGTCTCTTGTCATGGTGAACCAAGAAACAATAAACACATTTGCTAAAATTGAGTATCGTGCCATGACTAATATCATTAGTGAACTCTCATGTTGTATACGCTTCTCCATGAATTGTGTGTTCCATCACATCCTACCATTTTATATTGTGATAATCCAACTATTATTCATATAACAAATAACTCAAATTTTTATGAATGAAAAAAATATGTTGAAATTGATTGTCATTTTGTTCAAGATAAATCTCAATAGGGACAAAAACAAAAAGTGCCTTATCTAATTAACAATTTGAACGTGTCTTTACAAATACTTTTATTCTAACTTCACATTTTGTGATATTTTACAAACTCATGTATCGTCCTAGATTTTAAGCTTAAGAAGAATTATTAGAGAATCAATGATATATGATAATTATAATTACTCTTAAATATTATAATTAATTTAATTTAAAAAACACAGCTTAATTTTAAAACTTAATTATTATAGGAAAGTTACTTACCTATTTGTTAGAAATTTCCCTTAATTTATCTCACATGAAAGGTGTGATATGAGATAAATTCATAAATACTACCTTTTGTTTTATTCTATGTACCAATTGCTATAATATCTTTCTATTGTTATTGAATAATTTTGGTTGTATGCTTATGATGGTGTCATTTGGAAAACAAGAATTATTGTATTAGTGGAGGTTAGAACTAGAAGCATGCATTAGAAGAGCATGAACCAGGATAAAATAATATATACATTAATATTTATTTATAATTTTTTATTATGAGATTTAAATGTGTTTAGTAGTGGAATTTAAATGCCTTACAATTTCTATAAAATATGATCACAAATTTTACTATTATTATTATTACTATTCATGACTTTAATATTCAAGGAAATACAAAAAATTATTATTAAAATCATTTACACATTATAAAATATCCACAAAATTTAGAATTGATTATCATATTATATAAAATCATCCTCCATTAAATTGATTGATTTGAATAGATTGTATATTATTACAATTAAATATTATGTGATCATATATTTTTATGCTTATTATTATTATTATTATTTTGAAGTTATTAATTATTAATTACGTTAATATTGTAGACAATATAAAAGTTTAATTTATCACTAAACAAAAGTTACCAAAATTAAAAAATATTCACAATTTTAAATTTGATTACCATCTATATAAAAATAATTTTTTATAAAGAAAAAAAAATTCAGAATCTATTTAAGGTTTAATTGATTAATTTCGGTAGTTACCAAATTTAAAATTCTAAATTAATGATCTACTATAATAAATTGGATATGACGTTCGATTATGTGACTACATCTTTTTGATAATATATATTAAATATTGAAATATTTTCTCTCTATTCCTGCCGCTAACACCAAATCAAATATAATTTCAGGTATATGGTGAAATTTATTATTTGATTCAGTCACCTAATTTTCTTACTATTGATTTTAATTGAATGAGCCCTAGAAAAATAGCTTTATCAATAAAGTTTGATTAAATTTGTAACTATATTGAAAATTAAATTAACAAACAACTTTATCCCTTTGAAGAATTAAGTCATTTACTATTGTTAAATTATACATTAATCTTAAAAAAAATAAAATTAAAGGAAACTTTGCTTAAAATAATTATATTAACTCTTAGAAGAAATAAATAAAAGTAAACTTTACTTAGAAATAGGAGCAAACATTTGAAAGGCGAGACACGGTAGGTTTTTTTTTTTTCCTATTTATTTTCCTCTTCTTTTCTCCCCTAATACAGGAATTTTAGAAGGATCTTCTTTCATCGTAGGTAAACACCAAACGCTGTAAAAATTTGAAGATCAAATTGCACTGCTTTGAATCCTAAATCCAATTCCGTTGTTTATTTTTTTTGTGGCCAGTTTTTGTTTTTTCTGTTAAGGCACTTATGCTTAAGCTTGCTGTTCAATTGACTGTTAATTACTATTCTTTTTTGTTGTTACTTTTGTTCACTGCATTACTCAGATGGAGGAAATTGAGTATGAATTCGATTTTGTTTTACTAGAACTGTGTGTGCTTACTGAAAAGAGTAATAGATTGCTTGTATCTGAAAATTGATGCAATGAATCAATGGCAGTATGTTTTTTTAATTTAATAAATAGGTTTTGGGAGTGTTTGTGCTGTGTGTGGCATCTGTGTGAATATGAGTTGGAAACTGAAATTTGTGAAAGCAGAGAGAAGCTGGTTATTATCTGTCTCTTTGTTAATTTTTTGTTTGTTTAAGTCTGTGTGTTAGTCAAACTGATGTTGTGTAATATAAAAGATGTAAGAATAGTTGTTCCTCAGTAATGCATTATTCTAAATAGTGTTTTATTTTCCTCTTTGGATTAGTTATGCTTTTTATCTTAGAGAGAAGTGACTTCTCCTATGAACCCTAAATAATCTAAACAACTGTTTTGGTCTAATTTATTGAATTTGCTAATTGTTTAGTTGTCTGAACCTCACACAGCAATCTTTTGAAAATAACTTTCTAGTGGTGAGTTTTTTAGTGCTTGAAAAGTGACCAACATATAAATATAAACTTGAAATTGGAAAAATTAATTCTTTGTCTTGAATGTGGAACATTCTGCCATTTTTTTTGAATTACTGGCTTCAACTGACATGTTTTTTCAGTTCCCAAATATTGAGCCAACATTTTTTAATAGTGAAAGGATTTATCTGACAGCATGCCTTCTACTTGATCTCTTTGCCTGTGAATTAGTAGCTTAGAAGGCATGTTGATTGTCCCATAGAAGATGGAACTCAATGGTAGTAGTTCAAACACCCACCAGAAATGTTCTTCGGAGGGATCACAAGATGCTGACAAAAAGTCCACTGAGAAAGAATTATTTGTTAACCATGGTATGCTATTTTATTACATTACTTTTATAATTTAGAAGACAAAAGAAGAGTTTATATGTGTTAATGCCTAAAATCTGTCATGTGGTTTCAGCTATTCAAGTGTATTGTAAGTTTATATATTATACTGGTTTTATTAGTAATATTCATAATTAGTATTGAAATTTTTAACTTTAAATTCACTTATAACATAGCATGACTGTTTTATTAGAATAATTTTAGTGAGTTTCCAAGTGCTGCTTTGTTTACCCTGAGTTTTATCAATGTTATACTTTCTTAGCATGACATTATTTTTTTGAGGTTTGGTTTTATTTTCTCCATGTAGTTTAAAGTACAAAATGTGAAAATTCATTGAGGTAAATAATTGCTCGTGTGTTTAATTTACTTGTATAGAGTATAATTCAAAATTACAAACTAGGTAATATATGCATGTAAAGTTTATATATAATTGACATATGCAACCAAAGATCTTGGCAACCTGTTGCGTATTATGCCAGGTTTTAAATCTTCAGATTGTTCTTGAATGTTGACTTTTATGACTTGTGAGACTCTGTTTAGTCATTGATTTATTGGACACTGAATTTTTTCACTTTAAAACTTCAAAGTTCTCAAAGTATATTTTATGTTTTCTTGCAGCCGAAATAGCTTGGCATCAAATGAGAAAAGAATGGGTTGGTAATCGATCTAAAAAATTGGAAAGACCACCTAGAGATTCAATTATGAGGTATATGCATATTTCTGATTTCATACCTTATAAAAAAGGAGAGGAGAGAAAGGCTATATAAATGATATAATAATGTTTGTTAGGACTTAAATTGCAACCACGGTGTAAAATTGTTATAAAAAAAGGGAGAGGAATGCTAGTTTTTTAATGGTATAATAATGTCTTTTAGGATTTAAGTTGGATTCACAGTATAAAGAGTTTTACACTGTCAATACCATTTGATGTCCCTTTGACTTTACATGTTTAAAACTTATGGGAAACATTTACTGAAAGATAAGTGTTCTATTTAATCTAATAATATGACACTATGTTTACTAATTGTGTAGGGTCATGCACTGATGCATTAGATGATTCTTTTTTTTATTTGTATTTTAGGTGGAAAAGATCGTATCATGCATGTTGATGAGGTTTTTTGTTTCTTAATGATGAATCCAAAATTGAATTATCAATTGGATTATTGGGAAACAACTTAATCATTGGGCTAAAACACAGGGAATGGATTGTCAGCCAGACACTTTTGAACTCATAATAGTTAGATAGATAATTATTGTAATTTGAGGGAGAGTGACAGCAACCTTCTCTTATCTGTTGAGTTTTATTATGCAACAGAAATATAGACATGTATGGAAAGATATTGTCAAGATGAATTTTTGCAGCAAATTAATTGACCTTTTTGTTATCTTGATTACATGTTTTGACAAATGAAACTTGAGTTTTGTTACCATCTCTCTGAATATACAAACACAGGTGAAAATATTGTCTTCAACTGTGAATGTCAGAGTGAGAACTTTTATTTTATAATCTATGTATACCTGTAATGTCTATTTCATTTTTATAAATTTAATCAATAATCCATTGGTCTTGTGGTCAGTCTTTCTAGTTTCTGGTTTTTATAAGGTTAAGGTCTTAGATGCATTTTTGTAGTTTTTGCCTTCTTGTGTTTGTGAAATCCTATGTATCCTATGTAGACATGTCAACAGTAACCTGGATATCTCTTGCAGCTTAACAACAAGTTATGAGGATCTCCTTTTATCCAAGGAACCTTTTCAACAGCCAATATCATTAACTGTAAGTTCTTATACATAGTTTTTGTTATCAAATTTGGGGATAACTTCAGTAAAAAAAAATGATAAAATGATGTTCACATCTTTGTGCAGGAGATGGTTGATTTTTTAGTGGATTTTTGGCATGAAGAAGGTCTCTATGATTAAATTTCATATCATTGTAAGCTTCAGTAAGAATCTTGCACAGTTTTGTTTGTAATTGTGTTGATTGTTGCTGAAACAAATACTTTTTGGACAAGTTTGGTGGATGATCCCTATACCATTGGATTGATTACTATATGATATTAAAGTTAATTCTCTTAGTAAGAAAAACTAAAAACTAGCCTGTTCGCAATTTAAATCTGAAGTACCTTTAGATTTGTTATCATTGTCGTGGCTTCTCGTGCAAAAATATCTTCCAGTATAGTGGATCCTTTGTAGAATGTTTTTTTTATTATTTTGTGGACAATCTCAATGTGTGATCCTTCACTTCTTTGAAAAATATTTATTCAAATTATACAAACTCTTCATATTTTTTTATTATACTATCTTATTTTAGTATTTATAATAATTTTACATATCTATTTAAATAAAAATATACACTATTATTTTTAGATTTAACATGTAATTTATAATTTGAAATAAATTAATGATAATATAGATTTTTATATTTACATAAAAGAGGAGAAAAAAAAGTAATTATATTATGAGGAGAAAAAAAAGTAATTGTTTTGATGACCTGTAGTCTATTTTGATTATTATTTTATCTTTTTCTTTATATATATATATATAATAAGATAATAGTTTTAACATTTAAAATATTGGACATGGATGCTTAAAGATGTTCTGACAAATGTGTTTGGAAACAAAACAATTAAAGAATTGCTTTATGTTGGGCTATATCTAAGTTGGACTTATTTTTTATTTTAGAAAGTTATATTTATTTTAAAACAAATATTTGGTCTTTATATATAATTAGATTAAAAAAATTATCTTAGAAATCTGTATTAACTAAATCTTGATTTTTTTTTTAAAATATTGGATTTAATTTTGGTTAAGCATGTTTTCATGCACGTATAAACTAAAGCTAAGTTAAGTTATTTTATGTATTATTACTATAGTATATAATAGCTGTATAAGTTTTTTATTGAAATTGAGAAAAAAAATATTCAATATATATACCTCTTTTAGTTTTGTATACCTAGATCTTTTCTCTCTTCCCTTTTATTTTGCTTGAACCCTATCAAATTGGTACCAGCTTGACTTGATCTATTTTGGAGTGTCATAGCTGATTCTATAGGCAATGTCATGGTGATGAAGGAACTAATGGAACACCTCTCTACTTGATTGGGTGCACATTTAGCATAACTAGTGGGATCTCTATAACATACACTTACGAATTCTTCAACTGTTCAATGATTAACCAACTTCTCTTCTTCAGATGATTTGAATTCTTCCAATAATAGCTGAGGTGTTAATTGTTCCACAACTTATTCTTGCACGGGAAGAATGTCGCCCAATCGCTATATCAGTGAGAAAGTTTTTTTCCAATTGACCACACACCTGAGAAAATTCATGTCAGTAGTTCATTTGAAAGGTTGTGCCTTACAATGCACACGACATTGGCAAAATTTACCATTTGTTGTTTAGTACCTTGAAAGGCTTATAGTACATTAATAAGAGAAAGATTTGGTGATCTTTGTCTGGATCCTATGCTAGACTTGATGAATCTCCTACAAAAACTGCATCAATAGATGAATATCATGAAGCTTTCGATACAATCAAATATTAATGGCTTACATATTTTAGAACAGTACAGGTTGACTTGTTTTCTTGGAATTTAAAGGAAAATATACAAATGTTAATGTTTATGTTTCAACCCACTACAATTAAAAAAGCATTGGTGTAGCTAGAATGTTTGAAGTGACTAATACATCAACTTGGCAGAACCCTCCCGGTAACTCAACAAGAATAGGGCATATTTGGCCTTAAACCAGTGTTGCAGAAAAAGTCAGGTGTGACTAAAAAGTCTGAACCCCTTAAGTCTCAGTTTCAATCAACAAGAACATTGACACTAACTTTTATGAATGAAAATAGTCAAGTCTCTGTTACTTCTGTAATGAACCCTATGCTGTAGAATATAGTTTGACACAAGAAATTATAGGTTAATGTTTTAGAGACCACAAATTAACACCAACAAGAACTAATTTGGATTATTACCATGACCTTCAGATTTGGATCAGTGCTTTAACAGGAGTTGCGAATTTTAGAACAATGCAGGTCATATGTTATTTTTAACAAACCTCCCCTTCATATTTTGTTAGACAATGAAAATCACTCATAAATTCTTGGATATCCTCGCCTCGGATTGAACTCTTGGCTTTGGTGTGTCTTCATGGCCCTGCCTATTGGCGCCGGTATCTAACTATTTTCTTCTTTGTTGTGTTTTGATTTTGAAGGCTATGATGTTGAAAACTACCTATTTTACGAGCTAATGGAAAATTGTTCCTTCGTGATTAGAAAACTACCAATGGATCCTTCCGAGCCTTTAACTATAAAAAAATAAAAAATTCTTAGATATCCAAATGGTGAAGTTTGGCAGCAGAATTGAGGAACGTGAGCCACTAATGGTTATAGTTGCAGATGGTAACAAGATTAGTATTTATTCTATGGTAAAGAATTTCTCTTGGAAAATCCAACAAACGACATTTACTTGGAATGTCTTTCTAATTCCTTTAGGTTGTAGCGACTTAGTTTTGAGAGTTTGGGTCACTTGGAATTTTAACAATAGAATTTCAAGTGTATGGCATGAAACATTTTTGAGAAGGGTTTCAACACAAATGTGAAAACTGCTAAGAACCAGCATTTGCTTAAATCTTTGGAAGTCCATTTTTCTATGCTACAATTGTGTCACCATAGTGAAGGATCAACCACAGGTTCCGCTTATGATACAAAACTTGTTAGATGAAGTATGATAAGATATTAGCAACGTAACAAATATAATATTGTAGCCTCTCGGAGGTTATTGTAGCCCCTTCCTATTCCAGATCAAGTATGAGAAGATATTACCATGGATTTTATTGATTGGTCTGCGACTGTGTTGGAGGAAGCGTGTTTATTAGCAGCATAAGTAAGAGCAAAAGATGAGGAGTTTGAAAGCAGTGTTAGCATCATGCAAAACCATTCACCAAGCCCTCCAAATCCAGGCCCAAGCGGTGGTAACAGGGCGCCACCACGACCCTTTCCTCATGGCCCCATTCATCTCCTTCTTCGCCACCAACCACCTCCACCATTCTCACCTTCTCTTCTCCCAAATCCCCAACCCTGACCTCTTCCTCTTCAACTTCCTTATCAGAGCCTTCTCTCTGTCCCAAACCCCCCACCATTCCCTCTCTCTCTTCAGGTCAATGCTCTCTTCCTCCCCACCCATCTCCCCAGACTCTTTCACCTTCCCATTCCTTTTCAAGTCCTGTGCCAAACTATCGCTTTCCAAACTCGCTCAACAGCTTTACTCCCACGTTATAAAAACTGGGTTTGACTCAAATGTCTTTGTTCTCAACGCTGTTTTACATTTTTATTTTGCTTTCAGGGATGCCCACACTGCGTGCAAGGTGTTCCATGAAAGTCCTGTGAGGGACTGCGTTTCGTATAACACGATGATTAATGGGCTTGTGCGTGCGGGTCGTGCTGATTGCTCTCTGAAGGTTTTTGGAGAGATGAGAGGGAATCGTGTTGAGGTTGATGAGTATACCCTCGTTGCCTTGTTGTCCGCTTGTTCGTTCTTGGAGGATCGTGGGACTGGGAGAGTGGTGCATGGCTTGGTGTATAGGAAATTGGGTTGTGTAAATGAGAATGAGTTGTTGATGAATGCACTTGTTGATATGTACGCGAAATGTGGGTGCTTGGAGGTGGCTGAGAGAGTTGTGAGTTGTGGGAATGGAAAGAGTGGTGTTGCGGCTTGGACTTCTTTGGTGAGTGCATATGCTTTGCGCGGAGAAGTTGAGGTTGCTAGAAGGTTGTTTGATCAAATGGGTGAGAGAGATGTGGTTTCTTGGACGGCTATGATTAGTGGTTACTGTCACTCTGGGTGTTTTCAGGAAGCATTGGAGCTGTTTGTGGAGTTGGAAAGTTTGGGGTTGGAACCGGACGAGGTTGCAGTGGTTGCCGCTCTTGCGGCGTGTGCGCGGCTAGGTGGCCTTGAGTTGGGAAGAAGGATTCACCAGAAGTATGATGGTGCGAGTTGGCACTGTGGAACCCACAGGGGGTTCACTTGTGCTGTTGTGGATATGTATGCCAAGTGTGGAAGCATAGACACTGCTTTGGATGTGTTCAGCAGAACAAGAGATGATATGAGAACTACTTTTCTCTATAACTCCATTTTGTCTGGCCTTGCTCATCATGGTCTTGGTGAACATGCTATGGCCGTGTTTGAAGAGATGAGGTTGCTAGGATTAGAACCGGATGAGGTTACATTTGTGGCCCTTTTATGTGCTTGTGGGCATACTGGTTTGGTTAATGATGGCAAGAGGCTCTTTGAATCCATGTTGAGTGTGTATGGTGTTAGTCCTCAAATGGAGCATTACGGTTGTATGGTTGACCTTCTTGGTAGGGCTGGCGGATTGGATGAAGCATATTATTTGATTCAGAATATGCCATTCAAGGCCAATGCTGTGATATGGAGATCACTGTTGAGTGCTTGCAAAGTACATGGGGATGTGACATTGGCTAGACTTGCCAGCCATGAGCTTCTTGCGATGGAGCATGATCATGGAGCCCGTAATGTGCTGCTATCTAACATGCTAACTCTCATGGATAAGCACGATGAAGCTGCAAGTATGAGAAAGGCTGTTGATGATGTTGGCATCCAGAAGCCACCTGGTTGGAGCTATGTGGAAATTAATGGAGTCCTTCACAAGTTTCTGGCTGGTCACACCTCTCACCCCGAGGCCAAAGCAACTCAGCTGATGCTCAGGAACATTCATATGGGACTTAAAACTATTGGGCATGTTATCAGTGCATAAAAGATGGTGTTTTGATATAGATTAAGAATTTTTGTTTAGGTAAATACTTTAATTAATTCTTTATCTAATAAAGTTATCAAATGAGAGCATATCTTAAGCTTAATGTGAAATTTTGTGAAATAAGTTAAAAAATAATAATTTTGACAAATATTTTATTTATCGTCTCAAACATAATTTTAAATTATAAATAACAAGAAATGATTAAAATCAATGTTTTCATAACATGTTTAAGGCTTAATTAGAGTGAAATTCAGGTCTAGGTTTGATAGGAAGGAAGTGTGGAAATACAGATATCATATTAAAAAATATGCTTTATTATGAAATTAAATACAATTTTGAGTTTGAAAATAAATATATATAATAAAAAAAATTAATATAAAAAATAAAAAAATTAAAATAATAGTATTAAGAATGGTAATAAAAGATTTTGTTAAAGCACGTGTCAAAATCTGGAACATTTAATCAATCGAACGGTCGAAATATGAAACAGGGGAAGCTACAGACCTTATCTTTCAGTCGGGTCATTTTAATTTTTCTCCTACGCTCGTCCTCACTGTCAGTGTTGAAGCCTCTTCTCCTCCCACGCATGCATTCGGCTCAACCCTTCGGTAACTGACTCTTCATTCCACCATATCCATTTCTTAGTTATACCATTTCATTTTTCCTTTTCCTTTTTCAAACAATTTTTAATCTTCCAATGCAAAAATTTTCCAAACCCTTTTTTTTGTCCCTTGCAAAATTGTGAGTGTGAATAATCGGTTTCACATATCTGTTTGTGTTGAACAAAGTGTGATCTAACCTTTGAATTTGAATTGGAATGTGCTAAGTTGAGAGCTTCATGTTACTCTTCTGGTTCTATTGGTGTTTGCGTATGTAAGCTAAATTTTATTTCTTTATTCTCAAAATAAATTATTTTTAGTGTAAAATGGAGATCACGAGCAGCAATAACAGCTGCAGCAGCATGATGTGGTTTTTCAAAGATAAAGGGTTTGATGAGAACAGTGTGCAAGGAATTTTCCGACGGTGTAGGCGCCTTGAGGATGTGCATCAGGACAGAGCAAGTGAAAATTGGGAGTATTTGAGAAGCATTGGCATTGAAGAAAGAAAGTTGCCCACAATTGTTTCAAAATGCCCCAAGATTCTTGCGCTGGATCTTTATGACAAGATTATGCCCACGGTTGAGTGTCTCAGGACCCTGGGAACAAAACCACGTGAGGTTGCTACTGCCATAGCCAAGTTCCCTCACATACTCTCAAACAGTGTGGAAGAGAAGCTTTGTCCCCTTTTGGCCTTTTTTCAGGCTTTGGGTATCCCTGAAAAGCATATTGGGAAAATGATACTGCTCAACCCTAGGCTTATAAGCTACAGCATTGAAACAAAGTTGACTGAAATTGTGAACTTTCTTGCTAGCCTTGGTCTCAATAAAGATGGAATGATCGGAAAAGTTATAGTTAAGGACCCCTATATTATGGGTTATAGTATTGAGAAAAGACTCCGCCCTACTTCACAGTTCCTCAAGTCAATAGGTCTGAGTGAGCAGGATCTTCAAGCAGTGGCTGTGAACTTTCCAGCAATCTTGAGTAGAGATGTGAACAAGCTTTTGGTACCCAATTATACGTATCTAAAGAGGCGTGAATTTCAGGACAGACAGATAGTTGCTTTGGTGGTTGGTTTTCCTCCTATCTTGATCAAGAGCATCCAGAATTCATTAGAACCAAGGTTCAAATTTTTAGTAGATGTGATGGGAAGACAAGTTGATGAAGTTGTTGATTATCCTTGTTTCTTTCATCATGGCCTCAAGAGAAGAATAGAGCCACGGTACAAACTTCTAAAGGAGAGGAATTTAAATTGTAGCTTGAGTGAAATGTTGGATTGCAATAAGAAGAAGTTCTTCATGAAATTTGGCTTGTTAGAAGGACATGCCTTGTGTAACTAGGTCTAATCCCTATTTTATTGATTTTCATAATTAGTTAAATAGTTTATTGACATTTTTCTTCTGATGTGGTGTCCTGTAACTTCCAAGGATTTGTGATTCCATATAAGTTTGTTCTTTTGCTCAAATTCATAATCTCTTCATACATTATATCTAAGATGAAAGGTTATCCTTTAGATCAATGATTGAGATATGTTTGCCTGGAATGGGTACCGATTGTTCCTCTGCCATCATATGCATGTGAGTCACTAGATGAACCAGCTTTTTCATAGCTGCAAGGGAACATGCTTTTCAGTTTTCCACTAGGACACAGGCATATCATTGAATTGCATCGCATGAATTGGATTATGAAAGTGGAGAAAAGGTTTACAGGTTGGCTAGCTCCTTTTACCATATTTTTGCTGTATTTATTACATATCTGCCCTATTTTGTTACCAAGGTTGGCCTAGCTACTTTTACCATATTTTGGAAAATACCTTAAGAATTCTATAATCCAAAATAGATATTTCTAGATTATTTTCAGAATTGGTATAGCTTCATAATTCATTTTTCTTATAAAAGTAGGTTGCACCCTAAGTACAACATTCACTTTTTTTCTCGAGTATCTTAAGAATGTCTTAAGTGAATGGCCTTTTTCTTGACCATTTTCTTAAGTGTATAAGACTATCTTGATAGAAGGTAAGAAAGGAGAGAGAGTGCTTCAAAATTTCAAGAAATGGTGCTTCAAGTTATTTTATTAATTATAATTTAATAGGTAAATATAGGACATATAATAGTTTTTTATAAATATATGAAAAATTATGAATGAGTGATATTAAAAATTAAAAAAAAATATATATATAATAATTTAAGTAATGGGATAGTTTTATAAATATATAAAAAGAGAAAACCAAAAATGCATATATAAAAGGTTTGATAAAAATTTCGTGAGCGGCAGGATTCGAACCTGCGCGGGCAAAGCCCACATGATTTCTAGTCATGCCCGATAACCACTCCGGCACGCCCACCTTTTGTTTATTTTCACAATATTTATTTATAAGTAGTAAATATAATAGAGCTACACGTGATATCACATTGCAACCTAACCACCGATTAACACGAACTTTGTCTCAAGGCTACTTTGAATGCCTTCGGTTCCCTTTATGAGCTAGAGATCTTACCATCAAGGAAGCCCAAAAGTGGAAAGACATGTGCAGCTATCTTCTTGGTCTTCTACCTAAGCTACATTCGTTAACATCTTCAAGTGTTTCACTTGTTCTCTCTAACTCAGAGGATGAAGAGATGGACTTAGGTCGTCTTTTGATGTTCCTTAAGGAGTAAAATAATTAAATTTTAAATAAAAAGAGGAGAAGAAAAAGATGTTAGATAAGGGGAAACTTATGTTAAGGGGAGCATAATAGTGAACACAAGTTTATTTTTTCTTTTATCGTAAAATTATTGTAATGAAATAAAATGTTGTCATTGTAAGATGTATAAACTCAAACAAGATTATATCAATCAAATATAATGAAAAGTCCTTTTTAGTGACAAAGTTTGAAATTCCATCAAACTTAAGCTATAATATGCTATTTTTTATAAGTTTGCATATTGTTTTGAAAATATTTTGAAAACTTGATATGTTATGTTATTTTATGAAAATCTCATGTTTTAAATTTTATTGTTTTAAAGCATCATCAAAAGAGGAGAGATTGTTAGGACATGCTTCAACACATTTGGATTTTTTTTATTAAGTGTTGTATAAATAAAGAATAAATCATAAAAACACTTTGTTTTGTAAATCGCAAGTTTTCTAAAAAGACAAATCATGTGAGACGTAGTGTGGTCCGTCCAATAGACGATACAAAATATGTGTTCTCTTTTGCTTCGTCTAATAAGCGAAGTTGTCATCGAATGATATGCATGCACACAATAGTTTAAGCAAATATTTTACCTAACAAAAATCTTTATGAGCTTGTTTTGTGTTGTAGATAATGTTTTCATCTTCACGTCTACCAAGAAGATCTTATAAAACACATGTTAATGTCAAAGATTTCTTAAATGACACACTATAAAGTTGTTTCACACCAACACACATTCTGACACATCCCATGTCAACAGTAGAAGTGTTATCACAATCCTATGTTTTACTCCATTTTGGTTGACAACTCTCTAACTGGTTTGATAAGTCATGTAAGCTATCAAAATGTTACTTAAACAAGAGTTAAGTATTTAATGTTACATGAAATGCATCTAATGCATGTCTATGTTCATGCACGAACAGACAAAGCCTTGAAGATGAAATTTTTTAAGTGAAGTATCTCAACAAGTGTAGAAAAAGATTTACGATGACTATGTTTCTCAACTTGTTATTCAAAGAAATATTTCAAGTTGAAGACTAAGAAGAGAAGTCACTAAGAATTGCCAAAACGTTATCAAATTTGTACCCATAACTTCATAAACAATGTTTATGTTCGTATAACAATTGACTAGAGTGTTTAAATGTTGTATTTGTCAAAAGACGTGTCTTCTCTATTTAGTGAGCAAAACCTTGTGATATCTTAAATCACTTTATTCACCAAATCATTAGTTAGGAGTGATTGCTTTCTAAATAATGCTCGTGTTTAGGTTCGAGTGACTAAGTTCCAAAGAATACTTTGCTTTGTCTAGCAAGGAATTGAGTGTTCAAATAATACTTTGATTGTTTTAGCAAATAATATTTTGTTGTATCTTTGCAACATTAGTTTGCTTGTTGAAACTTTAGCAAGTTGATCAAGAACTAGATGTAATCTACATTTATAGATGAATCAATAAAATTCTTTGGATGAATTCTTCTTATCTTTAATATCCTTTATATTATATATTATAAATCTTGAACTAAATAAGGAAGGAGATTTTACTAGACTAAATTTAAAAAAAAAGATTGACTCAATCAACTAAAAAAAGTTGTATTTGTCAAAGTTTTTAAATACACAATTCAATCCTTATTTGTTATAGCTTTTGTAAAGTTGATTTGAAAACATTAATGCATAATAAATTTAATGTTATATAAATTTAATTATTCATGTGTTATTATTTTATCAACAAAAAAATCTCCTTTGTAAGACAAAGAAAATAAGCGTGTTAGTGAGAATCCATGTAAGGTTTGGTTTGAGTGGACGCCATCGTTGAGGTGTACATTTTATCATTTTGCCGTGGAAGAAGGTTGGGATCATCATCATGGGACGCTCGAGGAGAAATTATTCTACAGTTACATACATGTATTAAGTGTTTAGGTAAACTAAATAATATAACTACTTATATAATATTTAGATTAGTGTTGAGAATAACACTGACTTGGCAAGGAACACCACCTATACTTGGTAATGAACAATCTTGGAAAATATAATGCTTGCACCTTTTCTCTGTATGTGACATTTATCAACCATCCAACAATTTCTACTAATGCCAGAATGAAAACCTAACCATTATACCAGTAGAAATTAGAAAAAGTTTGCTGAAGTCTTTGCGATTTCGAACAATATGATAAAACAAAAGTGACAAAAGAATAAAATAAATGTGATTCTACGTTTATTCCACCCAGACAAAATTGGTTGCAGAACAATCAATATCCGAAAGGAGAGAAAAACAAAGCAACAATTAGAAATTTAAACAAAAATGGAAAGCGGTAGATAGCTAAAGCTGAATGCTCCTGTTGTGCGAACGCCTCCAGTTAGGACAGCACGTTTCTGCTCCTAATTTCTCATCCAAGCCGAAAAATACATCTTAAATGAAGTATGTACTCACGGAAGCTCCTTTATTATTTTCCTAAGACAAGATCAGAAAGATGATTACGATGACATCTTAAGAAACACCACCAACCCCAATCAATTAGGCAGTGGGCTTGAGCATCTTGACGGTCTCCCATGTGAAATCAGGATCATCTCGTCCAAAATGGCCATAAGCAGCAGTCTTCTGGTACCTGAAGTTGCCTCCCCTCATGAGGTCAAGATT
>Ga0123342_1000592_pt1 | contig 57825 bp, 37 predicted proteins | sample Turbeawhitnodule_FD_89960 | JGI IMG/M metagenome (GOLD analysis project Ga0123342, IMG submission 89960) | Root nodule microbial communities of legume samples collected from Mexico - Turtle bean Mexico white nodule | ecosystem: Host-associated > Plants > Roots > Nodule | place: Mexico: Nepantla... | reverse complement strand
CAAAAAAAAAAAAAAATATATATATATATATATATATATATATATATATTTAGGGTTGGAATCAAAGATTGATTATATTCTCTCTCGGTTGTTCTATTCTTCTCTCATTCATCTTGAATGAACTCCTTCCGCTCCTCGCACTTATCTCTGACGTTCAAGTAAGATTTGGTGTTCGGCATTCAATATTTTTAGTATTGAATGATTACGTACCTGATTCTTGAAATTTGTGTCTATTTATACCATTATCATAAATATTAGACCAAATTAAGGATATGGATCGTAATTAATAATGTATTACCTAGTGTTTGATCGTTTATTACTTTTCTTAATATTCCTTGAGTGTGATGGTTTCAGCCACCGAATATTGAACCTCTACCAATCGGATCCGACTGATACAATAAATATAAATATATATATATATATATATAATTTATTTCACACGAAATTAACTACTTTTATAGACATAATAGGAAAGGTGTTTTAGAATGGTTAAAAAAATAATTATTTAAATAGTTATCAATATATGTGTAATAAGATATGATTAAAATTAATTGCTATTTTATAAATTTATTGAAAGTATATATATTTTTGACTAGTTTTTTGTTTAAATGTAAAAAAATAATTTCCTTCATAAAATAAGTACAAATTTTAAAAGAAAAAAATATGTTATAAAGTAATATAAGTTGCAAGCTTTATTATTCATAAAAACTATATTTACGTTTACTCTATTCACAGGATTCAAAATTGATATATTTTTTAAATAATCCGAGACTAATTATTTAGATCACCGGGAAAATTTATATACTTAAATAAACTTAATAAAAATTCCAATGTTTTTTGTAGATTCAAAAACTAATGAGACACTATTTATAGGATTAAAATAGTAGTTTACTTTATCTATAGTATAGAATTGATAACAAAAAATATAATGTAATAAAAAAGTTATACATAAATGATAAGTATAAAATTTTAAAAAGTTTAATGTAATGAAGACCATTTGATTTGTGGCCCTTGACTTTGACCATTTACAAATAATGGATGTCCATTACCTCAGCTTCGTTCTATACTGCAAGTCGCTTTCTTGACTTCAAGTTGTTAAAAATATGAAACTTTTTTTTTTGTTCATTGAATATTCTCACGGGTGTAAGTGTAAGTCAAGAAAAATGTATTAATTTATTATTATACTCTTCGTCTTGTTGTGTAGATTTATTATTCAACTAAATCCATAATTTTGTATGTGTTTATATTGTTGTTATGTGGAACATGACTCTATTATTCTAACATCCTTTTTCTTTTATTTATTTTTTTACTTTGTAAAATAAGATATATTCGCTGAACGGAACTTTAACCATTTTCCAGACATATTCTTATTCATCTAAATATTAAAACATTAAATGTTTTATCTTCCCCACAATTTCTCATATTCTTTGGAATTTATATATATAAGCAAAAAATATTTGAAGTCCTCTCTTTTTTCCTTCAAATAATTTAAATATTTTTTTTATTATGATTCAATTAAAAATGGCTTAAAACTGAGCTACAGTAATAACTATAAACGATGAAATATAGTTGATGTGAGTTTTTTCGTATTCTTGTCAAATTCAATTAATATGTCGTAGAAAAGGTTTATTGATGATACAACCGCTGTTTTTTTTCAAGATAAGTATATTTTTTTCTACAAACTACTAAATTGATATATTTGATATTTTGCAAGTATATAGAAGGTAAAATTTTTGTTTACAATAACACGAATAAGTAAAAAATACATAATGAATATTAAAAATGATATTTGAGAGTTTAATCGAGTGAAAAAAGTTAAAAATGTAAATTTTAAATATTAAACTTCTATTATTTTTTTTCTAAAAAAATAGGCTTCCGACTAAATCATGATTTTCACTTTTTTCTATTTAAATTGTATTACGATATTGTAACAATTAAATATTGTATTTGAGATAATTTTATGATGTTGTGATGATGTGATGAATGAATAATATAAATTATCTTTGTGATCTACTTTTTAAATCACATATAACTTATTAAATTGATAATTGTAGAGTTATGGGGATATGAGGTATCTATAAAGTGAAGGTTCCCGATAGTTTTTAAATCTTATTGGCATTTGCTACATACTGAGAGACTGTAGGGTTATGAACCTAAGAGGTATCTATAAAATGAAGGTTCTCTATAACTTTTTTAAGAAGTCTCAGTCTCTGATAGGCTATAGGGTTATGGATCGAACCCATTTGTACTTATGGCATATCATTTATGATCATGGTATTTATGGGAGACAAGAAAATCATGGTGATTGAAAGATATGCGAGATTGGAGTTATTACGACTTAATGTGATAAGGAAATGACAAGAAACTTCCTGCATAAAGAACCGTGGAGACCGATCACCAAGAGACAACACTCTAGGACTAAAAAACCCTAATTTTGACTTAAACTATATACTTCGGTAAGAAGACATTTATCTTGGTTAAAACAATAATTAATGAATATAAGAGAATTTATTTTTTAAACTTATTTTTACTTTCACAAAATGTTCAAACTCCAATTTCAATAAAATTATTGTATTCAGAAATTTAAAACTTATGAATTTGACACAATTTTATTCTAAAAATATATCTCGAATGATTAAAAAATAAATATATAAATAAATTATTTATAGTTTCAACTAAACTAAAGTATGTGATGATATAAATCAATAAGAAATGAGAAAATTATAATAAATAAATATAAAAAACATTGTAATTAGAAATTATTATATGTTCTATTATTTTAATAAATACTATTGGTTTTCCATGGTTGGGGGTGAGAAGTGGTATTTTCTATTTATTTATTTACTTCCTTCTTTTTAGGTAGATCCGGTGCAGGTTTCTCGTAAAGCTATATTTAGTTTAATGTTAATCTCGTGGCTAAGCTCGCATGTTTGACTAGTTAATTGGAAGCTTCGCCTGTTACATTGCCGAATTCATCAACTATTTTACTATATATGGCTCTGTTTGTTTCAAACTATATTACAAAATTAGTTCTGAAACAACGTTTTAAAGTATGGTTAACTTTTAAAAATATTAAATGTGAGAAAATTAATTCTTCCCCATCAATTAATCACACAAAAAAAATATGTATGATGAGTCAATTAATTTTTAAAATTGAGCAAATATATGGTACGGTGTGTAAGCTAGTAAAAGTTTATAGTGAGAAAATATATGAAATTATTTTAGAAAATAGTATTCCTCTGTTATATATGGAAGATATTCATCACATTTCATATTTATTTGTATTGAATTTTGATTTGACCTAATTCAATAATAAAGATTATTTATTTGAGATTCTTTAACTTATACGGACACAATATTGTCTTGAATATCAATTTTGGTAGACAATATATTTATAGGTGTTATCGGACTTGATTACATAAATAATAAATATTTAGTAATAAATAATCTTATCTCATAAAATTTGTTTGAAAAATTATTCATGTCACTACAATTATAAACTAATAAAGGTATATTTTCACCAATAAAAATCCCCATTCAATTATAAAAACATCCCATATAACCAATGAGATTAAACATAATTATTACAATAAGAGTATCGATGATCTTTGACCTATAATATTTGGTGTAACTAAAAATAAATGTACTTATATATTAGTTTTCTTTGATCTATTTTTATGTATCTAACCTTATTATCGACATTATTTCCTAATGAATACAGTATTTTATTTATAGGTTGAACTTATTCTTACGATTTATGCTAATATAGAATCAAAATCTTAAAATAAGATTGACAGGTGACTAATTAGCATACAACATTGAAAACATCAGACTCAGTTCATAACAATACAATAATCAAATTATAAATAAAATACAATTCATTAAAAATTTAATTCTTTAATTTCTATACTTAAAACTTAATTTAAAAGTTTAATCTACATTATTCAAAATTCAACTCCCTAAAACTTGTAAGTATCACACTCTTTCATTTAGAAATCTTATATTTTACGTGATTTACTTGATGTATAAGTCCAATACGTTTTAGTTTCTAAAAATTTAAATAAATTTATTTAATTTTCCAAATTCAAAATTAATATTTGAAGTTATTGTAATTTAAAATATGTTTGTTTTATTTTTCATTTTAGAGTATTGCTAAAAGATTTGCTTATATAAAATTAGCAATTGAAAGCTGTTTATACGATAATTTGTTTGAATTTTATACTTTTATTACTACGTATTCCTTTTTTTTTTAATTTTAAAAATATTAAATATAAGAATAAGAATATTGATTAAAATATCAACTCGAATAAAATTTATAGTTTAACAACTCTTAAAATTATATATAATTTTTGATGTGATAAATTTAAAAATAAATATATATATAATAAAAACTAAATTTACAATTAAATAATATAAAATATTAAAAGTTATAATATAATTATATAAATAATTTAAAGTTGTTAATGTATTATTAGAAAAAACTATTTAATTTTTTTTTTATAAAAGCACGCTTGAATTTGAAAGTTGATGCTTGGAACCGTTTTTACACAATCTGTCACGTCACGGATTTTGTGGAGGGCAATAGTGGCGCGTCCTAAAACTGTAATCACTTTTTCCCTTCTCCTCTTTATTTTCGCAAGATTTTTCTCAAACGCCGTTCTTATTTGCATTTCTCCATTTCTTCTCATTCTCCATTCGCTCTTCCTTCCACCAAACCCTCCTTCTTTCTTTCCATCGCCACTTCCATTGATAACAGAAAACAAACTTCTCTGCGCAGAAAACCCTAGCGATTCGAAGCGACGCGCAAAGACAGGAACAACCATTGAATCATCCACGATGGCGGTGTGCGACGCGACTCACTGAGTTGAACGCATAAAGATCTGAATCGCGGTGATCGGTTCGACGCGCTCATGGGTGCTTCGGGTTCCAAACTCGAGAAAGCTCTCGGCGACCAATTCCCTGAAGGAGAACGTTACTTCGGCCTTGAGAATTTCGGCAATACTTGTTACTGCAACAGCGTTTTGCAGGTCTTTGCCGATTCTCTCGCTTATTAATCCGATTTCGAATTCGATTCTGTTGTTTGGAAATCGCCGATTGATTAATTAATTATTATATGGCTGATTTGGTTTTTATGGTTCTCGCTGGGAATTTTATTGCTGTCTTCCCTGGGTTTTGAACTTGTAAGGAAAAAGATGTCGTCGTGAAAGAAGGTCAATGTGTTTAACTTTCAATGTCTTGGATCATGAATGAATATATGAATAGACGTTAGTGTTGGAGGTTTTTCTTGTTTGCCACGGGATTTTTTATTGTAATTGAGAAAATACGGAGAATGGAATTGAAAGACGTAGAGAAACGTTTGGGAATTGTGGTTCATACACGGCTATAAAACCCCGTTCCTCGAATTTTATTTTCGTTTGAGTAAGCAAATTGTTTTCATTGACCAAAAAAGCGGCTTGTCATTTTCTTTTGAGTATTGCATTAATGTATGTGCTTTCTTTTTCTTGTCTTTAACTTGAATTTGGTTTACTCAATAAATAGCAGAACTAATTGTCATTTCTGATAATTGGAAAGAATAGCGAAATATTGAAGACGGCTTACCAGCCGCTCAAATAGATAGATGGATGTTATGGAATTTGTCTTACCCTTCCAGCACTGTAAAGAGCCTTCCAATTCTGATGAATTATGTTTCGATATCAGTATTTTATCACGTTTACCAAGTTGGAATTTGATTGCATTGAAACCATTTTAACAGTTTTACACTAAAGAATTACTCTTTTTTCTCTGTCTTGCAGGCACTATACTTCTGTGTTCCTTTTCGAGAACAATTGCTAGAGTTTTATGCAAATAACAAGAACTTGGCAGATGGTGAGGAAAATCTTTTGTCTTGCTTAGCTGACTTATTTTCACAGGTAAAAATTGGTTTTTCTTTCATGAGACCTCTTCACAGTTCTTTCTTGATTGAGTGCATGATTTGCTATTCGTTTGTGTTATCTTCACCTGAAAACAGGCGTTCTTTCTTTCTTTCTCCAGCTAGTGCACATACCTGCTTATTTCTTACTTTCATGCTATTAGGTTAACCTATATTGCTTCGTTTGGTATAGATAAGTTCTCAGAAGAAGAAAACTGGTGTTATTGCTCCCAAACGATTTGTTCAGAGGTTGAAAAAACAGAATGAGCTCTTCCGTAGCTATATGCACCAGGTATGTGCTTAAAATTTAAACTGTCAAGAATGAGCACTCAAGTTAGATGGAGATTATTCTAGAATTTGTAACAGTTTTCTTTTACGGTAATAACACAGAATATCAGTGTAGGTGTACAGTATTTGGCTATGTTTATGTGTTTCTGCATGTTTTGATCCTATGTGTGCAGATGTCTTTTGTGCATGTCCCTACTTAGCTGCTCGTGAGTTGCATTCGATCTAAATATTAATCTTAGCATTCTATTGCCACTGGTATTATTGATAGCAAAATGGTTTAGATTTTAGATCTTGTAGCGAAACTTGAAGTTAAAGGCATGGTTAATGATCGGAACTGAGAGCTATGGGCTGTGATACTGTAAATTGGACTCTTGTATTAACCTTGGGCAGAATGGTATAATGTAACAATTGTAACTGCGGTCTTCTAATTAACCTTGACTGTTTAATTGTGTTTTGAACTTGTTAAAGTGTTAGACACATGTACTAGTCTTTTGAAACATGGAGCATTGTACCTTGATTTTGTTGATGTTCCAGTTTTGTTCATTGGGTTAAATAATGATAATTTGTTTTGTTCAAAATAAAGGGTTTATACATCTCGATTTGTTTAAGTTTTATTTATAAATGTATTGTTAATTCTGTTTGCTGGGTCAGTGTACTGTTTATTGATTGATGTCTCTTATTCATCTATTTTTTGTTTTTGAACACACGCACACACCATTTAATATTAGAAAACAATAGTCATTGTGAATCTGCTCTTTTTTTGGTAGGATGCTCACGAATTCTTGAACTTTTTGCTAAATGAACTTGTTGACATTCTGGAGAAAGAGGCCAAAAGAAAGGAAGAAGAAACATCACCACCATCTGAAAAGGCTGCAAATGGACCTAATAATGGTCTACCTAATGGTGCTGAAAAAAAGCCTTTAAAAACTTGGGTGCACAAAAATTTTCAGGTGACTTGATGTCTTTATTTTAGTAAGTATGTTGTGTTAAAAGTAAGGGTTTGGACACAAACTGTAAGGTTTTATAGATAGAATTCTGGAATTAAACCATAATATATGATACAGAACACTAACACAGGCCTTTACCCTACCAAGGAGTCACCTCCATCAAACCATCTCTAGCAATTTAACACGCACACTCCTAAAAACCTGTCAGACATCCTGTTTATGAAATTCGTGTATAACTGTCATACAAGATAGTAAATAACTGTTTTACAGTTACTTAATTTACAATAACTTCCAAACAACACTTGATAACTGTTCTACTGTGTTGTTTTCGGCAAAGCTTGGAATATCTATAAACTGTGAACTTTTTATTGCATTAAATCTATTGCACTCCCTCCCTCTCGTGCCCCTTTATGAATCTCATTTTTGTAAATTGATCTGGCAGGGAATACTCACCAACGAAACTAGGTGCCTGCGTTGTGAAACTGTGACAGCCAGGGATGAAACATTTTTTGACTTGAGCCTTGATATTGAACAAAATAGTTCAATTACAAGTTGTTTGAAAAACTTCAGTTCAATGGAGACATTGAATGCTGAAGACAAATTTTGTTGTGACAAGTGCTGCAGGTATAGAGTTGACTTCTAACTTTGATTTTATAATTATCTGAAATACTCGTGTGGCGTCAGCTGTTACATGGCTTCATAAGATTGATTGTGAAAGTAAAGGGTCAGCTCAACAATTTTGAATTATGTGCATAGCTGAACCTTTCTATTCTTTCTTTAAGTGGTGGATTTTTTTTTTGGGTTATGAAGCAGATATTTCAAAATGGCTTATAAGTTATGTATTATTTGTTGGCAAATTGTTCCTTTTTAGTTAAAAATAGACTGCTGTAAATGACTTTTTTGTACTAATACTATGATGTCCTGTTTCTGGGTAGTGGGCAAAATATAGATCAGTTTTGATGGTTGTAAAAAGAGCAATATAGTCTCGTCTTTTATTTTCTGTCTGTTTACTGGTCTGATAACCAAGGTGTGAACTTTCTATTGTTATTATTATTAGTTTGCAGGAAGCTCAGAAGAGAATGAAGATAAAGAAACCACCACACATCTTGGTCATACACCTTAAGCGGTTTAAATACATTGAACAGCTGGGACGCTACAAGAAGCTGTCTTACCGGGTTGTCTTCCCTCTTGAGCTGAAATTAAGCGATACTGTTGAAGATTCAGATATTGAGTATTCTCTATTTGCAGTAGTTGTTCATGTTGGGAGTGGGCCCAACCATGGGCATTATGTAAGCCTTGTGAAAAGCCACAACCATTGGTTATTTTTTGATGACGAAAATGTTGAGATGATTGATGAGTCTGCTGTTCAGACATTTTTTGGGTCATCGCAAGAGTATTCCAGCAATACAGACCATGGTTACATTTTGTTCTATGAGAGCATTGGCTCTGGTAACAAGAACTAGGTGGAGGAGCCTAACGAGTTTTAGGTACTTGAATCATTTGAACTTTTGTGTTTTTCATCTCTTTATTGTTAATTATTTTCTTTTTTTGTTCAACCTGCTTGAGTAGTTGTTATACACACGATTCAACGAGAGGATACGGGTTGTGAAAATGTATACTTAGCGGTCGACATGTACAGTGGATAGTGCAAGCGCTGTCCTTTTTCCCCTTTCTTTTTTTAGCAATAAGAGCAGTGTATATGAATTTCGCCGACAGTGTAATCACGATTTTAATTGTTAAATCATTAGAAACACAATGAAATGGCAATTCACTCATAAAATCTGCTGTTTTCATTCACTTTCTGACCTGTATTTTAATTTTACTGGGATGGAGCTGCCTTAGTTTGTTGAGGGTTATTATAAAGAGTAAATAACTTAATCGATATGTTTGTTTCAAACTTTTTTCTAGTATTTTTTTATCCGTGAGTGCGTAAATAAAATTTGACCTTTTTTATTCGTTTATTTTAACAACTTAATAATAGGAAGTGCAAAATAAGAACGTGTAATAACTACTTTTTTTTCTAGCCATGCCTACTGCATTCAGACTAGATGAACCATCCTTGTTTACAAGTTAGATTATGGCTAGTCCACCATAGTCAATTTCGCCCAATTTTAAAGATTTATGGCAAAAATGTAAGTTTGCATGGAATAAGTATAACGGATTTAAAATTAATTGTCCTATAATAATCAATCCAAAACCGAAAATCCAACGGTAAACAATTTATTTGTTAAATGAAAAAAAATGTCCTTCCTCCAAACTCTTTATAATATTTAGAATTTCAAAGAGTTTTAGTAAGGGTCTTGTTATATATCGATAATTGCTATGTTAAAAACCATGGTGTTAGTGTATTGATAATATTAAATATATAAAAAAAATCCAGTTATGATGATTTCTTTCTAAATAAAATATTAAGGAAATGAAAATTTTCCTTTTGTGACTGGCAAACATAGAATCCTAATGGAATAAGGTTTCCAGTGACAGCTTCCGCACAGTGATAATTGTTGGAAGGTGGATCCAAGAGTTGTCTGAACTGAGCCTATGGTGGCGTGGTATTGTCATATTTGTGTTGTGTTAGATTTTTATTTTGAGTTTTCAAGTTAAAAATGAGTCCCAAGTACGAAATTGGGAACACCAACTGTTTCATTACTGGGTGGGGTGCCTTCCACAACTGCTTTCATAATTACATTAAAGCATTCTGCTTTGTAAATACATACACTTATCTCCACTCCATGTTTTAATGTCTCTCAACTTTCTCTCTTTATTTTTCATTGTAAGAATGCAAGAACTGCCATTCTATAAACACTTCACCAAACTACTCATCTTTTATTCCAGAATTTATTATACTTTTATTACACTCTCTATAGAATATGTCATTTTAATCTTATGCAAGTTTCTATAAATTTTTTTGTCGGTAGTTAAAGCAAATTATAACATTCCTAACAATATAAAAAGTAATGATCTATAACAAGAATGATTTTTATTGGAAATGAACTTGGGTAGTACAATTCGAAAAAAAATAAAATGTTATTCAGTAGGGAGTGAACTTTTAGTTGATTTTCGATCAGAAGAGAATGTTAACCCTAAACTTTTGTCCACGACAAAATTACATTGCTCCTCTCTCAAATTTCAAACGTAGGATCTCTAGGCTCATACATATTAATACTCAAACTTCAATTTGTTCTTTAACAAAATAATTCTTCAATTTGTTCTTTAACAAAATAATTCTTCTCATATCGTAGTTTATGAAATGTTTATTTTTGTTCATTCAAATGAGGAGTAACAAAATCAACTCCAAAAGTTTTCACCTGATATAAATAATAAACACTAGATAGATTTATACAAGAATCTATGATGTTTTCTCTCGGCACTTGAAGAATCCATAAAAAAAGAAAGAAAAAAAAAAGAATATGAACAATAAACATACATATCAAAAGCACAGGAGGTTCAACCCCCTGACCTCCTGTGATACTATATAACAAATCACATACTTGGCTTTACAAATATCTAAAAAAGGCAACGACTACAACAAGACTTGCCTTTACTTCCATTGTTAACAAAAAAAAAAGGTTACTGTTAAAATTTCTAACATCTCGAAAAATTATTTTATGATTAGACATCTGAAGTTGATTACATATGGTTTTATTCTAACAGTAAACAATGTAAGACGTGCTCTAAAAATTTGCTGTTTAGCGTAATTTAACCCCAAAAAAACAGATTGATGGAGAGAAAAAATTCCCTCACTTGCATACTTAACCATATCACTACTCAACACCTAACTTCCAACATACTTTGTAGCTTTTGATTATCATTTTTCACTGTAGGTTAAGGGACTGGTTGTTCACGTGGCAATAGGAAATAGCTAAAGACAGAAAGAGACGTCAAAGTTTTTTATCTAAAAGTTAAAAATTATATTCATTTATATATTATAAAATGTAATAATTTCTAATAAATTCTAATACACAATATCAATTTGTGCGTTAAACTATATTTAATGAGTGATTCACGATAAAATAAATTAAACAAATAATATTAAAATAAATTCAAAAATAAATTTAATATTATATTAAAAAATAAACTTTTTAAGTTTAACTTAATTTGTAAGAGCATAACTATCTTCTGATATACTATACTGTTTAAAAGAACAAGAGTTTCTTGGGATCTGAGTCACAACAGTAAACAACCTACTGATTTGTTATTGTCTCTGTAGACTAGACCTTGGCTAAAGGCCTAAAGCTTTCTGCAACCTTTCACATGTTTGATTCATGCCCTCTTTTGGAATCATACTCATACTCATAAATTTGTTTTATTTCCACCCAGAACATTTCCCCTTTCATAGCAGAATTGGATAAATTAGCAGAGAGGCAAAGTAGAAGAGGAAACAAACATAAAAAAGCAAAAGATAACAAAAATTTGGACCACCAGGTGTTAAGGGTACCATCCTATTCTGGACCAATTCATCCTATGCCACTAGAACAACATATTTATGTACTTTGGTTGAGTGAGCTAAATCACAAAAACTCTTTTCTTCTCACCTTCAAAGCTTCAACACACCATAAAGAATCACACAAATTACAAACAATAATTCTATTCATATTCCAATATTTCTAAGCTTTGTTAGGTACCCCAGTAGAAATATATGAAAAGTGTATCAGAAATATTTTGTTCAAGAGAAATAATAAAAATAGAGAGAGGAACACAGATAATATTTTAGGTCAATCAAATCTTAAATTATTTCTTAATATTTATGTTCTCAATAACCACTATTATTTTTTCATCTTCCTTATTTCCCTCCACCAAACAACACCTTGAGCCTCTGCTGCCGTTTTGATAAGTATGGTTCAGAAAGGTTTGTGCATTCCGATGAATTATTTATTCCAGTTTAATTACTGAACTCTATCGTCAGGTGCAACAAAAGTCCAAACTCAGCAGAAGAGCATAAAAAAATGTGCATTAATGAAACCATATCAAGCAAACCAACATGTTTATATTTCCTAATATCGTGTTGATTTTGTTTTTTGGGTAACAGACATTCATTAGTAAAATGTGAAATGACAATTAGATGCAAGTGTAGAAACAACACTGACATTATAAATAAATTAAATTCTTAAAATAAGGAAGACAATGAAACATGACAGGGCTGCCCGTTATAATTATCGTGGATCACTGCGAATCTGCATAGCGCGTAACGCCTTAGCCAACCGACACATGATTCCAGTTCAAGTTTAGAACTTGAATAGTGAAATAATGTTTTCTTAAAGTTTAATTAAATTTAAATATTTAGATTTTTTTTATTTAAAATATAAAATATTTTTATTTTCTTTTATGTAATTTGTTTTTTTATATGTAGCACAGACACTATAAACACTAATACAAACATGGACACAAAGATACCTATAATCTCTAAAATGTTGGATACAGATACACAAATCTATATATTATATAATTATGAATTATATAAATTGATAATAAAGGTTTTTAAACATGTTTCAATTTTTTTTATCTTAAAGATGTTTCTGATAACTCGTTCAAAAGGATTTATTCATTATTTTTGTAATCATGATAAAAATTTATACAATAAATTTGAGTTTTTAAAAAATTAATGTATATTTCTTGTTAAAAATTATATTAGAATTGTCCTAGAATTATAAAAAATTCAACAAATATTTTTTGAATTAAACACTTTAATAATACGTGTTGATGTTCCGATATGCATGTTCACTCACAGGATACAAGTTAGAGATGAAAAGGTAACAAAATTAATTATATTATCTATTAACAAAAAAATAATAATAAAGTATTTAAAAAAATCAAAAAATATTTTAAACATTAATAAATATTTTTTAATAAAAGTACACAAATTTGTAAGATAAATAATGCTTAATCAAAACTTTATTAACATTAAAATAACAACACTTTGAATAGTGTTTCATTCTCAACAACATTTATTAGCATTTTAATCTTTCAATAACAATTTTCTATTAATTTTTTATTTATTAAATGTAAAAGACATTGACTTTTTCTTTTTTAATGGTATTCAATACTTCTAATAAAATAGTAATAAGATTTGTGAGAAAAATGATTAATACATATGACATTACTCTTTTCATGTGGAATGGGCCAAGATTTTAATATTGATAATGTATTTATGGAATGGGCCTAAATGTCTGAACGGTGGTGGATCTGCGAGACTGTAGTATTGGGAGTGGGCCCACACCGCCACGTCATCGACCGTCACATATTAAACGCCGTCTCATGTGGCTGTTGTCTACCTTTCTAACAAACAACATCCAATAATTCAACACACGCACGCATAACAAAATCTCATGTCACTCCTCTTAAATTAATTAAGGTGAGACTAAAGTAATTAGGCACTGATGATTGAGAATTTTAAAAAAAATTGTTTTATTCTAATTTTTAATGTATGTATAGTGTAAATAAATTTAATAAAAATTATTATTAATTTATTTATTCAAAATGAACTAATAAAATAGGTTTCTATTTTTTTTAATGAATAAAATTTAATATCTGATACTAATTGTACAATTATTGATATGTCAGTAATTTTCTTGTTCATTCTTTTAAATCTCATCATTTTGTTATCGAGCTCGATTTAGAAAAAGTATTCCGAGACTCAAATAAATACTTTTTATAACTGTTATGATAAATTCAATCAATTACATATCAGTTGCTAATTAATATATTAATTCACCTAAATTTAATAAAACATAATCATAGTTGATACAAAATTTTCATAATTGTCATACAAATAACTTTCTCAATTAAGTTAGATAGTTCTAGAGATATATAATAATGAATGAATCAAAATTGGTGCTAGTGGTGTGGAGTGTCATTTTCTTTATATGTGTATAAATGAGAATAGAAATAATAAAAATGAAGCAGAAGATGAATCCAGCACGGGTTGAGATGGAACAGTAAGTAAACCCGTGACTCTGTTTGTCTGGTTGTCCAATGAACCTTTTCTCTTCACAACTTCACTCTCATCACATGCATTCCCAACAACACATACTTCCAATTTTGCCCCTTTATTTTTATTAGCATATACAAAAATCAACACTTTAAAAAAATCATTCCAATAACCAAAATATTTACTATTGTTTTTTATACGTATAAAAATATCTCAAACAATAGTTAGTTATAGATGAACAAAATATCAGTAAAAAGAGGCGAAAGAAAATATAATAGACTTAATTAAAGTCTTTATTTTCATAATGTTTTCTTTTCAGTTGATTTTATATTTTCTGTGATTGTCGAAATTTCTGTAACAGATTCGTATTGATCTATAGCTTTTGGCACCAACAGTGGTCCTCTACATTCAACAGTAGTATTCCAAAAATGGTAATTTTAAAACATGAAAAGGGCCGAAAATGAAGGGGCAATATGGTCAGAAAAAGAAATGAAGGTGTTTGTCGTGATGGTCGACGTCGTTTTCAGAAGTCTTTATGGCAAATCGCGCACACTGTAGGGTACTATGATATGTATGGTATGGTATGTATGTATGTATGTGTTTTGATGTGCAGCGTAGTTTCCTACAAATTCAGACCTTCTTCTTCTGTTTTCAGTTCCTCCGTTAATAATATAACCATGTAACGTTCAAATTCGACGCCAATCTCAATCTCAATCGCATTCTCTTTCCTCTCATTTTCCCTTTTCTCTTCCTCTCAACAACCCAACACACTTTCCACGCCATCAATGGCTGTCGATTCCTCCGCTCAGGTAACATTCTCAATCTTCTTCTTCTAAACATTAATCATATCTCTAATTGATTGCTAATTCTAAGCTGCATTTCGATTTGGACTTCACCTGCTACTTTTCCGACTTTTCCGACTTTTCGTTTATCGGAATCGGAATCTCAATTCGTGTTGTTTTTTTTTTCAACTTGTTTTGGTTGTTACTACCTGAATGCTTATTGATTGAAGAAATAAACGTTTGTGTGAAATGTGGAACTACGCACTTTCCAGCTTTGATGGGAAAAAGAAAGGTTGAATGAAAAGTGTGGGCGAGAGTCACGTGAGAAAGTGAAACCACACGATTTTCGTTCTAGCTTGCATTCATTACTTTACAGTTTAGAATTCAAGTTGATTTGTTGAGAGTCTCAGTTAAGATGCATGGATTGAGCTGTTTTCTTCAGATCGCGTTAGGTTGAAAGTTCTCTCTATATAAGCTATCACTCGCTATTGATTCATGAGTCACATTGTTTCGTGCGTTGTTAATTGAGATTGGTCGTTTTGTTTTTCATCTTTGCTCGTGGCTTGGTTGCAGAGGGAACATCAAATTCGGGAGTTTGTGGACGGGAATGGAAATGCCGCTGTTGGTTTGAAGTTACATAATAAACCGAGTAGTGGCGATCTTAACCGACAGTTTCCTATAGGTAATTGTACTGAATTAGATCACTTTGTAATGTTGTGTTTTGTAGAAATGTCTTTGGTTTTTATGGCTCTTTACACTGGTTTTTTTTTTCTCCACTTCAGAGATTCCGCCGATACTGTTTCAAGATTCTTCACTTCCCGCTGGATTGCACAGTTCACATGTTGGTTTTGCTTTCTCATGCAGTGATCTACTGTTTGTTTTTACCGAATTTTCAATTAATTTTCTAGTTTAGGGAATCTCTTCTGGCTTAATGGTTGTAATGAGTTTGTAATCTATCTTCTACAAGTATGTGTTTGGTTAGAGTGGGAATGGGGAAAAACAGTGCATTAAAGTCAGGTTAGTGCGTGTTTGGATACATGTCCAACATGCTTGTATAACCAAACAATCCCGTTAATTTTCATTATATACAGAAGCTAAAATATGATGCTTCTGGTAGACGCATGAAAGAACTGGTGTGAAGGAAAACCAAACACACTATTAGTTTCTTGTCATGGCCTTGCTTAAAAACCAAATCAATTTGTGCCCATTGGCATTTAAGTTTGGACAGGTCCAGGGTGTCAGGAGATACATGTTACCCTACGTTTTTAGTAACGGTTTGTGTTACTGAGAACCATAATATTGATTATTTTGGTATACTTATGTATCCTGATTAAAAAAAAAAAAAACGTTTGGAAGTTTTGAGTTTTGAGTTACCTTGAAATGTTAGCCACTGAAGCCCTTTTTTCTATGACTGTCATAAAGGACGAAAGGGTAAATATAACACAAATAAAATGTTTTTTCAATGTATTAATTTCCTTTCTTATTTGAGTTTTGATCACTTGACCACTTTTATGACATAAATGGTTTTCTGGAAGTAGCTAAAAAATGATATTTTAGAAACTCATGCCCTTCCATTTCTTGCAGGCTCGAGATGTTTATAGTATTTCTGTGTTGCCTGAGGAAGGTGAAAACGAAAAGTGTGCTTCACCACGAGCTTTCTTAGGCATCTTAGAAGTTCCTAATCAAGTTAAAAATCTAATGTGCTTAGATTCTCCCATAAATTGCCAAAACTGCATCGATTTTCAAATGAAGAATGATGATGTGTATCCCCAGTGCTCGATTGATATTCCTTGTGTGAATGGAAATTCAGTTTCACCTGAATCCTATGAAGAGACAATCGAATGTTTTAAAACTGGGAACTCACCGACTGTAAGTCTCATAAACTCATCTTCTTGACAGTTGTTTTTTAAGATATCACATAATAGACATCAGGTACCCTCATAAACCCACGTACACACATGTCACCGTGTGTATTCTGATAAGAGGATTGATATTTTACAATATTGCAGAGTGTATTGTGGAGAGAATCAAGTTTCAAAGGAGGAAAACTTATGCATAATCTGGTGAATGTCAGCAATCCAAGAGGTATTTTGGGTACCGTACCTTAATAATTTTCAATACAGATAAGCTCATATTTTTCTTTTACTGGTAGTATGATTAGATGGAAGGGAGATTAATGATTTTCTGAGAGCAATCAGAATAGTTTAGAGCTGAAGGAAGTATTGTCCATGCAATACAGATGGGTTGCTTGACAAGAGAAATATATGCATAACAAGGAATAGATAACTTTCTACTCACTTTCATTCAAAAGTGTAAACACAATTGAAACATATTTTTAGCCAATTTTATAATTTTGACTGGTCCTGTAAAGCAACTACACGATTTCAGGTTTGCTTGTCATTTTAAAAGCAAAGCAGTAAAATATAACTGGTTTTTGTTCTGACATTACCTTAACAAACATATGAAATACAATAATTAAGAATATATGTTTAACTTGAACTAGAAGACAAGGGTATCTTTCAAAATTTAAATTGTCCCGCATAGTTCTTTTGCTTTTCATGGTTAGTTACTTCGAGAAGCCTTCACACTCTGCTGTACTATATAATTTGAAATTTCCTTATCTTTTTTTTTATCTTGACCCCATTTTGCCATGTTCAAACAAGCAATTACTCCCTTCTTGTACCTGAACACACACTTTTACATTTTTGTGTTCTTGAATGTCTAGCTTTCTTGTAAGTGATCTAGACGCATGTCTAACTTTCATATTTTTTAACTTAACAGATAAACCAATCTCCGAGAAGCTACATGATTTACCTAGTAACAGATGGAGAAAATATAAGCGTGCTGCCTCATTTGATTCCAGAAAAGTTGCTCTTCTGTTTTCAATATTGTAAGTTCTAGTATATTGAACAATTAAGCTTGACATTTAGAATCACAGCTACCCATATGACCATATGAATTTATTAATATTTAATTTACAGATTGCATTAACTGGACATGTGAGTTTAGTGCTAACTAAAAGTTTTACATTTGTTAGAAAATAATAATGCTTCCTGTTACTCACTTCAGTAAATAAAACAGAACTATGCTAAGATAGATTAGTTCAATGATAATTTTAATATATGATGACCATATTAAGTTCATGTACTAGTTCTTCAATACTAAAATTTTAGTTGTTTTTTCATGTGAATATTCTATTTTTTCCTGGTAAAGTATTTTATATAAAAATTCTATTATAATGGGTAATATTTTTCATGATTATAACAAAACAGTATATCAATTATTACTTGAATCTGCATAATATATTATGTCTGTGGTGCTTCTTGATGAAAGTACAAAAGTATATAAACTTCTTTTTGTATGTTTACATAAATTTCATGTTGACCATAGAAAGATTGATATTAACTTAGCAAAACTATACCTACTCTTTAAAACCTAATGAATGATAACAAGAAAATTGCTGCTCTGCGTTGCATATCTCGTGATTTCCGGAGTTTACTAGAGATGCTACTTGTGGAATACATACTTGCATTTGTGGAATGCGTAATAATTGCATTCATGATGAGAGATGCCATAACACTTCTAGAATCTAAATATGTGTATATGTGTATCGTTTAAGGTAAAAATATCCCTATTAATTGTTTCTCAAATATATATTAAATTATGGAAAGCTCAATCAATGGAAAGAGCATTTAACTAGTGGAATACACTGAGTCACATGTCAAGTTTTAGGTTTATGTCTTCGGAGCAACTGATCTACTCAGCTGAGTGTCTGTTTTTCCATCCTTTCTAGGCTTTGATTTGCCATATAAAGGTGCTATTATTATGGAAAGTAATGCTCTTACACATATATCTAAGTGTAGGGTGCATCTAAGACAACTATAGACGGTGTATAACTGGTTTCCCTGTCTATACAGAAATTTGATCTGTATTCAACTTTTGTTATACATATACCTTATCTGAAATAATTACCAACTGATACTGAGTTTTTCTATTTTCTATCTTTGACTATTTCTTTTCAATTGGGCTTTTCTTATTCGTTCTATATTTAACCATACGTGAAATTGATCAATTCCTGCAGGTCAAGTTTCGGAACATTGGTGTTGATATATCTGACATTGAGAGTTAGGCAGAGGGCTGATGGCTTTGCTCTTATTTGAAGTTCCAATATTTGACACCTCCTGTTTTTAGATTTCCAAGCTTCTATGATTGTTTAGTTTAAACTTGCACCTTGAATTGTAATAGTGCTGCTTGTTATGTTGAAGTTTAGAATCTAGGAAATTTTATTTGGCACAAAATATAGTTCCGCCTGTCTTAAACTCTATTTTATTTATTGACTTATCTGCCAAATCATCAGTAATCTAAAGATTAAGCCAAGTGAGCCCAAACAAAGACCATTAATTGGAAAGGTACCAAAAGTGTTCGTGTAAATGGTGTGAAGATGCAGGGAATGAACATTGTGGAGTGTCTGTGACTTGTGATCATATTTTCGTCATTCTTCGGAGTCAACCATGGAAGCTGGAAAGACAGAATATTGGATCTATTGTATGTATGTTTATAGTTCCAAAAGACTATTGAACTTTGTCTGAATTGAACAGATCTACACTGTTATATAAGCAATTTTGACAGGTCCAATTTCTGCAATCAAGCATGATATCAATGTCTGAAAATGTTTCCATTCCAACAAAGCTCTGGAGTGATTTAAAGATCGGTGATGTCTCCCTCACGTCATCCATTATGCAACTTTTAAACTGCATTCTTACATAAAAGGGTCTAACTGTATAATAAATGAAATGAAATTAAATGGCTATCTACTTCTTTACCTTACATAAAATATTACTGCAAACCCCTCTCCCCCAAATAAATCCTGATGAATATTGGTATGAAAGCATGTCTGCCTCATCTGCATCTTTACATTTTAGTAGTCAATTCCATGATTGTGCCTAGTGAACATACTTAAATGGCTCTTTATGAATATCCTTTCATTAGCAAGGGCAACCTCCTCCTTGCTGCTCCGTCTGGAATGAATTAACTTTGGCTATAAACAATACACCGTCTATTCTGAAACACAGAGTAAACGGCTATGAATAATTTATAATCGACAGTTTACCCAGACTAGACAGTCTATTGACGGTCTATCCAGTACATCCTTCTATAGGGATTCCTCTATCCAACATTAGACACTAGGGCCCTACCAGAATTTTGTAAAGATTCACAGTCTTCGTTAAAAGGAAGAAACTATACCATTCTGTCAACTCAATTAAACATCAAAGTTCACTCTCGGGCCTGCCCAAACGTTCATGCTGTTGGACCTTGAAGGACTGTGGGGCCTTGAAGGGCTGTGGGGCCTCCTTCCTGTCATCAAGCCAGTGACTCCTGGTGTGGGCGACGGCGCTACTTGTTGACCCTCTTGTTAAGGTATTTCTTCCTGCACACCTACCTTCTTTGAAATACTATAATTATTTTTGATGATTTTGGAATAGAAATTCTGGAAGCAAAAGTGTTTTTGAAATAGGAATTTTGTAAGCAAAGTATGTTTTCGGAATAGAAAATCTAAAAGTCAAAAAATCATTCTAAAATATTTTTTTTATAACACATTTTTTTTAATTTTGAGAATGATAAACTCGAAATTCATAAAATTTGTTTCGAAAAGTATGTTTCAGAACTTTTTTGAAAAGATAATTTAAAAATCATTTTTATAAAGGATAAAATATTCTTAAAATGATGGTATGCATAAAGCCATTTGGTGGGGTCTCCTCGATGATTCGGATCGGATAGAGATCCGGGGAAATTGAGAGTGAGCTAGGCCTTTTAGTAATCGGGTTTGTCTATGAGCAACCCACCCCGTTTCTTCTTCTTGCCCTCCATCTTCACCGTCTGAACCTTCTCGACCTGATTTTGGTGAAGGTGTTGGGCATCAAAAGCTTTATGACTGCGCCACTCTTCTTCCCATTCTGCTTCTCATGCTTACTCTCAACTTCTCACAACACAAGCTTCGCAAAACTGACATCTAAATATGATATGTTTTTATTTCTTGTTTCCTTTTTTTTACCTTTATATGACATAATAAATGGGAAAACACGATCTGATGAAGATGTGTTTGTTTGGGCACATTTAAGATGCATAAAATCAGTTCAACTTGGACACGTCCAATCAGGTCATGACATGGGTTTTGTTAGATGGTATGTAGGTCTTTTCAGAAACTATTGGTTATAATTTATACACTTTTTTTTTTATATAAATTGAACTTTATATTGTACATTTAAATGTGTTTTTAAACATAAGCAAAAACCATAACTACTTGCTGGTTATTTTGATAATCAATTGTCATAATCAATCAAGTATTTTAAATGTATTTCTACTTTGGAATATTCAAATTAAAAAAAGAGACATGATTAAGGGTGTTTTTTTTTAATCTTTGACTTCAGTTCGATTAATCTTTCATCAAAAAGTTAGTAAAATTTTATTAATGGTTACTCTTACTAAATATCAAATTCACTCATAAAAGAATGAAAAAAAAGAAAAAATAGATTGTTTAGATTATGGAAAAATAAATAATTCATGTAATGAAATTAATAAAATGTTTATGAAAAAATAAGTTGACTGATAAGATAAAACAAATTTTCAATTAATATATTTAAAATTTGACTAAAATAACTTTATGTTAAAAACTAGACACAATTAAATATAAATAAATGTTTCAATTCCTATCACTCGTTTTAGATTAAACAGTTTATCTTATTTCGAGTCTTCGGAACTTACTTATAAAAGAATAGTTGATTAGTTCATACCTATAATTTTATAAAATATTTTTTGTAAAATAGAATATCTTTAATAATTATAAATTAAGGTTGAAATAAACTTAAAATTAAAATGGATTATTAAACATTGGTAAAAGAAAACGTATATTACAGACCTAAAAATTAAAATAAATTGTTTCATAAAGTAATAAAATATAAATTATTTTATTTTATTATAATAAGAAAAGTAAATAGAGGAACAACCACTCCCTTCATACATCAATAAGAATGGCAGAAAGTGATAAGTACACCAATACAACAATAATAAAAAAGTCGGCACTATGGCACGAGGATTGAGTCTAAAAGAAATCCGAAGTGGAATCTGGTGCGAACAAGAACACTTATAGAACAAGATTCCTTCTAAAAGGAATCTTTCACATTTAAATAAAAATAAAAATGAATACTTAAATAAAAATGAAAAAAAGAAAACAGAAATAGGAGAGATTCTTCGAAGTTCTGACAACCTGGGAGAAAAAACAATATTAGAAAAAGGAACAAAAAAGGAGCATTAACAGTAAATAAAATAAATACTGAAACCTATCTCACTTTAGCCTGTGTGTGTCTTCGCTGTGTTTCAGATTCTACTCGCAGCCGCCATGTGCGGAATCCTCGCAGTGTTCGGTTGCGTCGACCACTCTCAGGCCAAACGTGCTCGCATCATCGAATTGTCTCGCAGGTCGCGCGCATTTCTTTATATTTCTTTTCTTCCATTCGTTTCTCGTAACACGAGTTTTCGTTTTTATATTTATGCCACTAATCGTTTTTGCTATCACTTTATGTAGCAAAACAAAAAGAGAAACCTTTTTTTGTCACCTTGTTCCTGCATCAGTAAACTATATGTTACTGCTTCAGAAGGATTTCTTAATGCTAGGCTATGTTTGTTTTGTTAATTAAAGGAGTTTTTCAGGCGACAGATAATCTCTTTCTGATTTGTGCGTGGTTGTGATGAATTTGAAAAATGTAGGTTGCGGCATAGAGGTCCTGATTGGAGTGGCCTACATTGCCATGATGATTGTTTCCTTGCTCATCAAAGGCTTGCCATTGTTGACCCTACTTCAGGGGATCAACCTTTGTACAACGAAGACAAGACAGTTATTGTCACCGTATGTGTCTTTTGCGGCCATTATAAAATATATCTGCATATTTTGGGAATATTCGTTTCATTAGAAAATGTATTGTTTTTGTTTTCTGGACAGGGTTATAGGGGATGCACTTATATGATTTCTATGCAATGCTTTTAATTTTTAGATATCTCTCGTTGTTTTTTTCACTTTGATTTTGTATACTGAACAAGATATTTGCTTATCCTCGTATCACATATTGATGAAACTACTCCATTTAGGTAAATGGGGAGATATACAACCACAAGCAATTGAGACAGAAACTGAGTTCTCATAAATTTCGAACTGGTAGTGATTGTGAAGTGATTGCCCATCTTGTAAGTGTTTGAGAATCAGCTACATTTGGTAATCAATCTGCCATTAGCCCTTAGATTATGAATTTTTGTTTTTGTTTGTAATTATCGTGCCAGTATGAAGAATATGGCGAGGAATTTGTTAACATGCTGGATGGGATGTTCGCCTTTGTTCTTCTTGATACTCGTGATAAAAGTTTTATTGCTGCTCGTGATGCTATTGGCATTACCCCTCTTTATTTGGGCTGGGGTCATGATGGTATGTGGCCTTACCTTCTGCTTGTTATCACATTTTAACATTTTCTGATTTTTTCACTCACGTAGTTCTAAAAATTGATCCCACTGTGGTAATTTCAATAAATTACAGCTAAATTCTTTGAACATATTCTAGTTTTTCCAAGGGGACTAAAAGAAGGGTCTTTTTATCTCCTTCACATACTCATATTTTTTATTCTGATCTTGAATAGTTTTTGGATAGAAAATTTATGTTGTCTTATTTACTCATGTCTTATGCTGTAACTTGGCATGGTTCTTCTTTTCTTTTTTTAATCACATGAACGGATCAGATGTTTTATCTGTGGAAGGACTGGTTTATTTGCAGGATCAACATGGTTTGCATCTGAAATGAAAGCTCTGAGTGATGATTGTGAGAGATTCATGTCATTTCCTCCAGGGCATATATATTCCAGCAAACAGGGTATCAATAATGTCTTTATTCTCCCCTCTGTTTATGACTCTTGTAATTCCCATATTTTTACATTTAGATATTGTACCACTGGTAAATACTGTTAAAATTTGTTATATTTGCAGGAGGATTAAGAAGGTGGTACAATCCACACTGGTTTTCAGAGGATATTCCATCAACTCCCTATGATCCAATACTTTTGCGTGAGACCTTCGAGAGGGTAAGCTATTATTGTGAATCGTGGTATTTCTCTTCGCATTTCTGAAAACTCTGCATTTGCTTGAAAAAATGATGCAACTTTAGGTGATCCAATTCATCCTTTCTCTGTGGAACTTCCTTTGGTGTGTGATGGAGTCACACGCTAACTAATGACATGGCTGATTATCATAACATCTTTTTTATCGCTTTGCTTGGTTTCACTGTATATATCATGCAGGCTGTGGTTAAGAGAATGATGACTGATGTACCCTTTGGAGTTCTTTTGTCTGGAGGATTGGACTCATCACTTGTTGCTTCTGTGGTCAATCGTTATTTGAAAGAATCTGAGGCGGCTCGTCAATGGGGATCACAGTTGCATACTTTCTGCATTGGTTTAAAGGTCAGAATGAGTTGTGTTATCCTTCTTCAACACAAGGAAGCTAGTGTATTCGCTTTTATTTTGTTCATGATCTGACTTTTCCATCATGCAGGGCTCTCCGGACTTGAAAGCTGCAAAAGAGGTAGCAGACTATCTTGGTACTCGTCACCACGAACTTTATTTCACGGTTCAGGTGAGATCCCTCACAATCTCTTCATTTTGATTTTTTTCTAATGAGTTTTCTATTGCCACTCAGAAGCAATCTTTTATATTGCTGTATCAGGAAGGTATAGATGCACTTGAAGAAGTCATTTACCATATTGAAACATATGATGTAACGACTATCAGAGCAAGTACTCCAATGTTTCTGATGTCCAGGAAAATTAAAGCCTTGGGAGTGAAAATGGTTCTTTCTGGAGAAGGCTCAGATGAAATATTCGGAGGTTACCTGTATTTTCATAAGGCACCCAACAAGAAAGAGTTTCACGAAGAAACATGTCGAAAAGTAATTTATAATAATTGTTATGTAATTCTGTTTGATTTAATTTATTTTGCGAAGTTTTGTGTGTTTAAGTATGTATGTTCTCCCTTTATCTCTTTATTCCTTTTGTGCATTACTTGTTTATTCAATTTTGTGTGGGTTTGATGATTTGATAGATTAAAGCTCTTCATCTTTATGACTGCCTGAGAGCCAATAAGTCAACTGCAGCATGGGGGGTAGAAGCCCGTGTACCATTCTTGGATAAAGAATTTATCGACGTAGCAATGAGTATAGATCCGGAGTGGAAAATGGTATTTTACCTTTACTTTTTTCTGTTTTCATCTTCTTATGCTGCATAATTGTTCTAGCTTGCACCTGCATTTAGTGGTGGATCTTCAGAACTTGGTTACTTGACTCCGCCAAACATTTTTTCATTTTGATACAATTTTTTAATTATAAACAATATTTTTCAGGTGGTGTTTAATACATGAAATTTTCCATTCCTAACTTGTCTATTTTCTTGTGAATTCCCAGGAATATAATTCCTTGTAAAATACTTAGAAATAATATATTTACAGTTAATCATTATGAGAAAGTTTGTTTTCACCTATGAAGGTAAGAGTTTTACTTCCACTTATCCACAAATAATTCTAGAGATTTTGTTTATACCACTCTTCTATCAGATATGGAAATTTGCATTCTTATGATTTATTTAATAATGATAAAAACATTTCTTGCAATGTTAGTTTTTTCAAGTTCTGCAACTGTCTGCATTGTAGACTGTGTACCTTACGGCTAAACAAATTCAAAGGCCATTTCAACTTCTTCCCTTTAGTTTAATTGTTCAAGTTTGTTTAAGAAGTTATTCTGGTTTATTTTGCAAGCTTTTAATAAGTTCATCTTGTTGATTTAGATTTTCAATCACTTTACGAAACTTATGACAAATTCCGCAGATAAGGCGTGATCTTGGAAGGATAGAGAAGTGGGTATTACGCAATGCATTTGATGATGAAAAGAATCCATATTTACCAAAGGTTTGTATCAACTACTGCATCGTGCTTATTCTCGTGTCTTGAAGGGTTTCAGTAGTAATTCGGTTTTGCTTTGTCTTTGTTCTTTCAGCACATATTGTACAGGCAAAAGGAACAGTTCAGTGACGGGGTTGGCTACAGCTGGATTGATGCCTTGAAGGATCATGCTGATAAACAAGTAGGTTTTAACTTGTGATGTTGAAATTTTTTTATGTAATGCCAAAAGTTATAATAAACTGTCTCTTGATAAATGGTCAGGTCCCAGATGCAACGATGCTTGCTGCCAATTTTATTTACCCTGAAAACACTCCTACTACTAAAGAAGGATACCTCTACAGGACAATTTTTGAGAAGTTCTTTCCTAAGGTGAATTCTATAGTTCTGTTATGAACAACTATAATTTGAGCTTAATTTTTGCCATGAGAAATATGACTTTTAAATTAACTGCTGTAGAAGTCAATAAACTTATTATACACTCCAGTTTTTAATTAAATGATAGTAGAAAAAAAAAATCTTTACACTGTTGTATCATCAGAACCTTGACCATGATGCAAGTAAAGAACCTTGTCTTCTAATATGCACGCTCTGATTTACTCGTTTACAAATTCAAATATTTATAAACCTGCTTCTGATAATGGTTAACCATTTTGACAGAATGCAGCAAGGGCAACAGTTCCAGGGGGTCCTAGTGTGGCATGCAGTACTGCAAAAGCTGTGGAATGGGATGCATCATGGTCCAAAAATCTTGACCCTTCTGGTCGTGCTGCGCTTGGTGTCCATGAAGCTTCATATGAAGATGTAGTGGATACCAAAATTGACCAACCCAAAAATGGATCACTTTAGAAGCTCCAATGGATTGTCAACAAAAAAAGTGTACGCAATAACTGTTAAGTCTAGTGGGAATTTAAATTCTAAGTAAAAGAAACTAGTGAGAAGTGGGGTTGTTTTTATTTGTAGGTTAAGTTAATATCTAGGTCTTAAACTATTTGTTTTTTTTTCCTTAATTAAGTATTAATGTTTAAAAGTTCATAATTAAGTTCTTTAAATTTTTTAATCAGTAATTGGACCTTTTCATTACATTTAGATTAGTTTTTTGTTGTACACCCAATTGATTTTTTTTAACTAGCTCAGACATTAATATTTTTAAGAAAAAACAATTAACCCATTCCTTGTGGTAGGCCTGTTGAAAATTGTTAAATAATAAGGATCATACAAATTAATTCAGCCTTTATTTTTTACTGTATTTCCACAATAAAGTTTTAGAACTCTGAAGCAGAGTAAAATTATATTCATGCCGGTGTACCTGTAAAATACCATCTTTTCTTCGCTATTACCCTTTTTCTGGGGACACAAGGTCCACATCAGAGTTCTTTCTCGCTTTTTTGTCATCTGCTTAAGACAAAAATATGTAAAAAATTACTCAACCTTATATTCTGAACAAAACTGGCAAACTTTTGTTTAAGAGTAGGAACTCCATATATACAGGCTTGGTAATATTTACATACAGGTTAGTGCTTAGTCAGAACATGTTTTGATACATAAAATGTCTCCATTATATCGTAATATGAACTTCGAATTGCTCAGAGGGAAAATGACCATTCAATGAAATGCCAAGTGCCAACCATTTGATTCGATCAGATCCGAGGTAAATATTTACCATTGGCAGATCCCAGGTGCTTCTGTTCTGCTCATTGCAAGCACTTCCTCATACTTTGAAGCATATACAAAGCCCCATAACTGCATGAATGTCAGATCAATTAACTTTCTCATTTACAAATGAAAGTAAACTTTGATAAAAGTACAGTCTTTGCAGTTAAATCAATTATAATTTAACTTTTACCTTGATAAACTGCAAAGTCTTTTAATACAGACTTCCATTAACAGATTACAAAAATAAAATTTCAATCCTGACGAGAACAATACAACTATATCTAAATTTTGTTCGTATAAGGTTATCTTCATTTCAGAAGTCATTTCACCATGTTTTAATTTACTTCTTATGGGTCTCACTTTATCATATCATTATTGAAACCTTCTTATAACTTTTACTTCAATATAAAGGTCTTGTAAGAGTTCCACTTTAATTAAATTTTTATTTAGCCCTGGAAAAAATTAAATGTTCTTTAGACAATAATGCTTTTTTTTTATTCTTATGATCTAGGATCTTAAAGTTTATGTCATGTCAGCATAATCCAATGGAGAGATATTATAAGATTCAAGTATTGAACTTATGACCTTGGGTATGACTTCTGCAATGGAAATGCCTTAAATGTTTCACAAGTAGCTAACATAAAACAAAGGTTGTAGGGGTGGGGTGTGTGCAATGAGAGGCAGAAGGAGAAACTTTGTATGCACCTCTACTTCCTTCACTTCAAAGTCTTGAGAATTTGCGAGGCAAGGATTCCCATAAGTTTCTGAGACTGAACTTGAACCATTCAATCTTCAAGTAGGAAGGGATATAAAAACAAAACTCAGGCTCATGATATTTGACTGAAAACAGGCTGGCACACAGATTCGAAAAAGATTGTACAATGAAAGTACAGAGTTCTTACAGATCACCATCCAAATAAAGTGCAAAATGACCTCCTCCGCCAATTGCTAAATAGTCAGAGTTGCAAAGTGTGAAATAGCGATTCGATCCTGCAAATATTGTGGTCAATTCAGTAAAGCATGTGAAGAGAATTTCACAGAAAGCCAAATGTCATATGTTGTGCAACTTTAGCAGTATAGCCTCACTTTTCTTTTGCATTGCAAAACTTAAATAAAGCCTCTAGCTGCTGCTAAATCTTACAAACAAAATTACACCGTTGTAACGTTTTCTTCATTGAATTTTCCAATATTCTACTAGGGCAACTATTAAAACCACCAGAAAATTCATCATTTTTAATGATTCATATAGATATCAGATGAATAGGAAAGTATTATTTAATTAAAATAAAATCTCATTGCCAAGTTAAGCAGTTAATGTAGCAGACAAAATTATGGCATATCTAAATGAAAAACAAAATCAGGCATCCCTCAAAGGGAATTGACTCTGGTAAATAACCAGATTGTGCCACAAAAGTAATATGATAAGTTAGTTTTAAAATAAAATGTATTTCATTTGATATTTCTACTAAAATATTAACCACATACCAACTTCATATAATTTATCTCCTCATTCACTACAGCTAGAAAAGCAATGAAGATCAAATAATCTCTGTTTTTGATAGCTACCTAAATTCTGTATGATTATTATTACAGCAAAAGAAACATGCAGAGTAACATGTTCAAAATCTAATAATGGATAGAATATACCTGTTGGACGATATATAACAGGATGACCAGAGATATTTGTGAAAACAAATGTGTTGTTCGTTCCCTGTACAAAATCTATTGTCAAAGCAATAAAGCAACAAGTAGCACAATTGCTGCCAATCTATCAGATAACCAATAGGATAAAATGACTTTTGGTATGACCTGGTATTTTTTCTTGCTAGATGATCTGAGAGGTGCTTCAACAATGCTGCCAAAAACTGCTCCTCTTTTATCTCCAACAATCTAGAGTGGAATTTATGATGATGAGAACTAATCCTTGCTAGGAAAAAAGTAGTTCTCCTAAAATATTAAAGAACAGAATAATACATATAACAATTTCAACTCGAAAAACACCAGAAGAAGGCCACATCCACCATATAGCATGGGAATTACCAGGTTGAGGCTGTACAATTTGCCAGCATAAACTTGTTTAACTATTAATCTTGTAAATCTGGGACAACATTTGGACACCTTAAGCTACTGCATGCTATTGTTAACTACAGCATGAAAACTATTTACATAATATTCAAGCACCATTTAGCATTTGACCTTTTCTAGAGACAAATAAATGCATGATTAAAACTAACACAAATGAAGGATAACTAAGCTGTACCAGCAAACTCAATCCAGGCCAAATCATGCTTCTCCGGTAAAGAGTGGAAAGTGATATACCATGCCTCCAAGTGCTGCAAACAATGTATAGAGGTTACAAAAATGATAAAACTCCTAATAATAATAATAACAGTGATGAAGTTATTCATAGCAAGATTAAAAACTTCAGAACAGAATACACGAAATCTTGTGGCTGCCAATGAACCTTGATGCACGGGTATTAGATACCTGTATAACAACAACCATTTCCTTCCGTGAATAAGCGGTGGAAGAGAAACATATAGAACATTCCTCATACTATCTGAAAGAAGAACCGAAGGCTCAGAAATTTCTGGAAGATCAACCAAAGGTACAACAGTCACAGACTCTTGCACAGGTTCAATACGCCTCATCTCAACAACACCAGAAGTCTTAGAACCACTCCCGTCGTCCAATTTCATTTCAAGGTTATCTCTGCGATCATGATAGCGAAAACCACCAATTTTGCGAATGGCTCTGCCAAGTGATTGCTTGCTTTTGGAAAACAAACTTTTCCTCCCACCATTTTCCTTCAGCAACGAGTCTGGTAGAGGGTTGTGATCAGGTGCAGCACCTCTGTTATCATCACTCTGCGCGTGCGAGCTTGCATTATCTCCAGTGTCAGAGGAAGACAAGAAGGAATAGAGAAACGCAGTGAAGGATGAAGTATCTGGCCCATCAGCTAAACCACGGTTAACCTCTTCATCATTCTCTGACCCACCTACTTCTTCCTGAGACGAAACAAAATGCACACCAAACTTTACTTTGAAGCAAAAATGGAGAAGCTTACTTTAAAACAGGAATGAGAAAAAAATTAATCAAACATAAGTGGACATCCCAAGGATAAGATTAAAACTTAATAAGGTAAACAAATAAATATTGGTGAGAGAGAAGACATGAAGACAAAACTTACAGAAGGAGGTGTTGGTGTTGGAGTGGGTGGAGGGTGTTTGGAGGGTCTGGGAGTGTCGGAGTCCGAGATGGGGTTAAGAAGGACAGAAACAAAGTGGGTTGCTTTGTTGCGTAAAGATTGCCTCTTTCCCATTTTTACTTACGGAACTCAAAACCTGGTATCTTCAGAAACATGGGATTTTGTGCTTGTTTCTACGGCACATTTGAGAACAAGATAACTAGGTGGTGAATTTGTTGGTGCGCCACAGCTTTCATATTCTCGTGTCACCGAACTATGCAGATGCTGACCCCAAAAGCCATACAGCTTAACTTGGTGATCAAGCCGCCATGACTAAGTCTAATTCGGTACTCTAACTTATTGGATTTATTTTATTTTGTAGAATCCTTAACATCAGGACTCCATGGCCCAATGGATAAGGCGCTGGTCTACGGAACCAGAGATTCTGGGTTCGATCCCCAGTGGAGTCGTTTATTTTTGAAGAAGAACAGTCCCTTTTTTCAAATTTTTACTTGTTTGTTTTTACCAACAAAATATATTTTTATAATTTATTGTAATTTTTCGTATTTTCACTTGTTTTTACTGATATTTTTTTTTGTATTTTATTCTTTTCTTTTTAGTATTTTTCACTTTTTACAGTTACCTTCCATTGATATTAAAATTAAGAGTTTAATATTTTGGAACCTTAAGAGTTAAATTATATTTGTGTAATAAAAAAGACAGTTAATTAGTTTAAGCACCAAAGATTTTTTTTTGTAATTTTTTTAAACTAAATCTCTCATCATGATTTTTGTTAATATTTTTCCTAAAATTATCTTGATATGGGAAAATAAGATTCTTTAGAATAAATACCTAATTTAATAAGTGAAATATTAAGAGATTAAATATTATATGGGGTGAAACCCATAAGTTTTATTACAATTTAGTTAGTATTTTCTACGGAGTTGAATGTTATAAACCATTTTATGATCTATTGATTGTAAAAAACCTACCATAAATTTACTTTTATAAGAAAAAAGAAATTCATATACCATCAAATAATGATTATTCACTCACTGGATCACAAACATGAGAGTTATATGAATGAGTAAGACTATATATAACATTTAATGGTTAATGTAAAATTCTGATAAAAATTTCACTATATAAGACTATCTATTGTCCCTCTAATTTTCTATTCCCTTTCTATCATACTTTTTAAATCATCCATATCAGTAATCACATTATGCAAACCATCCATTTCCATTATTTAATTTTAAAAATACAGCTTGGAAGATTGTTCCGCTCACAAGTCTACGTTGAATAACAGCATGAAATATGGTGTTCCTTTCTTTAACAACTCAACAAATCATGACATAAGTTATGTTTTCCTAACAAGTTTAAGACAAATGAACACTAAAAACCTCGTCCAAGTGTGGCCGATTTCCTCTTTCAAATGTAAAGTAAGGTTGAAGAAACCTACAACACTGATAATCGAACACACTGACGCTTCTAGTAAAAAACATGCGAGTTCAGACATATTTTAAGAATGCCTACGTCAAAAGGGATAAGTTAAAGTAGACTGCTAACAACACACATTTAATACTTTTTATCTGCTTTCTTTTATTGGCAAAAAATCATGTGAGTCTTGCAAGTTTGTGGAAGAGATCCCAATATCTAGTAAGACTCCCGTAACGAAAATGTTACTTCCAAGACCTAAAAGTTAAGTGTACCAGTTTACAACCCTGATGTTGCAGAAATTACTCACATGAGGAAGGATGTTTTTATCATTGCACGAACTGTGAGTTAAACTTTGAAATGACGAAAACAGCCTTCGTCACATCAGTAATTCCTTGTAAACTGATGCATTTATCTATTGGGTTGTTAATTAAAGTAACATTTTCGCTAAATATCAACCAATAGAAAGTGTCAGACAGAAAAGTATTAAGAGAATATATCGCAGTATTTTTGTAGGTTAAAATAACTTAAACCAAGCTTATGCTGCTCTCTCCACCAGGGGGTTTCCGAGCACCTCGCACAGTATCTTTGATTTCTGCCTTTCCATCTGCAAATATGTCACTGCCAGTCATTTCTCTGAGCTTAGCCCTACTTAGAGGCTTTTCTGCTGAGCCTGGAGGAACATCACCTTGGAAAATATTATTGCCTGTCAGCTCCGCAAACTTCTGGTTATGTATCTTCTTTGATGTCTTCTCAACAGGTGCCTCACCAAACAAGATATTACTTTGGCCACCTGCAGGCTAAAATTTTAGAAAAGCAAAGTTAAAATGAGAAGTTGAGCTAAATAAGCACATCCACTAAGATATTACATCTTATTTCAGGAATTTTATTTTATTTTTGCCATTATTGAATTCTAAAATGAATAATGCACTATCATGGAAACTTTAAAGACAATGAGACAAACTGTCAACCTTTTTCAATGATGCCAGTTTAACTTCAAATCAATTTTACAGGATCATATTTTAGGAAAAGAAAAAAAATTATAAAGATTTTTTATAATAAATCCATCTAAATAATTTGCGTTCCTCAAGAGCTGCGAGTGTATTATGGTTGTCTCGGGTACATTCTTGAGTAATATCTTAAATAAATTTCTTGCATTTTGAATTTTGCATTATAGGAAAGTAAGTTATACATTGGAGAGCTGTCGAAGGTAAAAATTCATCGCCACGAAGGGCACAGGCCCACAAATAAGACAGAAGCTTTAGTTCAATCCACGTTGATAACCAGCTTATAAGAAGGGATTATACAGTAACACAATTCATTAGCTGTCATCTAGTATATAACGATAGATAGAGATTATTTCTCGCCTAGAAGACACTTACATTGGAAACTTTTACTGATGTTCGAACATTTCTGGGAAGAGGCTCTCCGATGTCTTTGCTTTCCTTAGATTCCATAGTGCGTGCGGCCGCCACTGATCGTGGCACAGTTTCAGGAGGAGGGCCGAATATGTCATTTCCAGTGAGCTCCTTGGTCTTAGCATTTGATATTTGCTTCTTACTCTTCGAGTCCGAATCACTTTGCATTGTCCCACTCAGTTCACGCTGTTTTGCTACCTCAGGGATTGAGGTAGGCTTCTTAGGAGAAATGCTTTCTTCAGTGCTGAATGATATCTGACTAATTCCATTCATCGCTTGCTGAGATGCAATGCAATCACAGACAAAACAAATCAAAACAAGAACATGGTGGTACGAATGGAATTGGATGTCATGTTTTAGAATACTCATAGATCCGCATAGAACCCCAGACAAGTAAATTATCTGTAAGTATACCTGACATATGCGTATGCTTGTTCTGTTATTGGAATCTTCAGAATTGGCTTCTGATGCAGAACCTTTCCCATTGGCACCAAATATACCACTTCCAGTCATTTCTTTCATTTTATACCCTGAGCATGGTTTGCTGAGAGTGGCAAATGGAAGCACATGTTTAACAAAAAATTATTTTAAAAAAGTTAATTAGCACAAACGAAAAATCTCCTACTCTTGAATGGATTAAACATAAAATAAATAGTAGATCCTGAAGAAATAGATACTGCAGCACACATGTATATGAAAACCACTTTTTACTAAGATTCTGTTTGAATACTTTTTTTTTTTCAGAAACACTTGAGAGGACAATAAAATAAAATAAAGTTGTCGAGCTTCACATATAAGCTTAAATCAACTTATAAACTTAACTTTGCGTTGATTTTTGTTTACGAAGATAAGTATGATACATTTTACCATTGTTCCTCTTACACGTGTTTATAAAAAAACTTACCCAAACAAATCCAAATTAATTGCTAATTGACGCAACAAATCACGAATAACCATAGGCTAGCAACAAAAAGCGGAACCAATAATAGGATCAACACAGTTAACTAATCAGACTTACGACACAAAAGAAGCATTCCATTTCAAGCTGCAGCAGTGGTTAAAAGCCAAAACTAAATAAGTCAATTAAAGCATGCAAGATACTGCACATCACATTGTTCTCAAGCAATAATATAACATATCAGAAGACGCAGCAGAAACTAACGAGTTTACCATAGTTACAAATTAACAAACAGATCGACGCAAACAAGTTTTAAAGCAGATCGAAAAAATGGAGAAAAGGAAAAAAAACACTAGCAGATCTGATCTGAGTAAGAAATGAACGTTGTCGTGTTGTACCTCTTGGCTAGCGTCTGAGCTTCTTCGTCGGTGAGCTGGCCGCCATGGAGAACCTTGCTGATTCTATCCGAAGGCTGCGATGTGAATGCAGTGAGAGAGAATGTCAGTGCGAGAGAGAGAGAGAGAGGAAAGAGAAACGAGAGAGTGAATAGACAGTGACCTGGCCTGGGCGAGCGGCAGAGGAGGCGGTGACCGGAGATTCCGGCGGAGGAGTTTCGGACCAAGTGAGGAGATCAGAGGTGGAGGTGTGTGGGTTTCTCACCGGCGTGCCTCTCTGCATTCTTCCGTTTAGTTGTGAATCTGAGTGTGAAAGTGAGAGAGATACATACACTATCCTATATATTTGAATTCGAATTGAATTGAAATTGAAATTGAAATTGAAATGAATAGAAAATGTGTTTAAATTTAAACACAGAAAATAGGACTAATCTTAAGATTTGATAAACTCGTTGGAGATTGGAACACTAGCGTGAAACTCGCTCCTTCTTCACATGCCTCAGCTCGACACGTGTCCTTTGATGGCCAATGCAAACTATTAGAACGTGATTTCTCACTCTTCTTTTCGCTAATCAAACAAAAGGAACTCGACAATATTATTAAAGATTAATAATAAAAAAATGTATTAGTGTTTATAAATTTATATTATCTTCAGCTGAGATTTGTGATTTAAAGTTGTATAAAAAAATATGAATATTATTTTTCTAAATTATAAAATCTTGGTTTAACACAAAAGCTACTCATAGATATTTCAATTTAGAATTAATTTATAATAAGAAAGCAAAATTTAATGTGCTATCATATATACAACTATTATCTACATGTTTGGTAGCATTTAAATGTGAATTCAATTTTAAACCTGAAATAGTGTTAGAAATGGGTCATACTATAAAATGTGTTTTTGTGGTAGAATATTCTGGCACATCAACAGTGTGACCATAAATATATTTTTTATTGTACAATATTCTAGTATGTAAATAGCAATGCTCATAATTGATGAAAAGAAGGTGAGAGAAAAGAGAGACATATAAGTTATATTTTGTAAAATTAGTTGAAAAAATAATTCCTAGTTGAAAAACTAATTTAATGAAAAGTTAAACTAAGAATGTTTAAGTGAAATTAGTTTAACTAGTTAAAAATTGAACGTTGATAAATAAATATATGATTAATTATTGAACTAAAAATTAATATTAAGTAATATTTGTGCAAAATCTTTTAAGTGTAATTTACAATAGTTATTATTTATCAATAAAATAATAAATATTATGTTAAAAATGAAATAATTAAAATAATGATAAACAATATTTATTTGTACTATGTTTGTTTTCTTTGATTCTACTTTATATATATAAAAAATAAGTGGTAGCATGTAACTATAGAGGAAGCAGCTTAGCTCTTTCCTTCTTATGATCTTATTAACACGTGTCACTTTATCTTTTCATGTTGCACAAAGTTGACCTACCAATTGTTTTCTTTCTGTATTCTTAATTTTCTCTTCCTAACAATAAAACAATATAATTTTGTCTGTTCATTTTCATTTTCAACATCTTTTCTTTCATCTCACCTGAAAGTTATATAAATAATTTTACGAACATATACAAGTTGGCTTGTAATTTTCCATCAACTAATCAGGTGATTGTCTAAAACTTTTATATCGTTGTAAACAAAAGTATTTATTTGTTTTTTTACTCTAAATTTATAAATTGTTTAGTTTCTTAATTTTTATGTCACTTTAACAAAATAATAACAGCAATATTAATTATTATTATTATTATCATCTATTTATATATATATATATATATATATATATTTGCATTCATTCTGTCTTTGATAGTTGTATTATATTAGTTGCATTTTCGTAACTAAATATTCAAAGAAAATTCCTTTATCTCATATTCTAACAAGCATTTCCTTGATGTATTCTCAATTTTTTCTAATAATAGTAAAAATAATTATATTTTTTCACTTCATTTATAATATATTTTACTTCAAACGAAAGTTATTTCAACGTGTTTATGTAATTTTTTTAGTTTATTATTTTCTTATTTTTATGTCGTTTTAAATGGAAAAAGAGTATTTATTTTTGTTTTGGTCATCTTTGATATATTTTGGAATAAATCTTTGGTGATAACATTAACACCAATTATTTATTTGAGTATTAATCATCACTTTATTAAGAAAAAATTAAAAATAATTATAATAATTATTAAAAATTAAAATTTAAGTTTAATTCAATCTAATAATCTAAAACTATATTCTTTCTTGTGAATTAGCAATAGTTTCCTTTATTTATTTTATATTTATAGTTGGCAAAATATTATATGGGAAAATACTCAGCATACACAGACATTAATTAAATTATGAAGTTCTTCAAATATTAAAAGAAATAATTGAGAGGAGATATATATATACAATTACAACATTAAGAACATCACATCAATATGATGAATGGAAAATGAAAAAGAGAAAAATCATGTTGGTGCATGAATTGCTTTCTCTGTGTTAATAAAAAAGCCTCAGAAACTGGACCTAAAGCACGTATATAGCATAATCGTCAACACTGCAGCATGCATGTAGATCATGCCCTTCTTTGCATCCACACTCGTCCCACTTTTTGTTCATCCTCTTTCTCCTTTGACTCTCCTTCTCAACAACTATCTTAATCTCCACTTCCACTTGTGGTGCCTTCAAATCAGCATCATCACTTCCCCTCACCAAATCCATCTTCACCCATTCCTTCAACTCCATCTTGGGTGATTCAAGAATTGCCTTCCAAGGAATCTCACCCTTTGCCACCACCTGCGACCCCCACATCTTGCTTTGCCTCAGCTCCAACACAACCCTTTCCTTCCAAAGGCTTTCCAAGAATTCTTGGGGACATGAACAATCTAGGCTGAAGGACTCGTTCCAAAAGGGCTCATAGGAAACTTTTTTGGTGTTGAGTTGAACTCTTTTGTTGGTCCCTGCAGGGAGATATAACCTAGCAAATAGGTTTTTTGTGGACTGCATGGACTCAACGTTTTTTGCTTGTACTATTCTCAGTTCACAACTGAAGGAAGAAACTCTATGGGAATGATCCATGAAGATCAAATTCTCTAGCAGGGAATAAAAGCTAAGAGTATAAAATGCTTCTTTGAGTTGTTTTCAGTGTATATGGTTATGCATGTACACACACATATATATAGTGTAAGTATGTGTCTGCATTTTATATTGTGGAAAATAATGTTAGAAGTGCTTTCGAGGATCCTTCTCTTATCCTTAAATACTTTTAGATATAATATTATATGGTTTATAACTGGCCAATGTATGATTTAGGAGTATTATAAGGCCGACTAAGATCATAGACCATGCATTCAAGATTGTATGAAGATTTTGTTTTATTAAACAAAGACCCTTCAGAATCTCCAAAGGCTATATTTTCCATGAGTTGCTATGGTATTGGGTTACGATGCAAGAGTCAAGTTGCAGGTCTTTGGGAGGGATCCCAAAAGTGAAAAATTATAATAAAGGTTTTTTTTTGTTAGTGTTCTAAAGTGAGATTAAGCAAACATGGTTGCTGAGTTGCTGCCTTTAACAATTATTGTTAATGAACATGATCTTTATCCAACTGATTTGATGTAACAAGCTGAAATTGTAAAACAATTAAATTTCCCCCACTAGTTGAAAATTGTACGGAAGTATACTTTGTTTCTTATTATTTTATTACTATATATGTTGATTTGATTTTTCTTCCATTGTTAATTGTTAATTATTATTTTATTACCATGTTGATTTGATTTTCTTCCAATTTTTTCAAAGCTTAAATGTGGTTTTGATCTCAATAAAAATAACAAGTTTTAATTTTAACAGCTATAAAAAGTTTTTTTATATTTATTTTATAAAATTTGAAATCATTTTTCTTAATATTTATAAAATATGTGAATTTCTGTTTTAATCTTTGTAAAATACACATTTTCTATTTCCATTCCTCTAAAGTTTTCAATCATTATTCTTAATTTAGAGTATTAATTTCAAGATAAATAAATCATATTTATTTTACGAATCTTAATTTCTTTTAGATAACAGGTGTGAATATTATATTAGCAGCATGAATTTAAAATGACCATTTAACCTTTTTATTTAATATATAAATAGTTAATCAGTGTGATATTATATAGGGATTAAAGTTGTACTTTTCAATTTAAGAGTGACAAAAAAATAAAGAAATTTTCCTACAGATACCACAATTTAGAACACATTTAAGCATTTATTCAAATAGGAAAGATGTTTCTAGATTGATAAGATTTGGAAATAAGAAAACAAAATCAACAAAATCTGATTGATATCTTTGAAATTTATATTATAATCAGGTCACTATTTCAGATAATTGAAATTGCAATAGGGGTGAATTGTCTGAATCAATAATATGATTATCAAAATGCAATGGTTTTGGGTTACAATTCAATCAGTCAAAGTTGTAGTCTTCTGCTGGGGACTAAAAAAATGGAAGAAAAAAAAAGTTAGAATAAAGGGAGGCTTAAAGAATGTTTGCTAAGTTGCTGGCAACCGTGGCCATAAAAGGAACAACGATATGCAAGATCTTAATCCAATGGATTAGAGATGTAAACAAAGCTCAAATTATACAGCACTATATCAAACCATTAATCTACTTATTTTAATAAACAACTCACGTTTAACTGTTAATTAAAAGAAAATAAAAAATAAGGACATCCTATAGTTATTTTTACAACAACTTCTTTCTTTTTAAGATAGAGTTTGATACATTCACAACCTCCACTAAATTACAACTAAAAAGAGGTATAATTTTTTTATTAGTTATATAAATTAGTGTCTTTTAATTTACAGTTATAAAAAATAATTTTTTTTATAATGTTTAAAACACGGTCAAACCTAATTATCTCTTCTAGTGAAGATTTGAATTGAACCTTAATTAATTGTGTTGTGATAAACTAGTTCCTTCCACAATACGGAACTTTTATATGTAGGAGCATATAGTTTATTAACTCAGAATCAATATGAATTGAAAATTAATCTCTTAATGTGAGATTATATAATTAATATGATACCTATGTCCATTTACCATGTCCAGACAAGTGACAACTGGGAAAACAATTTCTTTTTTCTATTTTTATAGAACAATTTGGGTCTATTGAATTAAAGGGGTTATAGATAAATGAGAAAGGAATGGGTAAGATTGTGTAAACTTATAGCTATGAAGTAGAATCTCCATTAGAGGGAATGAGTATGCAAGCACTATCTTTGCTTCACAATTGGTTTAGTTGTCCATTTATGTCAAATAGAAATAGAATGTATAGTTGGAAAACATGAACAGTTGCCAAAAATCAGTTAAATATTCCAAGTGCGCCATTGTTAATCTCAATCTTATGGTAGTTGACCTTGCAAATGGACTCATTTAATGCAAGCATATTTCTTTAACAATAAGCTTGTATTTTATTGAAATTGGATGAACTCAAACAGCTGAAGAGCACTGTGCCTGTGTTTGTATATATATAAATACACTATTTATGCTGATGCAAATAAATTAAAGTAAATTAATTTAATATTTTATTAGTATATATGCTTTTATATTATAATAAAATAAATAATAAATAAAATTGAATTTATTAATATAAATTTTATAAAGTAATTTATTTTAACATATTTTTTTGTATATACATTTTTTATTTTAGTTTAAAATTTATTTTTAATATATATATATATATATCAAAATTTTATTTTATTGCAATCTTTATTTATAATACAATAAGTTTACATAAATATAATTGATTACATTTGCAAATAATAAAACAAACTCATGCCTATACCATTTTAAAAAAAGGGAACTAAATTGTATTTTCCACTGAAAATATAAAAAAATTGCCTCACAAAGAGGATGTTATAAATTCCATAAACATCCAAGAAAAAATAAGTGAAAAACATAATAGATTATATTGTTATATATAATCAATTTTTTTTTGCGTTATAGAATTATTTTTTCAACTTGTTTTCGAATTTCTTCTCTTCCTTTGTTTCCGTAATTGGAAACAAACACACTCTAAGAACGGCTAGTGTTTGATGCCGATATATAGATAAAAGAATATTAATAATTACATTCGATGATTACAAAATATGAATAAGTATCCACTACCTAATAATAAAAAGGGGGAAAACACTGTACATGATTGATTATATACTGCAGAGATCAATAAAAGGTGGTGCGCTCTAACCTTGTCATCACCAACCATTCTGGCTATTTTTTCTGGTTTTGTTCGTTTGCCCCCACAAGTCTACGGAGCAAAAAATTGAAGCTGCAGCTTGCAATGAGTGTTTATATGTTTAAGAATGGGCAGCATCTAAAGTAGTAACGATGGGAGTCAGCAGTAACAGTACCTCGCGAGAATCATTGCTTTATCGAACGAAGTTCCCAATTACCCTCACCATCAATCAGACGCAATTCCATGGAATGGTATGGTATTAAAGCAGGACGCTGAGAGGACAAGAGGAAAGGCAATTATTTTTTGATAGTGACGTGAATGGTCATCAAATTTTCAATTAGAAGTTAACCAGCTAAGTTAAAACTAAATATAAATCAAATAGATTTATGCTTGCCAAATCCCCATTTTAGATAAAAAAAAAACAAACAAACTAGTGATCTGCTCTTGTTTCTCTACATTTACTATGATAAAATTTTAATTTTTGCCGGTAATTATAGATTCTTACTTGTGAGGAAGTAACAACTGTGATCCCCATTTTGTTCGCTAGCCCATACAGGTGTTCCTCAACATCAACGCTAGTTGCACTGCCATCAATATATTTTGAAGTCAGTATTAAAACAATTCCGCATGAGAGAGAGAAAGGCATAAGTAATCGTACATACTTGGTACACTCGTCAAGGATACCAAATTTAGGCTTATGGAAGAACAACCGTGCCTTAAGAACACAAGATAAAAGTTACAATCCAAATAGAAAAAAATCATAAACAAATTATAATGTCTTCCTCAACTGAGGTTTAAGGCTATATTATATTATTTTTTGTAAGAATTTAACAAACTCATGGTAAAATAAATATAGGTTAGATTTACATACCATGCCTAACCTCTGCTGTTCTCCAAGAGAGAGAATGTCTTCCCAGTTTAGATTAGCATCCCAGCCTCTATTGTCTCTTTCTAGAAGATAATTCAACCGAACATTTTCTAGGATAACTTGCAAGTGTTTGTCCAACAATTTTCTAGAGTCATGGTTCTCACCTGAACAAGATTACAATGATCAGCACTACAATGAGGGTGGAGGAGGAATCCTTTAAATGATTAAAAAAGAAAATGTTATTGTTTCACAAGAGAACATGGAAAGAAATATTTTCCAAATTAAATTTAAAGAAAGAAGAAATCTTTAATGCTGTCAACATGACTAACATATAAATTATTTCATGAATTGTTACAACTATATCACACCTCGGAATGTTAGCTAGTAGAGACCAATCAAAAGCAAAGCAAGAAGCATAATTTTAAACATTAGTTTAGTAAAAATGAACGGCTGTGCTGTGCCTAATGCATAGTCATGTAACATCATTTTTTATCGACAAGGGTATTCTGGGTCCTGTGTTATTTTATGCATCCAATATACCTTTTCCGTACATCTTCAATGCTCTCAACTCTGCTTCCTCACGGGACAGTGGGTATATAATTTGATCCCGCAATGTTCCCAAGCAAGTGTAAGGACGCTGAGGAACATAAAAGATGCCACAACCTGATCCAGCCTCTAGATCCACCTCGTCAGATGGTCTAGAGAGTCTTCCACTCGCAATTGGCCAAAGTCCTCTAAGAACTCTGAAAATGGAACTTTTCCCACTTCCATTTGGACCTTCGGAAATAAGACACACTGTTTAAATTCGAATCACGAGAAATTTCACTCTTCTAAAAAGGAAGGTACAATAAAATAACTATACGAACCAGTAACAAGCAGGCTTCTATCAAGCTCAATGTCCCATGTCAACTCTCTGGCCAACATCTTCTGGGAAGGGGTTACAATATCAACCTTAGAAAAGGAAATAGCATCTTTGGCATGATAATCCCTCATTGGAAGTGTAATACTGCTATTGATAGAGTCGTCTGTATCATCGAAGATATGGTTAACACATGGTGACTGACTGATTGACTATTATTTAGATTTATCGCTGTAAAAATAGTAAGATATTATTTGATGTTTTACTAAACTAATAATGATGAAGTACCAGATTGTGCTGCATCCAGAAGTTCTTCAAGCTCAAAAATCCTATTAATACCACCAGAAAGCTCTACAAACTTCCTGTTCAATTCAAGAATGTCGCCAAAAGCTAAAAAGCTTTGAGAAACAACAGATGCTAAGAACCTCAATGCATGTGCCAGCTCACCTGTAAGATAGTACAGCGTATCTCAGAAGGGGTAAAGCTGGTGATAAAGAGAGTAACTGAGATCAGTCCAACAAACCTACCCTGAGTACTTATTGATGCTCGGTCTCCCTTATGTTCCATAGCATATAATAAGCTCAGCAACCAAGTTACATTATGTGGGAGTTGCTTAGTGATAAAATCATCAAGTATACCAAATAGCCACTTCTTTTTTAGGAGGTATTTGGAGTGGGAAAGAAGCTCCCTAAATCTTGATTCAACCATCTGCACAAAGTTAAGATAGAAAAATTTACAGCCTGTAATATTCAATGCAAAAAGAGTAGGGCAAATAAAAATAAATGAGGCATATTTTCCTTTTAAACCCAGAATACAATCACATGCCCCATACTTTGAGCCTTACATCATCAACTAAATTTCAAAACACCAACTCATGCAAAAGTTGTGCAATTAGGATTAGCTTGTTCAAGGAAGCAGAAAATGAGATGATTTTGCCAGGTAAAGCCGTATTATGGTGTATCCAAAATTTGAAGGATGAAGTGCAAATAAGTTGCATTTGCACCTACTCTGAAGCATTCCACATTTTGATTGTGCTGAAGAAGTGCGAAGTAATTTTCATTCTAAAGCTTACACAATCTAAAATATACACACCCTTAAAGTAAAGAAATTAAACAATGTTTAGATGAGACGCTCACAGCTTTTTCTCGAGCTCCACCTCCAAAGAAAGCAACAGATTCAGCATGAGTACAGAGCCTTTCGTGCATGAACCTACCAGAAGCACAAAGTGTAAAGGTCAGAATCACTTCAACTGCTCACACTATTTGTCTAGTACCATGATAGAAGCAGCAGAAGCTCTAATGGATTCACCTAAATATTCCTTCAAGTTGTTGCTCTTGGCTTATCAAATCACCAAAATCGGGAGTAACAGTTCTTAAAAATCCAAGACCAAGTAACATGTAGGCATAGAGTATGGCAACCCCCCTCTGACCTGTTAACAGCTTCATTCTCCACGTGAACCTTAAGAGAAATAATAGTTCGGAAAATCAACAGAAAAAAAAGAACAAGCATCAGACATGTTCAAGTGCTTACATGCTAGTTGTAAAATATAACAATTCAATTTTAGTAATGAAGTTCTCACCACAAAATATCCACAGATGGCTTTACCAATCCAGTGACTAATCCAGACAAGTCTGATGTTAACTTCTCCAAGTCTTGAGTTATCCTCTGATCCGCATCAATATTTTTGCTTGCCATGTGAAAGACCTACAAAAAATATGCATGTAAAAATTTGAAACCAAACCAGTTTCTGATTATTCATATTCAATTACCTTGTAGAATGCGTTGTTTCTCAAGTAGTTTTCTAACAGATGTTGTGTCAAACGGAATCGCCACCCCAGTGCTAGTCTGGCTGTCAAGTGCCTGAAGAACAGGATATTTGAAAGGTTTGTAACATCAGCCGTGCTTCAATGCTTTAGAATCTGTTTAACTCTCTCTCCCTCATATATATATATATATATAAGAAAAAATCCCATTAAATAATGATATACTCCTCTTTAAGACATAATAAACAAAATCATCAAACTTCAATGGCAACCACGTTTGAACCAGTCACCGGTGGAAGATACAAGAAACTGAGGTCCTGGATGTACTTGCAGTAACTACCTTATAGAAGGAGCAATGAAAGCAGATGCAGCACTTTGAAGAACACTTAAACCAATTAACCGAATAAAGGAAGCTTTATCCTGCTCCAAAACAAACTTCACAGTGGTACCTGAGAAAATAATTTTTTGTTTTAACAATTTACACATGAATCTTCAGAATATTGAATAGTCAATAGAGAAAATACCATTTAGTGATGCAATACGATCTGAGACCCATGTTCGTGAAACAACGAGAAGAGCAACGGCAAGCAGTTGTGCACCTTGTTTATCAAGTATAGTGGGTACCTGAAATGAAGCAGTCCACACAAGAAAAAATGTGCCTGAAAAATATTGTAGTTATAGATCAATCAAAGTACATTGTATACTCTATACAAATGCTTGGGTCCTGGCAAGTCATGAAGGAAATAATGCACAATCAGCCATGTATATGCATTCACTTCATGCCATCGATGTTGTGTGATTTCAAAAGCATCACTTAAAGTCATGCTTGGTCTTACTATGATTTGTTATAAATTATTCATAGGCCTTCGCCTATTAGCTTAATATTTAATTGCATGACGCACCCTTTTTCAATGACTATTCTACTTCTAACATACAAGTAGGTATATGCGTCGTCCCATTTGAAAAATACAAGGGGCTTGTTAGAGACATACATGTTTGGTGATAGAAAAACCTAGCAATAAATCTGTAAATCTGTTTTATTGAATGGGAGGATGAAATACAAGGAAAATAAGAGCAATAAGCTTCAAAGTCAGAATTCTCAAGAATAAAATCTCAAAATAACGAACTCACCAGCCCTACAATATTCCTTTACTGCAGATGTGAGGACTCCATCACTACCTCTCACGAAACTGACTCTCTCCCCTCTTTCTCTATTTCCTTCCTAGGAAGAGACTGAGGTAGGCCCTGCGTGTTTGGACTTTTAGGTGTAAACTTTCATTGCCTTCCCCGTGTTGGGCTGGTGTATTTCTATCTGGTCTAACGTATTTGGTGGGTGGGGTGGGCTGGGGATGTGCAACTTTGTGATAGCTTTAAAATTATGGATAATTAGTGTTTGTTTGGTTCAATGAATTTGGTAATTGATATGGAATTAGAGCTTGGGATTTTAATTATACATTTTGGAATTGGAATCATAATTCCATTGTCAAATTCCATGAAACGTACACAATTAAAATAAAATTTTCTCAGTTCTTAACCCATCCCCTCTAAATAACAAATCCTAATCTGACCTCACATTGGGCAAATGTTTTCTTTGTTTTTGCCGCTCTCACTGTGTTAGGCAGAGGGTCAAGGTCAGCTACAAGCTTGACCTAAAACCTTAGTTAGTATATGAAAGGAGAAACTGGAGACCGTTCAGGAGAAAAATAGAACGTGGTTAAGTCTGTTGAGTCAGTTATGGCAGGTAGAGAAAAAGGGTATAGAATATAGATAGTCAGTGAGGAATTATGAGGGTGTGATGTGAACAGGTTTAATATGTTGTGATAAGGATAGATACTTGTTCTTGAGCAATTGTATTCAGTTCAAGACAATAAAAATCCTTTCTAAATTCTAATACATTTTTTATTCCCCTCTTTTCCCTAATTTCTATCACCCCTGCTTCCAATACCACTCTCATTGCTGCTGCCAAATCACCAAATGTCATCTTCACTACCATGGTACCATCACCACCACTGCCGGTGTAACAACACTTATCACCATCTACACTTCACCACTCAATTGACCACCACCATTGTCCTTACTCAACACCTCTATTGATATTTTTTTTTACTGAAACCTGATGTAATCAATAACATTACCCATCACCTGTAATCTGAGGTGCCAAAGTGGAGTAATCTCACTATCTTTTTGTACAATCCAAACAAACAAAAGAATTAGAATTCTAAACCAATTTCAATTCTGAAAAAATTAGAATTGAAATTGCAACTCTATAGGCTAAATGCACACCCTTATTTCCTGCCAAAAAAATCCTCCATACATGCACAGAAACCATATGTGGGACATCATCCAATGATTTAAGATTTTAAAAAAGTGGCCTTTGTATGCTTCCTCTATAAGCTGCTAAGTCAGATTTTTGGGTTCCATTATTATGTTATTTATGATGAAATAATTTATTTTCAGAAAATTATGTTGAGTCCCTGTTCGTGTTCTGTCTTTGGTTTGAACTTATGTGGTTTATAACTTGGTTGCACTTTAATGTTCAAGTCTTACAAGTTTTGTAATATTGGGAGGTACAATTGAGGAAGAGAGAAGTAGAACAAGTCAAAAGCAGCTTTCTCCATTTTTCTTAATATTCTGACAAAGGATTTTAACTTTCATTTGGATGCTGTGAGCAGTGTGCATCATTGATACTTGAAGTAAACCAGTAATGAATGGGAAAATAAAAGAGGAGTTTTCAGCCGCATTTTAAAGCTATACGTTTTTTTACTTTTCAGATTAAAAAACAATAAAAAGAAAAGCAGTATAAAAATTTGAAGAGAAAATCATAACCATTAGTTTCCCAACCAAAAAAAGCCTGAAAACAAAATTGCCAACAAGTTAACCAACCTAACACCTACTTTGCTATCAATGACCAGTATAAAATAACTGTCGGTTGCAGGGGTAACTCAAGTACATTAAATTGATTTAAGAAATGTCAATACAAATGCTAGGGGTTATAATTACCACAGCCAAATAACAATACCTGAAAGTTTCACAAACAAACTCTAATGTTGTGATTGGATGAAGAATTTTCAGAACATGTTGTTTGAATTGATAATTTAAAAATATTGAAATTCTTGATATTTATGAGTATTTTTTAACTTAAAAATTATAAAATTTCAAATTTTGACAAAAAGATAGGATTTTGAAATTGATACTCTTCTCATTTATTAAATCTGTCTTTTCTCTCATTAAAAATTTAAAACTAATTAATGTTTTATTTTAAAGTTTCAATTTTTACATATATATTTATTTTTTTGGATATAGTAGAAACTAAATTACCCTATCTAAACTAAGAATTTGAAATGTAAGAAGTTTGAATTAATTTTTATCCAAACAAAACAGTTTAAAATGATGGAGGTTTAAATCAAAGCAATTCAAATTTCTAGGATTTCAAATTCCTTGAAATTTTAAAATTCTTCATTCCAAACAGTACGAGAGGCATTGAGAATAAATAACAGTGATGGAAGTATTGAAATATACAGCACACTACTACACACACAAAGGAGCAAACGCCTTATGAGAGCATATTTACAGAAGGTACTCACCAATACTTTGCACATGGCAGCTACTCTCAATGGCAATACCCTTGTATTACAACGGAGTTGGGGAACAACAGAAGGTGAAACTGTATGATTCATAGAAGGAGATGAAGATATCACCTCTGAAAAATACGACTGTGACTTTGGACTTGAGAATGCAAAATCCTAGAGAAAAAGTTGTCGAAATCTTTACAATAATGTATGTAAAACAAGAACAATGAAGGCAACTAGAACAAAATCAGAAAATATCTAAACCTTTTTGCTCATGGAAAATGCAAGTTGTACTGCTTTGGCATCACTCTGTCGTTTTGTTTCTGATCCCTTCATCGTATCAATCTCCATTTCCTTAGGAGAGCCCTCCCTGGAGTTTAAATCTTAATCTCAGACAATAACATAACTCCAAAGTAGAACAATAATAAACTGCACAGTAAAGTTCCAACCTTTTATGATGTACACTCCATCCTCCTTCACCATCTAAGGATAAAACCACATCATGAAATGCAACCAATGCTGGACGGTGTGATATGGTAATGCATGATGTTCCCATTGCCCTAACTTTAGCACAAAACCGTTCTTCCATATCAGTAGTCACAGCACTTGTGCACTCATCTAGAATTGCAAATGTAGGCTTATGGTAGAAAAGTCTTGCCATGCCCAATCTCTGTTGCTCACCCAATGAAAGTTCCTCACCCCAGTTTACCTCCTTTTCAGGAGGGTAACGATCCAACAGGTATTCAAGGTCAACCTTGGGTACATAAACACGTAAGTTCCATAAACAATAACATCTACAAAATCATCAATTAACTGCTACATATTTGTGTGAAATTGAGAAAAACATGGGATTGTGAACTTTACATTTTTCAACAGCTCCACCATCCCACGATCTGTGAGTGGTTTAACCTCTTGATCTGCCGTAAGAGGATAAATCAGCTGATCACGAAGTGTTCCTACAGCAGTGTATGGCCTTTGGGGAACATAGAAAATCTCCTTATTAAGATCAGAGCCAATTCCAGGTTTGACAATATGTCCAGATATCAATGGCCAAAGGCCACCTAGAACCCGGAAAAGAGAGCTTTTACCACTGCCATTTGGACCTTCAGCCAAAGAAGCATTAATAACATGTCAAACAATCAACCATCACAAATCACAGTTTAACAACGACTCTTCCAACAAAGAAATAGATAAATAATAAAAATAGAAAGGGGAGTGGCAACACACTTTAAAACACTCCATTGTTAGTCAAAATTTATTGAAAATTTCCAATATAGAGATAGAGTAGAGACTAATTAAAGTAAAGTAGGACCCCCTAAAAATTGTGATTTTTAATAAACTTCAACCAGTTGTTCAAAAAAATGTACATGGTGGTAGCATCATTTAAAGAGAGGGTTCAGATACCTGTAATCAAAAGATTTGGTCCTGATTCAACAATAAAATTTGTGATTTTTAATAAACTTCAACCAGTAATAGAGACTAGAGGATGTGTTCAAATGAATGTACATGTTGGTAGCCTCTCCCTAGAAAGAAAGGCCAATATTTACAGAGATGGTTCAGTGCAGATACCTGTAATCAAAAGATTTGATCCTGATTCAACCCTAAGAGTCAGATCATCCACCAAGACATTACCAGTGGGGGTCACAACCTGAATTTGGGTGCACCATCACTAATAAAACACGAGAAGAAAATATGAATTCAAAGACAATAGATTGTTGAGCAGATTTGACTTACCTTGACACCATCAAATTCAATGTAGTTAGCTTCACTTATGCAATTTCTACTTGCCTTCCTTTGAAGGGAAGATTTCTCATCCACCAAACTTAAGTCCCTTGATACAGCCATTAGTTCACAAATGCGATCAGCATATCCACTGTAATACATACAGATAGGTCAGAACATCTAGACAAAATGGATCTGGTAAAGTATTGTATATAACGCACGCAATAAAAGCCTCTCATATCAACTTCTAAAAACAACTGAAATGAAAGATCTAACAGACCTGAGACGATTGAGCCGTCTTGCACTGATAGAAAGTGTTCCTAGAGACTGAAATAAAGAAATTATGACACTAGTATGATATCTAAGATTGCTTAACATCTCTGCACGCCCTAAAGTTGAGCTGTCGGGCCTTAAATGACCAGAAAAGAAAGGTTCAATAATCAAAATAACAGCAAAAGTAGCACCAAGGTACTTCAATAATAAGTCCTGAATCATCCCAAACCACCAATGGTCATGTAGGACATTATGCACATGCCTAACCAAGGCTTTAAACTTCTGTTGAATATGAGCTTCTTCTTTCCTCTCTCCACCATAGAATGCTATGCTTTCTGAGTGAGTCCTTAATCGTGAGTGAAGCTGCCGATACTCTCCTTCCAATTGCTGCTCTTTAGACATAAGTTTTCCGAATGAAGGAGAGAAATTTCTGATTGCAGCACCAGCTCCGAGTACATATGCCTGAAAAAGCCACAACAGTATATTGAGAAGGCAAGCATATCAGATCTAATATCATACAGCTTCCAGACACACAAAAAAATACTCAAAAAGTATGAATAGAAGTGGCTAATCAGAAATTGTAAAACAGAATAATTCAATTAAAGAGATACCAATATCCAGAAGACATATTTTGGGCTAGCATATGAACACAAACGCCAAGTGTATAGAAGTCCATCAGTAACTGCTGTGAGATCATCCTGTACAATTTCACTCAACTCTGAACAGAACTTTGGCACATCACTGGCAATTCTTTGTTCTGGGTTAGTTATCCGACCATCAACATGTGATATTTTGTAATACACCATGTTCTGAAAGCAAAACGAATGATAAACATGAAGCCATCACAAGAACTAACATGTGTTATAAAGCATTTTTTAGGATTTACTCAGCTAATTGTGAGAATAATCTTCTCATAAAATATAAAAGAATGAGAGTGTCAGCACAGCCTACTAGGAATTTAAAAAAAATCTTTTGTATAGTTATTCTACTTTGAGAAGCAAACAGTTGGTCAAAGAACATTCTCAAGTAACTTCCACTTAATACAAGATATGGAAAAACATTCAGAATGGTTCAGGGCAGGAGCAGCCAAGATCCAAAAAATAGCCAGCAGGACCATCTGAGTTTTTTCCTTTTGTTTTACTTATATCTTAAACAAATTTAAATTCATGTACCCCCAAAAAGAACAGTCCATAACCAACTATGATCCATTATCCATATTCTTTAAACAATAGAAGGTATCGTCAGGCAAATTTCGAAAATATAGTAGTGAATGTGAAAACAGACTTGTCATTCATGTAAAACAGAAGAGCAAATAAAAGAAACAACATAGAGAGGATAATAGTCAACAACTAAATATTTAAGACAGTAGGGACAAGGAATATATAAGATGATTAATAGTTCAACTCAGAGAATCTAAAATAGACACAGCTGACATGGAATTTAACAATTTATACCTCAAAATAGTGGGAATGGATAAGCTTTGTCAATATTCTTCTGAAATGTAAACTCAAAGTCCCTGTTATATACTTTGATGTAGAATGAATGGTTGACAAAAGGAAACACAAAAGAATATTTTCTGAAATTAGCCGAAGAAACAACGGTACACGTCGAAGAAAAGCAGCACGAAATAGGAAGCCTTGCACTTTAGCTAGCCTGTTGCTTAAAGCAGTTCGCAACACCTGCAAATACATGCAGTTCTAAAAGTCATTAATTTTAAACTCTATGTCATTTATTTCTTTGGAGAGAGGGTGTTACCCCAATATATCTCATTTTCGTATAGTTTCGGATATCCATATACTTTTCTTTATACGAGGACCAGTCTCTCATGGTTTAGACAAACAAATAAAAATATTTCATCTTTAATTTTCTCCAAAATTTCATTTACTAGCACAGGCTTCAATACTGAGATTCTAAGCGCCTGTGTTCCAACAGGTAAGCAAGTGCAAAATGAAATCTTACACAGTCTGAGAGAGCATGTATATTATATACCCATACCCAGTAATAAAGCCAAACCATACTCATATTTAAGATAAGAACTTAAGACCTATGGTTTTATCAAAACTTCATGCTAATAAGATACCTCCTTCCTATTATAGAAGTATTGTGTTTTTCCTTCTAGACCATGCAGCTATCACTGGGTGTATCAGAGGTAGAGAAACTACGGACTTTGACATGCCATACATATAAAATAATGCAGTGAAAAAAATAAAGTTGATACTTTTTTTATTTATCTTCTCTTAAGGAGGGCTATTTTTATATTTGAAAACTTGTAACTCTTTCCATTCTGTACTATCTTCTTTCAATATACAAATCATATTTTTTTTTATTTTCCACTCTACAGTCTACACTTTTATGGAACACTCCACCCCAAATCCAATAAAAGAAAAAGAAGAACGACATAAAGATCTTCAGCCAAAGTTCCCAGAGCATCTAATATGGCAACCCAGTGTATATAATTTACATACAGCACTCTTGATGTTGAGTTGCAGCAGGAGAATCTGAACCATATCTGCCCATTCAAGGTGTGCATTGCAGCCTTCACATTTGGCCCCCAAATAAATGACATCAACAAACTATTTGGTTTTTATTGATCTCTTTTACCAGTATAATGAGTATATATTACATGTGGTGAGCACTAAATCAGGACTAGATTTCATAATTTTAAACATAAGTAGATGTCATAAAAAAACTTGATGAATACACACACATACATACACATTAAATTATGCCTCATTTAAAAATTGAAGGCATGCATGAAGCATAATGATCCAGAATAAAACAGACTTACCGCTATAGCAACTAAACCTAAGAGATCCCTTGCACCTAATTTCCCCATGTCAGATAGTAGAATTGAAGCAAGGAGTTGGAGTGACTTCAACCCTTTCTTTTGTTTATTGTTTGACGCATTAAGGCCAGCCTCCTCTGTGAATTCTCTATCATTGTTGTGCCCATTGCAATGTCCAAATAAATCAGGTCTATTAACTCTAGACCTTGATTGCATATATGCAGCTGTTCCGCCAGCAATTAAGATACCAGATGCAAGTAATAAAGTTTTCCTGTCATCAACCCCGCGGAGAAAGCATCAGCAATGTTACAGTGTAGATGGAAATTAGTTAAACAATAGGTTTCAGTGGTACCAGTCAGCAACAAAATTTTGGTGTATTATGAGTACAAGATACTATTGCTAATACATGGAAACAGGGTATGAGCAAAGCAAAACAAACATTTCTCAAATAAATGTATAAAGGTAATGTCAAAATCATGAAGAATAGTGCAACATTTTATGCAAATCAATCAACCCAACATAACATCCATTGCCTTTAAAAATAATTGAAGTAATAGAGAAGAAAATTTCAGATCAAATATGAAAAATTGTACAAATGCTTCTTCCAAGACAGACCTGTCTCCTTCCTGGACAATACTCATTGCAATAAAGTCTGCTAAGTTTACATTTCACAATGCAAATAGACCTGATGATTTGGAAGTTTTATGGGTCCTAATGGCACTCCGCAGCAAAAAAAGGGAGGAAGGGAGGCACTCCATGTCTATTTTACTTGTTGGGAAAATATAGAGAATCTATTTTACAAACGACATTTATTAACTACAACAATCAGTTTTGACAAATGGGAAGTTAAAAGAAGAGAATAAAGATTAAGAGAAAAAATCAGTTACAGTACGCAATTATTATAGGAGTAGAATATGGGGGAATTGGAAACCAAAATGGGATGTTACCTTCGTTATTGTTACAGATCAATGTTATAAATTACCAATTTCTAAGAGCTTAAACTAAATTAGCACGAGAAGTCTCAAGATTGCATCATGGGCATTTTGAAATGGTATATATAAGCATTATATCATTCTATCATTCGATCTTCGTAATTTTAGATGAAACATGCATCACTGCTCAGTACTGCCGAAATTCCCAGGTATCATGATTGTTGGGCTTATGTACTCCATTTTGGCCAGACATTCTTACTAAACCTCCACCACTACACTTCTTTGGATTCAAAAGTTACTTAGTGAACTTGTTATCCCTCATTGTGTTCCAGTTGTTTATTGTGACAATCTTAGTGTTGTTGTTGTTAATATTTCTCGTAATCCCCATTCTACATGCCAAGTCAAAGCACATGGCACTTCATTTTCTTTGTTTGAGAAGAATGCTTGCCAAGCAACTGATTGTTCAATATATTCCTGACATGATTAGTAGTAGACATTCTTACTAAACCTCCATCTCCTACAAGACTTCTTTTTCTTAGATCCAAGCTCGAAGTGGTTGATCTACAAACTGTATTTCACCCACCTTGAACTTGTGGGAGGTTGTTAGAAATATTTCTCTTTTCTGTTTTTTCCTTTATAACAGTTGTAATTCTCTTATCTATATATAGGTTTTTGTAACAGAGAATTACTACTCTTTTTAGTGTGTACACGTTCTTTTAGCATCAGTTTCTTTCTTCATTCAATAGTAGACAAGGCAGAGTATACAACCAGGTGTGAAACATGAACTTCAAAACATACCTAGGAATAATGAGCAGAATAGCTGATGAAAATATAAAATTGATATTTAAGTCAAAAAACAAACAATTTGAGTCTAATAGTAAGCCAGATTCAATGCTTGGTATGAAATTAAGAATCACCACAAAATAAAAGTACAGTTCAATACCTTCTTGAAGCCAGAATACTCTGGCCACGCCGAGTTAGTTGCAACAGTTGAAGAGAAGACATTATGGAAGATCAACCTTTCCCGTATAAAAAAATCAATGGGTTGTAGCTTCTTCTCTTTTGATCACGAACAAGAAAATCTAGCATACATTGAATTTCATACAGAAATGATGAATCAGCAGCCAGAATGCTTTAGGCACACCATGCTTTTCAAATTAATGAGGATCCCAAAGACAAGTCAAACAATGTGAAAATAATGTTTAGGTAACATCGGTAGAGAATTATGTTCTAAGGTTACACAGAATTATGACCTGAACTAATCAAAAGATTTAATCAAATAATTACAGCTTTGAAGCTAGAAACAAAAAAGCCAGTGTTGCATTGCAAGAGCTATTTCTTGAGACTAAATAGCATTTATGTACACTTTAAGGCAGAAATAATTAGGGTAATTGCATGAATCCAAAAACCTCAAATGTGAAAACATAGCCAAGCGGAGATGATGTACAGACAAATATCAGGAAAATTAAAATTATCTTTTGAATTATCTCTATTCCATTCCCCCCTGTATTGTTGTTTAATTCTTGGCAGGAACCATTTTTTCCATCATTACAGAGTGTTAATGAGCACACATAAATCTGAAAATACTAAGAAAGTCATATAATCTGCAAAAGGGATGTTATAGTCTGCCTTTCAAAAGTTTATGGGAACTTTTTATCTTCTCACTAACCATTTGCACTAGTAGATTTTACCCACTGAGTGGATCACATGTTCGAAACAGTCAATGCCTCAAAGCTGTTTGTTTCAGACCTCAATTAAGGTTAAAGCAAGCATGCCACTAAAGGAACAAACAGTACAAATAACCCATTTGCCTATCAAACTAGTTAACCTATGACACATGGATCCCCTTAAACAATCTCCTAATCCGGACTAAGCCCAAATACTAGTACTTAATGGTAAACATAACTATATATCAAATGCTCACTTATTTCTCAAGTACACAATTCAGTCTATGTAAAATACTAAGTTTTGTCACTTTTGATTTGCTACTACTTCGCTCCTTCGAAACCTGTCTTCTTTAAATATTTCCAACGATTAAATAACTTATTGTTTCCGTTTTGATACTTCTATAAGAAATCCTGCTTTATCCATACCCTAGTTTTTTTTTTTTTTTACTGACACTGTACCCCTACGCATAAACCATTTACACCACCAAATGCAGATTGCAGACCTTAACGCTGAGGCATAAATCATATAGAAACAAAAAAAACAACCAACAACGCAATAGTATCAATCAAGTAGTAGAAAAAATAAAAAGCGACAGAGATTACTAACATTGAAAGGTGGATAACATTAACCATGCTCTATCACGTCGAAAGCATGGTCAGAGAGCATATTCCTCTCTAAAGAATAGATATCATCGATTGTAGTGAAAAATGAAAAATAATACTCAGCAACTACCAGAATCTGCAACAAAGTTACAGTCATTCCATTAAACACGAGAAGAAAACCTCAATTAGAATTACCACGTGGATCATCAACCGATAACAAAGCAGATTCATGGAATTCAGACGTGGTACAGAGTGTGAAGCAGTGAGTGAATTCAGCAAAATAGGAAACATTGGAAACCATACCTGTTGATTAATTTAGTTGAGAAGTGAGTCACGCGTTTGGAGATTGAAAAGAAGAGCAGAGAAAGAAGAAAATGAAATGAGTTTGGGCTTACAGCGGTATGGTCTGTGATCGGGTCGGGTCTAACGGGTTTTTATAGCACCGTTCCGTCACGCCAATTTTGTTTTCAGTATATTAATATTCTAAATTACTATGTAATGTGTTTGGGCACGAAAGTGTAAAATTTTGTGTATTTTTTACTTAAGGTTATTGCGTACGTCTTTGCAACTCGAATTAGAAACTTTTTTTTATAAAAATTCTGAAATCTGTTTCAGTTCTATTTGAAAACCGACAAGATGTTGCTGTATAAAACTTTGAATAAATGGATCTTTTATTCCATAAAAGCTTAAAAGTGAGCTATTGCGTAGCTCGTGTGTTGCTTTTAGATGAGGTGAATTTTCAATGAGTTGTTGATGATGGTAACGGTGAGAGTTTGGTCTATGAAGATTTCGTTGATCAAATTGGTTAGAGTAGGGATGCAGAATTGAGAGCTACAAGATTATTAGTAGAGATAAATTATGACAGTATTACTGAATAGAAATCTTTAAAAAATGTGATGCACCATGAAAGTATAAGAGATTACAATTTAAAAAACAACTATCCTTTGTTTATTATATCTTTTATATATAAATATATTTTCTAGTCTTATAAAATGAATTTTAATTATGGTTTATATAGAAAAAAATATTTTCAGTCATCTATTGGATTAAAATTTCCTAAATGCGATTTAATGTTATTATTTCAAAATTTCCATTGTCTTTAAATATAATTGAAGATATTTTTTAGCATATAAAACAATCTTAAATACATATAACTGCTAACTTTAATTATTATAAAAATAATATTAGAGATTCTATATTAATAAAGATATTTCATAATATATAATTAGTCTAAAATTAATAAATTTAAGTTAAATTTAAAGTGCATATGATATGAGAGTTGTTGAAAGTGTATCATATCAAAAGTTTTGTTTAGTTTATCAAATCACTTGAATCATTATCAAATCATTCATAAATATATAGATTTATAGTTTAGGGCTTAGTTCGGTAGACCAGCTTGATCCTGGTTCGCATTTTTTGCAATTGAAGGTACTTAATGCGTCTACGTCAGTTAATTTAATTTCGGGAAATATGGTGAGTGAGATTTGGAGGCATAGAAACTCTTGTATCGTTTGAAGGTGGAGTATCTGATTACTCTGAAATTTTCTTCTCAACTCAATTAAAGGTTTGTGAAAGAATATTTTCTGTTTTATTCAATCTGTCTTTCATATATAGCAATGATACATATATATAACCATAGCATTAGAACCGTACAGATTCTTTTTCTAACATAACATCTGTAATTAAGACTAATTATAGACCCATTAATAATGATTATATTCCTATAATTAAGTCTAATTATAGACT
>Ga0123342_1000591_pt1 | contig 57968 bp, 27 predicted proteins | sample Turbeawhitnodule_FD_89960 | JGI IMG/M metagenome (GOLD analysis project Ga0123342, IMG submission 89960) | Root nodule microbial communities of legume samples collected from Mexico - Turtle bean Mexico white nodule | ecosystem: Host-associated > Plants > Roots > Nodule | place: Mexico: Nepantla... | reverse complement strand
TTTATAATAATATTTATATTTTATTTTATTCTTTAACGTATATCTTTTCCGCTCTCGGTCTAAACCTCTCGGTTTTAGCCTTATCACCCCTTGGTTACTCAACATGTTGTTCTCGGCCTAAACCTTTCGGTTTTAGCCTACCAGTACAATATATAAAGTAAAATAACTATAATTTATTTTTTAAATTTTAGAAAATAGTAAAAAATGAAATCAAATTATGAAGTGTTGCAGTAAACCGTGCTATTTAGCTAATTATTTGATATAATATATTATTTTTACAATATGCTATGGGAGAAAATAAATAGTCGGAGCTATTTTAGTCAAAATTTCATATTAAACTTATAATCTACATGGGACATCATAAACCATTAAAGTCAACCTTTCCAACACTAGCCCAATTAACTATCACATTGGGAGGTTATATTCGTGAACATCACTTGGGTTCATATATCATAAATTATTTAAGGGAAAAAAATTAATGGAGATTAATCCATTTTGGTGTGTTATTATTAAGAAACAAATGAAATAGATAAGGCATAAAAGTGTGAACCCTTTTGCATCATGACAAGTTACAATAAGGAAAAGAAAATTAATAGTGTAATTTAGATCATAAATACTAGAAATACTAGATAGCCAACATTACAAACTCAGATTTAAGCGTAAAAAATACTTTAAATTCGTGACTCGACTCATTTCATTATTATTTCGAGAAAGTTAGATTAGAAAAAATATTTATAATCTTTTAAATGTTGGTCAAATCAAACTAAATCCACTTATGCGTATTGAATAGATTCGAGTCGAGTTAATGGAGGTTAACAGGTAATTCATCAACAACCTTTTATAATCCTTTTATTTCTTATTATGGTTATTTATTATTTTTAGTTATATAGGTTGACATTTTTTTAAAAACTAAATTGGTGTTCAATAGTATTTTAATGGTTTAGATACTTAATTTATCTCTTTGTCCAATTATATGTCAACATTTTAATTTTTACTTACTATATCGCTTTCTAATTATGGTTAATTATGGTTAATATTTAGTGAGATAGGTAATTTGCAATATAAATAGGTAGGTTAAGTCCATCTTCTTTATTTTATCACAATAGATAAATAAAATTAATTAGGAGAGAAGAATTATGTTTGAATGAGTCATTCCACTTACCTTATCAATTCCTAGTTTTTGCTTCACCAAACCGTAAATTGGATTAAATTGACTCGTTTTTAGTTCAACCCGTGGAGTCAACTCACATGAACTGAATTATAAGAGAGAAATAAATAAAATAATTCATTGAATCCAAATATGTATATTTAAGTAAAAGAAAAAACTATATATAATAACAAAAATACTATCAATCTAAACAAAAACAATTGATTGTATAATATTTATAATATCCATTTATATTTTATTAAATATTCTCCTCTTGAGAATAAATATTGATGATATTTAATAGTAGGAAGATTCTTTGTTAATATGTCACATATTTGATGCTCGATGTTAAGATGAATGAGAGTTAAATGTTATCTTTAAATAAACTCACAAATAAAATTACAATTAATATCTATATTTGGATATCTGACAAGAAGGGTTAAACAATATATATGACCAAGTTTTTTCATAAAAGAACCTAACTCATCAATTAAAACTTAAAAATATTTAAGTAATTATTTTAGCCAAAACACTTTACTATCCACTAATAATATTATTAAAGCAAATTCAATTGTATATTTATAAATAGTATATTGTTCAACAATTTTTCCACCAAATAAGAGAATCGCTAAGAAAAACATGAAAGTGAGTGATTAATATCATAGTATTTAAAAAATATCATAATCTACGTCAACCTATGTTATTAAAATATGATGTTTATTGTTAAGGGGGAAAAGAGACATTGACTTGAGGTGTTGTAATGATTAACATAAGTATTTGAAGATATTAGAGTAATGCCCAACAAAAATATTTGAAGGCAAGCTATATATGAAGACAAATTATTAAATAAATAGGATATAATTAAATTTTTAATGATATAAACTAATTAATATTTTTTTATAACCTTTTACAATCTAAGATAAAACTTATTTGTTTTTCATCCTAGTTCCAGTTTTTTCAATGAACTTTTGTTTTTACTTTCGGGTTTTAATAATTTTTAATCTATAAAATGAATATATAAGAAGAAAAAAATGTATTTCTAAGTGTACTCTTATTTTTTTACAAGCAAGATAAAAAATTATAGTAGTTTAGAAAACAATTATATAATCTATCAATATTAAAATAAGTTATTAATTTAATAGGAAGCAATTGATCTATCATAAATTTATATATTTTTTCTTTGAAACTACTTTTGTCATATTTTTTTTGTATGTTTATCAATATAGCTTATATTTTATTAATTATATTATTTTAATCTAAAAACAATTAATGTAAAATATCTCATTCAGAATTCTGTTGAAAGACAATCATCACTCGTAATCTTGGGAAAGAGAGTGAGTGGGCATCTTTTTACAATTTTGTTTGAAGTTATCTAAATGGATAAAGTTTAAAAGAATATAAAATAGATAAGTAATTTCAAACAAATTACATGGTAAAAAAAATGGTGAGAATATTCCGTAACGTTTATGAACTTTTTTTTTAACAAAAAAAATCATTGAAATTGAGGTTGAGTTACAGGTATGTAACATAACTCAAAATCTGGTACCTCCTGGAACTTGAGTGGAAACTGAGGGGAATCACCTCTTTATTTCTTTTCCCCCTTTATTCTATTTCAATTTTCAAGTATTGAACAGCATCAAAGCCCAACCCGTTTGAGTTCTCACAAGGTAAAGTCCTCTTCTGTTATTCTCTTGCCCCTCAAAGCTGTGGAGACAAAGCCAGAGGATGGAGAAGACATCACTTAAAGTTCGATGCCAGAGGATTGGCTGCGACGCCACTTTCTCCGAGGACGACAATCCCGACGGTTCCTGTCGGTACCATGATTCGGTACTCTCTCTCACTCATAACCCTCATATCCAAGTTTCCACCTTTATCACAACCCATATGCACTTCGGATAATTCTGTTCTATAACTCCCCATTCTTCATTTTTCACTCAATACCCTGCCCTAACTTATGCTCTTCTTTCAATAGCACTTTATTCTATTGCCTAAGTCTTCCCACAATTATTCTATAATTACTTTATCTCTCTGCAAATTGGTTTGCGGTCAACTCTGTTCTTCCGCCTTCGCTTATGTAATTCGTCATTGCAGCATATTAAAGATCTTGGTTTGTTTAAGCTTGTGCCTTTTATTGTGGGATTTGGATGTGTGAAAAATCGCGTTAGAGCAAATAGTAAGAAATTTCCATCATTGATGAGGAAATTAACTCGTGATGGTGTCGCCTGATATTGCATGCACGAGCAGGAGTGCGATAAACTATGAATTGCTTAATGTGTATACTCGTTTGATTTTCTCTTTAATTGTTGAAAGTTGGGAACTTGAGACATTCCACTTTCACTTTTCTTTTCTAAGTGGTTTACTCATATTAGAAGAGCTAAATTCATTCTGTGGAAGCTGGCACATCTATGGTAGTACTTTAGCACTTTGACCAAGGATCCGTATGATACCAAAACAAAGTTAGAGCTGCTTGGTTTTATTTATCTGAAAGGTAGGGGTGATTTAGGTTAATTAATGATTAAGGTAGTCAAAATCGAGATCTTACCTAGGATTGACAAGGTTAGGGAAACAAGTTGGACCATGCAGCTGAGAATCAGCCCATTCATTGATGGATTGGTTAGATAGTTTCCAGCGAGCCTGGTGTCTGACAAATGTAGAGCCGACTTGTTGACCGGTTGACGTCCATAGACTGATCACTGTAACCAGCTTACTCTCACATCCCTGTCTTAATACCAACGGGCCTCGAGCCCTTGGCCCTAGTTCAAAAAGCTTATAGATTCTTCCCACTTATGAAGCATGGATAAGATATCAGATACGATGTCTAGCTAATATGATCATATGCTTATTTTAAGAATAAACGGATACAATAAGTGATATATGCATATTTAAAAATGTACAAAAATTCTTAAAACATAATAAATATATAATTGCAATTGTGCAGATTCAAATTAAAATCACATTTGTTAGACATTGTCAAAATAAAAAATTATAAATTAGTCACCATAGAAGTATCCTTACTTCATAGGTTATATGTACCGGTGGAGTATCATAGAATATCGGTACCAGATATGGATATGTGAAACAAATTGTAGTATAACTGCATCAGAGTTTTACACGCATGACTAAGGTGTGAGGCATTACATTATGTATGCTACTTCTCGAAAAAAGGCAGGAACCATTATAGGACCTTTAAAAGTCATGTTAAATTGTGTTATCCATTTAGGTCACGTCAGGGCAGACTGTGTTGAACATGTCGTGGTTTTTTGAGTTCCTACCTGGCTTTAGGATTCCCCAATGTGTGTTCTCTAGTGTGAACACAAGTAAGTCATGTAATTGTAATTTGGATATCTAAAATGCAAAACTATATTTGAAGACGCATGAATGCATTAAAAGTAGCAAATAAGCAAAATCATTTTAAATTTCTAACAGCTATAAACTTACAAGTCACGCCAATTCCAAATTTTGAACCCCACGAATGGCACCAACAGATATGTTTCCAACTTTAACAGTACCTGTACTGTACCCCTTCCTCCCTCATTACCCTCCCTAGCAGTTCCTTTTCCACTTCAAAACATTATGAATAGCAGAACAGATTAGGGGAGTGGAACCAGCAGAGATCTGAAACTTGAACCCAGGGTCCTAAACAGTGGAGTAACCACACCAAAGCAAGTCAAACTAACCAAATGTTGATTGCAGAAGCAGAAGAAATCCATGCTGAGGTGCAATTGAGTGTAGAGTGCTGAACACAGAAGCAAAAGAACCGACTAGGGATTTGGAACTTTTATGTTCAATGAGAGAAGCAAAAAAAAATGAGGAGTACCAAAGGTAAAGTGTTGGGGCTTTAATGTAATGGGTCAGCCAAAAATGGGTTAGATATGTTAGGTTTTTTTCAAAAGAAATGAGTCTGAGTAGGATCAGATAAATCATCAATCCCACCATCATACAGTAAGAATGCAATTCAGTCCTACACTTGTAAGAAATGAGTCCGAATGTGATTGGGATTGCTGAGGCATGGGAAAATAGTAAGACTATATGATCTTACTTGTAAGACTGTGAATTTAACCACCATGGTCAACCCTTTGTGCATCCACTTGGAAATTAATGTTTCAAAGTATAATGCTTTTCACTCAACTCTCAATTGAAAGTATACATATGCGCAGATATAATTTCGAGATTTTTGAAAGGGAATTCACATTAAAGCTCTAGGGGAGAACACCACAATTATGAATTTTTGAGATGTGAGATAATAGCCAATCATTTATCATTTGGTTCTATTTTTTTTTTCTTAATTAATGATACAATTGATTCTATTTTTCTTTTGACAAATGTTAACCAGAGCTCTTATGGCATTAATCAAGGAATTAGAAGAGAAATGATTTTCTTTAGGATGTGTCGATATGCGCTTCCTATGACTTTTTAATGTGCCTGCAAATGATTTGTAGTAGAACTTTCTCCTTTTAATTCCCTAACTAGTGCTCGACACTAGTAAGCATGACCCTTCTCTTTATGTGGGATGTTTTCCATTTTCTTTGATCTAATATAATTTGTACCAATGATGCTTAATCCTTAATTTCTAGGGGTCTTGATTTGTCATTTGGTTCTAGTTTTCAACATAACTCTTCATCTGTGGTAGCTACGCCTGGTCTGTCTTGATTTGTCATTTGGTTCTAGTTTTCAACATATCTCTTCATCTTTGGTAGCTACACCTAGTTTGTCAATAGTGGCATGATAGCAGCAGAGCGGCTAGCACTCTATATTAAAAGTTACTAAAACTGGTATTTTCTTCCATACTGTTCAGTTCATCTATTGTTTCCCGAGCTTTGGTAATTTCCTTTTAGTTAATGTCATCATTAATGCATACTCATGATTGTGAACTTAGTTCAATTTTATATGCCTTGTTATATAATTTTTGTTGATTTATGATGCGGCATCTGTTTGAGATCTTACCGATTCACTTTCCATCTGGCATGTTTGGGATTTGGATTTAATGCTGCTGGGGCATCTTCCAATGTTCAGGGAGTAAGTCCAATGTCTATAAATATGTTTCTTCACAATGTATTCTTTCTATGAAGATTAGTTATCAGTTTATTGTAATTGATTACGTTTCTCCTTTATTTTCCAGCCTATATTTCATGATGGAACTAAAGAATGGAGTTGTTGCAAGAAAAGAAGTCATGATTTTAGCTTGTTTTTGGAAATTCCGGGGTGAGAGATATACTTTCTTTTTCCTTTTCTATATTTTCCTGTTTTAGAATATGATGTTTGGTCTGCAGTCAACTGTTAATTTGAAAGAGTTCACCTTTTTTGGGTAGAATCTATTAATAGGTCGTAGAGATGACTTTCTGTTATGTAGAAAGGAAAAGAATCCTAGAGATGGGTTGTCAAAATATGCTAGGTTGATGATGGATGTTTTACTCTAAATTTCATTTACCAGATCTGCATGGGTTGATTTCATCTTCATATACGGGGAAGTAACATCACGTTCTGAATACTCATGTTTCATGTGCAATGATCTGTATTTTAAAATCTCCAATCTTTGTTTCTCACTGGCATGAGTCCATTCTTCGTCACCAATTCGTACTTCAAACATGCTTTTGGTGGCAGTAAATGCTCACTGAGTAAAATATGGTTTCTAAATGTAACATTAATGAAATGGAAACTAGAAGTGGTTTCCACCTAGCAGTTATTCTTGTATAAATTTTCTTATAAAACATTTTCAATTGATTCTTTATATCTGTGTTGGATTCTTTATAGTATTAGATATTACATAATGTAGTGATCATATGTATGCTGAGTTTGGAAAACATGGTTGATTGGCTTAAATGATGCTAGCAATGAAACAGCTTATTTTACTTTTACTTGCGGCAATATTCCCGTAGTATAAAAAATTAAGTCGGTTTGGTCCATTACTTTTTAGTTTATTTTAATATTCGCTGCATATGTTGATCAAAGTTTCTCTCTGTGATGAAGATGTAAGACTGGAAAACATACAACAGTTAAGCAAGTAATTGCTCCAGTGAAGAAGAACACCATGCCCTCGCCAACTGCTGTTTCTTCAACCAATGCTTCATCAAAGGACTCTTGTTCCAGATGTAGGCAGGGTTTCTTTTGCTCAGATCATGGTATCCACATGCTTCTGCTCATGGCATTGTCTCAAGTCCTTTGATTAGTTATTTTTTAGTAATCCCCCATGTCATGCTTCCAAAGCTAATTTTCTTTCTCCTACCCCTCTCTTCTTTAGGTTCACAAAGCAAACCTGTTAATGTTGTAAACAAGTCCCCAAATCTTGTTGGAAATGCCTCTGCTGTCATCAATTCAAGTGTTCAGGCTCCGAAACCTGAGAAGATAGTGAATTTAAATGAGCCCCAAATATGCAAAAATAAAGGATGCGGTCAGACTTTCAAGGAAAAGGATAATAATGACACTGCTTGCAGCTACCATCCTGGTCCTGCCGTTTTTCATGACCGGATGAGAGGGGTGAGTATTGAGTATTCCACTGAATGTTCTTAGTTTTATCTCATTTCTTTCTAAATCAATGCTTGTAATGTAGTTGAGACGTGGCCTCTGAGAACTGTATTTTTCCTCTTTTTTTGTAGTGGAAGTGCTGTGATATTCATGTAAAAGAATTTGATGAGTTTATGAGTATTCCTCCTTGCACAAAGGGATGGCATAATGCGGATCCAGAGTCACACTGAAGGCACCAAAGAGCATTTTTTTTGTCCTTACAGTAGCTGATACTTACATTGAGATGGAAAAGGTATTGTTGATTGATGTTTTGGTGTCATTGATTAATTACTGGAACAAAACAACAGTACTCTTGTTGCATACCTCACCTCCTTTCAATTGGCCAACCTCTATTGTTAATTTTCTTAGTGAATCCATCAGGATGGTTACTGTGATAGTGTACTATGTGAATCTGTTTTCCTGAGTTATTCGAATGTCGTAATTTGCTTTTGTTTGACTGGTTTGGATTCGGCTAATCTTGAAAGATGTTAAACTATGGTTTTGTTCACAATGGCCTTGTTTCTTTGGAGCCAAAATATATGTTTTCCGGCTTAAAACACGGCATTGGGCTATCTTGATGATGCCATTACTTAGCTATCACATTTTAAGGCAAAAGAGAGCTTACTCTTATGGTACAAATTTAGTTACTTTTTTACAATGAGAAGCGAGAAGAGAATTGTTCATATAATAGAATTAATTAAGGAGACGAAAGCTAAAGGATGTGTGTGTAATGGTTGTACAAATGGTATAATTCATTGGGAGTTAGCCAATAAGAAAGAGACGACTTAAATATATTTTGTAGTAATTCTTAAATTAGTACATTTTGATTTTAGTTTTTTAAAAATCAATATTTCATTTTTGGTTCCTATTATTACGTGATATTGTTTTATAACAACAGCAATGTGACACTTGTGTTTAGTGGGGAAAAATATAGATTCTTGATATAAATGTTATTCATCTACTTTTAAAATCAACTTTAATAATAAAAAATAACTAGTTTAGACCTTTTGAGAGATTAAAAGTAAATAAAATGAACTTTAATAATAATAAATAACTAGTTTTGACACTTAAAGCACTTTTTCTGTGGTGGATTGAAATTTATAGGAAATCTCATCATCTTGTTAGCGTACAGGAATGTGGCAAATTTAGTGGATTAACTTAATGTTAAAAAGGTAAAAAAGTTTAATGCGATATAGGTTCAAAGATTTGTACATGTCCCATATAATATTTGCATAAATAATAATTTAGTTTTTATTTAATAATATTTGTATTAAAACTATCTATATGACAATTTAAATTTGAAAAAAAAATATTGTTAACTGAGGTATTAGCATTGAGATTTTACCGTTGCATAATAATACTTGAAAGTTTTTATTTAAAATAATTTAGAAAAGAATAACAATTATAAATTATTTGTACGTACAAGGTAATAGCATATTTACAATAATAACAGTCACTATCTTGTACGTAGATTTTTAAAAAAGAGTGTTTGTTATAAAATTAAAATAAAATACATCGTATTTGAGTATCATAACATAATATAAAAATAATCATTATTTTAATTTTTAAAATTGAAAGATCTTGAAATATCAATCAAATTTTCATAAATTGTATGTGAGGGAGAGAGAGAAGACTATATCAGTGAACTTAATAATAGTGTAAAAGGTGATAGTCTCGTTTTCGTACTAAGATTTATACTACAGTAATAGATTTTTGCCGTTAAACATGACCGATAAATGGGTATTGCTTTCTTCACCCCATCAATTTTTTATTTAGATACTCACAATTTTCGGAATTCTAGTTTTGTCCATGAAATTGTAGGTTCATTGGTTTTGTTTCTGCAAACAAGAAAAACTGTACTGATTAATCAATAAGTGAATTGAAAGGTAAACGTATTATTTGTTAAATCAGATAAACATTCTTGATTTATCTAGTTAAAAAAAAAGAATATCTTTGAAATTTCCAAAGTGATTTATAAAATGATTTGTTGATTTTGGATCATTACCTTCAATATTTTCAAAGTGTATTTGTATTTTCGACAAAATTAGGATATAGGTTAATATCTTTCATAACTTCTAAAGCTATTACTTAGACATTAGCCTGAGGTTATACTTTGATACAGCCATATGAAAGAATCGAAATCAAAATGTTGTTAAGAAAGATAAAAATAAAATGGTGAAAGAAGTTCAATAATAATTTAGTGTGCAAAAACATGATTCAAGAATGGTTAAAACATAATTCATGAAGCAAAGATAGTCTTCCACTAAAAAAAGATGCATTATTCTTAGAAACAACTATTAATGACAGTCTTAACATCAATGACCTCAAAAGAAGAGTTTGAAAGAGCTTTTCAAAAAGCTACTTCTTCAAAAGGTTCAGACAAAACCACTACTGATGATGAGTCATCACAGTTCAATCTTTATCTCTACAGTGAAGACATGTATTATTGAAAAGTCCATTAACCGTAATATGTCAAGACATTGTCTACCATAAAGACAAAGTAAAAAGAATCAAATAACAGTAATTGGAGCATCTGACAATAGTGGACGAGACAAGTGACAAAAGATTTTTCAAGATAACCATAATTTATAATCTGAATAATAATGTAAATCTATTTGTTGTAAACATTGTAATATGTCTATATAAAGAAGTTCTTTCAATAAAGAAAGACAAAGTTGAGTGAAAAGTTCAGTAAGAATGAAAGTTCTATCTATGAAATAAATTATTTTCATATATATACACAATGTGTTTATTTCTTATGCAATAGACAGGATAAGGAAAAGGAACATATGAAGAATGGTGAAACGGAAAGAGTCGTGGATGAAGACCGCAGGTAGAAGGGATAATGAAGATGAACTGGGCGCGGGAAAAGTAGGTGTCATAAGGATAATTCCAACATTTCACACATGATGGGGTGCAGGTTGAAATTTGGGGATTAAGAAAGCAAAAGTGGAGATAAATTCCAGAGAACTCTCTCCACTTATGAATAAGTAAAAGCCCAATAGCTATGGGCTTTTATCTCTTATAACACACCTAATTTCTGTTTTGTATTTCTAAAACTGTATTATAAATTAGAATAAACTCATTATAATATATTTCATTAGAATAATGTTTATATTTGATTGAGCTTATTTTTGTATGTTTAAAAATATAAAAATTAAAGTGATTACTTTTTCTGAAACAACCTATCCAAAACAGGCACACAATTCAGTCGCTAAGAATACAATATAATTGTTTTAAATAATTTGTACATTAAGACATTAAGAGATCACAACATTTATAACCATATAAGAAACAGTATAACATAAACATTATATTTAGCAAATTCAGTTTCTGGTTCGTAATATTATGAAAGATTTAAAGTCCATTGGCTAGAAATATAAAATTTGAAATGTGTAGAATTAAGTTAATTATATATATAAGTAAAATGTTAATAAAAAGGCATATTATGAACTTTATGAATCATGAAATATAAAATCCTTTATAAGAATTTATCATAGATGAGGCAGTATGAAAAAACAACGAATCATGTTAAGATGTTAATTTAATGCTAGAATTTGGAGCGTCTAACGCCTTCAAAATATTATTATATTTACTATAATTATTTTTAACTTTATGTAGGAGTTCATGTAAAACTATTAATAATTTTAAATAAATCTCATATTATATATATATAAGTACAATTTTCATAAAATATTTGTTTAGATCAATAACGAACAAAAATATTAAGTTGTCACAAATAAAGATATTATTATAATAAAACAACTCTTTTATCATAATAACAAAATTATATTTTTTTTATTAGATCATTCATTTATCAAATATATACACATATTATTAGACAAGACATAAATCTATATAAACAAAAAATATTTATTAAGAGAATAAAATGAAATTACACATTTTGAAAGCCTTGTATATTAAGTAAATTTTATCAAATATTAACATTATTGCTTAATCACTTTGGGTGCAAAATCTCAATTTTATGGAATCGAAGTAAGTTTAGAGTCCATTCATGTAGAAATTAATTCAAAAACGGGTGGGAGAACTCCTATAAATTCTAAAAATCTAGAATAAGATACTTAAAAACAGTCAAATACAGTTATATAACTAGTTGGAATAATAACTTTTTTCAACTATCAAATTAAAATTGAGTTCAAACATTGATAAAGAAATAATTTAAATGACTTTTAGATTAATGAGACATTACATATAACTAAATACAATTGACCTTAGGTTAGTAGGCTATTGCAGAATAAGTTTTGATTGTAAAAATTATAAAAATTGGGATGAGAATCTTAGAAAAAAAAGAGAGAAAAAAACTTAAGAAAGCTTTGCATAAAGAAAAAGGCAAGAAAGGAAGCGCATTTTCAACACCCGACACATTGTTAATATCATTAATAATATTAACAATAATAAATAAATTATAATATTAAAAATAATAGGAAGGAAGGGCCTTTTTTTTAGTTAATAAATAAGAAAGAACTTTAAACCATTTTACTATATTTTCATTTTAATCAATTCATTATTTGTTTTACAAATTTAGTATCTAATTAGTTTGTATGCGTTGACACTCCCACAATGTTAATAGATGAATACTTTCTATCAATTCTAAGATTATAAAAAAATGATTAATTTATATATTTTATGCGACTGAATTTATATTAAAGATATTTAATAAATGAGTTTTGTCTCACTAATGTAAAAGGTTTTATCATATTGTATTAAAAGTAGTATTTTGTATCCCCTCCTTAACGTTACATTTTGCTGATAAAAAAAACGTTACACTTTAATTTAATACAAAATATTCTTTAGTCCAGACTTTATATTCATGTCAATAATTTTTATTAAAAAAATAGTATAAGTTTAAAATTAATAGAAAATACAATTATAATTTCATAAAATTACATTTTCTACAATATTACATAAGCAGTAGTTTTTTAATTAATTTATATTTATCATTTAGTTTAACAGTTAAATCCATTAAATACTTATAATTCAATAAACTCAGTTAACAAGTTTCTTATTTCAACTCTTTTTAATTTCAACAAATATATTAGCTGTGACTTTGTTGTGTTTATTTTAACTATAATATTAAAAAAAATAGGTGTATTTTCTGCGTTAGAAAAATGCAAATAATTCAGAGTAGTTATTGAAAATCTATACATACAGTAGTATTAGGTCAAACTAAGACCGTTTACTAACAGATTGATTAAAGATTCAAAAGAAGACTATTTAGTCAAAAAAGAGGGTCTATTTTCGAGTCTTTTAAAAAGCTTTTTAAAGTTTGGTAGATTGGCTCATTTACGTAAATATTATAAAGCATGATAATAATGTGATTAGGTAGGGTATTAGACTCTTAAATAGCCTTTAAATTCAGTCTGAATTTTTGAAAAAGAAAAGATTCAAACCTAAAAAATGGACTACATAATAAGCTTATTTAATAATATTATACAAGAATAGTTCAAATACTTATTTTAACGAAATTGGTTGAAGGTTTTATTAATCTCACCTTCAAAAGTTAATTTTGTGACGTTAAAATGGACATAACTTCACTTTCAACTATTCGATCATGGTATTTTTTTTAATTATATCAATTTCAAGATTTATTTCACCGTAAAAAAAAAACTGTTAAAATACACTTATTTTTTTAAAAAAAATTTATGATTTTTTTAATAAAACTTATATCTACTGATAAAATAAATTTTATTTTTCTATTTACAATCGTAGGTCGGACAATGAATATCGGACACGTGGTTTAATAATAATTTTTTTGATATTTTTTGGATACTCGATCCAAATGGAATATTATTCGATTTTTTTAAAAACAAATAAATTCATTTATCGAGTATTAGAATATTAACCGATCTCTGGACATAGTAAATTAATCTTGAAAAGATTAATTACATGTAAAGCATGATTAGTAAAGTTTAATAGTATACGTATGGATATGAAATAACTTTTGTAAACAAAGGAAGGAAGAGACCTATGACAAAAACTATAAATACGATAAAGATAATAAAGATTTATGTAGACTTAATAAAGATTCTATTTATTTTAAACCCTAAATTCTATATCTAAGGAAAGAGGACGAAAAAATCAGATAAAAAAGACGAGAGAAGTAAGTAATAAGAAATATTCAAATAAAAATAATAATTAATCTGACTAATCTTTTATTAGATCAAAATAATTTTGATGGTTGATAAATGATATTTTGAATAATGTTGATTTTAGAATAATAATAGATTTACTAGGGGTGCGTGGAATCATTTATATCTCAACAAGACCTCTCTCTCTCCATTGTTATTATAAACTAAAATTAAACCAACAAAAAGTAAAGAAATAGTCTGTTAAAACTACTCATTTTGGGAATTCATGTCTGCAATTCAAAATCATTCATACATTATTCTATGTAACATCAACTCTCATCTACAAAACCTATTTACAATTCCCTCTTTTTATTCAACTTCTTTAATTCCCTCTTCACTTTTTGAAAGCCCTATTTAACTAGTTATTGGGCTACTACCTCTCAAATTATTATTTTCTATTATTCGCTATAAATGCACGCCTTTTCTGCTTCATACAAATAAACTAAACATTTATTTAACCAAAATAATTAATGCACGCTTTAATAATTATTTATTGACTATTGATTGTTGCCATGTACTTCAATTTTTATTCAAATCTGCATCATATGCTTTATGTTTATCACTATTTTCAAATTAGTATTAATTAAAAATATATTTTAAGTTTACCTTTTGTAACAAAAATATTTAAATGTGATGGTATGAGTTATGTGAAGTAGCCGTTACCGTTCCATCTCCATCTATGGGTCAGTCTCAGTATAACGACCAATGCAACAAAAAATGTGTTTGTTTTTTTGGTGCATATATGAAAACAAAGTCTAATTTCGGAGCATCTTCAACAAGTGTGGTCCATTTGCTTTCTTTTTACTCTCACTTTTTTTTCTTGTTTGCTTCTTCATCCTCCTGTTTATAACTAATAACAAATGCAATCGACTAAGACTATAATAGTAGACCTGTTTAATTCCTCAACGATTTGAAACCTTGTTATTCAACTAAAATATTTTAAAAGTTATTTTATTCACAATTTTTTTATATCTTTCTGTTATCATACATACGCCACATAATAGTATCATATTGTTTAAAAAAATTAAATATACATTCATTTCTTAATTTTTTAATTTAACAATATTATCTCATCATACTAGAAGTACACATTCTTAAATCTTATTTAATTAATTCATTTTAAAACAAAAGAGTGGTGTTTTTTAAAATTCATTATAACTCGTGTTTGTATTTTTCTTTGTCCAACTTTCACGATGTTATAAATTTAACAATACATACATAGATAATTTTGGATGAGTTGAAATTAAAAAACAAATAACATGTAAAAGAAAAATGATGGATTGATTAATCAACATTTTTTTTCTTCTCTTGTTTGAGTTTCTCTTCTTCAAACTTTTTATCTTCTTCCATTGGTGGTTTTGGAAATAGAGAATATGATCATGTTCACGTAAGTTAAGATTCACTTGATGGTAGATACAAAAGAATTATGACTTTACAAAAAATATAGAGTTGCTTGAAATGGTGTGGAGAGAGTGATTGAAAATTGAGGGAGTTTGTTGGTACTTTCTCTGTCTTTCTTGAAGTTTACAATGCTATGGTTGTTGAGTTTTATGGAGTTATACATGTTATGGAGGAAGCTCAAAAGATGGAGCTTACTAATGTCTGACTTGAATGTGATTTTGTCTTTGTTTGTGTTGTGTTTACTGTTAAGACTAGTTCAGTGGATGTTTTATAATCGATCGAATACTTATCTTAATTACGATGAGAAAATTAGGTTTAGGGTTACTCATATTTTTCGTGAAGGAAATGCACACGCTAATAAATTGGTTAATTTAGAATTTATTCATAGAAAATCATTTCATTGGTATAATAGACTTCTATCTAGTCTCTTCTTATAATTATTTATTAATAGGTATAGTCTACCTATGTATCGCTTTGTTAACATATGAGTTTTGGTCCAGTCTTCCATATATTTTGTATTTTTTTTCTTTTTTTAATAATACTTTTTCATGTAATGACAAATGATTGTTGGTACTTGAGGTGTTAGTCTAACTGAAATGTCAAGTTGCATAGTGATGCCTAACATGAAAACTTTTATAAAAAAAGTAGATATTGTTTTATTTGTTGATATGTGAGATTTGGTGTGGGAAAGAGTATGTATGCTTCCTCTTTCTTTCTTTCTTTATTTTGTTACCTTAAAAAAAAAAATTAGGAAAAAAATTGGATAGTTAGTTTGCATATAAAAAGGGTTTTTTAACATTAGCTTAAATTTTTTTTTTTTAAAGTAATTCATAATGATAAAATATTCATTATAACAATAAAATGAGATATAATAAAAAAATTATGTAGATAAAAAAAGTCATAAAAAATAAATTTATACATATATATATAACAATTTATCAAAGTTAGTTTGATAAAAATAATTATTTTATTATATTATATATGTATATAATACTAAAACTAAAAAAATCAAACTTAAAACATTATAAGATGACAAAGAAAACGGATTAAATTCGCCCATTTAGACTTGCTGCTAAAGATGGATAAAATGAATTTACTCACAAAAAAAATATTAATTTTTGTATAAAATTAATTTAAATAGATCAATTTCAATAAAACATGTAAAATAATGTAATCTAAATTTCACTTAAATATTAATTTTTATTAGTGTTAGAAAAAAAAATTATTAAATAAATTAAAAACAATATGAAAGATGCTGTAATAAGCTTCATCCTTATCATCAACTTTATAGTGAAAATGACCGATTAACTAAACTCGACTATATTATCAGCTTTAGTAAACTAAAATGAAAAAAATATAATAAAAGAAAAATCAAAATAGATTTTAGTGTTATCAACTTGATAGTGAAAATGACTGATTAACTAAACTTGACTACATTATCAGTTTTAGCCAACTAAAAAAAAATAAAAAATAATAGAATAAAACATCAAATATATTTCAGTGTTATATTTTATAATAATAATTTTATCTTATTTATATATAAAAATATATATTTAAAATAAAGATGAGTAATGTGGAAAAAATCTTATAATTTTTTATTAATAACTCTAATATGAATAAACAATCCTATTTCAGTAAGACATAATCTTAAATGTCTCGTTAATTTCTTTCAGAGCAAATCATTCTGTATTTTAAGTAATGTCGATAAAAAATAATTTAAACTAAAATAATAATATTTTATCAATCATACTAAAATTAGTTGAAAATTACTTTGTAAGTACTATGACTCCGATAATAATTATAATTGTCTGTTATGTGTATTTTTTACATTGATTTGAATATTGTTAAACTTTATAAAATCTGTTTAGAGACGTGAAGTTGTAATAATTTGTTTATTAAAATATTTTTATTTTTTGCTGTGATATTTTTAACATATTTTTTTATCAAAAATTGTTAATTTACATGTAAAACTATATATTTAGTGACGGTAAGTGAATTTTAAATCTATTAAAAAAAATTCTTATTATGAATAGTGAAAGGAAGAGAATGTAAACATTAGTTAAGATTAAAAAAAAGTAGGTTGTGAGATGTATTTAGAAAAGAAAAACACATCCTTTGGAATGTGATTTTGTTGGGGTTGAAGAGTGATAAGAGTAACGAACTTGCATAGGAACTTGAACCCTCGCTAAAGCATGTTGCAGCAAGATGGTGGGAAAAGCAGAGGGCTTAAGATTAATTAACTACAATGTTCAGAAATGGGGTTTTCAATTTTTTGTTAAATGCATAAAGAATTAATGGTATGTTGGTAATGTCAGAGAGAGAAAAATCGATAAGTAACCATCTATCATCATTTTCAAGTAATTTGTTGTTTCTCTGTCCCCAGAAAAATTACATGTAACTTTGTCTTCACTGCCAGTGGGACCCACACCATGGTGTCACGCCGGCCGACCGTACTCTTCTGACGGCGGAATACCGGCGGATATTGTGCCGGCAGAATCTCTTTCTGAAACACTGTCTACTCTGACGCTACTGCTCTGCTCTTCCTCATCCTCTCATGTTATTCATATTTCATGGAACATCACATATTCATTTAAAATTGGGATCTACTTTTGTTTTATTATTATGACTTTTCAATGAATAAAAGTTAATTCATCATTTATAAATGTTAAGAACCCTTTCACCATTTGATTTCTTTGAGTGATAAATTTGACAGTTTAATATAATTTTTAAAAGATTAAATTGATTCATAATGTTTTAATCTCAATGAATACTAAAAAAAACAATTTTATAGTTTAAACGTTAGTGAAAATAAGTTTATTTCGGTATAAAACACATTATTTGAAGATGAAATGGAAAGGACTTTTTTTTTTTTTTTATAAGGGTTGAGAACTCACATCACTCACCAATCATTAATGTTGATTTTAAATTTAACAGGAACATTGTTAACTTAAAAAAGTACACCCTAATAATTTGCTGCAAGATTTGGGAAAACGGAAAGCGTTTGGTGACATATCATGAAACATGAATTAGTTTTGGACCCCTTCTATGAAACATAGTTCAGAACTTTAGTTTTGTTTTTTACTCTTTTCTTTTCTAGTTTCAATTGATCTAGGATAACTTTTAAATGTATTTTAAATTGTTTAATAGGAATCAATATATTATGACATACTTAATGGATAATTTTTTCCTCAAATATTTGATTAGGAATATTATCAAAACAATTTTGTGCATATGAACAAAATCAGAAAAAAAATGATTTTTTAATAAAATTTAATATATTTACAGATAATTATTAATTTCCCACCAAAAGATTCTCCAGAATATAAAACCAAATAAGGGTATAAATCAAAAGAATCTAATATACTGCCTCTAGTACTTAATATAATCATACATACTAAAAAAATAACTAATTTTGTTTATTTTGTAAATTTTTAAAATAATTTTATAAATATTTTAAATCTCTCTTCATTATTAATAAAGAGTAAATTTTAATGCTTTATATATGAAGCTATGCCTTATATTAAAGATGAAAAAAATATATAAAACCATGTGTTAATCTTAAAAATTTATTTCAATGTAATGAGTTATATTTTTTAAAAAATATATGATTATTTCATTAGTATATAATATTTATCAATTTTACTAATAATTTACACTAGCTAAAAGTTACTGACTATGTTTAATAAACTCTTATTCTGGTCACTTTTTTTTTTGTTAGTAGAAGATTTCATATTTAATTTTTAAAATCTACAAGTTTTATTAACTATATACAAAAATCTAATTGTGGGAGATGATGGGTTATTTTTTTCACTTATAATACTTTTACTTTTATTTCATTTTAGATAATTAAATTTGATGATATAAGAGAGAAATAACTATACCTAATTTAACCTTAATTATAATAATTGTGTATAAATTACTTTGAAATTCATCAAATATAACAAAACATGTATTTTTAGAGGGAAAAAAATGTGTTTTTATAATAAATGAATGTTAAAATGTTTAAAATTCAAGGAATGTAAGTATCTATGAAATTGTTTAAAAGTGTAAGTGACATAAAGTATAATATTTTATTATTATTATTAGAGTGTGAAATTAGTAAAATTAACGATTCAAACTTCATTTTAAGATAATTACTATTTTTGTAAAACTTTTTTTTTTCTTCGACTTCTCTCAAAGATTTTGACTAGTGTTTTCGTCCTGTTTGAAGATCAAAATCCTAATGATGAATAGAAAAAGTTTATTTAATTATAATCTTCTTTAAAGTAAAGTCTTTTTTGTCAATTATTTTTTAGTCAGTTTTGAAGATTTTTGCATGTCTTGGAGACTAGGACGCATGTGATGTTTATAGAGTTATGATGAGTTTCTGTTAGTTCAGGATCATAGGAGTATATTAAGATTATTGATCATGACTTTTGTGTACACGTTTTGCCTTATTGTGGGTTATGTAAAGTTGAAGCTTAGTTTTATGATGATCAAGATAAACATTTAAGGGAAGGTAGTTAAGTTTTGCAATAGTACTTTAGAGAGGTGGGAACTATGATGCATGTGAGATTTTAGAGTCATGATGAGTTTATGTTAGTTCAGGATCATAAGGGTATATTCAGATAATTGATCAAAACTTTTTGTGTACATGTTTAACCTTCCTGTGAGTTATGTGGAGTTGGAACTTAGTTTTATGTTGAACAAACTAAACAGGTAAGGAAAATTAGTTAAGTTTTACAATAGTACTTTGGGGAAACTCGGATGCATTGTGGAGTTTGTAGAGTCATGATGAGGTCTCTTTTAGTTCAAGATCATATGGGTATATTCAAATCATTGATAAGAACTTTTTGTATACATGTTTAGCCTTCTTGTGGGTTTTGTGTAGTTGGAGTTTAGTTTTATGTTGAGCAAGCTAAATAGGTAAGGGAAGGTAGCTAAATTTTGCAATAGTACTTTAAGGTAGATGAACTTAAAGTGAAGGTGATGGTCACATTGTATGAGTTTTTGTAGGGATGTTATTTGTTGAATTTATAATCTTTCAAAAGTGTAAAGATATGAGATTTTGATAATTTGATATCTTAATTTTGATTAGATGTGACTTTGAGCTATGTTGTGAATTGTTTGAAATTTAAGAGAAAGTTGTTAGTCAAATTTTCAGGTATGATTTTGAACTTGTTTCAATTCATGTTTGAAAGCATTGTATATATACATTGATATATGAGTTATATAAAAGTGTTAGGATATTGTTTAGAAAAGTAATGTCATGCAAACTTTGTAGGTTATATAAACAGTACAAATTAATATGTTGATTATGGGTAAGTGTTTTGAAAATAAATTGGTTATGCTACTTGGTTTTCTAATATTTTTATTAAGCGAAAAAGTTTTCACTTAAAAGAAAATATAAGAAAAAAACTTATTCTCGATTTCGTTTTCGCTCAAGTGAAGATTGAGTAAAAATATCGTTGTGTTTTCGCTCGTGCGAAAACAAAATTAGTACCGAAACTAAACTCTTCTTTCATCCACATTTTCGCTCAATCGAAAAACACTTTTAATTTTGTTTGTTTAGTTATTGTTTATTGTTTTTAGTTGATTTAAATGTAAATGTTTATTTATGCATGTAAATTGAATACTAATTCTATGTAGTTATGTGATGAATTGTAAAGATAATTGTTTTTAGGGAGAGAATACTATGTTGATATGTTTAGGTTGTATATTGATTTTGGGATTTTGAAGAAGACAATTTTGACTATATTACTATACGACTCACGCATAGGGAAATATTAAATGGTAAGAACTAAAGGAGGTTCTCATGACCCAATACGCGGTGTGAAAAAAAATTATATTTAGTAGGTCATAATGAATTTATCGTGTTACATGTGAATAAACTAGTTCATATTATGTAGGTATGTAATAATGTCAACTTAGTAATGTAGCATGTCAATTCTAATTTAACACACGAGTCTTACAAAAGTAAAGTCACGTGTTTGTGATGTTAATTCCTTTGAGTTATGACATGATAGTTAGTACTTGGGTTGAAATTTGGATATGTAGTTTTGATAAATGTTAATGTTTGAATTGAAACTGTATCTATTAAAATATATGGATGAGATGTGATTCAAATGTGTGTATATGATTGAAATTGTATATGTATAAGGTTTTGTTTTAAAACTTTAACTTACACAATTTTGTGGTTTCTATTTTGTTGATCAATTGTGATGATAATGTGTTATATATAAGTAGAAGGTGTTTAATGATGAACAACTTCATCATAGACAAGCTGAAGAGTTAATTTTTTTACTTCAACATAAATAAGCTGAAGAGTTAATTTTTTTATTATATTTTGTACATTTTTTTATATGTTTATGTATATGTATGTATTTTGATTTCTTATAAAATAATTATTTTGAAATATTTGGATAGAAAATGAATAATAGAGTCAAATAACTTATTGCTATACATTTAAACTTAATTAATAACTAAGAAATATATATATAAAATGTTTTTTAAAAAGTTATATTACGATTTAATTATATTTTACTTACGATATATATTATATATTTTACTATTAGATTTTATAATTTAGTTATAAACATAAGAAATAATTATAATTATAAATAAAATAAGAAATACTTCAAAAAAATTATAGTATATATTTTTATTTGATAATTTGTCGTTCTAAAATGTTGTAAATTTTGTAATAAAAAACTAATTAAACTGAATAATAAAATATTAATTTTAAATAAAATAAAATAAAACTTATTTTTTATGTTTTTAATGAAAAAAAGGAAACCTAGCAATAAACAGCCTAGTTAGTACCAGTAATTCCCTGGAAGGCACAATGAAGTGGAGGAAGTAGTGTCATTACTTACCTTACACACAAGAAAAGAAAAAGGCAAAAGCTTTTTGCAGATCATTAAAGCAAGAAACAGAAATGAAAGCAAACAGATAATTACCAAATGAAGGGAAGACAGTTATAATTTAAGAGGAAAAGGACTCAGAAAGTCAGCTTTATACATTGCTATATGCAAACCTATTTTATTGCTCATCTCTCCAAACAAACCTAATCTGCTTTCAGACACAGTTCAGTCTTGTTTCTTTACCATTCACCATCAAAACAATTCTACATTGTTGTCTGTTTTTTTTTTATAATTTTGAATAATTTTTTTTTGAAGTTATGAATGTCTTTTCATCTTTACTTGAAAACAACAAAAGTGGCCATGTTGTATGTTTGGTGGAAAATAAGTTCTCACCACCCTATTCTGATTGGGTTCACATGCAAGTTGTAATTGTAACCAACCATTCACTGTTGTAGAAATACACACATCTCCAACATCATACATTTGGTAAAATGTTGCTATTTTCTTTCCCTTTTCTGTGATGAAGTTGTGTGATACCAATGTTAATATTCCTCAATAGATTGGAATTTGTAGATCAATAGATCAGTTTGACATGCCCAATGCATTGCTTTTTGGCAAAATGACAAAACCCTTCATTTTATTTTTCTTCATTTTCATTTCATGCAATAGAAACCCTCCAATAACTTCAAAACCCAAATTTTTGCTACCAAATAAGGACAAAACCTTTGGAAAGTGATCTTACACATATTTATCATAATTCACCAAGGGTATCCTAATGCTTGTTTACTTAAACAAAGCAATGCTTTCACTTTTTTTATTCATTCATAAGTTTTCAAGAAAGATACCATATTTCTATTTATGATTTGTTATAGTTTTTTTTTATCCTTTTAATCTACATTCAATATTTGTTTTCATAAATATTTATATTTTGTTGACGTAATTTGTAATTATTAAATTTTTATACCAATTTTATATAATAAATAACAATTAATAAGAATACAATAAACTTTAATTCAATACAAATTTGAATATTAATAAAATATAACCATGTAAACATTTAATACAAGGAAAAGAAAAATGCTTCAAATAATTTATTTTGAACATTTGGTTTTTTCTCCAACTTAAATGTTTTAAAATACTATTATTTATCAATCTATATAGATTAAAGTTACCGTAAAAAGTTCCTACATTTCTATTGGATATTGAAAAAAATTCTAGATGATAATACTTTATTATTTTAAAATGTAAAAATTAGATATAAATGGTTAAAAAAAAGTAAGGCATTGACATTACACACAAATAAAATTTATAATTAAGTCAAATAGTAACGGTGAATAAAGGATGAAAGTATCACTAGAGGAGTTGTAAATCTAATAAGTTTTTTAATAATTTAATAATTATAAATTATACCAAAGCCTTTTATTGCACTTATTTTTTTTAAGAAAAAAAGTTACTGCACCTCAGTATTCATGATGAGTTGAACATAACTCGGCATTTAATTATTAAAAAACATGAAAACATTAATGGTAGTGCTTAATTGTTTAAAAAATTATTTTCACAGTCTGTTTTGAGAAGTGTGTTTTAACTAGTTTGTAAGTGCACATAATATACTTGTAAAGTATAAACAAATATCAAAACAGACATTATTATGTAGGGAAAACATTTTACGATAGAACTAAAGAAAACAATTTAATATATAATGCAACTATTAGAAAAATCATAAAATATATCTTATAAAGATGTTAAAGAAAAAAATGATTTAAAAAACTTAAAAATAATTTATTATAATTTTTATATCTATAAATTCAATCCAAACCAATTAGCTTGAATGAGCTCGTTTAGAATTAAATAAATAAATTCACAAATCCAATCCACACCAAATTTTAACTTTTAAGTGTTTAAAGAAGGAGTTTATAAAATCCAATATAAACCTGTGCACTATCATCCCACTTAGCCTAATATTTTTCTCCAGCAAAAATGGTGTGTCATTTCACAATTTCTATAAAAGTTTTTAGACATTTTAAATAGAAAAAACTTTAATAATTTTTCTAATATAATATAATATAATATAATAATAATAATTGTAATTATTATAATTATAAGTAAAAACATTAATTTGGTATAGTACAAAATACATGTAAGAACTAAAAGTAGGATTAAATATTCTTACTTTTATCCTAAAAAAAAAGAAAGTATTCTTAGTTTCTATTCTAAGTGCTTACTGGCACGCTCCATGAACACGCGCTCCATAATCCAAATGTGTACGGTCGCTGCTGTCCACATGACTCGTAGAGCGCGTAGTTACATTGTCTTTAGCTTATGGCCATTGTTCAGATTCGTTAGTGAGAAAACACAGGGAAATTAAGGCTCACGCGAAGAAATGCGCGTAAGTTGAGAAGAAAGCGATAGCTGTCAAATACGCTGGGAAACGGCGAGTACGAATGACGGCGGCTACCACCCATATATACAGTGACAGTCTCCTATGCTAACGTCGCTTCACCGCCGTTTCCCATTCTCTCTCTCACTCTTCCTAACACTGTATTTTACGGTTCACGCCAAACGCCTGCACTCTCTCTCTACCAAACAACACCAACAAACAACCTTTGTCACTGTTATAATATTAACTGCATTCTCTCCTGCTTGGTCTTTTCTGCTACGTGCTGTGGTTGGCGACCATGGAAGGTAATGGCTTGGCGCCGTTGTTCTATGTTGGCCACCACAAGTTGAAGCTTCTCACGTCTCCACTTCTGCTCATGCTCTTCCTTCTTTCTCCATTTGCTTTGCCCCTCAGCGAAGAAGGTTTGCGTTTTGTGGGTGCATTGCCGTTTTGACTCACCCCTTTAGTTCTTTTTGGTTTATTCGTTTGCTTCACCCGTCAAATCTTTGTCTTGCATGTCTTTTTTTTGTCTTTTGTTTTGTGGGTAGTTGTTGCGGTTGTGGTGAATCTATTTCCTCCCCTTCGTGCTTTGGTTTTGAGAGCGCTGCTCAAAGCTTATTATTTTCTTCGTTGCTTTGTATATACTTAAGAAGCATTCCAGTGGAATATTGTTTTTTGCTTGTTGAAGCAAAGTCAAATGCAGTTTAAGCTTCTCTTTCGTTTGTGTAGTTCTTTGTAGACATTCGACTCTAAGGTGTCTTTGTCGGGGTTTTAGATATTTACGATGCTGAATTTAGTGAAACACTCCTGGGCGTGTTTTATTTTAGTGGGGGAGGGGGTTGGGGTCCTGGAATAAAGTGCCTTTTCCGTTCTAAGGAAGAATTCACGTGCTTTGAGATTTTCATTCATAATTGAAGTTGCTGCATTTTTATGTTGAACCATGAAAGAATCCGAATTCGGTATGACAATTCCTTTTATACCTTTTTGTTCTCTTTTCCGGTGGATATTTCAAGCCATACCAGTGTAAAGGAAAAGACCTTTTGGATAGATTCGAAACTGTAATGAGATGCTGATTTTTTTGCTGACCTGTTTAGCAATCCATGTAAGAGTAATGATGCAGATTAAGGAAATCTTAATTTTTAATCATTTTAATTATTTGGGTAAGTTCGTTATTAATGGATTGTTTAGTCTGGAACAGTTTTGGCAATATTTTAATCTGTATGCAACTTTGTTTACTTTGGGTTTGGCACTTGGACCGTTGTTCTACAGTTTCAGGGTATTTGCATACTATTTTTTTATTTAGATGCCTTTCTGCATTTGAGTGCTTTTGTAGATTTTTTATTTTGTTACAATTACAACTGTTACATTATAGTATTGAAATTTATGAAAGCCAGATTACAGGGATAAAAATGGACTTCTTTCACTGGTTCACTCTAACTCGTGTTAATCCATTAAATAATTTCTTGAATATGAAATGGGTATATTCAATGTCGGAACTTGCTTGCTCTTTACTAAGAGATTGGATACACACTTTTAAAAAAGAACTATCCGTCCGATGTATTTTTTTTTGTTATTTTCTCAACAATGTTTTACCACATTGCCGTGGTTTGATGATTGCAATTATTTGTCGTAGGTGAATTAATTGAATTTTTTAGAAGTATTTTGTATGCGATTTTTAGTCGTCTTCCATATAATTGCTAATCGTAGACGATGGAACACTATGTACTATGGCATTGATAATTGATAGATTTGTACGGTACTGAGCTCTGGAAATGCTTGAGTGTTGAAGGGCTTTGAAAATGCGCAGGACAGGCATTAATGGCGATGAAGGCTACTTTTAGCAATATGCCAGACGTGCTTCTTGACTGGGATGACGTTCACAATGACGACTTTTGCTCTTGGCGTGGAGTTTCCTGCGATAATGGCAGCCTTTCTGTGGTTTCTCTGTGAGCTTATTATCCTTCTGTGATTATTTGTTTGGTTTGTATTAATCTTTTCTCATTGACAACCTTTTGCGTTAATTAACTCTTTGTGTTGATTTAAAGTGCTTTGTTCTCTTCTTCTAGGAACCTTTCCAGCTTGAACCTCGGTGGGGAGATATCCCCAGCCATTGGTGACTTGAGAAACTTGCAGTCAATGTATGTTTACCATTCTCATCTGAAATGCATGTATTTGTTTAGTTTGACATATGATTTGCTTATGAGATATCTGCATGTTTTGCAACCAGAGACTTGCAAGGGAATAAATTAACGGGGCAAATCCCAGATGAAATTGGAAACTGTGCAGCACTTTTTCATTTGTAGGCTTTTTGCTTCTCTTATTACCTACTTCCATGTTGATCCTGTTTTTCTGGGAAATATTTTTAGATATAATTGCTTATTACATTTTTTTTCTTTTAATTGAAGGGATTTGTCTGATAATCAGCTTTATGGTGATATACCTTTCTCCCTGTCAAAGCTAAAGCAACTTGAGTTTTTGTAAGTTTGAAAGCAGACTTGACATTTATAATTTTGTTCGGCTTTAATTGTACGAGACTTAAGTTGAATTGTTGAATGCAGAAATTTAAAGAGTAATCAGATAACTGGTCCTATCCCTTCAACTCTAACCCAAATTCCAAATCTGAAGACTCTGTAAGTTCTGCTCCTCTTCTCAAACTCAATACTAAATTATACCGTGTTGGTATTTTTTTAAAATGACACTCATCCATTGTAATAAAAAGAGGAAATAACAGAAGTTTTTGTTACTTGAGTGTTTTACGATCTGTTGCTTTAGCTGTCTCTAAGTAAGTGCGATTACTGTCCTGTTATGTTTGCAGTGATCTTGCTCGAAATAGGCTCACTGGAGAGATCCCAAGATTACTCTATTGGAATGAAGTCTTGCAGTACCTGTGGGTTTTATGTTTTTTGTTGTGTATTTTACTTTTACGTCTGCCTGTATCTTAATAGTTCTTTAACAAGGAGAGTTTTTTATTGGGATTGTTCATTAATGCAGCGGATTACGAGGGAACATGTTGAGTGGTGGTCTGTCCCCTGATATATGTCAATTAACTGGATTGTGGTATTTGTGAGTAATCCAACCTAAGCATGATGAAGCTTCACATTGGATCATTTTTGTAACCTTACATATGTTTTTACTTTTTTCTTATGTTGTTTTCTACGATTTCTCAGTGACGTGAGAGGCAATAATTTGACTGGTACTATACCTGACAGCATAGGGAACTGTACTAGTTTTGAAATCTTGTAAGCCAAGTAACTATTGTTTGGTATGTTTTATATTTGATTTTCGATAACTATCTCATCGTTGCCACCACCCTATTTTTTCCATTGAATTTCAGTGACATATCATATAATCAGTTTACTGGAGAGATTCCATATAATATTGGGTTTCTGCAAGTTGCTACTTTGTGAGTATTTTAACTGAGGTTATTGTTTTATTCAGTACTGTGAATCGACAAACACTAGTTATTTTATTCGAGAATGGTGATTTGTATATAATCAAGTATCACTGTGATTTGGGCCCAGGTCACTTCAAGGAAATAGATTAACTGGGAAGATTCCAGAAGTGATTGGTTTGATGCAAGCCCTTGCAATATTGTAAGTATACTTTGTCATTATTCTAAATTTGAAGATTATATTAATAATTTGGCGGTTTGAGTACCGCAATTCCTTTTGTATTTGTAGATTTGTTATTAAACATGTCTTCTGCATTGTAACGTGACATTGTTGTAGGGATTTGAGTGAGAATGAGTTAGTGGGATCAATTCCCCCAATACTTGGGAATCTGACCTTCACTGGAAAGCTGTGAGTGTAACTATCCATTGACTTAAACTTCTACTATGCTAGTTTTGGTCTTGAGAAATTTAATTGATCAGGTACCTTCATGGAAACATGCTTACTGGCCCGATACCTCCTGAACTCGGCAATATGTCCAAACTGAGCTACTTGTGAGTTGACTTGTATTATTTGTACCAAAACTCTAGGTTTTTTGTGAATGTACTTACGGATTATGTTTTCTCCAGGCAATTGAATGACAACCACCTAATTGGTAAAATTCCAAATGAGTTTGGGAAGCTGGAACATCTTTTTGAATTGTAAGTTATAGTCAGTCAGTTACACTGTCAATAATTGTTGCAGTGTCTTGTGTAAAGTAGCTTCATTTACTATTTTCAGGAATCTTGCCAATAATCATTTTGATGGAACTATTCCACATAACATAAGCTCCTGCACAGCCTTAAACCAGTTGTAAGATTTCTCATTGCTACCCGCTAGTTCTGCTGAGCTGTTTAGAATATCATGATGTTTTCAATACCTTGCATGATTTTTCAATGATTCGTTTCAGTAATGTGCATGGTAATCAGTTAGATGGTTCCATTCCATTGAGCTTCCGCAACCTTGATAGCTTGACATACTTGTATGTTATCTGAAACTTGTTTCATTGTATTCATACCAGATTTCTTATTTTTAGTAATTTAACAGTAAAAATTGTCTTGTCCAGAAACCTCTCTGCGAACAACTTCAAGGGGAATATACCCGTCGAGTTGGGGCATATTATTAATCTAGATACATTGTAAGTTTCCTCAGAAAAACCATATCTAACCTGATGATGTGTGGGGATATTACCTTTATTTATTTTATACCTTGTTTCAGGGATCTATCTAGCAATAATTTTTCAGGACATGTTCCAGCATCTGTTGGTTATCTGGAACATCTCTTGACCCTGTAAGAAAGATATCGTAATGAACCATGTGATCTTTTTTTTTTTTTGGTTTTCTATTATTGCTTTCCTGAATAATATTTTCACGTCATAAATGCAGCAACTTGAGTCACAACCACCTTGGAGGTTCCTTGCCAGCTGAATTTGGGAATCTCAGAAGCATTCAAATTCTGTGAGTTTTATATTCTTCTGTGGAAGTGTAAACTCCAATGTCTTGTTAAGATTTTAACAGTAATTAATTTATTAACATAATTTATTCTGCTTCTAGTGACATGTCATTCAACAATCTCTCTGGTAGCATTCCTCCGGAAATTGGACAGCTGCAGAACCTTATGTCTTTGTATGCATAACTTCTGAAGTATTTTATGCTTTATGTATTGTGTTGATCCATTGGGGGATAATAGCATCAACTTATTTTTACTTAAATTATATTGTAGGATTATGAACAACAATGATCTGCGTGGGAAGATTCCTGATCAGCTGACCAATTGTTTTAGTCTTACACTATTGTGAGTATCCCTTACAGCCAGCTTTGTGCCTTAATTGTGTTCCCCCTACGTCCCATTTTTGCCATCTTTGGACTGTTTTCTGTTCTTATGTTTTTTATTTTTTTTATTTTAGAAATTTGTCCTATAATAATCTTTCTGGAGTAATTCCTTCAATGAAGAACTTTTCAAGGTTTTCAGCTGACAGGTATTGTAGAGAAGCCTATTAGTTTCAATTGATGCTGATCTTTTATGTATGAATAACATGTAATGTAACCTTTGGCAGCTTCTTTGGAAATTCATTATTATGTGGAGATTGGTTGGGATCAATATGTCGTCCCTACATTCCGAAATCAAGAGGTCTAATGCCTATTCCCTATTAAAAGGCATTTTTGTAAATGAATTACTATAATATACTGAGGTCAATTCTGTACATTTTTTTCAGAGATTTTCTCCAGAGTTGCTGTAGTATGTCTCACGCTTGGAATTATGATATTGTTAGCCATGGTCATTGTAGCCTTCTATAGATCCAGCCAATCTAAGCAATTGATGAAAGGATCTAGCAGAACTGGGCAAGGCATGTTAAAAGGATCTAGCATTTTCTCGTTATATCAGTTTACTGCTGCCTTAAATGTTCCTTATTTTTGTTGTGTTGAACTTGCCTCATTTCAGGTCCTCCAAGACTAGTTATTCTTCACATGGATATGGCTATCCACACCTTGGATGATATAATGAGAAGCACTGAGAATCTCAATGAGAAGTATATCATAGGTTATGGTGCCTCTAGTACTGTATACAAATGTGTTTTGAAGAATTCCCGACCAATTGCAATTAAGCGACTCTATAACCAACAACCACACAATTTAAGGGAGTTTGAGACCGAACTTGAGACAGTTGGTAGCATTAGACATAGAAACCTTGTCACCTTGCATGGATATGCACTTACTCCCGATGGAAATCTTCTTTTCTATGACTATATGGCGAATGGCTCATTGTGGGATCTTCTACATGGTAATGTTGCTTCACTTGCTAGGATTGTCAACTCTGCATATTGTCAACTTTCATGTTGTATTTTTAGATTGCTGCGATTCTGTTTTGGCTTTGGTACTTAAGATGTTTCATCTGGTGCAGGTCCCTCGAAGGTAAAACTTGATTGGGAAACACGTCTGAGGATTGCTGTTGGAGCAGCCGAAGGACTTGCTTATCTCCATCATGACTGCAACCCAAGAATAGTTCATAGGGACATAAAATCTTCGAATATTTTGCTGGATGAGAACTTCGAGGCTCATCTTTCTGATTTTGGTACTGCAAAATCCATCTCGACCGCAAGAACTCATGCATCGACTTATGTCCTTGGAACTATCGGCTATATTGACCCTGAGTATGCCCGAACATCTAGGCTGAATGAAAAATCGGATGTGTATAGCTTTGGCATAGTTCTTTTGGAGCTACTAACTGGAAAAAAGGCAGTGGACAATGAGTCTAATTTGCATCAATTGGTACGTGTATTACTATTTGCATGCTATAAATCTGTTTTTGCTTTATATTAGTCGTCCTTGTTATATAGAAAACCATTTGTTTAGTGTATTGTAGGGGTTAACAAAAATACAAAAGGTGTAACAGTTTTTTCATTTTGGGAGGGCCATTTACCAGAGCAATGCTAATATATTTAAGTTTTTAGCTCATTTATTTCGATTTTTGGACTGATTTTTGCATGAATTCAGATATTGGCCAAGGCAGATAACAACACTGTAATGGAGGCTGTGGATGCAGAGGTGTCTATAACCTGCATTGATCTAGCTCATGTTAAGAAGACCTTTCAGCTTGCTTTGCTTTGCACGAAAAAGAACCCTTCTGAGAGGCCTACCATGCATGAAGTAGCCAGGGTTCTGGTATCACTACTTCCTTCACCTCCAAGTAAGATCCTTGCTCCACCTGCAAAGAAGTTTGACTATGCGCATTTTGTGATCGAGAAGGGACAACCTCGAAAAGTGGAAGGACAACAACCTCACCAAGAAGATAACTCAACCAATGGTCAATGGTTTGTTCGCTTTGGGGATGTTATATCGAAGAGCACTTGATCCCTATTCCTAGTTTCTACATATGTACCTGCTGCAGGATTCACGTCTCAATTTCCATGCATTCAGACTGGGTAAAACCAGTTTCTTTTTGTGATTAGATATAATCGTTTACATTTAGCAAATAGATGGAGGATCATATCGATAGGGGGATAAAACACTTAACTATTATAGAGCATATGCAAGTTTCTACTACTGTATATCTTCTTAGAAGCACTTGTTTTCGTATATTATTATCTGTCAAATGGATATCAAATTATGTTGCTCGTTTTATTTGTTAGGCTTTTTGATTTCCCAAAATGGTTTTGGCTATATTATAAATAGTTCTTCTGACCATAAAATAAACCTTTAACTGAAAAGAACAGTACATTTGTTTAACAGCTTGCACTGCACATGACTCCTCTTAATTGAATGGTGAAGTTTTAAATTTCACATAACCATTATAATTTTGTACTTAAAATAAAATAAATTAGAGGCAGAAGACCCTGTATTCGATGTTACAGCCTTAGAGCAGAAGGTTGTCTCAGCCCTCTTGTCCTTTGCGATACACAACGCTTTTAAGACAGCAAAATTATTACTGCTCATAAATTAGTGGTGAGCAATGAACAATGTATAGTTACGCGTACCAATGTCTCCCATAAATTCACTCTGCATGCACACAATTAATGCCTGAAGAAGAAGAATGAGACATTTTACTGTATATTTACAGCTAACGTCTCCGTTAAAAAGCTACTTCTTTTCATCACTTAACTTTCATTGTTAAGTATTTTAATTTTAATAAGGCTGTGGTCTAAGATAAACATATTCATTACAGTATAATTTATAACAATAAATATTTTAAAACATAAATTATATTATTATTAAATATATAATGAAAGACATTTTTAAATTTGTAAGTGATATTTCATGATATACAAATGGAACTAGTGTTTGAAATAGATATCTAAATCGTCAGATAGAAAGAATATTGGAAATTTTATTTGGAAATGTGAGTAAAGTGACAACTTTACATCCAAGTTGGGTATACAAATAGATGAACATGCTATAATTTTACTTTTCCTTCCTTTTTTCTTAAACTTTTATACCATTCATCAATTTTCTACACTTTCTCTATTTTTTAAGAAAAAGAATTCCCTCTCTACTGTCAACTGCTTACACCAATAAAAAAAATTAGTGTGCCCTCATAAATTTTCTACAGCATTTCTCTAGTTTTTATTGAAGTACCAAGAGAAATGTTGTGGACTTTGCTTTTGAAACTTAATTATTTTCATGTAAATTAACTAGCGTTGTTATTGGGCCATTTTCAAAATTATGGGATACAGTCTACAACAATTCTTTAAGTGTTCTTATACCGTTTTCTAATTGAAATTAGAATTTCATCTCTCTAACTTGTGCAGTTTTTTTAACTACCTTTATTGAGACACCTGAGTTATTTTTAAATGTAAGCCTTAATTTGGAGAGATTATCAATTTGATGACACAAAAACTAATTTGTTGAAGAAGAATGTACACACAGCCATAATAGTAAGTATCACAGTGGCTATCTTTTTGAAAAAGACCAGTGAGTATATATTACAGTGAAAAACTATAATCTTTCACAATCCACTTTCCACATTCTTAACAAATAGACCCATAAATTGCAAGAAACTTGACATAGTAAATTAAAAGAGGGTGATTTAAAATCAATTTGCAGATAGGCATTTTTTTATGGAGCAGTGTTTTTGGTACTTCTCTTCTTGATATTTCCTTCTACAGAATTGATTCTGTCTATATCAGTTTATGTCTGGGGAAGTACTTTCTCTTCAGCAGCCCCTCAATCATTTTGCTATTGGTTACAATCGAGAAACATCCAAAAGCTTGCTGTCTTGTGATTTTCTGCACAATATTGACATGCAAAGAAGACAGCTTCACTTAAACTTCTGTTCAATATCATTACCATGCATGTGACAATTTATCCTCATTTGAAAGAGAAAATCAAATCTACACATGCATTATAAAGTATAATTTCTATGTTATTATAAAAGTTTACAAATGCCATATACTATTTAATCATTTCATTATAGATGTTAAAAATTGTCCCAAATGTTATGTTATTACCTTTGGCAGATCCCATTTTTTCATTTGCACTGCTTTCCTTCTGCAGCTTCTTCTCCGACTCATCATAATTAGCTCTCCGAGTGTTGGTGGCCTCCTTATCATGTCACTGGCAATATCTACATGATCAAAATCTTTGGCTCCTACTTCATGTGTACTTGAAGTTTCTTTTTGCAAGTTCTCATCCCTTTCAAGGAAGCCAGACTGAGGTGCATACAGAGGAAACAGGCTCTCAAGGAAAGTAGCACCAATTGGACTTGACCTGCCAGTTGCATAGCTGCTTATGCTGCTATCTGTCTCTGAGGAAGCTGGAGAGGAGGGGGTTTCTGCCAGTGGAATGGCACTGGAAACTTTTGCTGATGGTACAAGACAATTTGCAAGTAGTGAGGGAACCGAACCAAATGACTCGTCTGCATCAAATGTAAAAGCTTCAAGGTCTAAGCTAGTTATGCTTTCACTGTCATAACTGCAGCTTCCTTTGTCTTTGTCATCATGGCCAAAGTTGCATGCAACAGAAAAACCTGAAGATGATGCTATATGAATGAGTGTTTTCTCGGGTTTTAAAAGCACATGATCAACTGATACATCTGAGAAATTGGGAAGGGGTTTTCCTGGTTTTTCTTCCCAAACAAATGGAACTGAGGCAATTAGCTTGAGAGGAGTTTGAGGGAAGTGGCCAAGTGAAGAGACTTCTGCCTCTGCCTTCCAATCTTTCTTAGGAATTCCTGGCTTCACTTCCCATATGAAAGGAACTGAAGGTGGTTCCCTAACATGTTTTTTCTTTGCTGTTGCATTCATTTTTCATTGCTTTGGTGCATTTTTGCTGTAAAGTCCATTTTATAGTGGTAATCTCTGAATATATAGGAGTGGTTTAATACCAACTTTTGTTAACTGCACCATTTTGTTTTCTTAGAGATTAGGCATACCTACTCTCTCTTCAAAACTTCTTACTATGTACCAAGTTGACTTGGAATATTGCTTGCCAAACTTTAGCATCCACAGGGTCATGGGACAATTTTTATAGTACCTATGAAACCCTAAAAAAAAAGATTAAGGTATAATGATAGAAAAAAAACTTACATTAAATTACTTAGGTTAGGAGTGATTAGGCTTAAATTGTTTTTTTTGAAATATAACAAAATATACAACACTAAATTCATGGAGTTAGATAGAACAGAACATGATTGAAATACTTAGTGTGACTTGAATAGAAGGAAATCATGCCTCTCATTTCACATGTTGTTACTCTACTTATTTATTTGGTGATTAATTCATGGATTATCATTTTTTAAAAGTTGTTTATTTTTATTATTTTTAAATTTTGGTAGGTCAATCCAATTCACAGAATCAAGTAGTCAGTCCAATACTGAAATGGTTTCAATCTAATCCATTTTATTGAATTGATTTTATTCATTTTCACATTGACTGATTCTTCCTGCACCCCAATCAATCTAGATTGACATCCAACCAAAATATTAAAAAATCTTTAATTAATTAATGAAATTGAAATTAGATTAAGTGAATTTTGTACCTAATCACAACACCCAACCCCTTCATTTTTGCAGGCAATATGCAGTCGCCACTGGCTCTTTCGTTTTCGTTTTCGCACACAATTCAACAACCACCGTCGTTTTCCCATTCTCCCGTTTACATTTCTCGTCTAATGTAGTGAAAACTTCACTTGAACGAGCCCTTCAACGAACACGAACCTAGGAGCGAAGAACGTCCATTGTTGTGGTCACTGAGGCATCGTTTGTCAGGGAGTTCGACAGCGACAGAGAACAAAGCCACCAGAGAAGACAAGTTGAGTTTTAACATGTCCTGTGCGTTCCGGATACTTTTATGCGAAAGTGATTTTTGACTTCCAGATTTTCTTATCTGGAAGTGATTTATATGCTGCGAATGGCTTCGTCCGGAAGGTTGTGTATATACTTCCGCATCCCCATATCCAGAACACATTTAACTCTTTCATATATGTACATCCGAAATAACAGATATGTACATTTGGAATAGCAAATATGTACATCCAAAATGCAAAACCCTATTCTGGATAATCTAAGCCATTTTCCTTCTACGGACATGGGTGTCCAGAAGCTTCAACTGCAAATGTTAAAGAAGACAAGGACAAAATGGGGTTTTAAAAAGGGGGCAGGAAGCAATTGATTGGGTGCAGGAAGTAATTGCCTTTGACATTTCTATTTACTTAGCCGTTATTTCTCCTCCATCAATTTTCAACAAAAAGAAGAGATAATATGGGCTGGTAGTTGAGGCCTATAATATGTTACTTGGACGGAGCACGGTCCAGTTTCAGGAGTTTTTAATGTTATTGCTTCCTGCACCTGAGTTTTTCTCACTGCACCTCCAACACAATTTCACGGGATAATTTTGTTGTGCATGCTTCCTGCACCCTATCTTTTTGAACCTGCTGCATCAGATGTCTTATTTCAAATGACAATTTTTATTTTAGTTTTTAAATAAGATAGAGGCATGAATCAAAATACATTCCAAATTTAAAATTTTCAAATAAATTTATTTTCTGAAAAAAATTTGGGAAATGTTTTTTTTTTTATTCTAGAACTGTTTTTTCGAGATTTTAATTTTTCAAATTTATTCCATAAATTTATTTTGGATTTTCTTTTTCAACATGTATTTTTTAATTCCAAATTTTCAATTTCAGAATGAATGATAATTTTAGAAATTCGAAAGTTAATTGGGTGGAGCTTAGAAATCATCTGGTGCAGGAAGTTTAGGTCATTTTGTTGCATTTAAAATGGGTCACTGTGAAGCCCATTATTAAAAAATGAAGGGTTTCATCTTTCAGCACCCCGATAAATATATTATGGAAAAAAAAAAGATGTGCCCGAAAACGAACACTTAAATTGGAGGGTGATTGTAAGTTGTTTCTTCCTATGTTTTTATATTTGTCATTCCCATACTTCTTAAAATATTAAAATTAAATTTTATAATATTTTTCATTTTAAAATAAGTTATCTGAAAAAACTCTAAATTATAAAATTTGCAAGATATTTTTAAATCTGAAAATATTTTCTAGATTCTTTCATTAATAATATATATATATATATATGTTTAAAAAATTTATATTGTAAAATATCGAATATATTTTAAATCTAAAAATACTTTCTAAATTTTACAATCTAAATATGTAAATAAAAGAAAATTCTAAATTGTAGAATTAAAAAAAACACCTTTACTTTGAAATGTATATTTTTAAGGATAAAATTGTCTTTTAATTCAAACTATGTGTTGCGGCCAGAAGTTATGGAGTTCTAATTCACTAACGTCGGTACATCGAATTCATAGATTTGGGTCTGATTTTTATTCAAAGGCGAGAGCAAGGTCGTATAGCAGTCCTAAACCCACCAGATATCGTGTTTCATACTCTCTGTGGGTTTTGCAGCTAAGAGAGTACCGATTCCATGGCCTCTAAAAACGAAAGCGATAATTCAACCGATACTTCTCCATCATCGTAAGCTAAATTTTCCATCTTTTTGCTTGCTTTACACCACATTATCATACCCCAACATGCTTGGATTGGTGATAATCAAAGGGCTTTTGTCTTCTGTTTTATTTGAAGTGTCCCTATTTTAAGGGCTTCTCTTATTCTCCAAATTCTGTTTTTTTATCTTGGTATTGGTGATTTTTTTCTTTTATGAAAAAAGGTGTGATTTTGGGTTCAGTGACATATGTTCAGCTAATAATGGCTGTTGGTGGTTTTTTTTTTGTCAGGCCAAAGAACATATACAAAGATCCAGATGATGGGCGGCAACGGTTTTTGCTTGAATTGGAGTTTGTTCAGTGCCTTGCTAATCCTACCTACATCCACTGTATGATTTACTCTTCACTTCATTTGTATGCTTTGATTGTTTGGACTTCATTGAACAATAGTTCATGGGTCTAGCTTAGTTAGTGAGATGTGTAAATCAACACGTGTTTAATTTCTACGGATGAAAAAATTGTTTAGTTGGAAAGTTAGAAACAAGTTGTGAAAAATGGATGTTGCAAGTAATTGGGAATTCTTTGATACATACAACACAGCTTATTTATGACAAGATTAGGCAATTTGGCTTCTATTCTGCATAAAATAGTTTGTTGGGGGATAAGATTTTGAATTGTTGTCATGGTTGGGTTTCATTGTGATTCTTGATATTGTGGAAACTTGCATACTGATGCAGCTGACGGAGCCACATTGTGATACCTAAAATCCTTGATGTTGTGGCCACAATTGTGGTTGCCATCCCTTTTCAAAATCTGACAGAAATATGTTTGAGGATTTGAGAGCTTTCTTCACTGATGTTTTCTTTTATCTTTGTTGTTTTGTGTTTTGCCTTTATTTTAGGAGAATTCCTTATTCTCCTAACTCTGTAATTTCTACTGTCCTTATCAAATTTCTTTTTCACATTTTTTAAAAAGCGGCATGTTTGGTCTTTTGTGTGTGTGATTTTACCTTATTCTTATATCTGTTGCTCTTTTGAACAGATTTGGCTCAGAATCGATATTTTGAGGATGAAGCATTCATTGGATACTTAAAGTATCTTCAATATTGGCAGCGCCCTGAATATATTAAATTTATTATGTAAGAATTATCTTCAAATAAGGGATTATGTAATGCAAATCTACTTAAGCCATTCAGTTGTAAATTTTAGTCTACGAGGAATACATGGAATTGTGTCACCTTTTACTATTTTGTGCCCACCCTTACTTCAGCAATGTTTTGCTCTGACCTTAGCTGGGTTGCTATCCTGATTTAGTCATGTTCTATGAATGCTAGGTATCCTCACTGTCTTTATTTTCTTGAGCTGCTTCAGAATGCAAATTTTCGCAATGCAATGGCACATCCTACCAATAAGGTACATGGCAGTATCTGTTTTCCCTCGTATAAACTCATGCTTTCTCCTGGACTTCATGTGAGATTGCTCCTGTCTGAAGTTACGCCATTCTCTCATTCTTTAAGAATACATTCCTCCTTTGGTACTGCTTTTTGGACTCAAACATAAGCAAAATAATTTAATTTACATTGAATAAGATTGGTAGATAAGTTCACGATTCCATAAAATAAACAGGTATATTTTCTAAATTGCCCCCATTCATATATATTGGAGATGAATCTTAGAGGTATTTTTGAGAAAATAACATCGAATAAGGTTGAGTTAGTTGGAATTTGTTTATATTTATGTCCACCAATCGTTGCCTTTTTCTGCTTATATTTGAGGCCAAAGAGAATAACAATTTTGCTTGTCTCTGTATTTTAGGAGTTGGCACATAGACAACAATTCTACTTCTGGAAGAACTATAGGAACAATCGGCTAAAACACATTTTACCAAGATCACTTCCTGAACCTAGTGCCACATCTGCAGTTCCTGCTCCCGTTTCAACTACAACTCAGGCACCTGTATCTGCACTGCCACCAGTACCTGCTACAAGTGTTGCTGTGACATCAACACCTGCTCAAGCTCCTTCTCCTATGCCATATGGTATGCCCCCTGGCTCTGGTCTAGCTAAAAATGACATGAGGAATCCTACAGTTGACAATAGAAGGAAGAGAAAGTGAGTGTTTAATGCCTCATGTAAATTGATTATAAAAACAATTCAATGTGGTTGGATAAGGCAATCAGTTTGTTACTTCCTGCTTAGTTGAGAGATGGAAGTGGGGACAATGATAGAGCATAGTTTTTATGCAAATTATTTTTGTTGTTGTCATTAAAAATTAGTAATGTTCAGTTGGGTCGACAAGTTCTTATTGAAAATCCATATGCAGTTAGTTAGTCAAAACTCATTATTTTTATAAAAATGATTTTCAATTGGCATACTACCTTTGATGGTATCTACTTAAATTTCTTTTGTTATTGTGAACAAAGGGAGTAGAAAGACAGATGGTGAGTGTTTACAGATAATAAATCTTTGGCTCATAGCGTTCAATGAAGTAGATCCCACCTACTTCTTGAAACACTTTTCTGCTCCCCTTCAGTCTCTGAATACCTTGTACCCTTCTTGAGGATTTTCATTGACTATTCCATAGCTAATTTGGAAATTTTGGGGTCATCAGAACGGGAAAGGAGTTTCCTAGCCTTGTCATTGCTTCTCATATTTGATGGCTACCTATTATCTTCATGTGCATATACCAAGACAGCTGCACTAGGGGCAGTAATGGTTAGAATTTCGTACAATATGGAAATCGAGTTCAATTGGTGTGGTTGGAAATTTTACAAGCCATTGTTTGTAGCTGCAAACACCTTAGTTTGGGACGTGGGGGTGTTAGGGAGATTTCCTTGTCCGTGGTATACTGTCATTGATAGCTGAGTAAATTTGGAGAGACAGAAAATTAAAACTTATTCTGAAGTAACTATTTTTGGCCACAGTATTCCATCTTTTGGTGACAGTCTGAAGTAAACTTCTATATTCATAATTAGTAACGCTCTTAATATTAAAAGAATTTTGACGTTCTTTAAATGAGATTTCTGTATGCTTATTATTTACTTAGTTCTATCCTATGCATTTTCTTTTTGGTTTTCAGAAAATTTTCCTTGAAAGCAATTCCAATATGTTCAGGATTGTGACTTGATGAGCTTCGTATATAGTTGCCAAATAATAAAGGATAACAATATTTGCACAATAACGCTCTGGTGTGCTTTACATTTGTTCTCCTAGTAAGTGGCCTGTGAACATATGCAGAGATTTTGTTACGTGAATTAATACACTTTTACTTTTCCATTCTTGTTTTTTGTAGTAACTTTTCCATCTTGTTTTCGAAAAATATCCCAGTCGTCAACTGCATGTTTAAGTAATCGTAGCATCCAGTGACAAGCATCACCGGAAGTATGGCAACAATTTATTTAATAAATATTAGGGTCAGGGTTGAGTATGAAATATTTTAACATCTTGTTACATCCTTAAAATCTGTTTTTAACACATGAAAAAAAGAAAATTGGTAAAATATAGGGACGAAATAAATATTTAACCCTAAAGCTTACCATTGTATAGTATATGATTTTACAAATTCTTATGAGATTCCTATGAGAGTAAATATATACATTTAAGGGATACAAAACTAAAATATTTAATATATGTTTTGCAATTTTGGAAGAAATAATGGGTGTAGATTTCGACCCAACTCCGCCACTGGCGTGCATGTAGAACGTAGTTGTAATAATGTGATTATACAAGTGACACCTAAGAACTGTTCCCCAGCAGTAGAGGTAATGATAATGACTAACTATCATGGAACAATGTTATGAGTGTAATATTATCAATTTTATGAGTGAAGTGAGTTTTAAATTGATTTATAGGACTACACGACGAAAGGAATGATTAAATAAAGTGTAGAAAACGAAAACTATCAAACCAAATCCAAAGCACAACCAGATTATATTACAAAGTTGGCATGCTCAATTGCACTGCAAGTGCAAAGGGCAACAGTAAATGCCATACATACAGAGAGAGGCAATTTGTCTGTGCCTGTGCCTCTCCAAAGTTTTCATTATTATTATTAGAGATTGGGCCAGAGGATCCTTGAGGAATATGTCTTTTAACAGGAGAATACGTAAGCTTAAGGTTTCTCCAAATCATGAAATATACATTTAATTATGATACAACATTAAGCTGGAACAGCTTCTGGCACTTTGCCGTTGCTTGAGGGTAACAAGCTATCATAATAATCAACCAGCACCTTCCATCCACCAGGGCACATAAATCCATCTGGAGGACTTTCTTTATTCCTTGCAAGTGTCCGCATCTGAAAAATGCAAGTAACGCTTGTTAAGATACTTACCAATATGCAAGAACATGTACTCCAAGGTTTTGTGTTCAGAGACTACACATACCTTTGTGCCTGAGATGAACAGGAAGTCCTGAGGCCTTGAAGGGTCAAAGAATGCCATTTTACCCTGAGTCTTGTCATATGCAGCAACCTGCAAAAGAATGAAAATGGTCATCACCACATATATCGAAGAGGCCTAAGTGAACTTCACTTCACTCAATATTAAAGAAAGCAAATTCTCAATCTCAATTACCCTGAAAGGAAGAATGTTTAGTCTTTCTAGTCCTGGTGCCATGCTCAAGACTTTCTTCCCATGATCAGCGTCATACAGATCTCTTTTCTCAACTGGATGGCTCATGCCTGCAGGGTCACGACCAACGATGTAGAAGTTAGCCCCTGCATTTATCCTAGCCTTTGCATGCCACTGCACCTCTGTGGGTCCAGCATAGTGCATGGGAGAAGGGAATATGGATACCACAGTTGTCTCTGGATCAAGAACACCATCCTCGAGAACCTAAAGAAAGAACAAATTGATACAAGTGAGTTTTTCTGTTGAAAAAACAATGCTAATTAGGAAGACAATAAAGCCACACTAGTTAGGAGGGAGACGTAAACACACCTTTTCATGTTGTTTCATTCTCCAATCAAGTGGGACATCATCAGCTTTGGTATAGCCACCAAGTGGATGAAGCAAGAGAACAGGATTCTTATAGCCCATCTCAAGAAGCCGCCTTCGGGTGTCGGTCATTAGCAAAGCATGGCCATTGTGAACAGGATTCCGGAGCTGGAAGGCAAATACAGCATCAGCATTGCGCCTTGTGAACTCCGAACGAAGTTCTGCAGGGGACAGTCGAAAATGATCAAGTCCGTCATTGTACTTGATGGGTTCAATGACCTCTAGGTCACCCCCAATCAACCAATTTCCAGCATTGGTTATTGTTTGTTCAACATAAGGTAGGCCAGAGGCAGTGGTTCCCCAAGTTCGGGCTATTCTTTCTTCTTTAGGGTGCTTATAAATTTCAATACTGAAATAACCAAAAGAAAAATGTAAGTCATAAGAATGGATGATAATAAAACAGTTAAAAAGAAAGAATGTAGAATAAATAAAAAAATCACACAACAGATATTACTAACATGTGCACATATAAAGCTGTTCAAAAAATCAACTTCAACTGTAATAGCAGACCAAATTATGCAGGCAATGATTGTGTTATTGACGTTTGACAAATTCTACGTGTAATGATATTCAAAATACAGGCCTCTAGCACTGTGTCAAACCATATTATCTCAGGTTTCGTATCAATGTTAACTTGAATATTTGAATTATGTACATGTTTTTGGACAACATTGTCTTAATACGGGTCAAATGGATAAGGCACACAAACTTCAGTGTCCAGGAACCTATACCAACATGCCTTCAAACCTAAGAAGCGTGAATAAATCTATTAATCCGGGGATATTTTTGGATCAAGAATGTCAAAATACAATCTGCTGTCGTGTATTCTGGGACCACAGAAAGGAAAAAAATCCACAAAGCCGTATTCATATGTCCGTACAAGCATTATATGTATTGAATATTTTTTTGTTACGGCAAACTATTGAAATTTTCATATCCTCGACTAGATCGCCTTACGTTAACTTTTCCAATAGAAGTCACCAAGTTGAAAGCAGAATAACCTCAATAAGATTGGATTGACATGAATAAAAATAATGATGAAAATATCAACAAAATGGAGACAACGACAGTAGTGGAAATGGTCTCAAATTCCACTACGGCAATGTACAAGTGATTGATTATTCAACCAATAGCATCACAAAACAAAAAGAACAGGAATTGACCAAAGAAACAAAAAACATATACGGAAATCCTAATCCCCAGCATAGTCGTTCCCAATTTTCGCATCTCCCCCTTTCCCAGTATTAATCAAATTCAATTGCACATAAAAACTTCAGTTGTCAATAGTTGAACAATTAAACTGCACATAACTCAAGAAACAAATCAGACCTACATATATCAGAAGCGCACAACAACATACCATTGTATCACAAGCAAATTTTTTGCACCACTAGTGTACCTACTCTCTTCACAGTTAATACTCCTAATCTCGTATTTTTCTAATATCATTGTAATAATAATAATAATAATAATAAGGGTATGATTCCCATAAACTCAAATAATCCATCAGAAATAACTCTGAGGAGGACTCAATAGGACTTATAAAACAGTGATATAGAAGTCAACAAACTTACCAGACCATACATGACAATGACAATTTCTGATCGAATAGCAGTGTATCAAATATATCAAATCACGTAAGTATATTCTAATTAAATGAAAAATATATAAAAAAAAAACCACCATCTTCCCCGCCTCTCCAATCTCATAAAAGAAAATAAAACCTACTTGATTATTGATGAACTACGCAAAAGAAGAAAAATTGAAACCACACAGCTCAAGGCACAAAAACAAGCTAATTGAACATGAAATCAACGCATAATATAACAAACACATAAAAAAAAAAGCAATACGAGAGGGAGATGTGTGAGTGTCTTACTCATTAAGAATGGCAACGGGGTCTCCTTTGGAATCGAAAAGAGCAACTCTTTTGTTATCCCCGATCCGATGCTTCTGCGCATCATCGATGGCGAGGACGATAGGCACCGACATGTTGACGACAGAGCCATCGCCGAGTCGGAGCGAGTTGAAATGAAGCGTTTGGAGGAACTCGGCTTCCTTCATGAAGCCTTTGAGGGGTGTGGCCCATCCTTCACTGAGGACATGAACCCACTGCAAGTCGATTCTCGAAAGCTTGATCCTTGGCAAGGACAGCGCCTCACCCTTCTTCAAATCTCTCTCCGAATCTCTCACCACAAGCTCAACCAGCTTCCCTCCGTCAGGTTCGATCAACCCGCTCGAAACACGCAACCCCACTTGCCTCCTCGCCCTGAAACTCACACAGGCATTGACTTTCGGGGCAGCGGCGAAATGGGTGTCGAAGGTTTTGGAGAGAGAGTGGGAGGGGAAGGAGGTTTGGGTGAAAAAAGTGGCCATGGACGCCATTGAAGTGAGTGGTGTTGTGTCGGGGACCCTTATGAGAATGTGCTTTATAAAATAATAAAGGAGGAGTTAGTGGAGATGGAGGGGCAAAAGGGTAATTGAAGGAGGCCCCAAATTGTGAACTTGCTTTCTTACTCTGATTGACGCTGATCGTAACAGACAACCTGGGTTGCTCAGAAACGATGAGTTTGGGATTTTATATATAAAGGGGTTTCGTTGATAGAGACTTGTTCCGGAGGATGAACCTAGACACTTCTTTTTTACCCATGGAAGAGCGATATAGTTTTGTCTTCACTCTGCATTTCCATTTTCTTCACTTTTACCAATTAATATATTAATTAATTTCCATCTTTGTGTTCTGTGCATTGCTGATCTGTTACATTACCTCAGAATCTCTTCTGTCTCTCTTCTTTTCTATTTTTCCCATTTCTATCCTATCTCATAATGAATTCATATTCTTTCCATATTTAAGACTTCTTATTAGTAACTTTTAAGTAATTTTGACATTCATATATGCTAAAAATAAGGAATTGAATCAATTCTTTTTGTTAATTTTTGAATTTATCCTTTATTAACGGTCTGCAAAAAAAGTACATTTCATCATTCTTTTTTCATGTTGTCATTGAATTTTCCAACTATTTTGCATTTTTGTTATCTTTTAATTTTTAATGAACTGAAAATGATACTATTTTTGAAAAAAAATAATAGCAAAAATGATTTCATTTTAGTTTAATTTAAAAAAATTATGATACGTTATCATCCTTTAGAAATTTGAATTAGGTTAAAATGAAGTTGAACAGTGAACACGTGGGTCCTTTATCAAGGATGATAATAAATGGTTGGTACACAAATTGAAAGATTGTTAATAATCATTGGTAGGAACGAGGCGGCAAGTGTTAGCCAAAGCCAACTTGATAACTTTATCAATAATCAATATCTATTAATTAATTATTAATAGTGATTTACTTTTAATTAGTAAGTAAAAAGTCATTAACTCAAATAAAAACAGTGACTTTTTTTAAAGGGAAAACATTCATAGATAAAATGTTCAATAGATGATGAATTTTTTTAGAAAACATATAAACTGTTTAAAGTGTATCCCAAGTTAAAACATAAAAATGAAAATTAGAATAAATCAAATAAAAATGACTTTTTTTTTGTTTTTTAAATTGATTTGATAATTTAAATAATTTAGCCAATACTGCATGCACCACTAAGTGGCAGTGGCAGATCAATTACTACTACTGGATTTATAATTATGATGTAGTATAATGTAATTTTAAAATTTTCAATTTTAATAAAAAAAACTTTTTAATATAATTTAGTAGAGAATTCTCAACATATCAACCATATTTGACTATCTACATTTCAATAAGCCTAGACTTTTTTAACATTTAAAAACCAAAAAACTTAATTCTATATTTATAATAATTAAAGAGTAAAGTTGCAATGATAATGCATGTTTCTCTCTTACTTCTTAATGGATGTACAAACGAAAAGCACCAAACCAAATCAAAGTAGTTGACTAAAAAAAGTGAAAGCAGCCCAAACTTTAGAAATAATGAAGGAATGGTATTTAGTGTAAATGGTTTTACCTAAACGTTTTATATTATTGAATGAGAAGTGTGGGTGAATTTTGGTGGTGGAAGTGTTGGTATGGCAGTTACCATGAATCTTCTTGATTTGAAATTGGAGATTCAAAAAGTACACAAGTTATTGGGGTGGGGCAGGTGTAATGCAATGCATAGACAAGGAAAAAAGTGACCTCATTCCTTTGCTCATTCCAAGAACAACACAGAATGAACGTTCCCTCCTTCACGTCCACATTCATGCATTGCACCGTTCTAAACTCCAAGTGTTCGTGTGTGGAACAAACACTTCCAAATCTAACACAAATTCAAAGTTTGAATATCCAATTTTTTTTGTTAAAATTTGACTGCATGCTGTTTTAAATAGTGTGCAATGCTGTCAGAAGCATTAGTTAGAATTAAATAAGTAGGATTTTCTTGTAAGGTCATTGATATTATGTTATCTTAATGCATATTCTCTCTTCCTTTACAATGTTTGGTTTGGACTAAAAAATGAATTTGAAGGAGCTTACAATAGAGTATAAATTTATAAAACTTTGTAAGTGATTTAACAAATTTCTTTTAAATAATATGTAATAACTAATTTAGTTTAATTAAATAAATAATAATTTCATAATTAGTTATTAATTTTAGTTTTGTTATTATTATTTATTTTTATTTCAAATCCTTGATATTGGATAAAATATGTCTATTTCATTCATTTAATAAGGGTTTTTTTATTACTATTCTAATTAAAATAGTATTTTTCCTAAAAAAAAGGGATTTCTAATTGTTATTTATAATTATTTTAGTTATTTTATTATAGTTATTATTTTATAAATTTATTGTTAATATTTTTTATTTTAATTAATATTTTTATTATTTTAATAATAATAATTATTATTATTATATTATATAATTAATTATATTTATTTGATTATAATATAATTATAAATACTAATAAATTAATGATATAAAGATACAATATATATTTAATATAATAATTATATATATAAATAAATATCTATCCATAACATAATTGGTTATGTGAATTAATTATGAATATATTTTTTGTTATATATATATTTAACAATTTATTATGTATGTTTTAAAGAGTGATTTCTCCTCAAATCATTTTGTTATCTTTTTTTTTAATTAATTAATTAATTATTTATTATTTATTTTTTGTTTCCTTCGTGTTTTTCACTTGCGTAATTTGTTGCATAAATTCGTCGTTAGAAGCAAAGGTCCTAAATGTGATTCAAATATTATATTTTTGGAAAAGACACAAAATGGAATAATTTTTATTAATTTATATCTCATTTTACTTTCTTCATTTAAACAATACAATATATATATATAAACTAAACAAATGAAAAATAAAATAAAATAGGTATTATATTTAATTTTAAAATGACAATTAAATATAAATAAAAACTTTTATACTTAAAAAAGGAACACATATGGAGTGTTATACAACTGAAATATTTATTTTTTATATTGCTCTTGTCCTTAGTATAAGGTCATTAAAAATATTAAGTTGATCATCGAATTTTTAAAATTGTATTACCAATTTACTAAATTTACTTCACTTTTATTTTATAATAAAAGTACGCATTATTTATAATGTTTAACAAAAACAAAGAAGAAAAAGCTTGATACTTTATAAAAACTATAAAATATCTTTCAGAAAAGACTGACAATTTTTAAAAAAAATTATGTCCTATTGTACTAAGGATAAAAGGGATAAAATTTTAATATGTGTATACTATGAATAAATGTTTTTAAATATATAAAAATATTATAATTATATTCATAATTAATGAATGTTTTTAATATAGATAAGTTGTATTTTAAATCTATAATATATAAAAAAAAAACTTTTCTTTTATAACACTTGTTTAAATTTTCTTCTTCCAATTTAAGAAAACATTTAATTTATTTATTTTTAATGCAATTTTAATTGGTTATTTATTATACTTCTTTGATTTTTATTTTAATGTATATTTCTGTATTATTTCATTTTCTCCTTTTATTTATATTGAGTAAATTAAAGATACGATTGAGAAAAAATGTTATTTTAAAATTGGAAAATAACATATCAAAGACAGAACAAATATTTATTAATGGTGGATTACAACCATATTAATAAGAATATTTAATATATGTCTGGAGTTTTTATTGAATTATTCAAAAGTTTATATCTAATTTTCGTTATATATAAATATATATATTACTGAAAAAAAACTATTTTGTATTTATATATCAAGAAAATAAGGTTAATAGTAGTGATAAAAACAGTGCGTTATTTATAATATGTAAGTGAAATGTAGTGTATTATTAAAATATGTGTAGTTATTTCTCGTATTCAAATAATTTATTTATATTGTTTATTTTTATTTATTTTTTAAGTACAATTAAAATAGAATAAAAATATAAAATGTGTGAAACAAATAAGAAAACTTCCTTTATATATTAGTATTATGTTATACTAGTGAAAACATTCTTACACTTATATATCTACTTATATATCAGTATTTTTTATTTTTATTATTATTATATGTATATTATTATTGTTATAATAAATAAATATATTAAATAAATTTAAATTTATAATATAATAAATATAATTATATTAAAGTAACTATTTCATTTGTTTCATTTTCAAGTAAATCGTTAATTTTAATTTATTATTAATATAAAATTTAAAAAAAAATATAATAATGATAAAAAAAATAATATGAGAAACTCCACTAACAAATATAAGAAAATATCTTTTTTTTTCTTCTAAGAATATTTTTTTAGTTGTTACTAATATAAAACTAAAAAAAAATATAATAAAGAAAAGAAAAAAAAAAGAATAATAAAATGAGAAACTCTACTAACACATCTTAAGAAAATATCTATTTTCTATTCTCTTTTCTCTTTTGCAACAATGCGGAACATATCCATCAAACGCCACATCATCAACAATGATATGAAGATAACTTTGTACCTGTGCAAAAAAATCTGAATGTTCTATATTCAAATAACAGTTTGAGATATTCTGTTACTCTAACTCCTTCTTTCACGCTCCACTTGTTGTACAAAAAATTAAAAATAGAGTAAAAGAAATATAAATGAGGAGTATTAACAATTAAACAATCAAAATACTTATATAAAATTCTAGATAATAAAAGTCCAAATATTCTTTCGAATGTTAGAAGTAGAATATTTAGTAGAAAATCATGGGAAAAGTGTCCACGTTTTTTAACTTCGAATGTGGTTTGTTCAACTCAATGGAATATGCTCCCAAACCAAAACTAAAACATGATTCAAACTGAAAACTTGATACAAAGAGGGAAACGAGAATAAAAACACACCTCAAATAAAGGATGAATATTATAAAGACTACTTGAATTGCAATTCAAAATTTATAGAAAAAGAATTCAGATTTGTCCCAAGAAATAATCGGTCTCAAATTAAGAAAAGTCAAATTTCAATTAAAGTAAAAAGGTATTAATAACTAATCTTTAATATTTTTTTAAAATGTTTTCCACTTTTATCGTATTTGTCACATGGAGACCATATATATACAACTATTGAGTTTGAATGCTTCAAGTGTCACTATAAATATAGTCAATTTTATTTCTGACAACTCATCCTAATTTAAATACTTTTGAACTAAAACAACACACTTTTGTTGTTGTTTGATGTGCCCAAAACATGCTTTTTAAGGTTCTGCTTATCTACAATATAGCCCTATTCTTAGGAAAATAGTGATGTTAGCCTCTTATATGGGCTTATTGTTCCCGTATTGAAACTTAATTTACTTAAAACTATTTCTAAACTTGGGTAAAAAAAATTACACTTTGACGTATTTTACATACAAAGCAAATTATATCATCAATTGGAAACAAATTTTCCTATCTTCTTTTAACTTGTTCTTCTACTTTTCTTTAACTTTTTTTAAATTTAATGTCTTCTTTATTTATTATCTTATAGTTTTTACAAAACCATTTTTATGCTTAATTTTTCGAAGTCTTCGTCATCATAAATGCATATTTGATATTTGATGGGTAACCTCCTATATTTTTTTTCATATCTAATAACCATAATTTACCTAAAATATCAAAATAAATATATAATATAATATTCAAAATCAACCCTTTTATTCAATATATTACTTTATTTTTAAAGGAGGCAATCATGCAAGAAAATTTTAGATTTTAGATTGTTGACCATGTCACCTCACATTTAAATTTTCTAGCCTAAAGTTCTATTGAAATTTTAAAACTCGTTTCCCTTAACTGAACTTGAGCAGACGCTCAAGAAAAACTCCAAACCTACAAAAAGCTCAAGGGTAACTTAACCTACACAACAAAATTTTGATAAAAAATTTAATTATATCACTAGGATCCTAAGCTAACAGAGATGATTAACTCTGAAGCTGAAAGGGTCACATGCAAAGCCTATACAAAGACAAACCTAACAAGTTCAAAAATTGACTCAAAGAGAAAAACAAAAATGAACTTACTCTATTAAAGATTCTGATCGGGCAGTCTTATAGTATTCACTGTCAGGAGTTTGATGGCGGACTCCGATTGTCAAACTGATGAGCGACGAGATTCGAATGTTAGAGAGAAGGTAGAGGAAAGGAAAAATGAGGTTTTAGAGAGATGATGATTTTTTTTTAAAATGAAACCTAAATAACTAAATGTTTAATTACATACTCTTTTAACTTTAATAATAAAATATTCAGATATCATTTTAATTGTACCACTTTTAATCTAAGACTATTTTTCTCGATCCTTATATATTTTTTTTTTTGCATTTCTTGATTTTTGTCATTATATTCATCTCCGTGTCTTATATTTTTTTCTTAATTTTAGGCAAAATGACAATGACTATTTGACATCACAAGTGTATCTAAGTTCATGATATTTAACCAATCTTAACTTGTATTTGAGTTTGAAGAAAACAAAAGTGTTTAATATTCTTTTAAGTTCCTTTATTTTTCAATTTTTTTTTTCAAATTTAGCCTTATTATCTTGAAAAGTTTTAATTTGATCTCAATTTTATTAAAAATAAAATAAGTGTATTCTCTTTTACTAAATTAATGTTAATGCGTTTAAATCTTAATGACAATACAATAACTTTAACTCACTTTGAGATATGATTTGTTATTCTTTGTTATTCTCTATGTTATTTTTCGTTATTTAGTTTGTCTTTGTGTAATTTGTCACGATAAAGGATCATGATACTTTGACGTCTAACTCTTTTTTTTACACCAAACTGGAAACAAAATGGTGACATCAAAAACTTAAAAATAAGATACTCATTCATTTGTTTTCTTCTTTGATTGGGTTCAATTGAAACATGAGTCATTTTTTTATCTTCAATTTTCTCCTTATTCTTATCACTCTTAGTGAGGTGCCATTTGTGATAGTTGATAACATTTTTGATGGAGGATGAATTTTTTTAAAAAGTAGACTTTAAATCTAATTAAATCTTATAAAATCGATTTTATTTTTAAGTGGTGGGAAATCTCCCAAAGAGAAGGGAAAAAGGAAAAATATTGTGGAGGGATTCAAAGGAGGATGGTGAACCTAATTGGTCTTTGACATTTTGTAAAACCTAAGGAAAAGAATAATCTCAATTCACATATGTTGTTGATTCTTCCCACAAATATATGTTTTCTAATTCTTGGAAAATTCTTGAAAATTGTTTATAATCAGCGGGTAGAAGTAACTTGTGGTGCAAGCATAAGTGAATGGATACTGTGGGAAAACCATGACCTTTAGGGTAATTTGTTTTTGTTATAAGTTCAAATTGTTTACAGAAAAGGTATAAGTTTAAAAGGAGACACCATTTTCTTTTTAAGAAGGAAAACCCCATATATGTGACTTTAAAGTAAGGTAAAAGGGTAATTATTAGATAAAAATTTTGAGAAAGAAGGAGATTGACAAAGGAGATTGTCATATTGTCAAATTTCCATGCCAAATAATTACTATTTAAAAAGATTGTTATCACCTATTTAATGGAAGAAACTACATTATTATTTTTAAATAAGATTGAGACTAAATTGAAATTCATGAAAATAGTGAGATTAAATAATTTTATTTAACTGGTAATGATAAACTATAATTTTATTAGTCAATATAAATTAATAATTTTATTAGTTAGATAATTTATCATTATTAATTTAATTAATAGTAATTAAGTAACAAACAACAAAATTTAAACTATACATATATTTTTGGAATATAGTTTAATTCTTAATTTTTTTAAGTTTTTGTTATTCATTAATTTCATATATTATTTGAAGTAAAATGTAATCAATGATTTAGTTTGATGAATTTCCTGCTTATTATTCCGAACTCAACTAATTTCGGCGAAAATGATAATGAGTTTTAAAATTTTAAGTTTTCTCTTTTAAATATTGAACCCAATGCTGCTATGCTTAATGGTTATTATCAATAGTTAATTAACAATTTGAGAGCGGTTGACTTTCAGTTTGTTGCATGAATCTGCTCGTTTAGTTTTTCTTTAGAAATAAATGTTTTTTAATAAAATAATCACTTATTGTAATTTTTAACATGTTTAGGCAAACTTATTTTCGAAAACACTTTTTCTTCTGTTAGAAACAACTTATAAAAAAAATGCACTAAAAAAATAACCTTTTAAAAAACACGAAGCTAAACACAGTCGTTAGTTAAATAAAAATCATTTAAAAAAATAATTTTTTAGCTATCACTTACTATGTAGCATAGACATTGATACTATGAACACGGACATGAAGATACGTATAAATATAAGATATGGAACACAGATTTATATATTATATAATTATAAATTATATAAATTTATAAATTGAGAATAAAAATTTATGTACACAAATATATTTCAATTTTTGTATAGAAGAAAGTCATAACGGATTCAAAAAGATTTGTTCTTTATTTTTATAATTATAATAAAAATTTATACAAAAAATTTGAGTTTTTAAAAAATTAATATATATTTTTTAAAAAAATTATATTAAAATTATTAAAAATTAATAAATATTTTTTTAATTGTACATTTTACCACTACACAAAGTATCTAATACGTATGTCCGACATAGACACAACATTTTCGAGCCTCGTAGAAAACTTCTTTACTAATTAACTTTCAAATTGTATAAACAAAATAAACCATTAAACTAAAAAATACGAAGAAAGACACTCTTGAGTTGATCTTCAGCACACAAATTGAGAAGACATCAAATTATACAATATAATATGTACCATATTGTTTTTCCAAAATTATAACTGCTGAGAATTTAACCCGAAATATAGAGATATAAAAGTGGGTTAAAAGTAGTGAACTAATTCCTATCTATCATAGGTTTGAGTTAGGTTAGATAGAAAAATAGAAATGCATATTAGTTTTTATAAATTAAAACATAATTTATTTATGATATGAGTGATTCCCGTAGCACACTAAATTTAGTAAAAAATAATAATTTAAATTTAGATGGAAGTAAATATACAATATAGTAAATAAGTGTCTTATTTTTAAAAGAATATTAAATTTGAACTTTTCCTTTTTTTGGATTTTCGTTAGCAATATATGACAAAGTATATAAAGAACGATTATATTAGTTCTGGTACCGGTAGACACCGGACGGACGTGGCCGACCGACCGAATGCATAATAAATGTAAGGGCATTTGTGTAGCAAGCTAAAGTAGTTAAGATACACCTCCGAAAAATAAGGAGAACACGCTTAGAGAAGATATGTTCTCCAAGTATTTCGGAGCACGACTGGCAAGACTTATCCATAACCACCCTGAGCCCAAGGGATAGAAAGCCCATTAGGCAATCCTATAAATACTGTGCTCAAGCCAAAGAAAGGTACGTTTTCATCCACTTACTGAATCACACTTAGAATCTCTTACTTACTTGAGCGTCGGAGTGCCTTCGCAGGTACCCTCCCCCGCCTGACCGAAGGAGACACCAAGAAGGAACGACCGATCGAAGGAGAAGAAGATTGACACATTAGCAATTATACTACGTCAACCTACCGTGCCTGGGCCCCATCTCTCCACTCAGGTACAATTGGCGCCCACCATGGGGCCGAGGCAAGATTTCAATTTTTAAGGTATAATGGTTGCAACGAGGAACAACAACGACGCTATGGCAGAACAGATGACTATGATTCAAACCCTCCAAACTCAGATGGAGGAATTGCGGCAAAAGGGGATTGAAGATCGTCGCCAACACGTAGAGGATAGACGCTGTCAAAAGGAAGAAATCGCCTTATTGAGAGAGCAGAATGCACAACTCCAGCGACAAGTTGATAATCCCGAACGAGAAGGCCAATCCCATACGGCCGACCGAACCGCCTCTCGCATACCTACACCGGCCGACACCAATCCTGCTTCCAAAACTGAAATAGTCGAAAGAAAGTTAAGTAAAAGGGGTCATCCTTTTACAGACGAAATCATCACCACACCACTTCCTGACAAATGGAGAGGCCTCACCATTAAACTCTATGACGGCTCGACCGACCCAGACGAGCATTTAAATGTTTACAAGACGCAAATGACTTTGTATACCACAGATAACAATGTGTGGTGTAAAATATTCCCCACGTCGCTTCAAGGAGATCCTCTTACTTGGTTTACAGAGCTGCCTCCGAATTCCATTGACGACTTTGACGTCTTAGCCACAAAATTCTCTACGCAATATGCCATCAGCCGACCGCATCACATGTCCTCCATGTCTCTCCTAGCGGTACAACAAGAGAAAGGTGAATCTCTCAGAACCTTTTTAGATAGGTTCAACAAAGCATGTATGAATATCCGAAGGCTCAAACAGGAAGTTGCATTACACCATTTGGTTTCGGCCATCCGGCCGAGCCGTTTAACCGAAACAAGACATGGAAGATCTTCGCACTCGAGCAACCAAATTCATGCAAATCGAGGAACACATTGACTATCACCAACGATTCAAAGCCGTCGGATCCGGAGTCCTCAAAGATCAAACCCCGAGCAAAGAAAGAGAAATCGAGACCGAACCGGACCACTCCAAGGCCCGACCGGAACAGAGGAGGCCGAATCCCCAGGTTTAACAGTTACACCCCTTTAACTGTTCCCAGGGTTGAGCCCTAGATGAAGCACTACAAACAGATTTAATTCCGACACTAAAACGATATCAAACACCACCGAATGCAGATACTGCTAAGCATTGCCAGTACCATCGTAATTTCGGCCACACGACCGAGGGATGTCAAGCGTTGAAGGACAAAATCGAAGAGCTCATCCAGGCTAGCCATTTGCGACAATTCGTCAAGAAGACAAGAAATTCAAGAGCCCCACCACGAAGTACCGATCATTCGTCCCATGGTGACGACCGATCGTACCGCAATGACTATAAACGTCGAACTGACCATAACTAGGCTTCGCGGAAACGCAGTGAAAGCCCCGTTCGGCGTACACGCGCCCGCAGCACAAGTCCTGACCGAAACGCCCGACCTCGTCAACGAGTTCGCGAAGTCATCAATATGATTGCTGGACCCGTTACCTTGGGCGAACCAAACCACAAAACAAACTACATAGCCGGAGGCTTTGCCGGTGGCGGGTGCTCTAATTTCGCCCGAAAGAAACATCTCCGGGACATTCAGTCCGCTCATGCTACTACGAGAAGGCATCCACACATACCTCCGATCACTTTCACTGATGACGACTTCACAGCCATAGATCCAGCCCAAGACGACCCTATGGTGATCACTGTGGAGATTGACAAATTCGCAATTGCCAAAACTTTGGTAGACCAAGGTAGCTCGGTCGATATATTATACTGGGAAATCTTCAAGAAAATGCGCATCTCAGAAGCAGATATTCAACCCTATAACGAACAAATCGTAGGGTTCTCAGGTGAACGGGTCGACACTAAGGGGTATATAGACTTGTATACAACCTTTGGTGAGGAAGACGGTTTCCATAAAACAATAAACGTACGATATCTTCTAGTTAACGCCCAAACTTCCTACAACATCCTCCTCGGCCGTCCGTCCATCAATAGATTAAAAGCCATTATTTCCACCCCACACTTAGCCATGAAGTTCCCTTCGGCAAATGACGACATTGCGACAATCCATGTCGATCAAAAAACCGCTAGAGAATGTTATGTTGCGAGTTTGAAAAGCTAGCCAACTCGACGGCTCTACACGGTCAATCCGGACGACTGACTGCCGCAAAAAAGAGGATGATCCCCGACTCGACATTCTGGAAGGCGTATGTCCCGTCGTCAGATGATAGCCTTGTTGATCTCGACCCTCGTATGGACGATCCCCGTATGGAAGCAGGAGAAGACTTGCATCCATTCCCACTTCGCGATGATCGCCATGCTACACATATTGGCACCTCACTGAAGTCGGACGACCGAGTGGCCATCGGCACGACGCTTGTGAAAAATGCTGATCTTTTCGCATGGACGACCGCTAACATGCCTGCCGTAGACCCAAAAGTCATCACTCACCGATTATCACTGTATAAAGAAGCTAGGCCAGTAGCTCAAAAGAAACAAAATCTAGGAGAGGAACGACGCCAGGTCGCACGTGACGAAGCTGATAAATTGTTACAAGTTGGATTCATTCGTAAAGCCCATTACACCACATGGCTAGCCAACGTAGTTATGGTAAAGAAAGCGAATGGAAAATGGCGGATGTGCGTTGACTACACGGACCTCAATAAAGCATGTCCAAAAGACTCTTATCCTCTACCTACCATTGATCGTCTAGTCGATGGGGCGGCCGGACATCACATCCTCAGTTTCCTTGATGCCTACTCAGGTTACAATCAAATCCAAATGCACCCGGTCGACCGAAAGAAGACGGCTTTCATGACCGATTTCGACAATTTCTACTATGAAGTTATGCCCTTCGAACTCAAAAATGCGAGGGCCATTTATCAAAGGTTAATGGATCATTTATTCCACAACATGATCGGTCGGAATGTCGAAGTCTACGTTGATGATATTGTTGTCAAATCTGACTCATGTAAGCAACATGTTGCCGACCTAAAAGAAGTTTTCAAGCTCTTCGTCAGCACCGAATGCGACTCAATCCTGACAAATTCGCATTCAACGTCGAGGGAGGAAAGTTCTTAGGTTTTATGCTTACTCATCATGGCATAAAAGCTAATCCAGCGAAATGTCAAGCCATTTCCGAGATGAGGAGCCCCAGTTCCATTAACGAAATTCAGAGACTCATTGGTCGGCTCACCGCTCTATCCAGGTTTGTCCCTAAACTCGCAAAAAAGACGAGACCCATAGCCCGATTATTGAAAAAAGCATCTCGCTTCGACTGGTCGGCCGAATGTGAAGAAATCTTCCTTCAATTATAAACTTTTTTATCCTCCCCACCAGTCATCCAGAAACCGGACACCCGAGAACCGATTATAATCTACCTAGCCGTTTCAAACAACGCCATTAGTTCGGTCTTGGTCCAAGAAATTAATTCCGAAGAACGTCCAGTTTATTTCGTCAGCCGCGCCCTCTATGGTGCCGAGGTTCGATACCAAACGATTGAAAAAGTGGTCATGGCTTTAATCATTACAGCCCGACGAATGCGCATGTATTTTCAAAACCATCGCATTATTGTTCGAACGAACTACCCTATCATGAAGATTCTGGCCAAACCAGACTTAGCCGGACGAATGATTGGTTGGGCGATAGAATTATCAGAATTCCATATACAGTACCAGCCAAGAGGGGCCATTAAGTCGCAAGCCCTTGCCGACTTCGCAGCCGAACTCACC
>Ga0123342_1000590_pt1 | contig 57982 bp, 30 predicted proteins | sample Turbeawhitnodule_FD_89960 | JGI IMG/M metagenome (GOLD analysis project Ga0123342, IMG submission 89960) | Root nodule microbial communities of legume samples collected from Mexico - Turtle bean Mexico white nodule | ecosystem: Host-associated > Plants > Roots > Nodule | place: Mexico: Nepantla... | reverse complement strand
ATTTGTTTTCTGTTTTGATTCAAAGAAGCAACCTGGACTTTTGCATATTTGGCCCATTCACAAGGGTAGATGCTTCAGATCATTTACCCTAAAAACACAAAATTAACAATAATAATATATAAGACCCAAATAAACTCAATTATAAGAATATTAATTAAAACAATGGATTTATTTATTATTATAGTCTAATAATCTATGATTAAGGCTATTGAGTGTGAATAAATATATGCTCATCAGTCCACCAAGTGAGAAAGTAAAAACAAAAGGTGCACAAAAAGGGCATCAGAGTAAATTTGGTAGATCAACGAAGCGATTCTTTCTTACTTTGAACATGTTGATGCCATTCTTTCACAACATGATGTTCTTCTACTTTGAAATGTAGCAAGGGATTTATTTCGAAGACTCCTCCGACCAAATCAATACCAATGCTAGATAAATTTTTTCTGGGAATTCATCCTTACATTGTTGATATTGTTGACGTTAAGGCTGACGATCATTGTGGCTATCGTGCGATTGGTGGATTATTGGGTATGAGAAAGGATTCTTGGGCTAATGTACACATGAACTTGCATAAAGAACTTTATCAATGATGTCAAGAATATATTGATTTGTTTGGCGGGGAAGAACGATATGAATATTTGAAAAATTCACTTTTAATTGACCACATGGTAATTCTATTAATTTTGAATGATGTTATTAATTGTAAAATGGTGTATGAGTTGGATTAACTTGTTACATTTTCTTCTATTTGCAGATAAGTTCAGATAAGTGGATGACAATTCTGGATATGGGATACGTTATTGCAAATTGATATAATATGATTGTTGTGTGTTTATCTCTTAAACAATCATTGACTATTTTCCCATTAAGATGTTCTTCATCTTCATTAACATGTCTTTTTCTTCTTCTAATATAGGCTGTGGGACGTAGGCGATCACCTTGTGAGCCTCCTCCCTTAGCCTTCACATTTTTTTTCAATTACACCATTCAAGTTAAACCAAATTACAAACAATGCACAGTACGAATTCAGATTCGTCAATCCGAAATGTTAATCATGTAACGTTATAGTTATAAATTTAACAATAAATAAAGTGTGAAACTAAATTTTACTATTTTATAAAGTACATCACATATTTAAAAATAAATAAGAACTTCATTTAAACAATAAAAAACTAAAGAAACTAAATCACTTATTTTAAAATAAAAATATTATCTTGATTCAAATGCTTGCAAGTTTGGTTACAACTAATGAATGCATACTAACCCAACCTCAAAACTCCTCTAGTTCGACCCAATACAAGTTACATAATAAATTATGGTTTACTAATTTGAGCCAATACAAACACACAGTTATGGAAACAACAATTAATATTATGAAAACATCAATCATGAACATTACTAGAACCACGAACCTGGGATTTTTACGGATTCCATAATGAATTATCTTGATTCAAATGCTTGCAAGTTTGGTTACAATTAATGATGAATGCATACTAACCCAACCCCACAACTCCTCTAGTTTGACCCAATACAAGTTATAGAATAGATTATAGTTTACTAATTTGAGCCAATACAAACACACAGTTATGGAAACGACAATTAATATTCCAAAAACAACAATCAAGAACATTACCGAAACCACCAACCCAGGATTTTATCGGATTCCATAATCCAGAATTCTACCGGATTCCATAATCCGAAATTCTACTGGATTCTATAATCTGGAATGTGAAAAAACAATTACGGAAACAAAAATCCAAAGAAAAAATGGATGTACAGATCCGAAAACAAATGTTTTTACTTACCTTTAAGCACCAAGTTGCCAAGACCACTCTAAATCGTCAAAAGATGTGCGAGGTTGAAAGGCACCGTAGAGAGCATGAAGTTCTACAGTTCGGAGATGCGGTTGTGCAAGAAGAAGATGATGGAGAGCGCTTTTTAGGGTTTTTATTCTGTTAGGGTCATTTTTGAAATTTTAAAAATTAATAAGGACAATTTAGTCTTTGCTTAACATTGTAGGGGTGTAGGAAGAAAAACGTATGGGTGCAGGAAGAAACTCCCAAATACAAAATACTATTTCTTATATTTAAACCCTACATCTTAATCTTATGTTTTCATTTATCATTTCCTAGAATAATGTTACTTAGTTAATTTTCTTACTCTAATATAATATTTGCTTGTCACTTATTTTCAATTATCCTCTTCCTCAACCTCTTCAATCACTTCTTCAATTTTATTATCATTTGTAGTTATGGTATATTTTCCTTTCTTTATCAACTTTAGTAGTTAAATTTTTTGGACCTATTAAAGAAACAAAAAAATTAATAGATTAAAACACTTCACTGACGAATATTCATGTTTACTTTAACATGTGACTAATCATAGTTTAACATCTGCTTAGTCAAAACACATAAATTAGGTGTTTAAAAAAGTTAAATAAAACATTTTAATAGATTCTCACACATAAACTTTTGTTTTTGGGTTAGTTCAAACGATTATAACAAGCACTATACCAAGAGACATGGTAGGGAGAAACTACAAATAATCCTCCCTAGTCATTATAACAAGCACTCTTGGCTAACTGAGTATTTTTTTTTCAGATCGCAGCCACTCCTGACTAACCTCATCACATAGTATTCTTTACTCAAGTCACTTATGGCTGACCCTGAGTATTATTTCCAAACATCCACTACTGGATAAGATCCAGAGGTTTAATGATCTATTGACAATTGGGTCTAATGACTAGGGAGGATTATCTGACAACAAATACAATGTTTAAGCTTTCTATCCTAGTTTAGATCATCTTGCTCTCTAGGGAGGATAATGTCTTTCGATGTATACAATGATTTGGCTCACTCTCATAGGTAGTTGTATAAACACTCTAAATGTTTTCCCTTGAGTTTCTTATGATCCTACTACATTAATCTTCTTTTAACTTGAGGATCCTTCTAGGAAGTTATGAGTTGTGCACTATCATCTAATCAACATATCTGTGTGGTACAACCTTCGCTCTCTTGGCTTAAAGGAGAGCTCTTCATGTGAGCAACCTATATGGAATTCCAAATACATAGATAGTTGGGCCAGAGTTGATAATCTCTTTGTATCAAGAAGTTCATGAAGAAAACAACTTTAGTTTGCGTCTCAAAAGATCTTTAATATCTGAATTCAAATAGATCTCATCGGCAGACGAACATTCTTGCACACATATCATAAGCACATGGATATTTAATTTAAGTACGAGTTTGGCTTATGTGTATCGTCTACGACGTTCTTATGTGCACTTTATTAGATTTTGAGAAAAGATTGCAAAGTGTTGTATCATCTGTCAAACAAAACAATTGCGTCTTACATGATTTGTTATTTTTATCGTCTTATAAACATATTTTGATAAAATTTTACACTTAATTGTTTTGAAGAATTAATTAAAACCTTGGGGTGTTCGACTTTTACCTTAACACTGATTGTTATGAAATTTATGAAACCATGAAGATTAATTAAATGTCTTACCATGTTTCTTCTTTTACCCCTGATATCTATTGTTCCAAAAAATTCTAATGCCTTTTTGAATCTATCAAGTTTTTTATCATGTAGAAATGTTTTACCAAGTTGTTTATCAATGGTCTCATATAAATCGCATAAAACTTCACTATCCACAATGAATTTTTTGTCATAATGAAATTTGGTAAAAAGAAAAAAGAACTAAAATAAAAATTATTATTAATTTGCAAGTGATTATTGTTGTTTTACAATCAAATTAAAAACGATTTTAGTGTAGACCGTCCAACACATTGCTAAATCATCTAACGTCAAAAAGATGATAAAATAGATAGGGTTAGTTAACCCCAAGTCGTCTCCCAATGAATTCAATTGTAATTTCAGTCAAACAGTATTGACAACTTATCTACAAGCATATAAAACTTAGTAATAACTGTAAACTAAAGAAGGGATGAGATCGTTGTGTAAAGAAGTAAAGTAGACGATAGAGAATATTAAAGAATAGGTCGAGTCTTAAGCTAATTCAACAATGAATTTTTCATTGGTTGCTATTACTCTTTTACCTCTTAAATCATGTGTCTAAGAGATTTCAAAATAATGCAAACTATATAAGAGTTCCAAATAAAAACAAAATTGAATCATCAACATATGTTAAAAAAAATCCCAAAATAGAAATAAGAACTCAAAAAGACTATGTTATCTAGCGCGACCTGTTGCAGATATTGAAGAATAAGACATTAATTGTGTAGAATATCAAAACCCAAAAAAGTTTAGCTTTCCATGCGGAGGCAAAATGAAAGAATTACAAGAAGAAAATAAGAAAACTATGATGCTCTTATGAACGTGTTCCACTGTAAAGCTTGACGACTTCTCCTTAAAGATTGCATCTTTTTACAAGTTTCATTGCTCTAAGGATTTCAGAATTGTATTATATTGTTCACAATTTCTCAATTTCCAATTTCCATAATTTTCAGATTTTGTTTCCTATTCTATTGCGAATTATAGTTCTTCTTATTTTTTTTCCAGATGATTTGCTTCCATTCTTGTTTTTGAGATACTGTAGATTTTATTCTCTAATTCTTTTGCTTAGATTTTGTATTTCATTTTGATTCATAGAAGCAACTTCGACTTTGATTGATTAGGCTCACTCGTAGACACTTTATTAGACTTGCGCATAAGTGCAGTAAACACTTTTATCAAACTATCTCGTCTAAGATATTCACATCATACTCTCTCTACACCTTTGTCTCCATTACACATCATTCTTTTTTTTCTTCTTCATGTAATAGATGGTCTAATATGTCCATTAGAATATCTAGACTTGTGTTAATTTATTTTCTTTCCTTTTTTCTTGTTTCTTTCTTTCTTTTTCTATCTTATTCTATATTGAATCAATAACATGAGAAGATATAAGAAACGAATAAGATAGGGACAACCATAGTTTTTCTATTTTAAGGCTTGTAATGATGGTTAAAAATAAGAAAAAAATATAGGCTCAAAATGGCTAACAGTGAGTTATCATGAAGGTAGTTTAGGTGTAGTTGACTCCAAAAGAGGGGGGAGAATTTGAATAGAGCTTTAGACTCTCTTTTCAGAACAGATAAAATAATTAAATTATCTAGTAAATTGTATATTAGATCATCTAACAGTAAAAATAAATAAAATAAGTGAAATTCTAAGTAAGAAGTGGTTCCAACTCCATCAATTAGGTCAACTTCATGAATCTACAACACAAAGTTGTATCAACTGACAATAAATGATTAAACATATTATTTTTATATAAATTCAATTTATCCTTCATTCGGTTGGATTAAATTGAGTAGATCACAAAGAGAGCCACTTGGATCCACCATATAAACCATACATCCATATAAGTTTCAAACACTTTGCATTTTAAATCCCACATCCCCTAGTAATTTGAGTATGAATGCTCTCTCTATTATAAATAAAGTCCTATCCCTTTATAACAAATACTTGTATTCTTGAATCCCTAAATGGAAGTTTTCTTTCAAGAGATCTTCTCAAAGGTTGGAAGAGAAATTGTAGTCTAAGTTTCTTTAAAAAAAATCGAAGAAATTAAAATTTGGAAAAAGGATTGTAGTCCAAGTTTCTTAAAGAAATTTGAAAAAGTTAAATTTTTTAAAGTATTCCTTTGTCTCATAAATGCTTCTATTAATTTTCATATGGTATTTTTTTACAATAAACTTCTAAATACAAATGTTAATTATAAGTCAAAGACAATAACTCATTTTGCAACTGAAAGCAAATGTAATATCAAATTTCCCATTATATTTATATATATTCAAAATTAAATTACTAATTTTATCTTTATAATTAAATAGATCTTAGCTTTTAGTCTCTCTAAATAAGAATCTATACAACTTTTTTTAATCTCTTTCTATCCTATAAGTTTAGACATAGACACCAAAATATTAAAAGGATATATATAAGGATAAAAGCAAACTATATACCTGTATAGGAACAGAAGATAAATTTGTACCATTATAAAAATTAAATAATCAGTAATTATGAAGACTTTTAACTATAACACACCCATATGACTTGTGATGTGACTCATCTTGGCCATTCCAATCAAGATAAAACAAAAGGAAAAATACTTGAGCTTCAATTGGAGCCATCAACACAAAAGTCACATTTATATACAAGCTTTACAACTATTTTAAAAAAGATAACTTCTTTCTACATTAAAACAAGATAAAATTTTAATAATTTAATGTTATATATATGATCATAATTTACCTTTCAATTTCAAGCATTGTAAATCCTCATTTTTTTTCTTTCTTACAATATGTACACATCCCTGTCTAGTGAGTGAATGACCTAGTAAATAGGCAGTGTTATAGTTGCATGCAAGATCCATTTGAAGGTGATGGAGACTAAGTATGATAGGTATCATCAACCAATTGAGTTGCTTGCACATAAACTGCTTCTTTCAGAGTGCTATGGCTTCGGCCATAAAATACATAAACAACCACTCCTATTGCCAGCCATACAGAAACACGTGCCCAAGTAGAAGCCCTGGAAGAATAATACACACAAAATAATTATATAACTCTGAAAAAACCTGGTTCAATTCTATGTTGTTTAACAAGTTTGAGTTAAGTAAATTAACAAATAGTATTGCTCCAATTGAAATAGGAATGTAAGTAAAGACCATAGTTGGAAAAAGTGACAAATATTGATAATGTCAACTTTAAATATTGAAGGAACTGGAATTATTTTTTTCATTAATGAAAAGCTAAATTATTGTCAAATTGCTCTGTGAGGTATAACTCTTTACTAACAAAATTTACATGTTTGAACTTGTCAAATAGGACTTTTAACCATTGTTAAAGTCCATTCTACTTACCCAAGATTAATAAGTAGATAGGAATTGATAAGAATGCAAGCTATTGGCAGCAAAGGCACAAATGGGCAAATGAAACCTGAAAATGGATCAAACTATGTTATCATCACAAAACATGTTAGCCAGCTAGATAAAAATGTTAAAAAGATTCATTTCTTTTTTTTATTTGAATTCAAAGTATACATTCATTAAATAGATTTCTTCCAATAGTAACTTCAGTGTAATATTTCCTATAGTTTTACGTCACTAAAAAAAATCATTAAATATAAATCAATTTTAGAGATAAAAAATAATTAATTATTATAGTGATTAAATTAAAAATCATTTTAAAAGCTAAACAAATTATTGATTTTTAAATTAGTTTCTGAATTGGTATCTAATTAACAACTAAGATTTTTATTATAAAATTTAGAATCTAAATAATTAATTGATAGTTAAAACATTAATACCTAATTAGATACAAATTTAAAAATATTTATCAATATTAAAAACTAATAATTTTTTTTGTCTTTAAAATAATATCTAATTTAGTCTCTATAATAACAAATTTTTTTTTTCTAAAATTGATTTTTATTTAATAATATATTTTTTAAAGCACATGGAATATGATAAATTATTTGATATGATTCCTAAGTGCAGAGGTTCTCTCACCTAATAACTAGTCTTTTGGGTTGACTTTTTCGATTGTGTCTAAATCCTAACAATTTGTGTTTTCATTTTCCGGTTCCCCTAATAGAAAAATCTTGAGTTTGACTTTTTTTTTCTCAAGTACTAAAATCTTTTACTGCTTTTTTATGCTTTTTTATTGTAACCTAATTTCAAAATTTATCTTTCTTGCACATGTTCTTACTTTCAATATCTCTTGAAGATTTTTATTACTAATTAAAAAAAATATATATCTCTTGAAGATCACATCCGAATTTTTGTGTTTTTGTTTGATTTTGGTTTGAATTTTTTGCTATATTGTTTTGTATATGGATTGGAATACAAATACTCTCTTTTATTTAATTATTTTTTACCAATAAAAAAAATACAAAGACAAGAAGTATAAGTTTATTACGGTAAGATGCTTATTGTAAAGCATACCTCCAGAATGTCCAAAATTGTGTCTGGCATCATCTTGATCCATACAATTTAGGAAGACAAAACCAGACAGAAGAAGAGTGCCACCAATTCCACATAGTGAAAAACGAATAGGACTGCTAATGCAAATATGAAATGCTTAATTAAAACATAAGAACATACAATAATTCCTAATGGCATCAATAACATTAGTGAAGTGCATAAATTTGATGTAGTTTAACCCTCTTTAATCAAAACAATAGTCTTTGGTAAAGTATGACTAGTGTAGGTAAACTCTAACATAAATATTCTTAAAAAAAAAATGAGTTTATTTATAAATTAAGACTACAAGAAAATCATGAAATAGAAAAAAAAAAAATTGGTTTCTAAATTAGTTTGTATTATTGTTAAATAATTTTTAAATTGGTATCTAATTAGCTACTTTGACTTTAACTATCAATTATTTAGATTCTAAATTTGGTAGCAAAAACCTTGGTTACTAATTAGACACCAATTTAGAAACCATTTAACAATAATAGAAACTAATTTAAAAACCAAAATTTTTGTATTCTCTAAAATATCTCTAATTTAGTCACTATAACAACTAATTATTTTTTGTATTTAAAATTGGTTTCTATTTTATGATTTTCTTGTATTGTAAAATTAATTTATTAACTAATGTAGAACATCTCTTGTATTAGCTTTTTTAAAAGATTGTTTTTTAACTTATTTATAAACTAATTTTAATTTAAAAAATATTTATTTTATTTTTTCTGTGTTGGGCTAAAAGTGTTTGCAAAAGAAGACTATTCAAATAAAGCCTACTCAGATATCAATGTAGATGTGCATGAAAACTGACCTGATTATAGTTTTATTTGAAGCTGCAAATGTGAGGATAAACACCCCCAAGCATGTGAATGCTATTGCCCATCCAATAACTTTTCTTCTATTACCTTCATTTACATCTGCATCACAAACAAATAGGAGCAAGGACAAAAAATGTATGTCAAATGATGACAAAAGGAAAGGCAAAAGAAAAAAATTACAATATCAATCTGTTAGTGCAAATTTTTTAAGATTTCATCACAACAACTAAAAATAAGAATATTTCAATATAAACTTCATTTTATGAGCATTGATTTGACATAAATATGTTATCATTTTGTTTACTCACATTTGGCTATGAAAGTATCTTTAGCAATAAGGGGATCAATTGATACATCCTCTTTATGAACTTGAGGTTTCCTGGTCTCAGAAGTTCCAGCATGTGCCTTTAAATCTTCATTTGCTTCCAACCTGTTCCAACTATACTGTGTTGATGCTGAAACAAATGGTTCCAGGATTGAAGGGGCCAATGGAATCTCATTTGGTGGGATATATCTCAGTATTAACACAGATATTGCCACCACAGTAAATGCAAGAAGTGTACCAACACTCACCTACAGGACCCAAAGTAAATATACATTAAGATGTATCATTTGTTGAAAATTTCACATGTGAACTACAATTCATAGTATATAATTATTTTTTTTATCGACAATAAAAAAATAATAAATATGAACTACCTTAAAGATAATCAAACCCTTATACATGAAACTCAACCTTTAACTTCCCCATCTTATCTAAATTTGGGAAAAAAATTATCTAAGACTTTCATTCATACACCTAAAAAGGTACATCATAAGATCATCCCAATGTATATCAAAGGATCAAGACACCAATCAGAGAAGGAAAAATGCGGAGAATGTGACTTGGATGTAACCCAAGACCAAACCTTAAGTTGAACCAAAGCAAACATTTCCAATTCATAGTATATAATTCATAATATATAAGTGGATACAAATTTTACCATACAACCTAGTTTTATAAAATTAAATTAGACTTAAAATTCACTTCTTAGTATTAAAAGATACGATAAACCGAAGAATTCAGTAAAGCAATTTATACCATATGGGTAAAAGACTTTAATAAATTTTGGAATTCTGAAGAAAGAAAATAAAAAAAAATGTCTAAATTTTCTTTGTTCGTAATCAAAATGTGTTAGACATAAAATAAAATTAGAATAAAATTAAAGAGTTTCTAAACATTATTGCAAAATGCAAGTGACCCAAATCTAAGAAACTCTATCGGCATCTTAGAGTTTAGAATTTGGATATGATGATGATATACCACACAAACTTTTGAATGGAGTTAATTTTGAACAACATTGAAGTTTATAATCCAAACAAAAACAGTAAGGGAATTCTAAATGTTGGAAAAGTAGAGTTACCATCCCAGCCAATTCAGAGACTTCCATTGAAAATGCCAAAAGCGCAGCAACAAGGCCAGTAACTATTGTGCTCTTAACAGGAACCTGGCTACGCTGGTTTATGTCAGAAAAAAAAGGTGGCAGCAACCCATCCCTAGCCATAGCCATCAATATTCTTGGCTGAGAGACATTAACAAAACACATTCATTATTTTCCCTAACAAAAACAAAAGGCAAATCTATGTCGCAGCTAAGAACAAATGTGACTACGATCTAATTAATTTGAACATACAACTTCTTGCTCTTCTAGTCCTAGATATTTACTCTCTCCATGTATTCACTTTAAAAATATCATGAAATAAAAATCAATTTTAAAAATAAAAAATAATTAATTATTATAATGACTAAATTAGAAACTATTTTAAAAATTTTAAAAAAATTAGTTTTTAAATTACTTTATATTATTGTTAAATAGTTTCTAAGTTGATATCTACCTACCAAAATTTTAACTATCAATTATTTAGATTCTAAATTTGGTAGCAAAAACTTTGATAGCTAATTAGATACCAATTTAGAAATCATTTAACAATAATATAAACTAATTTACAAACTAAATTTTTCTTTTAATTTTTAAAAATGGTCTCTAATTTAATTATTATAACAACTAATTATTTTTTATTTTAAAAATTGGTTTCTGTTTCATATTTTTTTTATAATTATTCAATAGTCTCACGTATATAAAGAATTAAGATCATTAAGGATAATTTAAATACACATTTCATCTTAATCAAAGTGTCTTTGTCTTTAATAAATAAAACTGTGATAAGCTTCAAAATCCAAAGTAAATAATATAAATGTGGTAATTGATCATGATGTAATGCATAGAAAAAAAAACCTTGAAATCGGAACATTACATAAATGTTAATATCATGTTTTAACATGACCTTTTCTATTGATATTTTTTAACCATAAATTGGAACATAATACTTTTTGAAACCTTAAACACAAGCGTTTTGATTAAGAAGAAATTTGAATTAGCCAAATTTTAATTAACGGTGGAGCGTGTTAAAAGTGTGTTCTTAGTATTCTTCCTTTTAAATTGTGTACTAATCTTATTGTCTCTCACAAATGTGTATAAATTTCTATTTTAGAAAATAATTAATTATTATAAAATTTAGATTTATATTTTTAAAATATTTTCTGAACTTTTTAAAAAATTAATTATTTTTTCGAAACATATTTTTTTGCATTCTAAAATTGATTTTTAGAATGGATTTTGATTTTCAAATTATATTCCAAAATTTTACTTTTAGAACATAATAATATATTCCAAATATTTTTTATAATATATTTTTTGGACTCTAGATTCTCATCTATGAAAGATAATTTTGAAAATCTAAAAAAAAAAAGATGGAAGTCACAATTGATAAGTGCATGAAAATTTTGGCAACAAACTGACGTAAGTAATTTTTTTAAAAAAAATATATTTTGGTTTTTCTATTTTAATATATGTTCTAAAAATACAATGTAAACATTTTTAAATTTGTAATTTATTAAAAAATTAATGTATTTAATTACATAAATTAAAATAATTATTATCTTCCTATTTTAAATTTTCCTATTAGAATTTAACTTGACTTGTAGAGTTAATTATTTAAATTGTAATATTATTTAAAATTCACATCTTAAATAATATAAAATAAAATATTATTTTTTAAATTATTTTAATTTTAATTTTTAATTTGAAAAAAAAAGATAAAGAGACCACCTACCCCCACCCACCTCTGATTGGCAAGTGAGACATAATTAACCAGAACAGATTGAAAACCCTAAACGCTAAATCCGAATCCTAAAATATTAATTAGTTAGGTTCTAACAAACTCCTGGATAAATCCGTTGGAACTGACTCTTTTATTTAACTCAGAGACTAGGAATCTTGTAAAGAGTGTGGGTAGACAAAATAATAATAATGATAATAACAAGACAAAAAAGATGATGAAGAAAAAGCAAGAGATCCAAGTGAAGAAGGTATCAACGAAACTTCCCACCCACACCCAAACTCCTTAACACTCGCACAACCACAAAAAAAAAACAAATTTCATATGTTGTTCAAGTGTAACATCAACCTCTTACTTTTAATAATTAAATAAGACTTTTTTTAACATGTTTTGAAATTACTTTTTAAAAGGTATAAACATGTAATTATTCTTAGTTTTCATTTCAATTTGTACGATCTTATTTATTTATTTTTTCCCTAGTGAAATTTGTAACTGCTGATTTTATTTTTCTTAAAAAAAAATAATTTTAATACAAAAGGTTTATTAAATAATAATTAATTTAAAAATTAAAAATAACTAATAATTGATTAAGTTAAATATTATTTTATAAACTAAAAAAATGTCAATTTTAAAATAATTTCTAAAGATTATTAATATATAAAATAATTTTTATTATTAATAAAAATTTATAAAATAATTTATAAATTGGTAGGTATCATATTTTTAGATACTAGTTATTTTATATTTTAAATTAATCAATAATAATTATAAATTAATTTAAAATTTAAAATAATTAATAGCTAAAATGTTAATAACTAATATTAGTTATCACTTTAGAATTTATTTTATAAATTTGTATAATAATAAAAATTATTTAAAATATTAATATTTTTTAGTTTAAAAAATATTATCTAATTTAATTAATATAAGATTAATTATTTTTATTTTTAAATTAATTATTATTTGTATTGGACAGATAAATAATATTTATTTTATTAATTTCAATTTTTTAAAAGAATAAAAAGTTATTATGTATTATAAACAGTATTGACTGTGATTTGAACTAGTGAATTGATCTATAATTTAATACATGAATAATAATTATCTTATGTCATATAATATTATAGATTAAATGCAATTATTTTCAATTTTAAAAAAAAAAAAAACAAAAACTGTACAAACTAAAATTATATCTCATTCATGTTTCAGAATTTTTCCAAATTATATCATAAAATATTTGAAAAGAATCTTTTTATTTTGCAAATATTCAGTTTTCCCAATCAAATAAACGTGGGACCACTCTGCTTAAGATTTGTTTGTTGGCTATACTGCGATACTTTTAATTTTTGTGGACAACTTGTATTATACGAACCCCTTTTCATTTAATAAAAAATGAGGTTGAATTTTTTTAAAATAAGATGTCGAATATGAAAGACACTATTTTACAAAAAAAGTAATAAGTTAAAATTTAATTTAAAAAAAATATTTAATAAAGATGATGGATATTGTATATCTATGTTAAAGTGAAATTTTTTTTTAGGAACTTAAAAATTAAATATAAGTATAATTAAATTTATTTACCTGAGGTAATATCCCACCCAATAAAGATGCACATAAAGCAGTGAAAGCACCAGCGTTTATAACATACCTGCAAACCACAATTTCCAAAAGTGTGACATTAGAAATCATTGCCCTTTCAAATTATTTAAATTTATCTTGAATAAGGAGATTAAATAACTATATAAAAAATTGATGCAATTTTATATTTTAAAATAGTTACTACAATGTTTTAATTACATCAATTTATCATTTATGAGACTGTCTAATTCTGTTTTATTTGAAATAAGCTAAACAACTTCTCACTTTCATTTCACATTACATCTATATTTTTTTGTCTTCATTTTCCTTCAAAAATATATCATATACATTTGACATTTCCCACCCTTTTAAGGTGAATTTCTTTAAATAGTAAATGTAGTTATGGGTAAATAAAAATAAGAATGTGATATTAGGTTAGGGATATATTTTTCTTCTCTATTTTAAATTTTACACTTCCTGAATATTTGTAATAAGAAAATTATTACAAAAATATCTTGAAATAAAAACTAATTTTAGAGAAAAAAATAATTAGCTGGTCTAGTGACTAAATTAGATACCATTTTAGAAACTAAAAAAACTTTTGGTTTCTAAATTAGCTTCTATTATTCTTAAATGGTTTCTAAATTGATAACTAATTAGCTACCAATGTTTTTGGTACCAAATTTAGAATCTAAATAATTGGTAGTTAAATCATTGGTTGGTAATTAGATACAAATTTAGAAACTATTTAATAATAATAGAAACTAATTTAGAAACCAAAAATTTTGTTAGTTTCTAATTTAGTAACTATAACAACTAATTATTTTTTATTTCTAAAATTTGTTTCTATTTCATGACTTTCTTATAGTGTTAGTGTCATTATCAGTGTTTTACATGACAAATAATTTTGTTATATTGACCATCGTTAATATAGATATTATAATATTATAATACAATCTATGTTAAAAATTTGTTTATTATTTAATAAAAAACACTAGTAAAAATCTATTCTATTCTGATAATTTCTTTCCTACAAATATTGAAAACATGTAAATATTGATTTCATGTTACAGTTAGAAAGGAAAGCCTATCTAATCCATAAAAATAAGAGTGTTTTTAGGAAAAAAAATTGTTAGATGAAAAACATAAAAGAAAATGATATAGTTATGTTGAGTTGAAGCACTTACGCTGCCCAGTGCATTCCATTGTCTGCAAATGCTGATGAGATGGGGGTGTCAGCACTTATAGCATAATAAGGCACTAATCCCACTATAACAACGGATACCAACATGTACAATCCACAACACAGTAACAAAGAAGCACCAATACCCAGTGGCAAATCTCTTTGAGGATTTTTCACCTGTTCATCAAATTAAACATTACTAAACATGTAATAATAAAATCACAATTATGCATTCATAACATTCAACATTTAGATACAAAGTTTTGTATTGTGTTCCTTTCAAAAGATTTCAAGATAATGTGTATAGAGTAACTTTAAGTAAGAAGTGAAAAGAGAGTAAGCTTCTGAATCAAGTAGAAGTGTTACTTTGGAAATCATATTAGGAGGGAAATATATGTATATTGTTTAAGATTATGAAGATATTAATCACTATTTTCAATAATAAATAATTTGTACATAGGTAAAAGAAAGAATTTTAGCATGTGTGAATGGAATGTTGATTTAAAGAAGTTAACACCTAGACAAAAAATTCACATTATTTGAAAACAAGCTAATTTTGAAAGTTTTGTTTAAAATATTTAAAATTTTAATAATAACAAATAATATTATATTTTAGTAATTTAATTAAATTACTTAAAATGTATAAATTTACTAAGCCTAAAGATTGAACAATGAGATATAAGTTTTAGACATAATAATAATAATAATAATAATAAAGAATAATGAAAAATACTACTTAGATCAAGTATTTGTTAAGGAGAAAGTGTACTAAGAAGTATTGAACAAGAAAAAAATGCAATCTCAAGTAGACATAGTCTAAATGGGGTGATAAAACACTTCATAAGTAGATGATGTTGACACACTAATATCATAAGACACATTTTACAAAATATAAGAAGGTATATCTTAATTCAAGTTTACTCATTATTTCCAAATATGATATTGACACAAACATACCTAACCTCCTCCAAGTATGCTCATTTTAGTGTTATTAAAATATATGATTTATTACCATGTTAAATTATTTAATAAAAATGGTAAAATAAATTCATTGAAATTTTTATTTTACCTTTCCACTTTTTCATGTGTGTTTTTCTGGAAAGAAACTTGACTTAAAAACCACTTTCAAAATTTTTTATTTTTAGGAGATGTTAGTTCATGTACTACAATTTAAAATTGGTTTTTTTCATATTTCAAACTTTAAACATTCTGAAAAATTTTAAAAACCAAATTATTGAAATGATTTTTTACTAATATTTATTTAAATAATAAAAATATAAATTATATTATAATATTATAATATTCATGTCAGATATAAACATAAAATATTTTAATATCCTAATTCACACTAAAAATTTATATTTTTATTTGTTATGTAAAAAAAATTAGTAGTAATTCATTTTAAATTTTTTTTACTATAAATACGGTATAATGTTTGGAAAACAAAAATTAATTTGACGTGAAGTAGACGAAAATTATATTTATCCATCTTTTAAATAAAACTAAAAAAACCCAGTTTTCCAACTCCATTAAAATCATAACTAACCTACTTCTCCAACCCCATTAAAGTCATTTTAAATCAAACACTTTGTGAGTTTTACAATACTAACAACAAAATTATACCTCTTCTGCGGTGCTGGCAACTGCATCGAAACCTATAAATGCGAAGAATACTGTTGCAGAACCAGCTAGCATTCCATCAACCCCAAAGGGAAAGTACCTATGAAATCAACACCCATTTATCCAACACTCATTCAGTAACTGGAAAACACCAAAGGAAAAAAGGAACTGAAAAACAATGATCTATTTATTTATAGCATACCCTGTGGGAAGCTTATATCCAACCCATCCAGATTTGAACCCTAAGTAACCTCCAGCAATTATGACAAAAATCAATGCACATATGTTCACTGTTGTCACTACACTTTGCACCACTGTGCTCTGCATACATCAAGCATTCACTTATTCAATTTAAAAAATAAAAGTTTTGGTAAGTAAGAAAAGAAATATGTTTTAGGTAGAATGGAACAAAAATAATAGAAATATACCTCTTTGATCCCAGTACAAAGGAGTCCTGTTATAATGAATATTATAATTGCTGAACATGGGTCAAGAACAATATCAGTCCCAGGAATTGTGTACCATGATAGAAAGCTTGGCAAATTTTCAGCTCCTCCAATAATTGCAGCCTAATCACTCAAATACTCACTTTGTATCAACAATTGCATCCCATGATTCATACACCATTACAAACAAAACAAACTAATCTCTCAGAACAAAAATGTTATTCATGTGCACTGAGTCACTCAAAAATAGGTTGTAAGATAGTTTTTTAAGAAAGGAGAAAAGTGAAACAGATGGTATAATTAACACCCTCTTAGAAGAACAAAAAGGGTGAACCAACACCATACCAAATTGGGTGTTATGCCACGAGCAACTGCAGCTCCACCAATTGTGTATTCTAATATCAAGGCCCAACCAATCAACCAAGCAACTCTGCAAAATAAAGTAATCATTCTTCATCAATTAAAATATGAAAATGTCTTTGACAATTATACATGGAGGACACCAATTCACAATTTGACCAATATAATTTTAAGATTATTCTATTTCAAAAAGTTATTTCTCTTTTCAATTATAATTTGATTTGATGAAAGGTTCTTTACATATCACCACTCATATCACCACTCGATTAAAATATACCAAACCCTCAATCAGTAATCAAGTAATGTTTTATACTTGATCAGATAAGAGAACTCAAACTATCAAGTCCAGTGTATTGAAGAACATATGTCAGAAGAGTTTAGAGAATCAAAACTCTAGCTAGAATACTCGATGTTAAATATAAAGAACAGAACATAAAAACTTGTCCTACCCCTTTCAAATTCTCTCAAGTGAAAATATCCAACACTAAATCCTTATATTCCCTTTCTTGTTTATAACTAAAATTTATTACTCTTTAAATTAAAGGATTGAGATTTCAGTGTATCCAAACCCTCTTGAGTATCTAAGAAAAAACAGTATTATCATAAGATAACTGATTATCATAATTCAGAACTAAAGCCACTTTTGAATCTTCACTATGTCTAGGAGATGTTTGAACAAGCTTTTTCAAAAACAGTTTTAGGAGAAAAACAAATAAGTTCTTTTATAATTTAAAATTAAATTATTGATAGATAAACTAGAAACACTCTCACCTAGTTCATGAAGAAGCTCATCTAATTTATTTTTCTTAATTTTCTTTTCTGCAAGTGAGTGTGGAGAATTCTTCAATATTGTTCTTAGTCAGTGTGTTAGAAGGTCCAAGGAAATAAAAAGGAAGAGAAAGCCACTAATGAGGAGAATTAATGAATACCCTTCTCCAACACATATATATGAGTAGTGATATGCACTTCCAGCAGAAGGACAACGGCTAGCCAACTCTGCATAGCAAAGAGCAGAAAGCGCAGCAGCAAATCCAGCCACCAGAAAAGAGAGTGGCAAAGCAGGTCCAGAGTGTTCTCGAGCCACAGTCCCAACCAGCACATACACACCAGCACCAATTGTTGCACCAACACCTGAGTCAAACCACCACAGAAATTTAAATATTGCAAAAGCAGTTTATGAACAAATTAAATAACAATAGCATATTGTAAAATATAGAAAAAAGAGTTCATTTATACTCTCTTTTTCTGTGAAAAAAGCACTCGGCCAGAAAATTTGTGGACTTGTGAAAACAAATTGTTGAAACTTGAAACCAAGACAAGAGCGGATCCACACTACAAGTTTCAAAAAAACTGTTGGAAACACTAATTTCAGCTGCATCTTTAAGGTTTTTGGGTATCTGGCACCCCCAAAAGGACCAATTTCTCACAATATGAAAGATCGTGAATTTAAAACCTTGTGACATCCATACCCAGATGAAAAACGTGATTGAAAGTAAAATAAAAAACCAGAAAGAAAGAGAAGAGAAGAAAAGGTTGAACTACCAATTGCCATGAGATCTGGCACGGTTAACTCCTTGGCAAGTTGACCGTGAGAATTGCTCTCAACTGCAGAATCCACCCTTTTCCTCCTGGTTAGAAAACTCCACGAATTCTTTCCTCCGTTTCCACCACCCCCTTTTGAATCAGCCCAAATCCCCATCACAAGTTTTCTTTTCTTTACCTTATATTTTGGTTCAACAAGCCACACAATGATGTTTGGTATAGCAGAAAAAAAAGATTCTTTTCAATTGAGTAATGAGTTTATTCGGGATTTTGTCAGAATAGAGAAACAGTTTGGTTATGCTGGTTGAGTGAGAGAAAGAGAGAAAAAGAAGAAGAAGAAGAAGCAATTCGATTCTCCTTTTTGCTTATTGTGCGACAAGGATGAGTTGTTTTAAGGTTGAAAGTTTCTTAGTTTTCTTTCTCCGCAAAATTGTTGTGTGATGATTTGTCTAATTGCTTGTTTGAGAATTGCAAGCATCGCAGTTGCTCTGCTACCATGTTCGAACTGTTATCTTCCTTTTTAAGATTACAATTTGACCTTTTTTTATATGGCTTTTATGTTTTTCCATTTATGCATTTTTCACCTACGCGAGAAGAATACATTTAAAAAATAGAAAACAAAAGAGATACAAACCAAGATACTTTCCCTCAATGTACCTTTTTTTTCTATAAAAAAATATGCTAAAATAGAGTTTTTTTAACATTATTTATACTAAGGGAACACAGATTAAATGTATCTCCATTTTTTTTTTACTCAACTTTCACGATCATATAATATACATACAAAAATAATAATTTTGGATGAGTAAAAAATGAAAAACAAAAAATAACATATAAAATAAAAATGATGAATTGATTAAACAACTTTTATTTTCTTTTTCGGTTTGAGTATTTCTATTTCTTCAAGTTTTTTCTCTTCTTCCATTAATAATTTTGGTAGATAAAAAATAATAATTTTAGAATGAAGAGAGTAATTGAAAATAAATGTTATTTTATTTAATTTGTAGGAAAACTATACATTAATATTAAATTAAAAAATAATTTTATTTTTTTTAAATAATTTATATAAAATGACAAAATATTCAATTATACTAATAAAATTAAATATATTAAATAAGGATATAATTAAAAGAAATTTGTATATAAAAAACGATTATAATGGAATATAGGTATAGATAATTAGATTCATTCGGTCTTCATGTTAAGAATTCGGTTTTGTGAAATCTGAGAGTACCTAACATGTAGAGGTTCCCACGTTGAAAAGTAATCCAGATTTAATCTTTTGAGTTGAATTTCCGTTAGATATTTTTAACCTTTTTTAAAAGAAAAAGGAGAGGAGAAGGAAAAAATGTAAAAAATTAAAATTAAAATTAAAATAAATAATTAAAAAATGTTGAAATTAACTTTAATTTAGTTTGGAGGAAGGAAATAAATAAAAATAAATTATAGAAAAATTTTAGTACAATTTCAATTTGGGTTTCGTAATTTAATTTACAATAAAATTATTATTATTATTATAACAGTTTGTATAAAAATATAATGAAATACAATAGAAAAATATAAAGTTGTATTATACTACTATTATTATTTGTATAAATTTGAATAAAAATATATTTTTAAATGAAAATGCAATGGGAAGTATAAAATGAATAAAAGTATAAAGTAGAGTTTTAAAATTTATATTTTGCTTTCGTGTGTTTAATAATTAAATTAAAAAATATTATAAATATAATGGCGATCCAAAAATATAATGAATGTAAAATATTTTATTAACATATTATGATGAATTAAATTATTTAACCATTTTATTATCATGAATTAAAAATATTTTAAATTAAAATATGTAAAGTCATACAATGATACTTAAAACTAAGGATTAATTTAATATTTGAAAGTTAATATTAAAATAAAAAGTAATGTTATGTTGAATCCACAATAGTATTTTGTGGAACTAAATAGAACTTTGCAACAGAGAAAGAACTAGAAAAGTAGTTTTTTTAACTAATACTAGTTTTAATGATATTTTGGTGAATGGTAAAATTTGTTTAAGTTATACTAGAGGGTTTATAAAATAGTCTAGAGGGTTTATAAAATAGTCTAGTGTGGTGGATGAATCACATGCATCGATCATAATAGATGTAATTCTGGTTATTGATTTCGGGATGATATTTTGATCAATGTTCAGCAAATCATGATGGTGAATAATGTCTTGTCCATTGTGCTGGATGAATCTTGTGCATCGATTGATTCAAATCCAATCCTTATGTTAATTTTGGGGGTAAGACTCTAATAAATGCTTTGTATCCAATCTTCAACAAAATTTGATAGTGAACAATGTCTCGTGCAATATTGCTTTTAGGGTGCTCTAATCAATGCTTTATGTCATTGTCCAACAAATCCTAACGACGAACAATAGTGTTATGGATGAGTTTTATACGTTGATTAGTCCAAATATAATCTTGGTTGCTACTTTTGGGATGACACTTTAATTAACGCTTTGCGTAGTCGTGACGATAAACAATGCATCATCCAATGAGGTGGATGAATCTTGTGCATTGATAAGTCCAAATACAATCCTACTAGTTGCTTTTGGGATGACACTTTAATCAATGCTTTGTGTCAATGTTCAGCAAATCCTGAACAATGTCTAGTCCAATATGGTGGATTAATCTTATGCATCAATTAATCCAAAATGCAATCTTGGTTGTTGATTTTGGAAGATACTCTAGTTAGTACTCTTTGTCAATGTTCATCAAATCTTAACGGTGAATAATGCCTCATGTATTATGGTGGATGAATCTTGTATGTCGAGGAAGACACATGCAATCTTGGTTGCTACTTTTAGGATGACATTCTAATCAATGTTTTGCATCAGTCTTTAGCAAATTCTAATGGTTAACAATGCCTTATGTAGCATGGTGAATGAGTCTTGTGCATTGATGAAGGAAAATGCAATCTTGGTTGTTGGTTTTAGGATGACACTTTGATTAATGTTTTGTGTTAATGTTCAACAAATCTTGGCGGTGAACAATGCCTTGTGAAGTGTGGTGGGTGGATCTTGTGCTTCAATTTGTCTAGATGCAATCTTGATTGTTACATTTGGGGTGACACTTTGATTAATACTCTACGTCAATGTTTAATAAATTTGACGGTGTATAATTCCTTGTCCATTGTGGGTGGATTAATCTTGTACATCAATTAGTCCAGATGCAATCTGGGTCGTTGTTTTTAGGGTGATGATTTTACCATTGCTCTGTCTCAATGTTTAGCAATTTCATATGGTGAGAAGTGTCTTGTGCAATGTGGTGGATAAACTTTATGCATTAATGAGGAAAAATGCAATTATGACCATTCCTTTTGGAGTGACAATTTGATAAATTCTCTACATCAACGTTCAACAAATCATGATGGTGAATAGTGTCTCATCAAGTGAGGTGGATGAATCTTGTTTGTCGATGAGGGTAGATGTAATCATGATTATTACTTTTGGGTGACACTATACTTAATTTTTCTTTAGTTATGGGTTGTTCATGTAAAATTTTTATAATGAATAATTGAAAATTTTCCTCCTAACAACAAATAACAAAATGTAATATGGTTGTCAGAATGGGTGTAATTGATACTTCAAATAAATTGAACTTTACTAACTTATTTGTAACAATTGTGCATTTCAATGGAACAATGACACAATCTGTAAAAGGTGTCTCCTTTCATTTTGTCTTTCCTGAAATTTTTAGGATCCCTTATGATTGCTTGTTACTAACTTTGAAGCTATACTTTCAATAGTCTTATAATTATGAATGTCAATTAGTTCAATCATCATTTCAAAAATATACAATGTCACAACATAAACAATTTGTACAACCTTACAATTTATAAAATGTTTTTCTTTCAAAAATATGTTCTTTAGTGAGAAAAACTTTAAATTGTAAACATGAGATAATCGTGGATAATATAAAAGGTAAATTATATTATGTAAAAATAAAGAAAATATTTTTTTAAAATAAACATACTCAATTAAGGTTACATTATGACATCCTAGATTTCTCTTTTAAGAAACTCAATAAATATTTTCATTATAAGCTTCCAAAACTGGTAGTTAACTCTTCCAAACATAGGTGACTGATTAATATATGCACCTTCAGCAAAGGGAAACCTGTTCTCAACCATTTTCAGAAAAAATAGGATCAATTCTTGAATATTTTTCAAGAACCAACTTTTAATGCCAATTGTTAAAATAAAAGGGTTGAGTTTAAAGGGGAAGTGAATTTAACTATCTCATTTTTTCAAAAACTTAGAATGAAACTTTATTAGTCCAATCAATTTTAGGATTCCATTGCTTTTTACAAAACTTTTTTTGAACTAAGAATACTCAAGAATAAGTATAATGTGCAAAAACAACAAGAAAGAGAGAGGGAAGAAGAAATGCACAAAGGTTTTTTTACTACTTCACTTTAACCAAGAGTTACATATAGTTGCCCAACCACATTCACACTAAAACAAAGTTTTACAAACACCTGATGAATACAATCTACACAAGAAACCAACTCTTGAACCCTACAATAATGAATTTTTAACCTAGTAACAACTTATTACAACACTGAATCTGGAAATCCTTTCCAAAAATAACCACACAACACGAAAACAAGAGTAAAAAGAAGGAATTGATTAACCTGGAACATAACAAGCTCATTAGAAGAAGAAAATTGATGTGAAAGACTATCTTTCTCTTTTACACCAAGAGAATGATCTAGTAATCACTTAAAGAAAGCTCCAAAAAAGGTTTTTCAACTGGGTAATAACCCTCTCTCAATATTGAAAATGATTTCAGAAACTTAGGTTCAAATTTTGTGTTAAAAAGTTGTTTTAATGGATTAAAACTTCTTTAAATATGTTAATTTTATTAGAGTAATTGGTAGAGTTTAAGAGGGAGGGGTGAATTCAACAATAAAAGATATTCGCAAAGATTTGTATTAGAATGAAGTTCTTTAAGAAACAATCAATTTGAATATCAAAAAATGGATAAAAAAGCACAAAAACAACATAAATATTTGTTGAACAAGATGCTTTGATACCTTCAAATCTATGTGGAATGCTTGAAGACCTTGCTTTTGGGTGTGTGTGTGTTATCTAATAGGTTTTAACTTGTTATTTCACTCCTTAAGATGATCCAAGTTTATTTGAATCTTTATCTTTTTGAAAAGCTGGGTTTTCTGAAAGGATGTGAAATTTCAACCTGTTGAAATGTCGAATTAACCTGTTGTTTGACACTTCATGGTTTTTAAAATGGTTTGGAAAAACTTTGCTTTATTTTGTCTTTGCTGTCAAACAAAATCAACTGGTTGTTTTGATAAATCAACTGTTGTTTTGATAAATCAACTGTTGTTTTGATAAATCAACTGTTGTTTTTATGAAAACCTTAACAAAAAAATTATTTCAATTGATTGATTTGGAAAACAATTGGTTGTTTTCATAACAAAATTTTGTTAAGTGTTTTAAATTGTTTTAAATGCTTCCAACTGCTTTTGGTTTTTGATCTAACAACTTTGACCACTTGATTCAGGTTATATAAAGGTTGTTTAACATTCTTTTGATTTGACCAAGAAAGAGAGATCACTTAAAACGTTTTTCAAGATTTCAAGAGCTTTGGATCATCTCAAGTGTGTGGAATAGGATTGGGTTTTGTAGTTCTGAACCTTAAGCTTTGTAATACCCAGGTGTATTTTATTCCCTTCTTCTTTGAACATTGTATTTCTGTGTGTTCTTGTATATGGCAGTTTCAGAAAAGTGTTTCTAAAAACTGTGGTGTTGCCAATGAGTGTTGTGTGTTCTTGAGGGGTTTAAGATCAACATTCTTGGTATGGTTTTGGCCAAGGAGTGGTGTGTGTTCTTGAGGGGTTCAAGATCATCACTCTTGGTGTGTGTTTTGTAATCTAGGTTTGATTACATAGTGAATTCTCAATAGTTAGTTGATGACTGGATGTAGCTCTTGGTTAAGAGTGAACCAGTATAACCATCTTTTGCAATTCTCTCTATCTCTCTTGTAAACTATTTTAACTTGTTTTTATATTCTGTTGATATAAACAACTGATTGTTTCGTGAAAACAACAGGTTGATTTTCTAGAAATAATCTTAAAACATAAATTTTATTGAGTTGAACAGAAAATCAATTGGGTGATGTTTAAAAAAATTTCACTCTACCTTCAAACTTTGCGAAAATCTTGTGAAAACAATTCACTCCCTCTTGTTTTGGCCACTAATTCTAACAATATTCACGTCAAACCATTAGAGAAAATACACTGGACGATCAATAGAAACACATCAGACAATCAGTATAAATGTATTAGACGATTTCTGTAAATGCGTAATATAATCAATGCAAGATACACCAGATGAATATTCAATTATTATTTTAGACAATTGCTTTATAGGTCACTTAACTAGTGATTATATCGTATGCTTACTTTATAATGCACTAGACGCTAGCTATTTATACAAAAATTGGATCAGACGATTGTTTAATGCACAATGTAATCAATAAACACAATGCAGAGAGAGAGAATCACACAAAGACTTTTATATTGGTTCACTTTTCCTCAAGAGCTACATCCAGATTCCTATCCACACCAACTGAGATTCCACTTAACAAGAATTCTTTTACAAACAAGATTCACACAACAATCACTCTTGAACCTACAAGAATGATCTTTAAGACAAGAAACACCTTGTTGCTCAATAGAAATTAGAAACACTATCCAAATTCTATAAAAAAACCTTAGAGTCAAAAGGTTAAGAAACAACAACACCTAAATTATAGTAAAAACAACGGTGTTTTGAAAATTTAGGATAAACTTCTTCCATCAAGATATTCAATCCAAGAAGGCTCCAAGAATACTTAAAGAATTTCTTTCCAATAAAAGTGTTCTCTTAAAAAATCACTTAGCTCTCTCTTTGAATTTATAAAAGTTCTTTCAAGAGGTTTTCTAAAATAAATTTTTATAATCCTAAAAAAAAACTTTTTTCAAAATTTTCTCTTATTTTTAATGGATTAAAAACCCGATTCAAACGATTAATTTCACTTAAAGTGAAAATAATGGATTAATTTGAATCTCTAATATGTTAAAATCATAACAGATAACAACATCCTTAAAACAAATGAATTTCAACTTTTTAAATAACAAGTTTTAATAGGTTAAACATCTCCACAAGTTTTGACCATTTTAAAACATAATTCTTGGAGTTTCATAAATTATTTACCTTGATAGACAAAAATAAATAGACCCAAAAGCCAAAAGACACATATAAAAACATTTTCTACAAAAGTGGGTTGGATTCAACAAATACAAACTTCAACTCCATCTACCTCTAACACTCAAATTAATGGATTAAATTATTGTTTTAACCTATTAAAATAGAATAGATCAAAATCTTTTGAAAGTAATTAAAATTTTAATCTATTAAAAACTTGTTTTAACATATAAAACAAATCCCTCATAACTACTCAGGGCTAAAAGTAATTATAATAAATTAAAATAATAATGTAATTGGTTAAATGCTTTATGTAATCATTTTCGACTTTAAATAATAACATTTTAATGGATTAAAATATCTTTCAATCAATTCAAAATAGCTTATTAATTATCATGATAAGTTCTAAAGCATTTTTAAATATCTTTCTATCAAATCACTTAAATTCAAATTCTAATGAACACAACACACTCCATAAAAGCATCTAAATCTTCAAATCTTTAAGAATATTCAAGGAATAGTTGGATTCATCAAATGTAGCTCAGTTCAACTCTAGCAGCTCCAACAATAACACTTGTTGGACAAACTCTTCGAGTTAGGAGGTAATGGAATTTCCATGATTCCATCCACGAAGAGTTGTTGGAGATTCTCCTGACGTAACTCATTGGTTTCTTTAGCATTATGCCTTTTTTAACTCAGATAATTCTTTATGTAGTTAAGCTAACAATGTCATTTAGTTCACATGATTACCTTGGGTCTCTATTGATTGTTGTCGTTCTTTATTCATCACATTTATTGTTAATAACATATACTCCTATAATCCAACTCCACATGAGCACCAAATATTTCTAAGAGAGTGAGATGTTCCTACAAGAGTATGTCTTTTTTTTTTCAACTTGGTCCAAATCTTCATGGACTTTAAGGTGTATTCTTCAAAGATCAAGAAAGAATGTACTTGCTTAAAACTCTTCGAATCTTATGTTAACTGGTTGTAAATAAAGGTAATAATGTGTACCGATATGGCCAATCGACATCATGACGTATCTCGGTCTTCATGCCCGAGATGACCGAGACACACGCTGATGTGTTCCAGTCTACTTGGTCAAGCCGACCGACACATCACGTACGGCTAGACTGACCGACACGTATAACCATTGACGTTCAAACTAAGGTTAGTGAAGCTAAACTATCATTAAGAATTAGGTAATGCAATCCTAAGTGTGACCCATTACACTAATTAGGCCCAATAAGGTAAACCCGTTAAAATAATATAAATAGCACACATTCCAAGGAGAAAGGTACATCATTTATTACTGTGCACCTACCTGAGTGTCGATTACCCGCTTTACTTGAGCGTTGGAGTGCCTTCTGCAGGTACCCCATTCGGTATTCACCCGAGACCGAGAGCCAAAGAAGAGACACGAAGGTGAGAAGGATCTCAACCAAGCACCAAGCAACCTGCCCGACCGTAGGAGAAAGACGAAGACTTCAATAGTTCTCTAGGTCCCATCTCCCTAACAAGAACAAAATGTATAATTACTAAATATTATATCTTAAAAAATGTCAATTTAGTTATTTATAAAGTTTTAGTGGTTTTTTAGTTAGATGAACTTTCTTAATACCTAATTATTATCCTATGTGAGCATAGGTTATTCTAACCTAATTTGCTTAACACCTAATTAGTATGGATTCTTGTAAATTATATAATCTAATTAATCCCTTGGTGCTGATTAAGTGAATGAAAATGATATGTTTTAGCGACATCATCTTAGTGTGGGATGCTACACTATACATTATATATGAAAATAGAGTGTGACACATTGACATCACTTTTCACTTTCTACATTCACATTACAATTTTATATATTATTATTATATAATATTTTATTAAAAAAATCATTCGCTAAATAGATGTATGTAATATAGTGTCAAAGAAAACTTTTTCTATGATAATAAAATTTAGAAATACTAATTAAAATTTAGTAGAAAAAACCATCATTGATCACGGAATGATAGATTTGCAATTCACTTGATAATTAAATTTATTATTATTTTATTTTAAAATTTTATTTATATTAATTTTAATTAGAAAAACATAATATTTTTTATTATTAAAATAAATTATAAAGTATATGTAAAAAAAAAATAACTAGTATCAAATAAACATTTTCCTAAATAAGGGAATTGTGTTGTAAGAAAAACTTAACATACAACCAATCAGCAAACAACATTCTCCTTTATTACTTTTTTTATTTTTTTATTCTCTTTTATTTATTCCATCGAGCTGCTTTCATCAATTTTTTTTTAACAATAATAAACAATATATACATTAATTTCCATTACTGCCAAAATTATGTTTGAAGGTGCCGTAGGAGCTTTGGATGCTAAGGCCAATAATCGTTTAATAATTGGATGTAAAACCCTAGGACCACATGATGATGTCATGAGTCCACCTGCTTTGATTTAAATAAATATATTTTCTTACTTAGTGAAAAATAATATAGCGTAATTGTACTCAAAGATGGACTCAGGTTTTGTAGTATATATATATATACTATAAAATATTATTCAGAATTCTAAAATTATTCTTTGGTACGTATAAAAAAAAAACAAATTAGTAAAATAAAATAAAAGTTATTAGTAACTTGGAACATTAGAAAATTATTTAAATTCATTTAATTTAAAACAAATAATAATTAATTATTTTATTAATTAAATTAGATACTATATTATAGATTAAATTTAATTAATATTAATAACTTCTATTAATAAAAATTTATAGATACCTTATTTTTAGTACTATTAATTATACACATTATTTTTTTATTTATAGATTTTTTAAAATTTTTATTAAGATATAATTAGAAACTATTTTAGTTATTTTTAAAATAGTAAAATTAAAAACTAAATTTTTTTATTTCTAATTATCATATCTAACTTAAAATTTTAGTCACTGTATCTAGATTTAGATACTAATTTTTGAAGTAACTTTTAAAACTATAATTTCTTTTTTGTCTAAAACATGATCTTCATGTGGTTGTTTGAACTTTCTAAAATGAATTGTGCATGACGGAATTATAAAAACTTTTGTGAAAGATTAAGGCAATTTAGTTAGAAAATATAAATATATTAAATTAAATTATGTGACTTATGTGAAATATAACTGTGAGATAATATGATTTAATAAAATAAAATGATACCTATTGGTTAGTATGAGAAGTTATGTTTTAAAGAATTGACCATAATCAATTTAATGGAGATGGAGAAAGATTAAGAAATGAGATTTTGTCTCTAAATGAAGTTATGAAGTTGTTCATGTATGACCTTTTCTCATGTATGACTCTTAAAAAAAAGAGTATGACAAGAAAATAAATTTCAAAGAGACAGATCAAGAAAACGGGATTAAAAAAATTACTCAACATATTAGGTCTATAGATCAAGGTATCTTTAATTATTATAATGAATGTTGAGAATGATAATTTGTAAGATTCTTATTATGTGCATTTGAATTTATATATGGTATCAAGTATATGTCTCATTGCTCAAATCTATAATTTTTCATTAATGATATTTTTTCCAATTTTTTTGAATCCCAATTTTTTATAATCATGGATGAAGATTTTTTTTCACCCTTAATGTCCTGCATGAAATCAATGGATCAAGGACAAATTCTTCTTGTATCTCCATATCTTCCTCTTGCAAGGTCATACTTTCAAAAATATCAAAATTACTCCATATTTTATTGACACTTTTTTTAATTCTGGAATTGTAATTTTTGGCATTTCAAATTGCACAATCAAGAAAACAAAATTTGTATTTAAAATACAAAATTTGTATTCCAAATCTTGCAAACCAAAATGCAAATTTTGTATTTCGGATTGTACAATTCATAATACAAATTTTCTGGAATTCAAAATTTGTATTTTGGATTATTTAATCCAAAATGCAAAATTTGTATTTTGAGTTGTGCAATCTAAAATACAAAATTTATATTATGAGTTTTAAAATCCACAAATTTTAGAAGAAAAGTTTAGGAAGAATTTGTCTCAATTAAGGTGCAACATTTTTTGGGCCAAATCCAGCCAAGCAAGTTTTCCTGGTTTTTCTCATTCAGAGGAAAAAGCCATTAACACCGCACTTGTGACCGATCCTATCATTACAAGAAAAACATGAAATAGAAACAAATTTTTAGAGACTAAAATAATTAATTACAATAGTAACTAAATTAGAGACCATTTTAGAAACTAAAAAAAAATGGTTTCTAAATTAGTTTATATTATTGTTAAATAGTTTCTAAATTGGTATCTAATTAGCAACAAAGCTTTTAACTACCAATTATTTAGTTTCTAAATTTGGTCTCTAAAACCTTGGTTGCTAATTAGATACCAATTTAGAAATTATTTAACAATAATAGAAACTAATATAGAAACCATTTTTTTTAGTTTCTAAAATGGTCTCTGATTTAGTTACTATTGCAACTAATTATTTTGGTTTCTATTTCATGATTTTCTTGTAGTGTATGTCACTCTGTATACTAGAGTGTAGGCACCTTCTTGAAACGTGGTTGTGGAAGAGTGATGTGAGTTGATTTTAGATTTGCACATATTTTTAGGATTTTCACTTGGGTTATGATTGTGATTAACAAATATGGTGAGACTGTTAGTTGTCGTTTTGCTGTTAAATTAAGATGATTCTAACCTAGACCTGTCTAACGCTAGAGAGATAATAGTATAGTTGTGGTCAAATGATCCCAAAGTTGTCTTCCAACGAATCCAATAGTAAAATCAGTAAATCAGTGTTTAGAATCTATTTGCAAGCAAGAAAACTTAGCAATAACAATAATGATAAAAAAGGGTTGAGATAATTGTGCAAAAAATATAAAAAAGATTAAAATAATAAATAAAAAGTGGTTGATCCCCAAGTTCTTCCACAATTGAATTCTTTACAGGTTCTCTAAAGATTAATATTTTCTCAATCCCCCAATAGAGCTAAACCATATTGAACAAGCATCAATCTGATTCAACTGAAACTCACCAGTAAAGTATGTGTCTATTAATTTAATCAGTAATGTTCCTACTAGGGAGATGGGACCTAGAGAACTATTGAAGTCTTCTTCTCCTTCCTTCGGTCGGTCAGGTTGTTGGGTGATGGACTGAGGTTCTTCTCGTCCTCCTGCTTCTCCTTCAGTACTCGGTCTCGGGTGAACACCGGATGGTGGGGGTACCTGCGAAGGCACTCCGACGCCCAAGTCAGTAAAGCGGGTGATCAGTTCTCTGGTAGGTGAACAATAATAAATGACATACCTTTCTCCTTGGGATGTGTGCTATGTATATTATTCTAATGGGCCTACCTTGTTAGGCCCATTTATCGGAGTGGATCTTGCTTAGGATTGTATTACCTAATTCTTAATGATGGATTAGTTTTACTGACCTTGGTTTGAGCGTTAACGGTAGTATGGGTCGGCCGGCCAGGCTTCTATGGTCTCGACCAAGCCTCTTAGGTCTCGGTCGCCTCAGCCGAATCTATCGGGTCTCGGCCAGGTTCCCCCTAGTCTCGGTCAAGTGGACCAGGTCTCGGGCAGTCAAGTGGGTATCGGTCAGGGTTACCAAGTGTCGGTCTCGCCCATACCGGTACAAGTAATCATTTTATTCCATGCATATACTCCATGTGAATTCTTATCTCCTCTACCTTCAATCATGCGCCCAAGAAATCAATCATGCATTACAACCTCTCACAAAAAATAGTTTTTTAGGAGATTAGAATATTAAACCAACTGTTATAGAGAATTAAAAAATCAAAGTTTTACTAATAAAAACCTCATAACTCAATGGGGAATGACAAAGAAATCAACCAAAAAGGTTTAACCTTCCATGTGGAGGCAAAATAAAAGAATTACAAAGAAGAAAAGATACTAAGAAAACCCTATGAAGCCCCCCTTTCTCGTTGAAGCTTGTGTCTTTTTATAGGTTTTATGCTCCAAGGATCTTGGGAAAATATTTTGGTTTAGATTTTGTTAATAGTTTCTCAGTTTCCAACTTTCCAGAATTCTTGTATTTTGTAGAAGATTCGATTCCGGTCAAAAGTAATATTAAAACTGAATTTCCTTTTTTTTTAATTGTTAGAGAGAAATTATTTTTTTACCTAATGTTAAAAAAATAGAATGTAATAGACAATAATAATGATGAAAACTTTGCGTAATGTTATTAATTGTTTATTACATGTTATGTTAGTACTTCTGATGTCTTCAACAATCTCATAATGTATCGGTTGTGGTTGAAACCTTATCATAGTTGATTGTGAGAGTTGTTGAGTTTCAAGTCTAGGTTTGGCTCTTTTCTTATACATTTTTTCCTTTGCACTTGAAGTCTACTCATGTATTATGGGGTTGGGATGATAGTTTAGACCATGCATATTGGATTTCAAGGGCTACCAAAAAGAATGAACTAATGCATAACCAAGGATTTAATGACTTTGATAGAATGCAATTCATAAATCCAAGTCATATTGCTTCTCCAAACTCAAAATCAAAACTTTATTTGCTAGAAGAACCTGCCACATGAAGTAAGCACCTCAATTTTTATGTTCTATTAAGTGTATATAATTTATGTATTGTTAAAAAATATGATTCTTAACTTGGCCAGTTCTGATGCTAAATTGCGTAGATTCCCTCTTCTCCATTGCCTCTATATCCAAAATTCATATATGATTTAATCTTTGTTCTATAACACAGTTTCATTTCTTTCTATAATGTAGCAACATTCCTTTTATGTATTTGTTTCATTATAATCTCTAGTTTCTTTAACTGATTATAGGGAATAAACATGGATTGATGATAAGTGTCATTATTCAGTAAAATTTCATGAAAAAAGTTAAATATTTATTGATTTTAATTGTTAATTAAGCTATGATTCAACCTAATTTGAAAAATTAGAATTTAATAATATATTTTGGAGTTATGAGATTAATAGTATTATTTATTCCTAATTTTGTGTTATTTTCAGGAATTTAAAGAGAGATGAAGCAAAGAGATATATTATGAATAAATATGTCACTTAACACAAACTCAATTAGGTTAAATAATGGCGTAAGACAAAGATAAAAGAAGAGAGGAAACCCAAGGAAGAAATCATCAAAGAGAAATGTTCTGGATCACTTTCTTTTGCTTTGGTGCATGTAATGGCCACCATGATTGGCTAATTCCTTTCCTTTGGGATTGAATGTAATCGTTTCAAACTTCTATGTATTGAGGTGATATTTATCTATAATATTTTGTTCTTATTTGATATTGTTATTTTCATTTTATGCTTAAAACTTGAATATTATTCTTGATTTAGATCTTTGACATTGACTGAGAAGTATTTCTAATGATCTGACTTAAATGGAAATATTTGATGTGTTTTAATCCTAGAAATAGATTATTATATATCAAATGCTTTATAATATCTTTTCTTAATGATAAGAATGTTTTCTAAAGATACGAGACATCGGTGTTTAGGAGATGATCTTAATAATTTCATAATCAATTTTAACTCTTTGTAATCAATTTCCATTTCCAATTCTTACCTCAAACAACCACCACAACAACACCAAAGATCACCACATAAGCTACCAACTATCACACAATACCACCATGCGACTTTGCCAACCAAAAAGAAAAGACACCAATATAAATTACTATGTACGTGACTTTCTCCTCACTTCTTCACATATGTGTGTGGATTATGTTTTCGACTTTACTCACCTTTTCAAATCAACACAAATCACTGAATTCGAACAACGCAAATCATCACAAATCTTTTTGGGTGAACAGTAATCACGGTATGCAAACACAATATAAATAAAGAGTTGTTAAGAGGAAGGTTTGACTATGAGCACATGAATGATCCACTTCACATTTTAATTGAACTTGCTAGTGTTGTTGATGTAAGGTTGAGGCAAGCACAAGAAATCATAAAAAATTAGGTAAACCAGTGGTGTTTCTCTCTCTTTCCAATTATGTTGCAAAGTCTACAATATTATTTATTAATGAGAGATTTTGCTCCTTTGATATATGTTACACTCTACATCTAGTATTACTTTCAGGAAATAAATATGTCCATATTTAATACTTCTAAAATATTCTACAATGGATAGATGACATTAGTAATCAATCTATACCACTAAGTTTTTAAAGAAAACTAAAGATGAGAAGGAAATATAGTTAAGCCGATTATACACCACCTTTATTATACACTATAAGAAAATCATTAAATAAAAACTAATATTTAGACACTAAAATAATTAGTTACAATAATAATTGAATTAGACACTATTTTAGAAACTAAAAAAAATGATTTTTAAATTAATTTCTATTATTGTGAAATAGTTTCTAAATTGGTATCTAATTAGCTAGCAATGTTTTAACTACCAATTATTTAGATTCTAAATTTGGTAGCAAAAAACCTTAGTTGTTAATTATATATCAATTTAGAAACCATTTAACAATAATAGAAACTAATTTAGAAACCAAAAAATTATTTAGTTCCTAAAATGGTCTCTAATTTAATCACTATAGCAACTAATTATTTTTTGTCTCTAAAATTAGTTTCTATTTCATGATTTTCTTCTAGTGATAAAGTGATAAGGTAATTTTATTACACTATTTTATATATATTTTTAATTTCAATCTTTTTAATATTTTTATTTTATTTTATGTGTTCGGATAAGTAGATAATAATTGAGCATCTAAAGTAAATGTTAAAGGTGTTTTGAGAGGAACTATGGAAAAATAATTTGTTTTAACTATACTTAAATGTTGTTAATGTTATTTTTTTTGCAAACTATACTTAAAATTATTGATATGTTTCTACTTATCATAAGGTTTAAGGGTGAACCTGAAAATTATTTTCTACATGTTGAAATTGACTACTTTTCTAGAAATATCTACCACATAACCTATTTAATTATATAAACAGGAGTTTAAGGTGTACAGGGCAACTCAGAAAAAATAAAAGAGTCTCTGCAATCTTTTTGTCTCTCTCTAGGTTTGTCGTTGCCATATCTACAAAGCATGGTACACAGTCATAGAACTCTCATAATAATTGTAGTCTATGCACAAGAAAACCCAAGGCAATTTGCCTCTCACTATTTTTTATCTCCCTAAATAAATCCTATTTCACAAAACTAGAGCAATTGTAAGAAAATAGCACAAACTAGAAATGTAGTACTATTATATTGGAGAGGGCCACTTTCTCTATAGCTATATAATTTATTGAGGGATTCTCCTATCCATCAACAAACTTATCAATCCCAAATATAATATTATGAGTGAATTCTAGAATCTAAATAAATAAAATTATTTATAAAAAAATAGAAATTAATTTAAATATTAATAATTTTTTTAATTTATAAAATAATATTTAATTTAGTAAATATAATAATTAATTATTTTTTGTTTTTAAAATTATTTTTTATTTATTAATAGTTTTTTAGTAGTCTTTTTGAATTAGTTTGTATATAATTGGTTATTATATTAATCTTTATGGATTTTATCACTAAATTGATTTCATTTAATGGTAACTAAATTGATGCTTATTATTATTAGATTTAAATTAGTATTTAATTATTTTAATGAGTATTTTTTTATTATTTTAGAAACTAATAAATTAATTTTTCTTTTAGTGAAAATTCAGGCTATTAATTTCTCATATATAATATTTGCAGGTTAATCTTTATGACAAAATTTAATATATATATATATATAATCTAATTAACTAACTAATATAATATAAAATGAAAAATTAAGGCTAGCTATGTTGTAGTTTTTGTAGCCTTTAAATAACAGTCACATATATAAAAAAAAAAATTGTTAAAGAGAGAAAGAAATAATACTTAAATATTTGTCTAAAAATAGAAAGTGTTGTTTTTCAGAATAGAAGCTATAAAAAATAAAAATTATATATATATAAAACAATGTAGCAAACTTGAAATAGAACGAAAAATTCCTCCAAAATCATATCATTACTAATAACAAAATTATAATGTGTTCATAAAATATTGTGCTCTATCTCTTGGTGAACAACAAATCCATTTCAACTTATGATCATCAGCACAACTTGGTTTCCGGCTCAACAATGGTGATAGAAAAATTTAAATGGAACAAAATATAAATTTCTGAAGAAAAAAATTGAACCCAATAATACACTGTCTCTCCAAGTTATCATTTCCTACACTATAGATACCAGTGTAAATGTATTAATTAGGTGTGTCGTTTAGCAAATAGTCAATATTTTAAATGCCATATCCCATAAATATAAAGATTGATACCACAAAATCTAAGGTCTTGAGAATTCCACGACAATAAAGGGGTCCCTAAGTATTTAAAATGGGATTACCATGCATTAATAAGGTATGTCATACAATAAATACACATTATTTTAAATGTCATATCTTCTCCTGAATATAATATTTGAAGCTGGAAATTTTGTCTTGAGAGTTCCACTGCAATATATTTAAAAGGGCATTACGTTTATTTATATATATATATATATATATATATATATATATATAATGTATATTAAATTATAGAATTTCACCATACTAACTTAAATTATATGTATATTAAATTTCACATCATTTAAATTTTTATAAATATTGTTCCGATCTCAAGTCTATTGAAATAACATTGTTAGGATTAATCATTGCTGAGGTATTGTCCGCTTTCAAGTTGGAGTTCTATCATGGTTTTCCAAAAGAACAAGGAGGAGATATGCCAGAAGAACATGAGGAGATGTGAATCATGCGCCAGAAGAAAGAGGAGGAGATACAAATCCTCTAAGAATACATCGAATGCGGGAATTGAATCTAAAGATGCTATCTCCAACGGACTTGAGAATACCTCGAATGTGGGAACGAAATGAGGTTCCAAAGACGAACATTTAATTCCTTCGCTTCTCACCTAGGGGGAATCCATTCCCCTTAGACCTCGACTGGAGGGTTTGTTCTAATATGCCCAATATAGTCTCACATCGCTTAGGAGTCGAGGTCAATGACAGTTTAAATACACCTTCCTCCCTTAACCCACCGAGGCTTCTTTTAAGGACAAAACCGTGACGAAGGTTAAAGAACAAAGCGGACACAATCGTGACGAAGGTTAGAGCCCAAAGACTTAACTTGGTCAAGGAAGCTTTACCTTAACATGGCAATCTCTCCCGATGTCCAAAGGCTCGGCTCAACCAAGGAAGTTTTGCCTTAACATGGCAATCCCTCCATATGCTCAAAGAATCGGCTCGGTCAAGGAAGCTTTACCTTACCATGGCAATCCCTCCCAGTGCCCCAAGGCTCGGCTCGGTCAAGGAAGTTTTGCGCTAACATGGCAATCCCTCCTGATGCCCCAAGGCTCAGCTCGATCAAGGAAGTTTTTCCCTAACATGGAAATCCTCCTAATGCCCAAAGACTCGACTCGATCAAGGAAGTTTTTCCTTAACATGACAATCTCTCCCAATGCCTCAAGGCTTGGCACAGTTAAGGAAACTTTTCCTAACAATTGACAATCCCTCCCGATGCTTAAAAATTTGTATACTTCGACTACGAAAACTTTTCCCTAACGTGGCAATCCCTCTCGAATAGTGATAAATCACATAGTTAGTTCGGGTAAGGAAGTTTTGTCTCAAACGACAATCCCTCCCAACAACTTACCAATTTTTTTTTTAATTACTCCTACACGGTCGGATCATCAAACAAGAAAAACATAAGGTAAAACAAGCAATCAAATTCAACCTTGAGACACCAAAGGTCACATCTAAGCTCTTTTGGAAGGCAAGTATACCAATTGAAACCAAGTGAGCCACGTCACTCGATAACAGTAAGCTGAACAAACTGATCACATTAATAGAAAATAAAGAGATATGCGATAAATCAGGTAATATGTTATAAATTTGGTAACATGCGATAAATCAAGTACTGCTGCTTTAGCAAAGATATGCATCACGTACGACCCATAAACGAAATAGCCTATTATGAACACTATAAATAAGCATTTTCACACAAGAGTAAGATACGTTTTTATCAATATATCATTCACTCTTATACAAAGCACTTACTTGATCGTTAGATAACCTTTTGCAGGTTATCTCCTGACTGAGTACCAAAGAGTGAGTATGAGAAAAAAGGAATAACCGAACACCAAAAAATGAATATGAGAAAGAAAGAAGAAGAAGTGACTGAGAGATCAAGGACAATTGTTCAAATTGGTATTAGGTACTATCTAGGTTCTATCTGTCTATACAAGTAAAAATATGATATCTAATAATGAATATTTATGTTTTTAAATATTATACTAAATATTAAAATTAAATAACGTAATAAACTTCTAAATAATTTCGAATTGTGTGAATATATATATATATATATATAATATACTTAATTAAAAATATGGAACTTTACAGTTAGATTAGTTAAATTTAATAAAAAATTATTAATAATATAAATATTAACTTTAACATGTGTATTAATATGTAAATAATTAAATAAAATTAACTTGAGAATTAAAATTCTAAAGTCTAATTTAACATGTTATTATACTAATAAAACTTAAAATTATAAATATCTCATTAAAATAGCATGATAAATATAAAAATATATATAAAAAAAAAACAGTATGTAAAGAAAGAAAAAGACAAACCTTTCTCCTTTGACAGTGACGACGGTGAAATGGCAGAATGCTGATGACAGTAATGACATAAATGACTAAGCAGGAACCGAAATGATGGGAAAGGGAAGGGCAAAAGAGACAAAGATGAAGAGAACGTTTTGTAGCAATTATGAGAGATATGATCATTGCACTCAATAATCGTCGTGCTTTTATACTATTACGACGCCTTTTTTTTAACCTACTCGTTGCTTCTATATAACGCTAATCCTATTATACTAGTTTGATTTAATTATACTTTTTCAACAACTATTCTTAATGTTATACTAGTATGAAGATGTAAGATGATTAACTTTTACATACATATTTTTTACTTGTTTACCTTTTTTATTGGTTATGTCATCGATATCATCACAAAATTTACATCAATATAACACGATCAATATAAAACAATGTAAAGTATGTATATCTTTAGATTTCAGATAATGAAATTCATCAAATTGAAAGGTCATATAGGAAAACCACGAAAGTTGATCATTTGAAAGTTGAATAATAAAATTCACAAAAGTTTAATGATAAAATATATAATTTTAAAGTTGGAGATCAAATTTAGTTAAAGATGAGACTAATTTATAATATCTAAGTGAGATAAATCTTATTTTATTGAGTTAATTTTGTAAGGTTAAATTAAATTTAAGTTTTGTTATCTTAATTTGATATTAGAGTTATTAAAAGACTATCTTAGATTGAGTTTGTTGGTTTTCTCGTAGCATTTGTTATCGTGTTTTTGTTTATTTTCTTACTTGATGTCCTCGATGCAAAAGGATGTGTTGGAGATCTCATATTAGTTAGAGATAAGACTAGTATAAACGATATAAGTGGAGATAAACTTCATCTTATATTGAGTTTAAGTTTTGTTATCTTAATTTGATATTAGAGTTATTAAAAGACTATCTTAGATTGAGTTTGTTGGTTTTCTCGTAGCATTTGTTATCGTGTTTCTGTTTATTTTCTTACTTGATGTCCTCGATGCAAAAGGATGTGTTGGAGATCTCATATTGGTTAGAGATAAGACTAGTATAAACGATATAAGTGGAGATAAACTTCATCTTACTGAGCTAGTTTTGTGAGATTGAGTTAAACTTAAATTTCACCATCTTAATATGATATTGGAGACATTAAGAGTTTATCCTAAGTCAAGTTTGTTGGACATATTGTATCTCCCATTATCGACCTTCCTTGTTTCCTACACTCAATGTCCTTGATGTGAGGGAGTATGTGAGAGATCCCACATTAACTAGAAATATGACCAAATTATATATAAAGTGGGGACAAATCTCACCTTATTGAGTTAATTTTGTGAGGATGAGTTAAACTTAAACTAAATACTTTAATATGGTATCAGAGTCATTTCTTAATATGATATTATAATCATTAAGAGTCTATCATAGATTGGGTTTGTTGGACATATCATGACACCCACTATCACCCCTCACCTTTAATTTCCACACTTGATATCATTAACTTGAACGCACGATATCCTCGGCATGACATACATTGACTAAAGTTTAAACGAATTTATAATATATAAATGAAAAAAAAATCTTATTGAACTGATTTGGTTAGATTAAATTATACTTAAATTTCAAAAAACTTTTAATAAGTCTAGAGTAGGAACCACTTTACATTTTTTACACTATGACATTGTTAATAATTTGACATCCAATTAACAAGATAAAAGATGAATAATTGTGAAGTCCAAATGTTAACATTTTTAAATTTTAAAGTTACTTGTAAAATTTACAAAAGTTTAAATCTTTATTATTAAAAGTTACAATTCCATCTTTAAAAAACTTATAAATTTCATGTAATTGTCCAACTAAAGAATTAAAAATGAAAAAAAAACTAAAATTATAGAAAGAAATCAGACAAATCTTTTTATATTAGTTCTTTTTAATTAATGAAAATTTCATCATTTTTTTACGATTAACCTTAGGTTATATAATTATATTTTAACTAAAATTGTATTTATGTTTATTATATAATCTATAGTAGGTCATAAAGACTTTCTAACGCATCCTGAATATATGATTCTATTTTAATTAAGATTGCATTTATATTTATTATATAATCTATAGTAGATCATAAAACTCTCTTAACACATCCTGAAGAACATAATTATTATACTATAATACACTACAAGAAACTTTAGTGACCAAATTGGTGGTATTCAATACCAAATTCTTTTATAACCAAAGAAACTTTAACCACTACACCAAACAATTTTTCTAATATTATTATGATTTTTATTATACTTATTATTATTAATAATATTAATACTATGAATATAATATTAGTAATATGAATATAATATTAGTAATATGAATATAATATTAATAATATGAATATAATATTAATAATATGAGTATAATGTTCATTTAGTCACTGAAAGGACTTGATTTTGAATCCTGCTTGCTGTAGTTTGCTTCCATTATTAATTAGGGACTTTGGTTAAAATATATATATTTTTTAGTTTCTAAAATAGTCTCTAATTTAGTTACTATTGTAACTAACTCTAATCCAAAGAATATTCAATCTTAATGAGGAATGATTGTGTTCCAAACAATACACATGTTTAGTCAAGAGTGGTTAAGTCCAGAGAATATTCTTTGTCGCAATTGGGGCAAAAAAAGGCAAAGATGTCACCACCATAGTTTATCAAGGAAAACTATGAAATTTTTTTTTAAAAAAATGGTCTCCAAAACTGGATTTAGGATCCAGGAGTCGATTACGCATAGGGAAGTTGTTAATACCCTATGACCCTATCCTAAGATGGTACCTATAATTATATATGCAAAAAAAGAATGTGATTTTTTAAAATGTTTATTTTTCAAAAATAGAAACAAAAATACATGTGAAAAGAAATTAATTTTGAAATTATTTTTATTTGAGTCCAACAAGAATTAACCTTGCTCCTATGTATTTTTATTCACAATAATAAAAAATTAGAAACTAATAGTTCCAAAAGATAAAAAACGATCTAGTTTACAATGTTATATTTTTTGAATTTTAAGTTTTTTATATTCATGCTAATTAAAGTATAAGATAATGCAAACACCGATACTTAATACTCTTTAATACTTAATACTGTTTATGAACATACAGTATTAAGTATTAAATAGTATTATGTAATTCGGAAGTTGTAATTTTTTACTTCCAGATTACCTAATTTAGAAGCTGTAATTTTTGAACTTTTGGATTACGTAATTCATAGTATAAAACATTGTTTTTGTTTTTATTTTTTACTGAAGGGTAATTTTAAAAATTTAAAAATTTATGGAGGTGACTAAAGAAGTGATGGAGGTGCATGGAGAAGGAATCCGGGTCCTGTATGGTCTCCTTTTGACATGGATCTTCTCTTACACTCCAATTTCAATTTGCATGCCCAAATTTTAATTCACCAATTCCAACAAATAAGGGACAATAGACCCCACTCCTTTTTCAAGATTGGCACCAAATGGTGCCTCCACATGCAAAGGGTACGTAAATTGCAGGGAAAAAGCCACAAAATGCACAAAATTGGCCCCACTTACAAGTTTTATTATGCAAACTCTCATGCATATAACACAAATTATGATGAGCTTTAGTACACCTTTAAAAAGCAGTAGAACGTGGCCCCTTGCGTACACAAATAGTACATAGATTGGCAGAGGTTGCCATGGAACTTTGTAAAAAAAAAGCATTATACAACATAGGACACACATGCACAATGAAAATTAAAAGAGACACATAGCCCTGGCACGTTTCACTTGTTTGGTTATTTACAAGCAAATGTTCAATGACCCTGCAGACACTAATTGCGATTTTTTTTAATTAGCTTTAAGTCCTTATGATGTAAAAACGCATGGTGGTCCCACAAATACCAAAGATGAAGCAAAGTGACAAACACCACATAACTTCTATTCACTAATGTTTTGTTTGGAATAAAGAGTAAAAATAGAGAGTAAATTTGAGATAATTTAAATGGAAAATATAAAAAAAGTTAACGTGTTTGAAATAAGATAAATATAGTGAAAAATGTAGGGAAAATTTATAAAAGTTTGTAAGTAATGTGATGAGTGAGATTGAAATTGTATTTGTTTTAACTAATAAAAATATAATTTTACATATATGCCCTTACATTTAAAAATTGAGAAAAAATTAATTTGATTGATTATTTGTTAATTATAATTGTTTTTGAATTTAAATATTATTTTTGGCAATTGAAACATTATATCTGTATTCGAGCAACCTTTAGAAAAATATAAATTATGTAAAATTTTCGGACCATATTTCTGATTGTCATAAACTTTATTTAGAACAAAGTTGTAATTGTGGATTATTTATTTTTCAAATATAGTTGTATGCAATTAAAAGATCATTTCCGGTACTAAAACAAATTATTTCTGATAATGTGTTGGAGTTATAATTTGATAATTTTTATGAAATAAATATTATTACATTAGTTTTAGTTTATTAAAGCAAAATTCATTAATAAAGTCTATGCATAATAATAATAATAATAATAATAATAATAATAATGTTTCGGAAAATCATATGAATGATACATTGAAATATGTATCATTCAAAAGAGTTATGAAAGTCCTTAATTTGTTTAGGGATTCGTGTCATAAATAAGATTACAGATCCGAAAAGAAAAACATATATGCATAATAAAATACAACCAAATTTTTACGTAGTTTAAGGATTTGTAGTCATTATCTTCACCAGCTTTCTCATTCGTCGCTGGAGAGGCAGGCCAAAAAGTTGTTTTACCACATTAGGATGATCACACAAGAAGTCGTAACAGTTATCCAACAAATCTTCATCCTGTATGTTCATCTCCACTAACATTTCCTAGATATCAGATTCAGAGTACTGGAAAGTCGGTGTATGGTGGAGTGTGCGCGTGTGTTCACAAAATATGGAGTTTTGTTCTTCTTCTGCAACAACAACACTCGCTGTGATGACAAAGTGACAACCTCAAATGAAATGACTTGTCGCTCAGCAATATGACATAACCTATTTGACTGATCACTACCCCTCCCAAGGATATCAGTTAATCCTTCAAACCTTGTGTTAACCCTTTCCATTTGCAGATCAATGACGTCCACCATGGGGGCTTTTATTTTTGAGCCCCTAGAAGAAGAAGTACCACTTAATGGCTGGAATGGCTGAGGTGGCACCGATGGGGGTGTCAAATTAGGGTCAGGACTGTATGAATCGACATTAGGGTCAGCTGAGCAAGGAGTTTCACATTGGGTCAAGTCATGGTCAACTTCTTCCAACAAAGAGTCATCACTATCCACCCCGGGATGAAAGTTATGAAGAATACAACATGCTAAAACAATATTGGTCATAGTGTCCAGAGAGTAATAAGGCTTTGTTCCGCTAGCGATAATTGGAAATCTCTTTTTGAGGACACCAAATGTTCTTTCGACAACATTTCTCAGTGAGAAATGACGATGATTAAACAACTTATTGGCATTTTGTGGACCTCTTCAGGAATACTCTTTTAGATGGTATCGAACTTCGGGATATGGAGTTATAACTTAGGCTTTGAGCATAAAACCCGCGTCTCCAATGTAGTATTTGCCTACAACCATCCATTAACACTTATTACTTATAAGTTATGTGACCAAATGAATATTTATTGCACTTGAAAACACACTCAATTAACCTTTCGGAATGACCAATGGATCCTCTTGTACAAACGTATCCTTCAATATCCTGGAATCAAAGGCTATTCCTTCCCACCCGGCAAGAACATATGTGAATTTCATGTCAAAATCACAAGCAACAAATATGTTTTGCGTTGTCCAGTCTTTTCTTCCTCGAAAACAAGGAGCATCGGCTCGAGGGAATTTAACACGAACGTGAGTGTCGTCTATAGAACCTAAACAATCCTAATTCACAACAAATTCACATTTATAAATAACTTGCATTGTATACAACATGAATTAAATATTTAACTATTGTTTTTCATATTCATACCTTAAAGTATGGAAAAAATCGATTGTTGTTTAAGATATGAGGTTCAACCTCGGTCCCAATTGGTTGAATTAAGAACTCTCCACACAACATCAATATTGCCTTCAAAACATTATGAAAGTGACGAGACACTGTTTCCCCGGACCGATGAAAGAAGGATGAAACACTTTAATTCTTAACGTTATGACCAATGATGTGTAAAAATTTAGCCACTTATTCTTCAGCTGTAGATTGGAATGCATCTTTAACCATCCCCGTTCCTTTTATTCGTTGACATAAATTAATAAATGCTTCCGAACCCGTGCAAATAATGTTATGAAATCTTTCAGTATGGACCAAGTACAACATCAATTCTTGCCGACGACGCTCTTTTTGTGGAACAAACTCCGGTATATCATTATTTGTCTCGGTTAACACACGCAACACATTCAATCCATATCCAATCATGCAAAAGATTGTCATTGTTGCTACATGTGTTCACAAATTGATTTGCTCTTGTATTTGTGAAATTAGTGTGAAATCGACACCAACTACATCGGAATTCATGTCATTCGTGCTAGACATCTCGACATTTTCAAAATACATAGACCAATGGTTATCGTTATCCATGGTCACAAGTCCTTGACAATCATATATATTTAACTATTAGGTCTAAAGAACCACATTTAAAAAAAATAATAGTACATAAAATTAAAAACGAAATTATATAATTCATAAAAAAAATTCTTTATACTCAATTTTTTTTACTTTATTAAAAAAAATTAAATATTATATGTAAACTTCGTAAAGTAAAGTGTTTATAATTATTTTATAAATTCAAAATAATATTTATAAACTTCTTTTACTTGATTTTAGAAAAAAATAGATATTATATGTAGACTATTTATAAAGTAGAATTTTAAAATATTTAAATATTATGTACACTTATAATTATTTAATAAATTAAAAATAATATTTATAAAGTTCTTTTACTTGATTTTAGAAAAAAATAAATACTATATGTAGACTATCTGTAAAGTAGTATTTTAAAATATTTAAATATTATGTATACTTATAATTATTTTATAAATTAAAAATAATATTTATAAAGTTGTTTTACTTGATTTAAAAAAAAATATATTATATGTAGACAATCTATAAAGTAGTATTTTAAAATATTTAAATATTTTGTATGCTTATAATTATTTTATAAATTCAAAATAATATTTATAAAGTTTTTTTACTTTATTTTTAGGAAAAATTAAACATTATACATAAACTCTATGTATTTTCAAATATAAGAAAAAAATTAAATATTAATAATTTTTTTAACTACCAGATAAAAATAAAACCCATTCAAAATTTTATTAATGCTCATTAATGTGCTTGAGCAAGGAACTTAGAAAATCAAAGGTCAGCAACATAAATCTATTAAAATAAATAAATAAAAATAAAACAAATAAATAAACATTACAAATCCATTATCCATATTTGATTCTCCACATTCCAAATTCATTATCTATGAAATTTATACCTGCAAAAAATGTACAAAACCACAACGCCGATGACGGAACCACTAACAACCACCACGAACCACCACCGTCCACCGAGCACCACCAGCTGAACCACCATGGACCACCATGGACCACAACATCCACCGAGCACAACCAATGCCACCAACAGAACACCACCACGAACGAAACCCCACTCACACCTTGCACCTCCGACAACCGCACACCTCCAAAGATTGCGAACCTCTGGCGACCGCATTCCTCCGACCACCTCTGAGGTCCTCCCTCAACTCAAAACACATAACTCACCTCCTCTCCCCTCCCATATTTATCACCCCTCTCATATTTATTATTCTATTAACTCATCATCCACCACAAATGAAGTAACCCACCACAGTTGAAGAACCTTGTACGAATCTGTGCTCTGCTGGTGGAATCTCATGTGTGTGAATCTCTGTAACTGCATGACATTGTTATGGCACATGGGGATAATAGGTGGCAAAGGGTAATATGGTAAAAGCTAAACTTTCTCACCAAATCTTCACAAACAACCAAAGATTACTCCCTTCACTTTCTTTGCCTTTCCACTCTCCCTAATCACTACAAACCCCTTAGTCCAAACATAAAGTTTCCTTGCTTTTAAATCCGGGTGAACAGTACTCACCCGGATCCAAACAGTTCCTAAATGTACCCTTAGTGATATGTTTATTAGGTTGTGTTTGGATTGACGAGTCAATTTGTGAGGATTTGAGAGAGTAGTTGTGTGAGGATTTGAGGTGAAAGTGTGAAGAAAGTGAGAGTATTTGAACTGTGAAACGTTAAAATAGATGTGTGAAGAAAATTTATTGGTGTTTGTGAGTGATGTAATGGTTGATAGGAGATTTATAATTTTTTTAAAATGTATAAAATGTAAGTTTACAATTCTACCCTTTATAATAAAAAAATTATAAATAATAAAATATGAAAGATTTATGTATTTGTATTAAATAATGAAATTTAAATAAATAAATAATAATCAAAACTTATATTTAAAAATATTAAATTGATTTGTATTAAAAAAAATTGTAGTAGTCAAAATTATAAATTACTACAATCCCAACAAATTTAATATAAACCTAACAACATAACAACATGAATTTGTATAAAAAAGTTAAACATACAAATTCTAAAAAAATCAAAATTAATAACATAAATACAAAACACAATATTTTTAAAAATTAAAAAAACATTACAGTAACTAATTCACATATAAAAAAAACTACTCCAAATAATTATTTTGTTGGAATTGTAGGTTTTAAAGAAGAGGGGATGAATTGTTTATAATTTTTTTTTTCACAAATATTGAAGGTAGAGTGAAGTTCAATGAAGAATAAATGATCAAGAGACCAGATCAGGCAACAAATAAAATTGTTTTAAGTTGATTCTAGAAAATCAACTGATTGTTTATACAAATCAATCAGTTGTTTTTATCAACAATGAATAAAAACAAGCTAAAACAGATTTAAAGGAGACAGGGGATAGAAAGATCACACAAAAAATTTATACTAGTTCACTTTTAACCAAGAGCTACATCTAGTTCCCAGAAACCTCTGAGCAATGCACTAACCAATCAAAACCTAGATTACAAACCACACTCACCAAAGAGGTGATCTTGAATCCCTCAAGAAAACATACCTCCTTTGGATAACAACACACCACAGATCAGAACACCTTCTAGATCTGCACACACCAGTCTTTACAGAATTATAAGATCAAGAGAGAAAAAGAATGATCAGACCTGATACAATCAAAAGATTGAATTGAAAAATTGCAAAGCAATCCTATTCCACTCTTTAAAAGAATCCAAAGCTTGAAGCAATATTGGATAAAACTGATTTGAAAAGTATAATCTGATTTCATAACAACTAGGAGCGTATAACAAATTATTTATACTCCAAAAAGCTGTTAAAAACATTTAATGCAAGAGCCAAATCAATTTTAAATTATTTAAGACAATTTTAACAAACTTAACAGATTCTGTTAAGGATTTTCAAAAATCAATCAGTTGATTTCTCAAAACAACTGGTAGAATTGGTTTGACAACAAAGTCAAATAAAATCAAGCTTTTCAAATCCTTTTCAAGCAATCATAAATAGATTCCTCTTGCACTACTAAACCAGTTTTCACCATGTGATTTTCATAAAGAAAACCAGCAAAACCAGTGTGAAAAACCAGTGTGAATGAGGTGCACAATCAAAGTTTTCTACAAACTACATTTAAACCATATGTATTAGCATACAAACTACATTCAAACTAGATAATTCTCCCCCTATTTGTCTTCACAAATAGAGTAGAAGAACATATTATAAGCATAATTAAGCAAGATATTTAGAATCAAGAATACCCAATTCATTTCTTATAAAGAAAAACCTGTACTTAGGCAATGGCTTGGTGAATATATCAGCAAGTTGTCTTCCAGTTTCAATAAACTAAACTTCACAATCTCCATTGCTCACATGATCTCTTATAAAGTGGTGGTGAATCTCAATATGCTTTGTCTTTGAATGCTGAATTTCATTTTTGGTAAGATTTATAGCACTTTTGTTATCACAAAGCAAAGACACCTTGTTGATCTTCAACCCAAAGTCCTATGGTTGTTGTTTGATCCAGAGAATTTGAGCACAATAGCTTCCAGCAGCTATGTGTTCAGCTTAAGCAATGGAAAGAGCTTGTGTGGCTTGTTTCTTGCTATGCCAAGATATGAGACTTGAACCAAGAAGATGACAAGACCCACTTGTGCTTTTTCTATCTAACTTACACCCTGCAAAATCAAAATCAGAGTAGCCAACTATGTTTATATGAGAGTGAGAGAGATACCATAAAGCAACAATGGTTGTGCCCTTGAGATACTTCAAAATTTGTTTTGCAACTTTGAAGTGAGATTCTTTTGGATTGGATTGAAATCTAGCACAAAGAAAAACTGGAAACATGATGTCTGGTATGCTAGCAGTGAGATAAAGCAAAAAAACCAATAAATCCTCTGAATTTTGTTTGATCTACTGCTATTCCAGCCAAGTCAGCATCCATATAACAACTTGTAGACATTGGTGTGAATGCCTCTTTGTAGTTTTCCATTTCAAACTTCTTGAGAATCTCTTTGTAATACTTGGTTTGTCTAAGGAAGATGCCATCCTTTGATTGCTTGACTTGCAACCCTAAGAAGAAGGATAACTCCCCCATCATAGACATTTCAAACTCCCCCTGCATTGCTGCCACAAATTCTTCACATAAGCTCTTGAAGAGAAAAACCCAAGATATAAAAAATGGTAGAAAACGAAAATAATAAAATAAAATTTTGACCTAGAAAGGAGTGGAGAAGAGAGAATGTGAATCTGTGTCTTTTTGGAGCAAAGGGGAGACACATATTTATAGTGTAGAAGAGAAACCAAACCAATTGAATTTCCAATTGTGGCACCAACGATATTGGGTGCATCTGAGAGCAGGGTTGACACTGAACCTGGACGCATAAAAAGGAAATGTCGTGCACGTCATCATTGGGCAGATTTAGTCTCCTCTACAATATTGCGAGATCCCCTCCAACAGTTCCAAAGTTGAACGGAAAAACCCACCGAAAAAAGCGCAAGGTTCTTTTGATTGGTTTTACAACAATCTCCCACATATTGTAAAAGATAAGACATTGAAAGAAAGAAAGAAGAAAATCATGGGTTTATATAAGATGTAGCTGGTATAACAAGCTATGTGAACCAGTCTTAGATTGATGAACTTAACACAAATAGTAGTTGATATAACAAGCTAATATGTGTTAGCGATTTAACAATCATAATACACCCCCACAATAGTTGCCCTTTTCTATTTTGCAGGATCTCTTTAAATTCAAAATCTTCAACACAAACAACCAGGGATTTGTCTTCATCAAATAGAGGGAGATTGTTGAACAAGGTTGCTTTGATGATTTCCAAATCCATCTTTGAAGACTTGAAAAATCTATTTTATGTGTGTAGTTAGGTAGATTTTGAGTTGTTAATTTGCACTTACTTATGATCCAAGTTCGTATGATTTGAAATCTCTTTTGAAAGTTTTGGTTTTCAAATTTGTGTTAATTTTAATTAGTTGTTTTGTGTTTTACATAAGTTGAAAAAGCTTTTGTTCAAAGTCTGGTGACTACAACAAGTTTTTCAACCGGTTGATTTATCGTGACAACCGATTGAATTACACTTAGAGTTTTTAAAAGGATTTAAAAATGATTTGTTTTCTTTTGTCTTTTTTGTAAAGATAAAATAGTCAGTTATTTCAATAAATGAACTGATTCTTTATGTTCAGTTTTATAACAAAAAGAAATCAATCAGTTTGTTTGAAAAATCAATAAAGTATTTTAAACATAATTTTATTATGATTTTTGAATTGTTTTTAAATTCTTTTAACAGGTTTCAATTAATGATCAAACTGTTTTAACCTCTTTTTAAAGTCTATATAAAGACTGCTTTATGATCATTTCAAAAGAAAAAGAGAGTTTTGGTAAAAAAAATTTCAAAAGAAGATCAAAGAGCTTTGTTAATCATTCTTGAAGTCTTGGATCATTGCTTGTGTGCGAAGTAAGAATATGGGTTTTTTGTTCTATTATTATGCAGCTTTGTAAAGCCCATGTGTACTTTATTTCTTTCTTTCAATGCTATATTATGGTGTAAAACAGTTTCAGACAGTGTTTCTAGAAATTATGGTTTTGGCTAAGTTCTCGAGGCGTCCAAGATCAACATTCTTGGTGTAGTGTAATATGGTTTTGATTACTTAGTGAATTCTCAGTGGTGAACTGAGCACTAGATGTAACTCTTGTTTAAAAGTGAACCAATATAAATCTTTCTATGTGAATCTCTCTTCCCTTACTCTGATGAACTATTATATAAATTGTTATGTGTATCCTGCTGCATTAAACAATTAGTTGTTTCGATAAAACAATTGGTTTATATTTTTCCAGAACTGTTAATCTGTTCAATAAACTAGTTGAACAGATAAATAAATTGATTGATTTAACTGATCTTTTCAATCTTCTTCCAGTCTTTGCGAAAATCTTGCGAAAACAATTCACTCCCCTCTTGTTTCAGCCATACATTCTAACATACCTTTCTAGCACAACGCAAAATTCATTATATTCAATGACATAATCCATTGTACTTCTCAAGTATTTCATGAGTCTCGCAAGCGCATCCCAATGATCTTGGCTGGGCATACTGAGTTTGAAAAATAGATTCTTCTATATTCTTTATTAATTTAGAGTTAGCATCATAAGGGGTGCTCACTGACTTAAAGTCATAGTAACCAAACTTTTTAAGAAGTTTCTCAATGCATTGTTCTTGGAATAGTAATATATTATTTGCATTCCTTATAATTTTAACTCATAAAAGCACACTTGCTTTACCCATGTCTTTCATCTCAAACTTCCAAGAAAAAGTTTTGTTTAAAAAAATATCATCGCATGTACCAAAAATTTGCATGTCATCACACATATAAACATATAATGAAACATTCACTATTTTCAGATCTAGAATACACACATTTTATCAACATCATTGGTAGAAAAACCTTCACAAAGTAATACATTATCAAGTGTTTCATGCAATTTTTTTGTTCTTGTTTTAAACCATACAGAGATTTTAAAAGTTTGCATACTTTTTCCTTTTAACCTGAAACTACACATCCTTCAGGTTGAGTCATATAAATTCCCCCTTTTAGTTTACCATTCAGAAAAGTTTTTTTAACATCCATTATTACTAACTTATGGATAAATGCTAGGGCTAACAACACACAAATAGAGGAAATCCTAGTAACAGAAGCAAAGGTATCAAAGTAATATATGTTAGGTTTTTTAGTAAAACCTTTTGCTACTAATCTTGCCTTATATTTCTCTGTGGATCCATCAGGATGGTACTTTTTCTTAAAGATCCACTTACAACCAATGAGTATTGCTCCTTAGGCAGATTTACTAAGGTCAAAGTATTATTTTTCTTAATTGAATCAATCTCAGTCCTAATGGCCTTATCCTAATGGCCTAAGAGCACTAGTAGCTTCTAAAAAACTTATTGGATCATTTTCAACTTGACAAGTGTAAAAATCATCTCCAAACGATGTTTCCTTTCTCTGTCTTTTACTTCTCCTAACATATTCACTAATGGAATCACTAAAACTATCTATACGTTGTTTAGATGTACCACTACTCTTTAAAGGAAAGATATGTTAAAAAAACTCAACATTTTTCATCTATACTCTAGTGTTATGTTCAATTATACCACTATTAAGAATAAGAAACCTATAGCCAACACTATGTTTAGCATAGCCTAAGAACATACAATATGAGGTTTTAGAACCTATTTTCCTTTTCTTAGGATCAGGTAACATCACTTTAGCTAGGCACTCCCACACTCTTATGTATTTCAGATTAGGTTTATTACCTTTCCACAACTCATAAGGTGTTTTACCCATTTTCTTATGTGGTATCCTATTTTGAAAAAAACACGTGGTAAGTAGAGATTCATCCCACTGATTATTAGGATCATTAGAACTAATAAGCATAACATTCATCATTTCTTTAGAAGTCCTATTTTTCCTTTTAGCTACTCCATTAGATTTAGGTGAATACAATGGGGTTACTTCATGAATAATACCTTCTTTAGCATAAAAATCATTAAAAAAAACATATTCACCATCTATATCTGATCTAATTCTTTTAATTTTTCTATTCAATTGGTTTTCTACTTCCGCCCTATAAGTTAAGAACATGTCAAAAGTTTCATCCTTATGTTTAGTTAAATACACTTTGGTGTATCTTGAAAAATGATCAATAAATGTTACAAAATAATTTTTACCACTTCTATACATGGTTTGTTTTAAATCAGCAAGATTGGTATGAAATAAACCAAAAAGTTCAGTTTGACGTTCTACAAAATGACATGTTTTCTTCGTTATTTATATTCTACACATATATCACATTTACTACTTTGTTTTTCATGCATGTTGATTAATCTTAGTCGTTGCAATTTCATAACATATGAATAATTCACATGTCTTAATCTAGCATGCGACGCATCACACAAATCAACAATATAAACAAAAGACCCAAATGCATTAATAACTTCAAAAATGTTCAATAAAAAAAGACCTTTATCACAATATCCCTTCCCCACAAAACATTATTTTTTGTCGTAACAATCTTGTCATTCAAATGACACTTTAACCCCAACTTTTCCCAGCAATGCTACCGAGATCAAATTAACTCTAATCAATGGCACAGGTAGCACATCACTTAAATCAAGAGTTTTACTAGATGTGAGCTTTAGAAGAACCTTTCATTTTCCTAAGACATGGGTTGTCCCGGAATCACCAAGATAAATTTGTTCTTCTCCATCCCCCACACTTTTGTATGAGGTAAACACGTTTCTATTTGCATATATGTGTATGGTAGCCCCAAAGTCTAACACTCATTTATTCACATTGGTCACAAGGTTTACTTGTGAAATGACTACAATAATGGTATCTTCCCCTTCGACAAGATTGAACTTAGAAGGATTGTCATTGTTGGCCCTATGTCTGCACTAAGGTGCATGATGACCTAGCTTTCCACAAACAAAACAATTTTTCTTTTTCTTGAAGGTAAGGTTAGCTCCACTAGAACAAGAAAATTTATTATTATATTTCTTTTTGTGATCAGATTTTTTTCTCGTACTTTTTTGGAGTTGGTTTGATTTCTACCAGCTTACCTTGGCAGACAAGGCTTTAGCCCTAAAAGAAGCACACTCCTTTTTGTTTGTCTTCAATGATGATGTGGGTGATAAAATTTGGCAGAGACATTTGTTTATGTTTGTGCTTCAGTTGTTGCTTGTAGTCAGTCCAAGATTGTGAAAGCTTTTCTATCAGCACTTCGGAGACCAATTCATTAGGCAATGCTATGCTTTCTGATTTCATATCTTTAAGCAACTTGTAGTATTCGCTTATCTAAATTTTTATGTCCTTGTCTTCAATCATCTCCCAGTGATAGTAGTCTTTGATCATGAATCTTTGTCTAACGACGTCTCCAGTCGTGTATTTGAGAATAAGGGAATCCCAAATATCTTTTGCTTCCTTGTAAGATATATATAAATTGAACAAATCACTAGATAATGCACTAAGTAAGGTGTGACGACATACCTTATTTGCATGTGTCCAAACATCAATTTGTTTTACAAGTGTGCTTGAGTCGGGTTTAGAACACACATGTTTCCGTGTTTTGGATACACCTTTGACCCGGACACATGACGGATGCGTGCACGATGCGGTGTCGGACACATCTTTGTGGGCCAGTCACGATGATATGTGAGTTGATTTTTAGATGTTTTCATTTAGGTGACACTTTACTTTAAGATTGAGATTTTAGGAGTTAATGGTGATGACCTTAGGAAAATTCCCACTGGAAACTAACTTAACCAACTGGTTAAGTAGGTGTGAAGATGTATTTCACAAAGGCAAAGATAAAAAGACATTGTATGGTGACATGTATGCAATTGCCGAAATAAAGAAGAAAACTAGGAAACATTAATGGAAAGGAAACATGAAGGAAATGGAAGAAGAAACTTATGGAGATGGTGGTGGGTGGTCACGCGACTTGATGGGTGGAAACCACCAAGATAAGTGTTAGGCCGCCACTTGAGAGTTTCATTCTCATTAAGATAAGACCAAAGGAAGAGGAGACAATACTCACTCAAGCTCTCACAATATTTGTGCAGAGTAAATTTTCTATTCAATTTCAACATGTAAAATACAATGGATAGACCTCCTATTTATAGGTGAAGGAGCCTTGGAAAACAAGCAAAATATTTGGTGAGGTCTTCACTTGATTGTTCTGGTTTGTGTCCATTTCTTCCTCTGATGAGGTCTGCTAAATATTTGGTGAGGTCTTTACTTGATTGTTGAGATGACTTCTCATAGTGTGCATCCTTGGTCATCTCCTTGTTGGCTTAATTTACATCACACGACCTTGTTTCTGGACATGCCAGAGAGACATGATCCACTCCTTAAACACCTATTCCACACAAAATCTCAAACGAATCATTTTAACAAAAAATTATATAAAAATCTTAAGGAAATCCATTATAATTTAGAGGAAGAAAAGAAGACATCAAGAGCAAATAATGTATTTTTTCCTTAAAAAGATTTATAATCTAAAAAATACACTTTATAAATCATATAGAAATTACAAAAATAAAGAACAAAATAGTTAAACTCTATTAAAACCTGAGTTGGAACGTGGCATAGCACTCTGGTGTGGTGGTAAGGGTTGTTGAGTTGCAAGTTCGAAATGGAAAAGAAGAAGAAGAAAAAGGAACGCAAAAAAAGAAGAAAAAAAAGGAAGAAGAAGAAGAAAGAAGAGAAACTATGTATATGGAGAGGTAAACGTGTTCTTAATGTTTTTTTTTTGTTTTATTAGCAATTGTGCAGTGGCCAATGATTCGTATTGTCCAATGTTAAAGTTTGTTTATACCTGCCATTCTTAGAGGACGGTCTATTTTTTTTTTTATATATATATATATTGAATGTACATACTGTGCTGACTTTTTCTTGTATATTGAATCTATATAGTGCGATTTGAATTAATAATTTACATATAATTTATTATATAATTATATTTATTAGGATTGTTTTTTATTCATCAATATTTAATGGACCTTGTAATTCTGAATAAAGTTACAGGAACTTTGAATTTAATATTTTTTATTTAATTTTTAAATTTTTTAAATAGTTTAAATATAATCTATTATATAATTATATAATATTCTGTATTTTTATATAATTTAAATATTTTATTTCATTTTTAAATTACTAACACGAAAATAATTTTTTTATTTTTTAAATGTTCAATTAATTTTTTATTAAAAATAATATTTTATAAAGGTAAATTAAACTTTTACTTGAAAGAATATTAAAGATAATTTATTTTATAATAATTATATAAAAAAAATCATAAATAAATAACATAATAATTGAACACTTTTAAAAATATAAAATATATTATATTTAATCTTTAATTTATTATATGTTTTATTTATTATATGTATTTAGTAATTTTTTTAATTTAAATTTAATTTTATTATATCAAAAGTGATAATAATTTTAATAATAATTATGTTGAAATTAAAAATATAAAATAAACTTAAATAGCATAATAATTTAAAATTATTTTAAACATATATAATATATTATATTATAATTTTTAATTTCTTATATGTTTTATATTTTGTATTCATAATTTGATTTCTATTAAATGAATTTATTTGATTTCTATATGTAAGTAAATCTTTTATATTTAATTTATTTTGTCATAGGAAATTAAGATGAATATATCCAATCAAGCTACCGAAGAGGAAGATAAAACAAAACCTTTGTGGAGATATGTTTCAAATTTAAGAAAAACTCTCGGTGGAAATAATATGATCAAGAGTAGTCTGTGTGATTTTTCATTCATTAGATCTTACACTCGAGTAAGAGCTCATTTGTTAAAAATTATAGGGGGAAAAGTTAAAATTTGTTCGAATGTGACCCCGTTAAAACTTATTGAGTTTAAATACTTAGACAATGAAGCATCATTAAAAATAAATTATTCAAAAAAGAAAAAGGTTCCTCTACCACCTATATCTAATGAAGGAAATCAGACAAACACTGATCTTAACTCAAAACTCAAAGGTTCTTTACAAGTTACTTTCAATATTCAAGTGAGGGATACTCTTGATTGTGAAGTTGCGATGATGTTTTATTCTTCAAGACTACCATTTCATTTAGCAAGAAGTCCTTATTATAGGAGGGCATTTTCTTATGCAAGTAATACTTCTAATCTTAGTGGATATGTACCGCCAACATATAATAAACTGAGAAGTCATTTTCTTTCAAAAGAAAGAAGTCATGTAGAAAACCTTATGCAACCTATACGAAACTCATGGAATCAGAAAGGTGTAACAATTATTAGTGATGGGTGGAGTTATCCTCAAAGAAGACCACTTATAAATTTTATGGCTATCACTAAGAGTGGACCAATATTTTTTGAAGTCAATAGATGGGCCTGGTGAAATAAAGGACAAAGGTTTTATTGCTAAACACATGAGCAATGCAATTATGGAGGTTGGGTTGAGAAATATGGTACACATTGTAATTGATAATGCATTTGTATGTAAGGTAGCGGGTATGCTTATAGAATTAAAATTTCCTTCAATCTATTGGACTCCTTGTGTAGTGCACACCTTGAATCTTGCATTGAAAAATATATGTGTAACAAAAAATACTAAAAAAAAATAGTGATACTGATCAACAATGTTCTTGGATCTCACAAATTTTTGATGATGCTACCTTTATTATGGGGCACTCTATGAGGTTATCAATGTTCAATAACTTCAACTCATTGAAGTTGTTTTCTGTTGCTTCAACAAGATTTGCTTCAACCATAATCATGCTAAAAAGGTTTGGAATTTGAAGAAAGGACTCCAAGATATGGTTATTAGTAATGAATGGTCTTCCTACAAAGAGGATAATGTCGATAGTGCACAATTTGTGAAAGAAACTTTGTTGACTGATAATTGATGGATGAAGGTTGATTACGTACTTGATTTTACTATCCCTATTTATGATGTTCTCAGAAAAACAGATATGAATATGACTACTCTTCATTTAGTATACGAAATGTGGGATTCAATGATTGAAAATGTGAGAAAGGTCATATATCAACATGAAAGAAAGACAAAATTTGAACATTCGTCATTTTTTAAGGTAGTAAAATTGTTGGAGAAAAGAAATGAAAAATGACTGCTAAACAAACTGAAGCAGAAGAATACAAAACTGGGAGAAAAAATACACTTTCTGTTATATGCACACATTTGCACGTATACACACAAACTCT
>Ga0123342_1000589_pt1 | contig 58012 bp, 26 predicted proteins | sample Turbeawhitnodule_FD_89960 | JGI IMG/M metagenome (GOLD analysis project Ga0123342, IMG submission 89960) | Root nodule microbial communities of legume samples collected from Mexico - Turtle bean Mexico white nodule | ecosystem: Host-associated > Plants > Roots > Nodule | place: Mexico: Nepantla... | reverse complement strand
TTTTTTTTTTTTTTTTTTTTTTTTTTTATATATGTAAGTTACTTTTAGCGTTTAACTTTTAATTATCTAATTTTGAAGTTATTTCTTTAGTATAACTTAGAAGGTAATTTTTTTTTTTTATATGTAATTCGGAAGTTAAAATTAATTTCTAAATTATACAATTAAAAAAACAGATAGAACTTTTATATTTATTTATGGGTTGAGGATGAAATATATACAAGTGGCTTCTTTTTTCTGTAAACTGTAAAACTATTCATTATTATTATTTTTTATATCTGTGTTGTATGACAAAAATAGTGTAATTTTGAAAGTGAAAAGTATATAAATTTTGTATTTAGGAACGAAATAACTAGTTGTGGTCCATGTTAAAAAGTTATATTACAAGCAATCAAAATTATTGAATGAAAATATAAAAACAAGTGGTGATAAACATTATCTTTGAAAGAAATCATCTCTAGTTAAAAAATAAGATAAGAAATATTAGGTATTTTATTTATTTAGTAGGAATGTGCATAAACAAAATATAATATTAACATGATACTAGTTTAGGATCTTACCCAATAAATAAAAAAATGTGATTAGGAAAAATAATGTAATTAGTGGTAATGGGATTCACTTGTGTCTGATACTGTCCATAACTAATTTGTTCAGTGAAAGAATTAGTCATGTTTCTATCTATTTATTAGTGCATATGTGTTAATTAAGTACAGTAATTAAAGGAAAATGGAAGTTTTTATTTTATAGAGATTCCTCTCATGATGACACTTTTTAGGAAAAGAAGTCTTCAAAACACAATAATGAATATATGAAAAGAATGAAGGAAAACACATAATGACAACTGCATTTCATGTGTCTAAAAATTCACCATTTTAGAGTTCAGAAATGAGTGAAATTCGTGATATATATATATATATATATATATATATATATATATATATATATAATGACCTAAATACACACGTTTACGAAATTAAATTAAATTACATATATGTGAACTTTATAAAATATCATTATTATATAAATTAAACACATTTTTTTTTCACACCAAAAACTTTAATTACTAAATAAAAACTTTCACAACTTTAAAACTTGCAACATTATAATTTTCGAGATATGATATTGAGTATTAAATTTCTCTTTACGAGTGTAACAATTGGTAATCTACATATTACTAAGATAACTCCGTCTATACTTATTTTCTAAATAGATGTACAAAAATCTTTATCTATACTTATTTTCTAAAAAGATGTACAAAAATCTTTAATGATTTTTCACCACTCAATACATCTACCAGTGATCTAGGTAATAAGTTTATTTATTTTTGAACAACTTTATAATTCAATACTTACATTATATTTAGATTACACCATACTATCTTCCTATAAACTACTTCTCACACAACATATAGGTAACACAATTATATTCATTTTTCATATATATCATTTGTCAATAATTATCATACAAAGATCTATATTGTAATAATTATACAATAATTTGGAATCATAGGAACAAATTATATCGAGTAAATCATGTTATAAAAATAAGAGAACATCTCTTTATCAAAGTCACTTACTTAAGTGATATTCTTTACAAAATAAAGGATGCATAGGATGGTCTCCTTACTTAAATGTTGTTTGAATGATACTTTGTTACTTGAGCGAGAGTTAAGGATGTAACAATATATTTACCAAAATTAAAAACATTTAAATTCTCATCTTACACATACCTTAATATCATCTCAAATTCATACCTTAAGCAAAAATAGAGTAGAAACTTAACATTTTCTCTTGACTCTATTTTTCTTAAGCAAATGATTTTTCACTCAATAGAAAATAAAACAGAAAATAAATCTTTACTCTTGGCTCAAACGAAGAAACATAAACAAAGCAATTTTCGCTCAAGTGAAAGAAGTTTTGCTTAAGGTAATTTTTTTTTCTTTTTTTTAATTGACTGTGAATATTAAATATAAATGTAAATAGAGTATTGAATTGTATATTTAATTGATTTGTGGTTTTGTTTAAAGGAATTATGTTTAAATGATAAGGGTTGTTGAGAATGATAAGAAATGTACTAATTTAGGCTCTCTAGGATGATTTGTGAATCATTGTTTAAATTTATGTATTACATAAAGATTTATGTTGTAATAGAGTTTCTTAGCTTTGTTGATGGTCTAAGTCACATAGACTAACATCAGTGGTGAGAAGCTAAAGAGAAGTTTATTGTAATAGAGATGCCTAACTTTATTGATGGTCATAACACTGTTGTGAGTTTTGGATATCAATATACTTTAAACTTACTCTGATTCATGTAAATGAGGTTTGCATACCCAAACTACTAAAATGTGTAAGTGTTAGTCTCTGATAGTAAATGTTTAATACGAATCTTTTGAAAGGTGTCAATAGATATTTCTTTGTGGATACAATCAAAGAATATATATAATTTGTAGGTGTGCACTTAAGGATGAAAGTTGGGTTGCTGCCATGCATGATAAGTTGAATCAATTCACCAGAAATGATGTGTGGTCTCTTGTTCCTAAAACTGACTGCATGAATGTCCTTGGAACCAAGTGGGTGTTCAAAAATAAACCGGATAAAGCTGGTTTGATAACAAGAAACAAAGCTAGGTTGGTTGCCAAAGGTTACAATCAAGAGGAAGACAGTCACTATGATGAAACCTTTGCACCTGTGGCCAGATCAAAAGTTGTGAGATAGCTGCTTGCATTTGCTTGCATGAGTGGTTTCAAATTGTTTCAGATGGATGTGAATAATACATTTCTCAATGGGTTCATCAATGAGGAGGTCTATGTCTCACAACCACCTGACTTTGAGGATCACCAATATCCTAATAATGTATAAAAGTTGAAAAAGGCCTTGTATGGACTCAAACAAGCCCCAAGACAGTGGTACGAGAGGCTTAGCAATTTTCTCTTGTCTCATGGCTATGAGAGAGACAAAATTGATAAGACTCTTTTCATTAAAAAGTCAAAATCTGCTATCATTTTGGTTCAAATTTATGTTGATGATATCATATTTGGTGCTACTAATTATTGTTTATGTGAGGAATTTGTGGCAGCTATGCAGGGGGAGTTTGAAATGTCTATGATGGGAGAGATTTCCTTCTTCTTAGGGTTGTAGGTCAAGCAATCAAAGGATGACATCTTTCTAAGCTAAACCAAGTATTGCAAGGAGATTCTCAAGAAGTTTGAGATGGAAAACTACAAAGAGGCATCCACACCAATGCCTACAAGCTGTTATATGGATGCTGACTTAGTTAGAACAACAGTAGATTAAACCAAATTCAGAGGATTAATTGGTTATTTGCTCTATCTCACTGCTAGCAGGCCGGACATCATGTTAGATGTTTGTCTATGTGCTATATTTCAATCAAATCCAAAAGAATCTCACTTTAAGGTTGCCAAACGAATTCGGAAATATCTTAAGGGCATAACCACTGTTGGTTTATGGTATCCCTCTCACTCTCCTATACATTTGGTTGGATATTTTGATTTTGATTTTGCAGGGTGTAAGCTGGATAGAAAAGGCACAAGTGAGACTTGTCATCTTCTTGGTTAAAGTCTCGTATCTTGACATAGCAAGAAGCAAACTTGTGTGGCCCTTTCAACTGCAGAAGTTGAATACATAGTTGCTGGTAGTTGTTGAGCTCAAATTCTCTGGATCAAACAACAGTTAGAAGATTTTGGGTTGAAGGTCAACAAGGTGCCTTTGCTTTGTGATACCACAAGTGTTATTAATCTCACCAAAAATCAGATTCAACATTCAAGGACAAAGCACATTGAGATTCACCACCATTTTATAACAGATCATGTGAGTAATGGGGATTGTGAAGTTCAGTTTATTGAAATTGAAAAGCAACTTGCAAATATCTTCACCAAGCCACTGCTTAAGGACAATTTTTTCTTCTTGAGAAATGAGTTGGGTATTCTTGATTCTCAAGTTCTTTCTTAATTCTGTTTCCATCTCTTCTCTCATTCTATTTCTGAAGACAAATAAGGGGAGAATGATGTGGCTTTTGGTGTTGTAGTGTTGCTGGTACACTCTGGTTTAATTATGGTTTATCATGCTGCTGCTCTGTACTTTGATTTTTGCACTACAATTCACCATTGTTTACACTGGTTTTCACACTCTGTTTTCTTGTTTTCTTGCTGAAAAATTATGCAAAAAACTGGTTCTTGAGTGCTTTTCAAATTTGGGTTATCATGATGCCCTATATGCCTTGTATGTGCATATTATCTATTTTGCAGGATCTATCAAATTCAAAAAGGACAACACAAGCAAACCAGGAATTTGTCTTCATCAAATAGGGGGAGATTGTTGAACAAGGTGCTTTGATGTCTCCAAATCCTAGTGGAATGCATGAAGATCATTGCTGCTAGTTGTGTGTGTGTCTAGAGTAGTTGAATTGCTCCCATATTAATACTTCTTCCATTCCATTTTTTATGCCTATAAGAAAAAAGCAGCAGGAGAGGAAATCAACAGACAAATAAGCCCTTGATACCATGTTAAGCAAGAGAGAGGGAGAGAATATATGTATTATGTATGATTGATCTTATAAAAAAAACAGAGAAGGAAAACGTATTTATACAGAAGAGGAAGCCCCGTGACCCATGCAAAGCTATCTATTATTTATATCTCTAATAAATTGAGCTCTCATGGTTATTACTTATTAGTGCATGCGTTTATTAGAAAGAAACATGGGTAAAGAGACTAGATTAAACCTAAATGAGTAATAAATCCTTCCTGAACAGAACAAAACAGGAGAGAAAGAAAAGAAATACTCCCTGGATAATTGGAAACTTGGCAAGGAAGTATTTGTCGCAAGTTATTAAAAGACTAACATAACAAGAATAAATAGTAGCTCATCAGCATCAATTGGTATAAGTGAACCAACCAAGGAGACAGTGAAACTAGAATCAGAAGCTGAGAAACCTTCAGAGCAAACTGGTATAAGTGAACCAGCCAAGGAAATAGTGAAACTAGAATCACAAGCTGAAAAACCTTCAAAGAGAACTGGTATAAGTGAACCAACCAAGGAAACAGTGAAACAAGAATCACAAGCTGAGAAACCTTTTAAAAAAACTCATATAAATGAACCTGCTAAGGAAATAGTGAAATAAGAACCAAAAGTCGAGAAAGCTTTCGAGGAAAATAATCAAAGCAGCAAGCTAGTGAAGGGAGAACATGTGAAGACTAAGGAGACATCTTCAGAGAAACCACAAAGCAATGAACCCATCAAACAAAAAGTGGAGCCTACTGAACCTTCTCAAGCATAAAAGCTAAGTGGGAAATCAGAGGAGAAGGCTTCAAAAGCTGAAACACCCGAGACTCTGTTTAAAGAAAGCATAAGCACAACAATAAGTGTATTTAGATTTTTCTTAATTGTGGCCTTGCGTGATCATTAAGGATAATAATATATTATTATTATTATGCATATAAATATTTAGGTAAAAGCAGTTGTAAATACATTGTTTTATATGGTAGTGATTGTATGCATAAGCAAACTCAGATGCACAAAGCATTCCATGATTGAATTGTTGCTTGTGATTTGCTACATTGTCGGATTTTTTTGTGTGATTGCAAAACATAATGCAATGAAAAATTTCAAAAATGATGAGCTAGATAGTTAATTAAATGTGCATGAAAATCTAAGAATCAAAACTTAATAAATATACAGATTAAGTCATTAAGGATGGGTAAAATATTGTCACTTGGGTATTAGAATGAGGAGCACTATGCACTAATCTTGAACAACAGTGAATTGAGTCTAAGGTTATATTGTGATGGTCAATCGTTAATTGTAAAAATTTAAACTAAAGTGCACTCATCAACAATGTTCTCCTCCTCTTTAGTCTTTGCCATACTGATGCCTAATTTCACTATCACTTACTATGTTATTTAGTTATTGTGCCACATATCCAAATTAATTAGTACAAGCTAGTTTTGGGAGAATGAGCTAATCTAAACGCACCATAAACACTGCACGAAGGAGAAAAAGTATTTACGGATTCAAAAAAAAAGGAAAAAATGGGAACTCAAGTTCCGGAATCAAACAAGTTTTGGAAAAAATGAGAAACGCATCAGATTGAACCAAACAAGCGGAAGGGTTACCGTAGGGTGGAAGGAGCTTAGCACGCAGAAGCCGTAGTGTGGAAGAAGAAGTTGCGGAGGTTGTGGTGTGAAAGAAGAAGCTGCGGAGGCCATGGTGTGGAAGAAGAAGACGTGGAGGCCTTTCGTGGTGTGGAAGAAGAAAACACAGAGATCGTAGTGTGGAAAAAGAAGACTCGAAAGCCATAGGATTAAAAAAAAATTATTGTCTAAGAAGAGAAAGTGAAATTAATAGGTAAAACACTTATTATGTTAATTGAAACAAAAAATGACATAGTAAAAATTTATTATGACAATTCTATCATGAACAGACATAATAAATTATGTATGTTCAGGATACTGTTCAGGATAAAATTATCATAATAAACTTCATAATTATTAAAAAATGGCATCATATCATTTTTTATGACAGATAAATTACACTCATCATAATAAGTTGTCATTGATTTTTATTTTTGTACTAGTGATTTACTTTAATTTTGAATTTTGTTTGGAAAAAACTATCTTTAACTCATGAACTATTGGAAAGTGAAATCCGATTTAAAGAAAATATGAGAGTGAGAATCTTAAAAAATTAGAAGAGAAAAGAAAACTTTAAGAAATTATTTTTTTCATGAAAAAAAAGAAATAAGAAAAAGATGGAAAAGGATTTTGCAAATATAAATACCAAAATCTTAATTAACATGGAAAGAAACAAATGAAATATTAACTTTTGAATATTAGCAAAAAAGTGTTGTAATTCTTTTGACAATGCAATGCTTTCTTAATATTGAAAAAATTGTAACAAACAAATTTTACAACTTATATTTTATTTTACTTGTAAAAAGATCTAGTTTAAAAAATCATTTAAAGGATCAATTACTTTTTTAAAATTGAAATAAAAAATAATTTAATTTATTTTCTAAGAAAATAGTTGAGTTTTTTTAATAATTTCGGCGAGTTCAATTAACTATTTTTAACACCTTCAATTAACTTTTTTATTCATGGTATTGATATAAATTATTTATAATAAAAAATGATAATTATGTTAGGAACTTTGAGGCAAATAAAATAAGTATTTATCTTTAACACAGTTTATTTCATTGAAACACATGATTAAAAGAAACAAACAACTAGTGTTTGACACATTACTGTTTTCAAATATATAATTAATGGTGCAGTACAAAACATAATGAGACACACTACCATACAACAAAAACTATATTATTATGCTTATATCTCTTTTACCTTACTTTTTTTTGAAGAAAACAAATATAGCATTATACATAACTTTGACTTTCCACACTCATAGAACCATGGTTCTTGAAGACCTCCTTTTTCACAACAACAATTATAATTAATGTCATTGTTTTCAAACAAAGTTGTTAACCTTCTTCTGGATTCGGTTAACTAACTACTTATGCTTCAACCAACATGTAGAAAAGCTTAAGCATGTTCATTTTTAAAGCAACCCAGCATTTTAGAATTAATATAGATGCAGACATTATACCTAATTGCATATTTCTGCAAACCCTTTCTGGAAATATATAAAAATCTATGTTCATCTTCATGTTCATATTAGGTCAACAAACAAAGCAATTTATAACATGTAGTAATTTTGTAATGTATTTCTTACTCCTAAGTCTGACACCAAATTACTCTCTCACCCTCCAACTATTTGAGAATTTGTGTAGTACAATTGTGCACTTCAATGTGGAGAAAACCTACCACAAAGTTGACACGTGTTCAAGCCTTCTATTTCATGGTGTCATTCATTTTCATACTTTGTACTACAAAATAATGATAAAATAGAAACTGATTCTAGAAAAAAAAAATAAAAAATTAATTATTATAATAATTAAATTAGGATCATTTAAAAAATTAAAAAAAAATTGGTTTTCAAATTAATTTCTATTATTGTTAAATAGTTTCTAAATTAGTAACTGATTAACTATCAAAGTTTTTGCTACCAAATTTAGAATTTAAATATTTAGTAGTTAAAAACCTGATAGCTAATTAGATAGAAACTATTTAACAATAATAGAAACTGATTTGGAAATAATTTTTTTTTAGTTTTTAAATAGTTTCTAATTTAGTCACTATAACAATTAATTATTATTTTTTTTCTAAAACTAATTTCTATTTAATGATTTTTTTTAGTGTTATTTTTTTAATGTCTACATTACTTTCAATCTTATAACATTTTTATGATGATTACAATTAAGATATATTAACAATGACTTTTAAATAATCAATTGGCATGAAAATTAAATTCTTCTTTTATCGAGAACCATCAAATATTTATATGCCATTTGGTATTTGGTATGACATTGAAAAAGTAAAAAAATATCAAAAGTAAAATTTAATTTGGTGGGAAAATAAACTAAAAACCTATTTTTATTTCTTGGATGTATTTTTTTTTTCAATAGATTTTTTTTGTTACTTTACATCAAGTTATAACGACATGTCTTATTGTTCAAAATTTATCATTATTCATATTTTCTTTTATAATTTTTGAGTAAATATTCGGTTTAATATAAGAAGTATGGACATGTTTGATTTTTAATATAATAAAAACAAATTTAGTACAATTTTTTTAATTCTATTAATTTTATTTAAACTATGAATGGTTAAGGTAATTTAATATTTGATGTTTAATAATTCTTACATGTATTTATTAAAGAGTTAAAACTTTTAATGATTCTCATCGAAGTTAATTGCATATTTGACTTTTTCCTTTTAATAAACACATGTGTGAATTATTAAAAACTAAATAAATATTTAATTATTTTAATAATTCTTACATGTATTTATTAAACAGTTAAAACTTTTAATGATTCTCATCGAAGTTAATTGCATATTTGACTTTTCCTTTTAATAAGCACATGTGTGAATTATTAAAAACTAAATAAATATTTAATTATTTTAATAACTAACAGAGTTTAAATAAAATTAATAAAATTCAAGATCTTATATTAATAAAGTTTTTTTTTATTATAATAAAAAAGGATATATTTTTACTAAGCCAAGTTGCGTCATTTTCTTTTCTTTTATGAGAAATCAATTTTTTCAAAATGCAAATCACTCAAATTTACTCTTATCTTATCTCAATATATAAATTCTTAGTCACTTAAAAATATGGCGAGGCAGAGAAATCTTCATCTCGCTAAATCTTGTAAATACTTTTTAAGTTTTTAATTCAATATTAAAAAAATATTATTATATATTAAATTACTCTATTATAATTAATAATTAATTAAATTTATAAATGTTATAATTTAAATTATAATATTATTATATATATTTTTAAATAAAATAATACAAAAAAATAATATATTAATATTATTTTAAATTAAAAAAACCAGCCAGACACTTGGTCTCACATTATTAATAGGTGAGACAGAATTGAGAGTAGATAGGTTGAAAATACGAACTCAATATCACATTAAATTGTGATGAAAACATATGAATGTTTTATCATTCCTACTTTTTATATAATAATTTTTATTAATTATAAACTAAATAAATTATTAGTATTTAAATTAGTTTCTATTATTAATAAAAAATTATAAAATAGTTTTTAAATTGATATTTAATTATTAATTATCAAGATTTTAACTCATAACTACTTTATATTTTATATTAGTCTTTATTAGTCTTTTAGAAACGAATTTAGAATCCAAAATAGTAGTTGACCAATTTAGAAACTTTCTTTATAAAATTTTATTAATAATAAAAATTGTTTTAGATACTACTAGTTTTTTAGTCTTTAAAATAATATATAATTTAGTCAATATAGTGACTAATTATTATTTTTTTTTCTAAATTTGATTGTTATTTAATGATTTGAATGTCGGAAGCACAAACCTCAACAAACACATATATTTATGTTACCCAAATTAGTATTTACACAATCGAAGATATTATTTTCTACCATGTCTTCCTAACATCTCTCCACGGGTTCGCACTAAGCTGGTTCAACCGATTTCCCACCTTTTCCATAGACTACTTCAATACTCTAGTGTCTCAGTTTGATACCCAATTCTCAATAAGTTGACCATTGCCTTATGTCGATTGCTCTTCTCAACATCATACATGAGAAGGGAAAGTCATTACGGATGTTTATGGAGTGCTTTCACAAAATAGATCTCAATGTACGAAACTTAAGCTCCGATGTGGCTCTACATTACATGGTGGTCGCTTTAAGGTCAGGACTATTTGTTGACAATATGTGCAAGAAGCTAGTAGCTGATCTTGACGAGCTAGGGCAATGCAACCAAGTTTATGCAGTTAGAAAAACTTAAACACTTCCACAACAAGGTTCGAGCTAAAACACACCAATTGAATGGAATTTATACTAAAAAGAGCGCCAATAATGACATGGTCCTCAGAAAGAGTCGAGGCACAATGTTTTGCCTATTACACCCCTTTAAATGTTAATTAGGCACACATTTTAGAAGAAGTAATCAATGACCATGTCAATGGTAAAGGATTAAGTTCAAGAGGAAGGGTGAATTGAACTATCTCAATTTTTTACAAAACTAATAATAATATATTTATTAAAATATTCAACTTCAAGATGTGATTGCTTTTAATTTTATGCACAACATCAAGATGAGAAACATACCAAGAACTGAATGCTAGAGAGAGAAAAAAGAAAAATGTACGTAATTAATTTTATATTGGTTCACTTTATCCAATAGCTACATCCAATTGCTTAGTAACATCAGTCAAACTCACTTTTAAAATATAGTTTTTACAAGCACACAACAAATACAATGAAGGTAAAAAACTCAAGAAACCATATCTTTAACCCTACAAGATTGGTCTTCACACCTAGTAACACTTTATTATTATACTAAATTTGAAAACCCTATTCAGAGATTGTCTAAGAACTAGAAAACGAATACAAAAAAATGAAAACTATATCACTAAAATAAAATAAGCACAACATAAGAATAAATTAAGTGAAGAATATGTTTCTCTAACACAATATTAATATCATATTTGCACAAAGAAAACTTCAAGAATAGTTTTAAGCTCACTTTGGACCCTCTCAATAGTAGAAAAGTTTTTAGAAACATTGGTTTTGAACTCTTGTAAAACAAATTCGAAATAAGAGAGTAATAAAAAAAATTAATATATCTATTTTAATGGATTTAAAAATGCATTTTAATATGTTAATTTCACTTAATTGTAAAATTAATCTATTAACTCATTATTTTTACATATTAAAACATAACAGTCCAAAACCTTCACAAAACTTAAGGACCTCATGTTTGTTCGTGGTTCTAAGTGATTCTTATCAATTAAAATAATTATATAATTGATCAATATGTTTTCTACAATCATTCCAATAAGAAGATTCATAAATACCATTGTTAGCAGTTTTGTTGGGAGCCTTGGCCTCATCCTCAATAAGAAAGAAACACCTACATATAATACAATCGGTTAGTGCGGTTGCCACCACCTCGAGAAGGAAAAAGGTCTTTGATACCATTTAAAGCTGGACATATTACAAGATGATCCTATGGTCATCACGAAGAAAGTAGAAAACTTTATTGTTATGAAAATATTTTTTAACTGAAAAACTCTGCAAACATACTTTACTAAAACACTTTAAAAAAAAATTAGAATTATCCAAAAACACTATATAACGACTAGATTGTTTGTCTCTCTAGAAAAAATAATTAATAAAACTAATTTTTGAAATAAAAATATTAATTAAGGAATAATTTTTTCACTTCGTAATTGTTTATTCCATTGAGACAATTAAAGATCAAATTTTAATCAAGGATTCAAATTACTAACTAACTTGTGCATGTTTTTTTTTTTTTAAAAGTTATGCATAAGAAGGAAGGAGAAGACGTTTATTTGGTTTTACATAAAAGGCAAATACCTTTATTTACATCACATTTTGTTATATATTTGAAGTGTTTATATAATTTGTACACATGTATAAGTGTTTTCCCTCACTTATCAAAAAACAGAAAAAGAGAACTTTCCAATTCTTATTCATTTCTTTTTATTGTCTTTTCTAAAGGAAGAATACCGTTATGTGGATGCAAATGCACATTAATGGTTGAATCATTGAGCTCTCTCTTATTGGATAGTGTTTGCCCATTCTAAACTTAAAAGAAAAAAAAAAACTGAATTAGGTTATGGCATGCAAATGTGAGAGTAAGAAAAAGTTGTTTTTGTGGAAAGCACTTACGATAATGTGGCACATAGCACACTGTTTTGGGTGGAAGATAAGGTATTGCAGAGTTCCCCTTTTGTAGTTTTCATTTTGGTTTAGGTTAGTGGAACGTGTATCTTCAAACTACCATTTTTGTGATAAGGTCTAGTGGAGAAAAATGTCACCCTTCCAACAAAATTTGTCACGTACACTAAGAAAAAGCCTTTTTTTGCTCTTCATTTTTCACACTCAACTTTTTCTTGGGACCAATGTTTGGATGTTTATTAACCCATTTAATGATTGTTTACTTTCAACAACAATCACGTAATCATGCACTCACAAAATGAGACGAGGACCCTTCACAAAAGATAGATTGAGACAAAGTTGTAAACTTATCTTCTTAAAATATTATTAATATATAGTTTGTTGAGTTTGATCTTACTAATGTAATTGTATCTATGATACTTTAGACATTATATTTTTATAATTAAAAGACAATGATTTCTTGTTAAATAGTTGACACACCTTTTATACAAATAATTAAGGCAATAGAAGTTAAATTTAGAAGGCCCTGCACCTAAATAGGTCACTATTAGGTCAAACCTAATATTGGTTGCATAACATTTTTTTACTTCCTAAATCACATAATACATTATATTTTTATATACAAATTACAAGATCAATGATCAATTAAATTAATGGCGTGCTTTCACTAGTGTAGAAAAGGAGTATGACAACATCTATAGATGCTACTTCATACTGTTCATCGTCTAACAAAATACGTTGACAATTTTGAAAATAAAGGTAACATATTGACGATAATTATGATGACAATTGTCGTTTATTTGAAAACGAAAGATATATATAATGGTTGTATTAGATAATCAAAGTCTATTTGTTGCACATAGATGATGATAGTAGAAGGAACCATCGCCTATACTTGAATATTCCAAATAGACGATGGTTATGACCTAATAACCGTTGTCTATATGTTTATTTACTTGCCTTCCCCATCTTTATCTTCTTTGCATATTCTTTTTTGTTGTTGCTATTTTCTCTTCTTTGTGTGTTGCTCCCCACTACTGTAATTGCTTCTTATTGTATTGTTTTAGTTTTTTTTATGTGGTTTCTTCATTCTGTTTTTTTCATTTTCATTGATAGAATGTTGAAGGTTTCTATTCCTCACCTTTATAGCCCTACACCACCTTGGAAGCTCCCTGCGACTTGTCCACAATCCTTGCAGCTCATCGACAACCCATGCTCCTCCCTTACTATGTTAGTAATTTTAGGATTTTTATTTTATTTTTTTCATTATTATATGTAATGAATTTAGTAGTTAGATTGATAGTTTAATTATAAATAATATAATTATTAATTAGTTAGATTATTATTTATATTATTAAATAAATTATTCAGGCACATAATGTTATCTCACACTTTTGTCTCGTGGAGATTGTCGTAAGCTTGAAGAATCTATAATAAGGGAGAAGGGGAAAACACGACCTGCTACTACTTTTGAGGATGAAAAAGGGGCTAGCCAACCTCCATCACTACCTATCCACCACCAGAAATGAAAGCAAACACGCATAAAAAAATGGGCGAATATAATTATAAGCAATCATGGATAGTCTTAGAAAAAATTGTAATAAAATTTCTTCTCAAACATATTTTTTAGCTATTTCTTCAACATAATATGAAATACTTATATAATTTTGGGATTTTGCAGGATTCCTTGACTGAGAAAAACTCCCAAGGTACTTTTTTTCCTCAAAATCGTTAAGATATACTTGTTTTTTCTATTGGACAACATGAACACCCTGGTCGTGTGCATGCTACAGGATCAGGGGTTGACATTCATCAATTTTTCGAAACTGCATCACAAAATTAGTCCTTTGGGACACCCAGTCAAGAAGCCATTATGAAATTGAGGTAGTAGACCACACAAGAGGCGATAGAAAAGGTTATTTAGCATATCACACAAGAGGTGATAGAGTTTGAGTAGTGCCTCGAGACCTTAGGTCTATCACAGACAACTCCTACCCAACAAACTTTTGTGACTCACACGGTTAGAGTTAGCACAAAGGAGAGTTATGCAACTGGTAATCCACCAAGGGGATGGCATTGACTCGTTAAGCCATTATGGGTTATTTGTGGAGGACAATTTCACTCCTCGACTTGTGACTCTAGGAAAAGTATTTGAAAGAGTCATTATTTTACACAATATGGTTCTCCCCCTAATGTGGTGAAGGTCACAATGGAGAAAGTATGCATTGTTGATTCCCTACCTAGAAACTATTTGCAATATTGAATATTTTTTATTCATCATTCTTTTAGAATTTTAACACCTTAAGAAGCAAGACAAGTATTGATAAAAATAATAATCCTGATTTTAATTTAAAGTATAAATTTAAAAAATAATTTAACACTACGAGAAAATAATTAAATGACAATCAAATTTAGAAACAAAAATAATTAGTCATTATATTGATTATAATAGATATTATTTTAGAGACTAAAAAATTATTGGTATATAAAGTAGTTTCTATTATTAAGAAAAAATTATAAAATAATTTCTAAATTGGTATATAAATTAGCTACCAAAGTGTTAACTACTAATATTTTATATTCTAAATTGTCTAAAAACTAATAGAGACTAATTTAGAATATAGAGTGGTTAATAGTTAAAACCTTAGTAGCTAATAGTTATATATCAATTTAGAAACTACTTTATAAATTTTTATTAATAATATAAAATACTTTAAATACAATAATTTTTTAAATTTATAATAGTATTTATTATTTTGATCTTTAACATTATTTTTTATTTAATATTTTTTTTAGTGTAAATTGATAATAACTCTTCTTATATGTGAATTCGAGGCTCTGGATTGTGTTTTCCATATTATTATATTTTTTATTTGAAAGATCAATGAATTAGTTGTGATGGTTTGAAATTTAATTACTATTAGGTTAAAAGAATTACTAATTGAACTTTAGGAACTATCTCTTTTTGGTTATTATTTTGATTACGTGTAAGTGGTGGATACGTTGAATTGAAATTCTATCTTATCATAATTGATTTGACTTGGGACTTATAACTATTTGTTTTAAACTAAGTTAGAATTTTAAATAAAAATATATAGAGATGATAAGATATAAAAATAGAATATCACTAAACAAATTTAAATTCGCTTAATGGATGAGAGACAATGTGGAAATGGAAAAAAATCGATTTTTTTTTTCAATCAAATTCTTCCTAATAGAAATTAGAAAACTTTTTAAAAATCACTCAATGGAGTGGAAATTTGGTTGACCAACTACACCTGGGAAATAACAATGATAATTGGTGCGTGATGACGATTTAAGATGAATAGAGAACAATGTCATTATTGACATTATTGTTTGAGTATTGAGTTAGATATTTAATTTATGGGATATTCATATTTATTGGTAAGTTAAATCATATAAATGACAATATCATATGGTGAAAAAACCAATGGATCAAAGTTTTCTACGCCATATTGTAGAATGAAATGTGTGAGGAATTAGCCTAATCTTATGTGGGTCATTAGGATTTGAATTGTAGTTTTAATGCTTGAATGTATCTAGACCATAAATTATGTATAATCTCACATCTTTCAATTTTGTATAATTTTTTGGAAAGTAGTCGAATTATATTAATTATTAAATGTTTTCTATTGAATCTTGAGTGAAATTAATTTTAAGTAGATGAATTGTTTTTGATCAAATAATTGAAACCATTGTGTTTCATTTAATTATTGATGACATTGTTCAAGAATTAATATAATTATTTAATAAATTAATATAATATGAATTATTTATTTAAAGTTAGTTTACCATTTCTTTTTGTTTATGTAACTCTAATAATTGTTGATAAATGATATTACACTTTGTGTTTTGTGTTCCGGTATATCAATATAGGCTCATATTGTTCAGGAGTCAAGACAAATGACAATTTATATACTTCTTCCTCCTCCTCATTGAGGCGTTTTTCCATAACAGAAACACCAACCTCCAAAGCGGACAATACTTAATCCTAACAATACTACCTCTCAAATTGAAAGAGTTTATATAATAAAAATTAAAAAAATCACATAAATATATTTTTTAAGTCTTTTTAAAACAAGACAAAACAATATTTTAGACCAATTTTTTTAATCTGCATAACTACAAGGTATGACAAAAGAGGTTAGAGTGACCCATTTTATCATCATGTGCTCGCATATCAACACACAATAATTATATTTATCCTCAAGCACAATTATTATAAATGTATACACGAACTTAAATTTAGGCAATTTTTTAAATGTTACCTTCAATATTTTCATATACAAAGTGTACAAAGTGTTCTGGTATGTTAATATAGCCACACATCGCTCAGGAGTCGAGGCCAATGACAGTTTATATATTCTTTCCTCCTCCATCTCACCAAGGTGTCTTTTCAGAAAAAAAATCATGATGGAGCATCGACCTCCAAAGTGTACAATACCTCAGATTTTTTACGTGAACATAAACATTAATTTTAAATTCACAAAAAGAATAAATTGATCCAAATTCAAATAATTAAAAGTTAGAGATAAAATTTTAAAAAATGAAAGTAAAAAAATAAAACCTAGAAATAAGGTTAAAAGACCCCATATTATAATTTGACATTTTATTATTATGAGTATTTAATTAATGTCATCTTCTATTTAAGAACTGAAATATATAAGATTAGCTTTTTTTTCTGAAAGGAATATAAGATAGTTTTAACCATTAAAAAATAAATCAATATTGTTATAACCTAATTAAGTATGTACTTTTTGCTTTAATAATTCAATCCATGTTTCTTACTTTTAACAAATTAAATTTGTCATATCCAAATAGTGTAAAATAAAATTACTCGAGTTAACATTTATGTCTTGTCTTCATTTTTATCTCCTTTTTTAAAGTCGAAATCAAATAAAAGAAAATTCAATTTTATTTTCCTTTTTCCTTCCAACCATACACTATGTTAATATCTTATAAATTATCCGTGGGATGGGTGCACATAATCTATTCACATGCTACCCTTAATATATTAACATGGAAAATATCTTTTTTTTATTGGTTGAAATTTATTCAAAATCATGATTTACTTTAATGAATGTTTCTTGACAAAACTTGTTATTTGTAGTTTATATTTGTAGTTTTTTAAAACTTGTTATTTAATAAATTTCAATTTATGACAAAAATATTTTTAAAAAGCGTCTTAAATATGTTCCCACCACTTCTTACATTAAAAATGTCTTAAATATTCATACTTTAACAAGAAAGAGTAACATTAAGTAGAGTATATCTGTCAATTATTCTTTTATTTGATTTTGCTATTTTAAGGACTTTATTATACAACGTTGAATATAAGATCTTGGAATGACTCTATATACAACACAATAAAAAAAAGTGTTTTTCTGCATGCATGCACCTACAACACAAACAAAATTATAATCACCACCTGATGTGTCAATATTTAATGTTTGAAAATATTAAACAAAAATTACATGAAAAAAAACTTGTGAAAGAAAGAAAAAAACATTACAAATGCTGGTATAGTAGAGTTGGGTAAAGGGTAATAATATACGCACTAATGAACAATTCTTCACAAATTAGGTTGGATTAGTTTTGAGAAAAACAAATCCACTCCAATTTATTTCAATTTAGACTGACTTGTTCATCCAATTTATTTAAAAGTTAAATATGTTTTTTTATTTATATATTATAATACGAAATTGATTTTTGTTACTAATTTTACACTATTAAAATATTTATAGTATAAAAATAATTGTAATGAATATTTTCTACGTGGAATTTGTTTAATTTATATTCTACTTCCTCAACTCATTGAAAATAGTTACACTAAATATCAGTATATAATCAAAACAACAACGAATTTTGAAAAAAAATAATTTATGACAAAAATTAACAATCATTTCACAAAGTATACGAATGATTTAGAGTTTAAATGAAAGACAAAAATTATTTTATTTATAATAGAGAAATGAAAGACATATTTAACCTTTTATTTAAATATTAAATATGATTAATTTATAGTATTGATTAAAATGTATAATAAATATGAAATTATTATTTTATAGAAGCTACCAAACACATGATGCAATATTAAATAAAGTGGAATATATACCAAAGTCGAAGTGAGTTTGTGTTGAATGAACCAAAAACAATTAAAAGAAGCTAATATCTGATTATAGAAAGGAAATGGAGGCATAGAAAGTCCTTTTTTTGATTCTTTATTTGGAGGGTAAAAATAAAAGATGTTAAACACAACCAAATCTGGATCTAATAAAATTCTAAAAAATGAAGAAAGGAAAGTGGGTCATGTAGCATTGCCATCCTGTTCTCTTACATAATTGCTTACACTCATTTATTGAACTCATCTTGCTTTAAAGATTTCCAATGTCAAATATTCTCTTTCAATATTTAATTAAAGAACCCACCAATTCAATTATTTTACATTTTCTGGTATCAACCCAAACACACTTTTGACGTTCTTTGACCAGCTCATCCACCAGCCCATGAGCCGGCCACAGCCTTCAGTTTCCAAGACGCGATTCTCAACCGCAATACTAGACTTTTACCGAAAACAGAAGCAATGCGTGCGTTGGCCAACCAAACACGGTCCTAGACTTGGAAACGCAGTACAAAACAAAAAATACCCAACACCAGAAGTACAAGGGCAAAACGGGAAAACCACCTCAAAAATCTCCCTCCAACCCCACCTCCACCTTCCACTTAGTTAAAATATTGCTTTCGCCACCAAAAACGATGAAACCAAAAACTATTTTCTCGTTTTTCCGTATAACCTTTTTTTTCCCTTCCTTTATATATATATATTTCTTTTCCTTCGGATTTTCCTGACACGTTCTTTCTCTCCTCATGGCGCCCACCACCGGAGACCTTCAACTAACTTCTCCCGGCGCCGGCGAACATTCCGACGACCTCGAAGATGTTCGCCTCCTCGATTCCTACGACACACACTACATCCACCACGATGAAACCAAGCGGATTCAGGTCAGAATCACCGGCATGACCTGCGCCGCGTGTTCCAACTCCGTCGAAACCGCTCTCAGGTCCGTTGACGGCGTCACCCACGCTTCCGTCGCTCTTCTTCAAAACAAAGCTGACGTCATTTTCAATCCGAGCCTCGTCAAGGTTTCTATAACATTCTCCGTTGTGATTTCTTCATGGTTCGTTTGTTCACTTTTATTTGCGCGAAGCTGTTACGTTAGGTGATGGTTTGATTGTGTGTTTTTTGAATGAACCGTAGGATGACGACATTAAGAATGCGATTGAAGACGCAGGTTTTGAGGCGGAGATCTTGCGGGAGTCCGGTCCGGCGGACCGCGGCGGCGGAGCCGCCGTGGTGGGGCAGTTCACGATCGGCGGGATGACGTGTGCGGCGTGTGTGAATTCCGTTGAGGGCATTTTAAAGAGGCTTAATGGAGTGAAAAGAGCGGTGGTGGCTTTGGCTACTTCATTGGGTGAGGTTGAGTATGATCCCAATGTGATTAGCAAAGATGATATTGTGGCGGCCATTGAAGACGCTGGTTTCGAGGGTTCGTTTGTGCAGAGTAATGGGCAGGGCCAGGTTGTGCTGGGGGTTGGTGGTGTATACTCTCTGGGTGATGCAAAGGTTTTGGAAGGGATGCTCAGTGGCCTTAAGGGGGTGAGGCAGTTTCGGTTTGACCCGGTGTTGAACGAGCTGGATGTGGTGTATGACCTTGAAGTTATTAGTTCGAGGTCATTGGTTGATGGGATCCATCTGGGAAGTAATGGCAAGTTTAGATTGCATGTTAGGAATCCATACGCTAGAATGGCTTCCAAAGATGGTTCGGAAACCTCAAATATGTTTCGGCTTTTTAGTTTCAGCCTGTTTCTCAGTGTGAGTATCTCTTTGATGTCACTTTGTTTATTCTTCAGTGATGTTTGTGTATTCCTGGTTTTGTTTTCTTTCTTTTTTTGACATCGTTTTCACTTCACGGTGAGCTTTCTTTATGGGTATTTGGAATAAATGTTAAAATCCCATGAATTCATGATTTGTAGGCGTTGTATTTTAGTCTGTACATGAATTTTATCTTAAGTGGTATTTTGTCATCATGTTATCTGGGCTTAGACCCCTAGGTCCCTGTATAAGGAAAAATGTTTTTGACAAAGGTTAGTCTTTTAAATGGAATTTTTGTTTTGAGATATGGTTTCTTACTCTTGGCCAGAGATAGCTTAGACACCAAAAAACGATATGATTTTTTTTCTTCGTAGAGACATATAAGTGAAGAAAAGTGAGATATGAGATTGCTGCTGAAGGGAATTCTATTGCAAGTGCTCACATCTCTGTGAGTCTCTCACATTATGTAGATATGAAAACGCTACTCTGTTTAACGTCTGAGAGTCTGTGTTAAAAGTCTATATTTTTGTTTAGGATCTTTATTTAAACTTTCATTCATTTGTACTGATTTTCTCTTCATGCACAGATTCCTCTATTCTTCATTGGGGTAATCTGTCCTCATATTCCGCTGGTTTACTCCTTGTTACTTTGGAGATGTGGCCCCTTTCTCATGGGTGATTGGTTGAAGTGGGCATTGGCAAGTGTCATTCAATTTGTGATTGGGAAACGCTTCTATATAGCGGCCGGAAGAGCTCTAAGAAATGGTTCAACAAACATGGATGTCCTGGTTGCTTTGGGAACTACAGCCTCTTATGTTTATTCCGTTTGTGCTCTTCTTTACGGTGCCCTTACAGGATTTTGGTCTCCAACATACTTTGAAACAAGTGCTATGCTTATAACATTTGTATTGTTTGGCAAGTATTTGGAGTGCCTTGCCAAGGGAAAGACATCTGATGCCATTAAGAAGCTAGTGGAACTTACTCCAGCAACAGCTATATTGGTTGTCAAAGATAAAGGTGCATGCCACTTTAGTTTGATGTGCTTTCTTTTCTTAATAGAGAACAAAGGCGAAACAGCTTGGGTTTTGATTTTTTTTATATTTAGAGTGAAAATTCGTTAATCAGGGGATTTCATATATAATCTAATATTCCATTGCAACATCAGATTAGAAAACTTGCCAACAGTTGTTTTGTTTTCTAGGTGGTAAAACTGTTGAAGAAAGGGAAATAGATTCCTTACTCGTTCAACCTGGTGACACATTAAAAGTTCTTCCTGGTACAAAAATTCCTGCTGATGGTATTGTTACTTGGGGCTCAAGTTATGTAAATGAGAGTATGGTGACTGGTGAATCGACACCTCTTTCGAAGGAGGTCAATGCATCTGTTATTGGAGGTACAATTAATTTGCACGGTGCCCTTCATATTCAAGCTACCAAAGTAGGGTCTGATACAATTTTGAGTCAGATAATTAGTTTGGTGGAGACAGCCCAGATGTCCAAAGCTCCCATTCAAAAGTTTGCTGATTATGTAAGTATTCTTGTCATGCACTTTTACATATTAGGTAACGATTCTGTTCTGAAGTTAAGTGAAATGTTTCATGTCTCTCAATGACCAAGCAAATGAGAACTAAATAAATTCAGATTTTAAGTGATGATCAACTGATTTGAATTGTAAAAGATAATTTGAGTACCAAGGAGTAAGGGTTTAGTGTTCCTGTTAATTGGCAAATCTGATTAAGCTTGTAAGAGTTGGGCTAATATTTTGATGCCTCACCTCTGACAACTGAAGTTCCTTCTGTGAAATTGTTCATAAAATCTGATAGTTAAGTAATTCTTTGTTTTGGTTTTAGTCTCTGCTCATAATTTCTGCAACTGTTTTTTGTCCTTGCTAATAATTCTTTTATAATATTGTGCTTGATTGGCACCCAACTAAATATTAGATATGATCTCAGATGCGATTCTTTTGGCTTGCAGGTAGCAAGCATATTTGTTCCTACGGTTGTGATTTTGTCATTATTGACACTACTGTGCTGGTAAGATTAGCTTGACTAGTTTTGCATACTTAAAAAAAGCTGGTTTCTAATCTGTAATTGGAATGCTTAACACTACTTCTCTCTAAAATTGTAGGTATATAGCTGGGGCTCTTGGAGTATACCCAGAAAAATGGCTGCCAGAAAATGGAAATCACTTTGTTTTTGCCCTTATGTTTTCAATATCTGTTGTGGTGATTGCATGTCCATGTGCACTTGGTTTGGCAACACCAACTGCTGTCATGGTTGCAACAGGGGTTGGGGCAAACAATGGCGTGTTAATTAAAGGAGGAGACTCCTTGGAAAGGGCTCAGATGGTGAAATATGTCATATTTGATAAAACAGGCACTCTAACTCAGGGGAAATCCAAGGTTACTGCTGCGAAGGTATTCACAGGAATGGATCGCGGAGAATTTCTTACATTGGTGGCTTCTGCTGAGGTGACTTTCAATTTGTTGACGATGGTTATTTCTTTGATTCTTATACTCAGTTTACGGTATTGACGCAAATACACACTATTCAAGCCTAGATCTAATTATAGAGGATTTATAAGAGTGTCATATTTTTCTACTTTTCTTTCTCCCTCCTCGACTTAGACAGCTCAACTTCCCTCAAGTACTGACATTCTGAAACTAGATTAAGACGACCATTGTTAAAGCTCTATATCATCTTATCCTATTTGTTTGTCAGAAAATTTCACTCTTCCATTTTTTGTGATGCCTATTAGAGGAATCGACTGTATTTGTTTAATATTTTTTTTTTTAATTTCAGGCTAGCAGTGAACACCCTCTGGGAAAAGCAATATTGCAATATGCCCGCCATTTTCATTTCTTTGATGAGTCTTCTCCTACCTGTGGTACCAAGAATGGTGCTGAGGAGTCCAAGACAGGGTGGCTTTATGATGTCTCAGACTTCTCTGCTCTTCCAGGACGGGGTATCCAGTGCTTTATAGATGGGAAGCGTATTTTGGTAAAGTCCTTTCGCAATTGTGTTATGTCTTTTATTATGTGTAAAAGCTATTTTCCAGAGAGTTGCTTATTTGAGGCAGTATATTTTTTTTGTGTTTAAAAGCCATTTTGGTTATTTGAACAGGTTGGTAACCGGAAGCTGCTGGAGGAAAATGGCATAGAGATTTCTACAGAAGTAGAAAATTTTGTTGTAGAGCTTGAAGAAAGTGCAAAGACAGGGATACTGGTAGCGTATGATGATGTATTAACTGGAGCCTTAGGGATTGCAGACCCACTCAAGAGAGAAGCTGCTGTTGTTATAGATGGCCTCCGGAAAATGGGAGTCATACCCGTTATGGTTACTGGAGATAACTGGAGAACAGCTCGAGCTGTTGCCAAGGAGGTTTGTATATATATAGTCTATTCCCTTTTGCTCAGAAAGTATGCCTTTGAGATAATTTTGGTGTTTGATTTCTTAGTTGATGCATTTAAAATTTGGACTTCTACTTAAAAAGAAAACCAATATCTTAGAAAGGGAATATAAGTATGACAATAAACTTGATTCGTCGACGGAAAGTTTTGTATTCATTGTGTGAAAGAATAATGTTCACTCTCAAGTTCTGAACTCAAATATATGAAAAAAAATAGTCATGCTTGATTGACTTAAATATAAGTAAAATTTAACTAATTCAACTCTATTTAATGCTGTTATTTAAAAAATATCCTTATGTTTTTAAACTTCGACGCTATCCCTATAAATATGATTAAGGGTTATTGAAAATTATATTTATTTTATGAAATAAAAAGCATCAAATAAAATTTAACTAACATTCTGAGTTAGTGTGAAAGTATGTTATATTACTTATATATGTGTTCGGAAGTAGCATGATTACCTATTTTTCTAGCCTCCCTCTTGAGCGTGCTGTTTTACTTATTTGCAAGTACAATAGTAATATTTGAAGGAAATGAATTTACCAAAAAAAGTACATTGGAGATTAGAAGCAGTTTTAAATTGTTACTATAAATATCCTATTTCGGTCTGAGCCGTGTATTGTAAATGATAATGGAGCATGTATGATTGTTTATGAGAATTGTGACATAAAGTTGTGGTAGAAATTGTTGTTATTATGAAAAGTGGGCTAAAATGAGGTTTGTGTCAGGTTGGCATTGAAGATGTAAGGGCAGAGGTTATGCCTGCAGGAAAGGCTGAGGTTGTCCGTTCATTCCAAAAGGATGGAAGTATGGTTGCAATGGTGGGTGATGGAATCAATGACTCGCCAGCATTAGCTGCTGCAGATGTAGGTATGGCAATTGGGGCAGGGACAGATGTGGCAATAGAAGCTGCTAACTATGTGCTGATGAGAGATAACTTGGAAGATGTGATCACAGCCATTGACCTCTCCAAAAAGACCTTCTTTCGTATTCGATTGAATTATGTATTCGCAATGGCATACAATGTTGTTGCTATACCGGTTGCTGCCGGGGTTTTCTTTCCTTCCTTGAGGATCCAGCTCCCACCATGGGTTGCTGGTGCATGCATGGCTATGTCATCTGTCAGTGTCGTATGCTCTTCTTTGCTTTTGAGAAGATACAAAAAACCCAAACTTACTACAATACTTGAAATAGTTGTAAAGTAACCATTATTCAAACAGAATAACTTCTGAGGGTGCAAATCAATTTGATCACCCATTGTAAATGTTTTTGTAATTGCATAGCTCTTCCTCTTCTTCTTATCTCCCTCTCCACTCACTCAATTTCACATGTTTCTGAATATTAGTTCTACTTAACGCCTGCTGTAGTTGTTGTTCATCAATTTTTCCATGTAAAATGTCAAATGTGTGTTAAAGTATAGGGATTGTTGAAGGAATGGAAAGATGGAGTTATTGAGGGATGTGGTGGCCTTGTGCTCACACAATATTTTACTCACCAACAAATGCATCTTACGTAACAGGATTTTACCTTTTCACTTTTCATTAAACTAAATTGGAAACCAAACTCTATGTTGATCTAGAACCTTATTCAACTATTTAGAGCTTATAAATAAACCTTTCATATCATCATTTAATTTATCTCACATTGAGGGCTTTAATTCAAGACATTCAAATTTCTATAAAAAAATATCTTTACTATACTACTTGTGATCTTGGACTTATCTTTAAATTTCAAGTTATTTATTTGATAAAAAATGTACAACTTTTACTTCTACTTACGAAAAATCAATTCCTCTTTAGAATAAACATAATATATTATTTTGAATAATTTTCATGTTTATGTAATTATTATATTTTTATTTACCTAAATTGAAAATTATAGGATTATGAATCTGCAAAAAAAATAGCATTGTTATTTGTTTCAAGGTTAAATAATGTTGGTTATTAATTTATATTTTATTATTATTAATTATGATTTTATTACCCTTAAATTATTTTAGGGTTATTATTGTATTAATGATAAATTTCCAGACTTGTTAGTATTCCTATTTTATAACTTCCAGTATTTGTAATTTTATTATATATATATATATATATATATATTATCGAAGTAAATCAACCTGAATGAGATTAGTTCAGCAGTTTTGCAATCTTGTGCAATTACCTTCAATAAGTTTCTACAACCTTTTGTCTTCTCTCATTTTCTTCAATTAATTTCTACAAATAAATCTAAATATTTATTTTTTTATGCAAAACACAAATACAATATATACATAATTGCATTTTTTTTACTAAGGTATTCTAAATTCGATTGTCTATGATTGTGACTTTTACTCTTAGACAATTCAAATTGTTATCGCACAACGCTGACATATCCAAACATTTGATTTTATCTTGTTTCCCATGTAGACATGATTGTTCAAGGATTAGGTTTGAGACTGAAAAAAGGTTATTTTAAAGAAGAGTGATTTTTTTTTTTTGAAATGTTGAGTTGTAAAGAAAAAGCGTTGAAAAATTTATAGTAAATATGACTGTAATAGAATAAATTTTTAATATTTATTTAAAATAAAATAAAAATTATTTATTTTTGTAACAAGAAAAAGATGAATAAGGAGGAATTATATGGTTTGGTTTGGTGAGAAAGGGAGTTTGACTTTAAAAAGTTGTGACTTTATGTAATTAGCTAAATTCACGAACGAACCCATATAACATCACAAATGTAGACAATTGAAATGATTGGTTTATTGGGTATGATTGTTTTAAAGATGAGTGTGCATTTTGAAGGAAATTATGAAAATATCTTATTGTATTATAAAGTTTGAATCATTGTTAATTTGGTATGGCCTTTTTTCAGTTATGTATTGCTTCTTGCTTAAAATATCCCAACTATTATTGCTTACTATATATTGACGGTTATATAATTTTGAACCTACCATTTAGATAAATGGTTCATAAATTTTATGAAATGTCACAAGTCCTCATAGAAGCAAGAGAATGAAATGTGAGGGAACTTCTTACATGGCACAAAAACAAAATCTTCAGCTTTGGATATTACATTCTGGCTTTGAACTTTTTTTAATGTTGTCTAATGGCTTTTTGGGTTATGTTTAATTTTTATCCACTTCATTGTTTCAAATTAGTAGGCCAACTCTTCCAAGACCTTCATATTTTTTTTGTGCACCTCTATAAAAATCAATTTTAATTTAAAAAAAAAAATAACAAAAAATAATATCACATTTTTAAATAATATTAATTTCACCATTCTCATATGTGAAATGATTGACAAGAAGATTCATTGTATTGCTTTTTAGAATAGATTTTTCAATTCATAATAAATTTTAATGAAAAAGTGTTACTAATTATACAATCCGATATACATTAAAAAAATGAAAAAGATAAATGAACGAAAACATAATCACCATTAATAAAAATACCATAAAACTTACTTTAATCATCAACATTTACTACAAGCAATCACTTAAAAATAAAAACATCTTAACCAAACTCAAAAAGATATTATTGGATTAAAAAAAATATAAAAGTATAGTGGAAGATTGAGAGAGAATTTGCAGATTAATATTGTATGTTTAAAAAATCAACCATAGCTGATCCAAGTAATTCACCAATGCACAAATCGACTACACCCTAAATGACCTCATTACTTCAATCAAAGGTTCGATAAACAATACATTGCTAAAAAAATTTAAACTTTAATCATAGGATTAATAAACAGTTACATCGTTGAAGAAGAAACTTTAATTTTTAATCATAGGATGTTGAAAAAAACTTTAACCGTTAATCATAAGATCGATAAACGAACACGTGATTGAAGAAAAACTTTAATCTTTAATCATAGGATTAGTAAACAACCACATTGCATAAAAAGAAACTTTAATTTTTAATCATAGAGTCAGTAAATGATTGTATTGCTAAAAGAACTTTAATATTTAATTATAGGGTCGATATATGCAAACAAAATTAAAGCAATAACTAAGGTTATCATTTATCATACATCAATGCAAATTATATTATAATTTTACAAAATATCTCTTTCTCTCTCTAATATATATCACTACAAGAAAATCATCAAATAGAAACCAGTTTTTAGAAACCAAAATAATTAGTTGCAATAGTAACTAAATTAGAGACCATTCTAGAAACTAAAACAAAAATTGGTTTCTATTATTTTCTATTATGGTTAAATAGTTTCTAAATTGGTATCTAATTAACAACAAAGGTTTTATCTACCAATTATTTAGTTTCTAAATTTAGTTTCTAAAACCTTGGTTGCTAATTAGAGACCAATTTAGAAACTATTTAACATTAATAGAAACTAACGTAGAAATCAATTTTTGTTTTAGTTTCCAAAATGGTCTCTAATTTACTTACTATTGCAACTAATTATTTTGGTCTCTAAAAATTGGTTTCTATTTCATGATTTTCTTGTAGTATATATATATATATATATATATATATATATATTATTTTTAATTTTTATTTTATTTTATTTTCTCAACCCATTTTATAAGTTTGCCTCGTATATAATATTACTGCATGTTATCTTAATTATAATAATATAAATAAAGTGATGGTTGTGTATCGAAAAATACTTAAACATTTTTTTAAAAGAACATATATTTTTACACTAATAGTATAGTATAAAAAAAATGCATTTAAGAATTATTTGATGCAAGACAATTTTTTCATATCCAAAAATAGTGATTCCTAGAAATGACTAAAACTTATTTAAATGGTAAAAAATATTTATACTAATATTTTGAAAATCAATCATTAGTAAACTCTATTACTTATTATTACCAGATCTTGTTTAAAGATTAATAAATACAATACTATTTTTTCGGACAATTTTAAAAAAGCTTTTTAAAAAAATTGAAACCAGTAGTCAATATAATTTTTTAATACTAAACCATCTATCCTTTTAAAATGAAGAGAATATTTTTATTTTTTTTGGAATCTCTTAAATTATTAAATTTTACTTTTATTTAAAAAAAAGAGTGTTGGTTTTGAGATATTATCTTATATTTTGGGAATATTACTTTTGATAATATTTAAAAGTATAGTAAAATTTTATAACTATTAAAACTAAAATTTAAAATATTTTACATTTTACTTTTGTCATCTTACTGCCCTTTTTATAATAAGTTTGTTTGGTTTGAAAAAAAATGTTAAGTTTTACATCCATAAGATAAAAATAAAATAAAATAGTTAATTTTATTTTAATTAAGATAACCAATGAAGATAAATTCTTTAGTAAAATAAAATAAAGTAATTAATCTAAAAATAATAAATAATTACAGCAAGTAACCAATATCTTTAAAATATTAATAATGATTTTTATATTTAAATAAAGGCAACTTAGTAAATTTTCTATATAACAATTAATTATGTATGCTATATGGGTTATATATATAATTTACGTAATTATTCACATAAATTTAGGTTGAAGCTCTTCACATGCATTTCCGTTTTTGCCCCAGTTTTCATCTGTGTATATTTCCAGAATTTCATAACCAATTTTGAAGATAAACAAAAAGTCATTAAAGGGTACACCATAGAAGTCAATAATCCATTATGGGTTTAAGATAATGGATTATACATGTGTTTTCTCTACATAATCATTACACATAATCATTAAACCTAATCAATTATGATTAAAAAAATAAAAAATAATAGATTATGTATTAAAAATATTATCAAATATAATTAATTATGGCTGAAAAATAAGACATAATCATGACTTAAAAACATCATAAAAAATAAGGAATAATAGATAGTAATCAATTATCTACGTAGTTTTTGTTTAAAAGGTTTAGAGTCTTTTTTTTTATAATTTATTTTGTGAAAATTTTCATCTTCTGACAACGATAATTAACATGTTTTTTTAAAATAATTATTCAACGATATCATAAATATTTTAAATTTTTTTAATTAACTCATCTACTTATTAAAATTTACTTTTAATAACTTTTTTCTATTTATAATTATCTAATAACTTTTAACTGAAGTATTTTATTAATAATATTTTAATTTAAATAGATTTCATATATAAATAAGTATTTTATTTCTTATTTTTAATTAACTGTAATAATATAGTAATTAGTTAGTTAAATATCTAATTAACTATGTTCGTTATATATTTTTTTTTTACAATTTTTAATATTACAATTCATTTTCTAACGGAAAAATATATTTTTATTAACAAATTCATTCTACTTACCATAATCCAAATAATCTCATTTTTTTTCACACTTTTCTCTCAAAACACATTACTCTTTCAAATTTTCATAAATTCACTCCATAATCCAAACACACCAGAAGTACAATGAAAAATAAATAAAACATCTATTATTTAGGTATGTATTTATTTGATTTATAAATATATTATTTAGTAAGGTGTCTAACTTCATTTATTTTATTTTATTATTTTTAATCACACACTTATCCATTTTTTTATATTTCCAATCACACATTAATTCCTTTTATTTTATATTATTTATCTATAGACATGCATGGTTCCATTTTATTTATGTTATTTATATTCAATTATACTATCGTCCATTTTATTTATATTATCTTGAGTCACACATTACTCTATTTTATTTATATTATTTATTTTTAGTCACGCACTAATCCATTTTATTTATATTATTGATCTTCACTCAATCTATTTTATTTGTTTTATCTCTAGTCACATACTGGTCCCTTTTATTTATATTATTTATATTCAATCACGCTTAATCCATTTCGTTTTATTTATATTATTTAATTATATTATCTCACTAATATGCATTTCTTGATTATAATCTTGATTATTTATTTTATTCAACAAAGGAATATGATAGAAATTATTTTGAAAAAATTATTATGCAAGTATAATAAGACTTTTAATAAATAAAGATTTGAAAATATTGTAGATGGAGTTTTGACCTTGGGATTTAAATAAGTAAATATTGTTGAGATTTCTAGCATTAAATTGTCAACCATGATAATTTGGACTAGTCACTACAAAATTTATTCAAATCTTTCTTGTATGCAAAAAATGAATTATATTATTGAAACTACAGAAGGTGATTTTTATATTATTTTGATATGATATTATTTTACATTATATTTATTCTTACTTTCCTATTTTATTTTTGGTGCATGAAAAAAAAAATACTCACATTTGAAAATATTAAGTAAATAGATGAAGGCTCTAAAATAACTCAATCCATTCTCTGTCGTCATTATCGTATTTTTTGGGGGAACAAGTTGGAATACGAATATTGTAGACAATTCAGTTACTTTTCATGGGACGAGACTCTTCTCCCTAACATTCGTCTCAAATATGGATGTCCCAGTAATTTTAGAATAATCTATCATGGTCGCTTTCTACATACTGCCTAATCTTTGAAGTAATCCCCTAATCAATATATTTACTCTGCCACTGTAAAATAAAGTAGTAGTGTTGCGAAAAAAAAGATTTATAGTGGTAAAGGAAACATATTGATCAAGGAGTTCATGTCTAAAGATAAGGGTGAATACATCTAGTTTATCTAGTAGACCTTGAAGTTTGATTTGATGTTGGTATCAAAAAGTTCTAAATTTATAATGAGTTATGTTTGGACTTTGTGATTTTTCTCAACTTGTTTTTGCTACATGAGTTTTTGTTTTGAATGGTTTCCCTTGTTCTTCTAGAATAAGCTTTCTATGTTTGCTTTTGGATTATTCACTATCAAGGAATCTCTTTCACCATCGAAGGAAGACAAGATGGTAATGCAACTTATAGGAAGAATCACAAAACGAGTGGCTTGCAATAAAGTTTTATTTGAAACCCAATAATAAACACGAAATGCTCTTATGAAAGGAGGAGGTTCACTTGAGACGAGGTGTAAAAATAATTAAGTCTCTTTTATGAGTTTTGTGGACTCTTTAAAGATGAACTTGAATTAGTTGTTTATATGGAAATAAAGTCCACTTACAAAAAATTCTTTAATAGTTAAGTCAACTTACAAAAAATTCTTTAATAGTTAAGTCAATTATAACTCAAAGTAATAATAATATTAAGTAGTTGAGTATTGAGAATATTCTCTTGTCTTTACAGCATAAGCATATGTATTATTTTTTTAATCATATCATGGTTAGGGAGGAACAAGATATTCCTAATTGGATTCTAGATGAGTCTAGTTGTTTCACTCTTAAATCGGCTATGACTTTTTTCTTGGAACTAGGAGTTCCCTGTGGTTGGTGTAAAATCATTTGGTTTTCATATATTCCATCTTCCAAAACTCTAGTACTCTGGAAAGTTTTTCATGGGCGGCTTTCTACATATCAACATATTCATAATAAATGTTTGCATATATGTTCTATGTGTACGTTTTGTGAAAAACACGAGGAATCTATTCAACGTTTATTTTTTGAATGTTATAATGCTTTGCATATTTGGAGTTGGGTTCGATAAATTTTTCTTACTTCTCAATTCTCTAATAAGGATGATCTTCTTTCTTTTATTAAGAGTGATGATAGTCCTTTGGTTAAATTAATTAAACTTGTTGTGATAACCTTTTCTATTTGGATGATATAGCGTATGAGGAATTATGCTAGATTTCAGGATAAGATTGATGCTTTTAGGGCTATTTCGGTAATTAAAGATTTAACTTGTCTAATGGGAAATTCGTCTAAATCTTTAATGAAGAATGAAATGTTGGATTTCAACATGATTAAGTTTTTTGGTATTAATACTCGTACTGGTAAAGTTCTTCATCCTCTTTCAGTTAGATGGGAGTTCCCTTCATTAGACTGAGTTAAAATTAACTAACATTGATGGGGCTGCTAGGGGATATCTTGGTCTTGCTACTTGTGGAGGTATTTTTCCGTAGGAATATGGGTGAGTTTATTGGTGTTTTCTCTATATTTCTTGAAGTTCAGACTGTTATGGTTGCTTAGTTTTATGGAGTTATACATGTTATAGAAGAAGCTCAAAAGATGGGGCTTACTAAATGTATGGCTTGAATGTGAATTTGTCTTGGTTTGTGCTGCATTAGGACTAATGTTCTCTGGACGCTTCATAATCGATTGAATACTTGTCTTAATTATTGTGGGAAAATCAGGTTATGGTTACTCATATTTTTCGTGAAGGGAATGTGTGTGCTAATAAATTGGCTAATTTAGGATTTATTCATAGATAATCATTTCATTGATATAATAGGTTTCCATCTAGTATGTTCTTAAAATTCTTTATGAATAGGTATAGTCGATCTTTGTATCATTTTTGTTAATATATGAGTTTTGGTCTAATTCCCCCATATTTTTTTTTGTATTTTTTTTTTTAATAATACTTTTTTCATGTGATGACAGATTATTGTTGTTATTTGAGGTGTCAGTCTAACTGAAATGTCAAGTTGCATAATGATGTCTACATGAAAGTATATATATATATATAAGTAGTTGAGTATTGAGTGAATATTTTCTTTAATATTAATGTATATTTATAAATTTTTGAATCTCACATAATAAGACTACATATCAAAATATAAATTTAATTTATAAATAGGTATTTAAATATTGATTTTCAATTAAACTGACCATTAAAGTTAATAAATAACAAACTATCATATTCAATTTTGACATTCATAATAATAATAAAAAGTTTAATAATGATATTTCGGAGATAGATAAACTACATACAATTTTTTTAAAGAAAATACTAAATTTTGACAATTTAAAATACAAGATATTATTATTCAATCTCCAGATAATCACACTCATCTCACATGTCACCAATTAGTTGATATAAAAGGAAAAATAGTTTGAGAGAAAGAAGAGAGAAGAATGTACAGATAAAAGAAAGTGTGTATGCAAATAGCAACACCAGTTATTCTTAGCCCGATCCATACATACTCGATTCAATCTTGATTTATTCTTGGCCAATTTCAAAAAGGTGCACTCACATCTTAGTGTTAACTTATTCAAAACCATTTTTTTTAATTTGATTAAATTACTCAATTGGTTTCATCTCTTTAAATAAGGTTTTGAGTTATAGATTGTGGACAAATTAAATGTGATTGGAAGCAAAAATTTCAATAAAATAGTCTTGCCAAATTTTCTTACAGATATTAGTTATCAATAAAATTAATAGATTTTTTACCAATAACATTGTTACTAAAAGAATTATTATTTTGTTAATTTTTAATCTTTATATATATTATTTTAAAAATTTAGACTATGAAGATTAAAAAGAAATTAAAAATTATATATTGTAACACCCCAAAAATACATCTAACTATTACAATACATGTTTTACATATTTTTATACAAGCTTAGAGTTTTTTTAAAACATTCCTAATACATGATTAAGACTTATAGAAATACAAATATTTACAAATCCATAACTCAAAATAAAACAAGCCTTTAAGGCTCTCCTGCACCTGTATGGTCATCTGTTCGTCTACGTAGTACTGTGATCGGTTCAAACACAAAAACAAAAACAAGAATAAGCTAATGCAAAGAAATTCCATAACATAATTCATGCAAAAAGAACCAATTAGACTAATAGTTTATAAACATTTATTTAAATATTTTCATATAAAATATCAATATTAATTTCATCATTCATATAAACCACACATGGATCTATTTTCAATTACAATCATTGGATTTCATTTCAATTCATAACACTTTCATTTCATTTGTCTTGTATGAAAATAAGTGAAGATCTATTTATTAAACTACATATCAACAATTGAATATCACTAACACTACACACGTATATGTTTTTTCCTTTATTCCTTAGTATATTTTTTACATTTTTCTTGTGTCTTAATTTTTTTCTTCTATTTGGTTCCATAATTTTTTTTTCTATCAAGTAATCCTGTTGGTGGTCGACTATGATAATTACAATTACTTTTTTAAAAATTAGTTTTTAAGAAAAAAATTAATTAATATAATGTAAATGATGTTATTTTACTTCGGTTCAAGTTTGCATTGTTTTTTCTTTCAATATTCGTGAAATTTAAAGAAGATGAAGAATTTTAAAAAAATCTATACTTGTCGGTCTTTATTCTCTTTAGATTCTACTATTGAATAGTAAAAATTATAAGAATTTGATGTAAATTCTAATTGAAAAAAAGGTAACATTATTTTCATTATAATGATTAATTTTTTTAAAAAATTAAATAACTAAAAATAATATTTTTTTCTTTAAATAAAATAGTTTAAAAGAATATATGTATTAATTTTACTCTGTTATTAACATAGTCACTTATAGATGATATGCGAATAGTGAAAGACTCAATGTTGTTGAAGTTTGGATTGCATGATTTTAATGGAAATGCATGGAAAGAAAGATGAGGGAGAGAAAGAGTGTCTCCTATCATATGTGAAGAAAAACATTGGATTGGAGGCTGGATTAGTGAGTTTACTTGTTTTTCCCTACATGAAATGTTTTGATGTGTGATTGTAGGGAGGCATAATTAATTATGCCTCAACACATAATTATAGGGGTAACATAATTAATTGTATGTTAAGACATAACTGATTATGTCTTCCAATTTTTTAACATTACTGCTTAAAAATAAGAAAACTAAAAGAATCTTAAAAATATAAATTGTTAATTATTTTATTTTGAAATTTAAAAAGTTAGATGGCTTATTATTATTATTATTATTATTAATATATGATTAGAAATCTGCAATAAAGTTTAGAGATTTATTTGATATTATAAGAATATGATTTTAATTTTATTAGTTTAAAAAATCAGTATGATTAGTGATAACAATCATTAAAAGAATTTATAGTTCTAGTGTAGAGACTGTTTGACAACAATGTTAGACTGTCTAGCATAAAAAAGATAATAGTATAAAAGTGGTTAGATAATCTAACGAATCCACTAACAAATCCAAAAAAAATGACAAGTTAGTAATAATATTAATGTAAATAGGGGTTTGTGATTGTTCAGTAGGAAAATATAATAGACATTATAAGATAAATAAGAAGTAGATAACTCTCAAGTTCTTTCACTAATAAATTCTTCATATGTTATCTAAAGATTATCATCTTTCTATCCTCACACAAGGTTAAACTAAATCAATCATGTGTTAATCAAATTCAACTAAATCTTATCAATAAAACATGTATCCACTCATGTATTCAATACCCCACTTGTATCCATGTGTCTAATTATGGAATGTTTCTCTTTTACCTCTTGAATAATATGTCTGAGAGATTGATTGGAACAACGCGAACTAACCAAGAAATTCAAATTGGAGAAAAGAATTGAACCCTCAACATGCATTCGAGAACAACTTTTTACAAAAACTAGATTTTAAAAAGACTAGAGGATTAAAACAAACTACTACACAGAATTGAAAAATAAAACTTTTATTGATCAAAACCTTAGAACTCAATAGGGAGTTATAAGGGAATCAACCCCAAAGGTTTAACCTTCCATGGGAAAGATGGAAGCAAAAGAAAACTAAATCTAGGTCTAAGAGTGCAATTTGGATATGAAACGTGACACTCTATTCTTCCTCTAAAGACTCTTATAATCTTCTTTTCTTTACACAAATTCGAATTCAAAATTTGTCTCAAGATATTGTGTAACAATTATCAAATATTTCCTTTATTAATTTATTCAACATATATTCTCTTTCTCAATCAATTACAGATCTCATTCTCAATCAATTACAGATCTCATTCTCGCTTCTATTTTCAATCTATTTTTTTCCAAATTTGATTCAGATTTATGTATTGATTATAATTAAGCTCTGTGGGAGATATTGCAAAAGATTTACGTGAAAAATATATTCGAAGAATGTTTGCTCTATTTTTGACACGTTTTGTAGAGGACTTTTTATTGCAGAATCTGAGAGAATCTCCTTGCATGAGATTGAATTGGTTTCAGTTCTTACTTTCTCAAAATGCAATAGAATCCTAAATCAATATCTTCATTTCCCATAATGGAGCATCCATCAATAAACGCTTCCAGAAGACCCTTTAATGGCTTCAAACACAAGGAGTGTCTAGTCCTTTCATAACCAAACTTTCAAATCTTCAAAGACACATAATTTTTCACTGGGGAAACTTCAAAATTCTTGCAAAAGATTACTAAATTCGAATCTTTTAATTTAGTGCAATCTTTCCAGCATTAGACATTCTAGGGAGATCGTCTTCTTTAGTAAGACTTTCCTGAATTTAACATGCTGTAATTATCCATCTGCATTATCATTAGTAATGTTTATAATCTCTACAAAAGGTCAACATCAAGATGAAAGCAAAATGTATCTAAAAATCATATTTAAGCAATAATTCTAATTATGATCTAATTTCATCCAGTTATGCGAATCTCATCTAAAAAGTTAAATTTTACTCTTATTTACAGTCTAAGAAATTTATATTAAACGCTTTAAAAGTGAAAAAAATGTACTTATCAATTACAATTTACACTGAAGCTAACTATGTAATTATGTAACTAATGTTAATAATTTTGAAAGATATATAGGTATTAGTCATTTTACACATTTCCTTTTAGTATTTATATTCATTACCAAATAGATAAAATTGATATTTAAATATATATATTTTTAGGTTTCATTATCTTTTTATTATCATTATTTATTTATTTAGTTGTATTATGAACAAAAATTCAATTATGTTCCCAACTTTTAAAAATGTGAAAATATGTCTACTTTTCATTCATACTTATTCAACTTTTTATAAAATGATACTTAAATTTAACAAAATAAATAAATAATAAAGCAAAAATCTCTTTATTTCGATCCTACTCGAATACAAGTTACATATGTTCTTACAAAAATAACCCATTAGCATATAAGTAATCTTTATTATATTACAATTTTTTTTATATCAAATCAATCAACTGCAAATTTTTATATCACTTTTCCCTCATATTTTTTATATCTAAACAATCTCATTTTTCACTCACATTTCCTATATCTAAACAATCTCACTTTTCATTCTTTTTTTTCTCTTTTTTTTCTTTTTTAATTCCGCTCTCATATAAACAAAACCCCTCATCCAAACAAAACCTTAAAAATAATTCACCAATTAAACAAAGTTTATAAACAACCAAAAAAACAAAGTAAAAATAAAAACTTTTGTAGAAATCAAAGTAAAATGCCTAAAGTAAAATGTAAAAATTTATTAAGAACTAAAAATATAATAAATATCATGCATCACTTAATACACATAATAGTAATGAGCAAAACAAAAATTAAAATTTCATTGAAGATTAAAACAGAACAAATAATTTTTTTTAAAAAGTTTATGCAGAATACAGATGTCTAATGAGTTTTGAGTTGAATGACATTACTTAATGTACAAGCTCTTTGAAAAAATGAGAATTACTGTAGGAGAAATAGTCCACCTAAACATATTTGGACGTAACAGATAATTTTCTTAAATAAGTGAGTCAGCTTCACTGCCCCCAAAGAAAAGGCAAAAAAAAAAGAAGAAGATTTTGAAATCGTAAAAGAGTGAATAATCAAGAAAAAAAGAAAGAAGGAAGAAAGTGACTTGATTTTGGCAAAAGAAAAAGAAGAAGAAACTAAGGCGAAGTCAAACTTCTCTTCCTAGTTCCTCAAACCACGTTTAAATCTATTTTCTGTTAAAATTCAACACCATGTACGAAATAAGAACAAAAGTTTCCAGGAAATAAACATACAATCAAAGAATTTGAAACCTCAAATCTCTTGTGCTGACACACTCTTTTTTTCTTTTTTCTTTTTTCTTTTTTATCTTTAGTACGGAGTATTTATTGTCGGATGCTAAGAATAACACATGAAAGTTTGTCATTGAATATATCAATTTTAGCTGGATATTATAATGGAAATATATAAAAGACTCATCATAACTCAGATTAGTCATTGTGATTAAACTTTTATCCGTACGATCACATGTTTAATTTAGCACACTAAAACATATAGATTAATAACTAATTATTTCTTTTAAGATATAAAATGGATATTTGCATAAATAATAAGGAGACAAAATAAAATAGAACAAAATAAAATAATGACTCTGAGAACTTTTAAGTGGATAAATCTCCTCATCTTTGAGAAGCAAACACTATAAAAAAAAATCATTAAATAGCAACCAAATTTAGAAACCAAAAATAATTAGTTACTATATTAATTAAATTAGATATTATTTTAGAGACTAAAAAATTATTGATATTTAAAGTAATTTATATTATTAATCAAAATTTAATAAATGGTTTATAAATTGGACCTAAATTAGCTACTTAATATTTTAGATTCTAAATTAGTCTCTAAAATATTAATAGAGACTAATTTTAAATATAAGTAGTTAAAATCTTGGTAGTTAATGATTAGATATCAATTTAGAAACTATTTTTTACATTTTTATTAATAATAGAAACTATTTTAATACCAATAATTCTTTTAATTTATAAAATGATCTCTAATTTAGTTAAATAGTAACTAATTATTTTGGTCTCTAAAATTAGTTTATATTAATGATTTTCTTGTAGTCGAAAACTTACGGGACCTAGTTCAGAAAATATATTCACTATGAAAGTAGGATTACAATATTTGTTTCTTTGGGACTAATACTTAATCTCAACCAATAATGATGGAATATCATGTCTCTCTAGTCTCTCACTAGGATTTGTAATCTCAGACTATAGTGGATATCCATTCTCTTATTTACTCTCTATTCTCACTTGTTTGATATTTTTTTCCTCACAAGCTCCCTCTATACAAAGAATGAAAGAAAGACTTCTTCATAAAGAGATAATGAATAATTAATGTTTGTCACATTTTCAAGATACCTTGGAGAGACTATCTTCATCTTTCAAGGTTGAACTTCATAGTCTTCAAGAGAGATATAATTTCAAGACTTTGGAATGTCCATTGTTGGATCAATTATCAATATTCATTAGTCATGTGGTCTCTCATTAATTAAGGAATAATTCTCAATAGATCATAATTGTTTGAGGTATTAATCATATGTATAATTAGAACTTGGACTCAGTAGTTTGTATGGAACTTTGGAGGGTTTAACAATACCTAAGTTTTTACTGTCACTATGAGAAAATCATTAAATAATAATCAAATTTAGAGACAAAAAATAATTAGTCACTATATTGACTAAATTATATACTAATTTAGAGATTAAAAAAATTATTAGTATCTAATATGATTTCAATTATTAATAAAATATTATAAAATGGTTTCTAAATTGGTATCTAAATTAACTACCAAAGTTTTAGCTACTAATATTTTAGATTATAAATTAGTATCTAAAAGACTAATAGAGACTAATTTAGAACATAAGTAGTTAGTAACTAAAAACTTAGTAGTTAATAATTAAATACCAATTTAGAAACTATTTTATAAATTTTTTATTAATAATAAAAACTACTTTAAATACCAATATTTTTTTTTATTTATAAAATAGTCTCTAATTTAGTTAATATATTAACTAATTATTTTAGTTTTTCTAATTAATATATATATATATATATATATGACTCTAATGTTAATCAGTTATTATATTTAAGAGTTTCTTATATCTAAGAAAAAATAGCTTAATCATAATCGAAATAGGGATATAAAAATGAATCCAATTGATTAGTTTAATTATAAATTTTTGCTAATTTAACTTATTTAAGAAAAATAATTATTTAATTTACAAATTTATAAAAAAAATACAAAAAAAACAATGAATTTATCTTTTGAATATATTGTGTGACTTTTTACTAAAAAAAATCATTAAATAGAAAAATAATTAGTCATTATATTGACTAAATTAAATACTATTTTAAAGATTAAAAAATTATAAGTATCTAAAATAATTTTTATTATTAATAAAAAAATTAATTTAATTTTTAAATTAATATCTTATTAGTTATTAAATTTTTAGTCACAGATTAGTTTAAATTTTAAGAGTGATAGCTAAAAGTTTAATAATTAGATACCAATTTACTAATTAGATATCAATTTAAAATTAGCTTATAAATTTAGAAATATTTTAAATATTAATAGTTATTTAGTCTATAAAATAATATTTATAATTAATATAATTAATTATTTTTTATTTTTAAAATTAGATTTTATTTAATGATTTTTTACTAGTGTTTGTTGTTCGTTACACCTCTTAATAAGAATGGAAACCAATAAAAGGAAGAAAATAAAAGAGTTTTGAATAATCTCTTGAAGGACAGATAAGAAATTGAATTAAATTGAAGAGGATTGATTGAGTGAGAAGAAGTCGTAGGAAGAATAGTTTATTATGAACTATACGTCATTTGTTAATTAATTTACAAAGGTGCCATAATTTGGTCAAAAGGGCATATATATGTAATGTCATGAGTCATTTTAAGTATCTAATATTTTATGCTAACTAATTGCTCATTCAGTGATAACATTTTCGAATTTCTTTTAGGAAAATTGCCTTTTCAACCTATTAAGACAAAATAGAGAGATTAAGTAGTTTGGAGGAGTTCTTAAATTCAAATATTTTTACTCTTCTTGTAAATCTTATTCATTTGTTTTTTATGACTGCATTCCAAACAAACTAAATAAAATATTAGAAATATATAAATAAGAGTGTAAGTGGTAGCATTGTTTGGTATTTTGATAAAATATAATTTTGGTGCAAAGAGGAAATTAAAGAAAAAGAAGCATAGTAATTAAGAAGAGTGAGTGATGTAATTGCATATATAATGAATATTAGTGATACCATTAACTAATGCATGCATGCTACTTCTTGGAAACAACCTATCCTTTGCCAATAAGTTTCTCCCCTTTCTCTATCAAAGAATGGTCAAAATTTGAAAATCTTTACTTTGAACAAACACACACACTCTATCTCTCTTCCTTCTTAATCAAATTAAAAGTTTTTAAGTTACTTCAAAATTACTTGGTACATGAATAATATGTATATATAAATAAATTAATATAACATGTTTGTTTTTTAAATATAAGAAAATATCTTTCATTAATCATCTAAAATTTGTCTAATATAAGAAATTACTTAGTACTACTAGATGTTTCTACAAATTTTCAAGAAATCTTTAGTTTCTTTCATATTTTATGTGATTTTTTTAAATAAAATTTTTTTATAAAAAAATTGATATTGAAAAATAGACACTACAAGAAATTCATTAAATAGTAACCAAATTTAAAGATAAAAAATAATTAGTCATTGTATTAACTAAATTAGATTCTAAATTAATTTAGAGACTAAACAATTGTTCATATCTAAAGTGGTTTCTATTATTAATAAAAATTTATAAAATGATTTTTAAATTGGTATTTAAATTAACTACCTAAGTTTTAGCTACTAATATTTTAAATTCTTAATTAGTATCTAAAAGATTAATGGAGACTAATTTAAAACATAAAGTAATAAATAGCTAATAGTTAGATATCAATTTAAAAACTATTTTATAAATTTTTATTAATAATAAAAAATACTTTAAATATCAATAATTTTTTAATTTATAAAATATTTTTTAATTTAATTAATTAATTATTAATTATTTTACTCTCTAAAATTAATTTTTATTGTAGTAATTAAAAATATTAATTATTGTGTTGGAAAGAGAAATAAGAATAAGTGATCTTGACCACACTCTATGTGAACAAAATTGGTTTTACTCAGACTTTGGATAACCATGGTCCTCTCTCACCCCTATCACTTCCTATATATATAAAACCAAGCTTTTGCACTCTTTCTCATCAATCTCACAAATCAAAATCATGAACATGGCTGCCACTGATCATGATCACTGCATGGAGTTTGATCAACAATTTCTGGTGGATGATGCCATGGATGATCTGGATCCATTCATAGAAGGATTCATGGATACAACCACATGCATGTCATCACCAAAGAGCATGATGCTGAGTCCAAGAAACTCATCACACAACAACACAACAAGTGGCCACCATTTAACTCCAAAGGCTTCTGCATTCAAACCAATCAGAAGAAGATCTAGAGCTTCTAAGACCACTCCCATTACCCTTCTCAAAGCCAACACCTCCAATTTCAGGGCATTGGTACAACAATTCACTGGCTCTTCCACAACACCCATGTCACTTGCAATCCATAAGGGTCCCATTACCCTGAATTTCCAACAAGGTACCAAACAACAGATTCAGCATCACACCAGAGAAGCAACTAGATTGGTGCCACAGTTTGGGACCATGATCAGTTCTAACCAAGTTCATCAAGTTTCTAAGCCACAACAGCACTTGATCATGAGAGAGCAACAAAGTGGTTACTGGTTGGAGCATGTGAAAACCAGTGATCTTTGTCTTCCAACTTCAGGTAGCTGCATGGATGATGGATTTGGCTTTGATGATGATTTTAGTTTGCATGAACTCAGTGTGAATGCCACCTCCAATGACATCCAAGGTTTCTTTATGTGATAAAAATAAAAAGGATTCAATTATTTCTTAGGAAATTATGTAAAGTAGACTCATCTTCAGTCAACACCTCTATGCATATCTTATAATAAAATTAAGCAATGATTCATGTTTATCACTTTCTTTATTCTTTTCTTTTGTGTTCTTCAATCTTCTTGAGTTCTCCTTCATTACATGACCTCCATTGACAAACCTTCCATGTTCAAGATTTTCAGAAGATAAAGTTAAGAAAAAAATTAACTTTTCTTATGCACAAGCTAATTTAATGAGATACTTTTTTTAACTTCAACTTATACATAAAGTAATTTTAATTTATAAAAAAAATATTTTTCTTTCCTAAATGTCATTAAGAAGATGTTCAAACAAGCATGCCTATATATATTTATATACAAAAAAAAATAACTTTTTAATTTGGTGTTTATTAAGTGAACAATTTCTTGTTCATCATATAGAGGTATACATACGAAAGTTTTTAATCTTGGCTCCAAAATTTATGGGAATTTTTTTAATTAGTTAAAATTAAAATTATTGAAGAGTGTGAATATTTATTATGTTGTTTCTAATCATGATTTATTATACAAAAACATTGTCGATGCGTGTTATTTTATACAAATAGTATTTCTAAAAAAAAATTAATTAAGTATTCTATTTTTCCTCATGTTATCTTTAATAATTTTGAAATTCATTCTCTCATTCATTTCACTTAATTGATTTCACCTAATTAATTATGTTTGGAGACCAAACAAAGATTACCTAATTTGTGATTACTCGTATCCTCTAATACAAATAAAAAAAAAAGACAAAGACTTTATCTCATTAATATTATAAATTTTTTTATATGACAATTTATAATTTAGTGGGAATATAATTTTAATTATATTTTTTATACATAATAATTATTTTTTATTGATTTTTTTTTTAACTTTAACTTTAATTTTTATGAATCCTTATTTAAATCTTAATCAATGTAATATTTTTAATAAATAAAATAGGAATATGGATATTATTTTATTAAATTTAACAAATATTTGTGTGGTTTATTAAAACCCTATAACAAAGTAATTGTCATTAAAAACATATAAGTGTTATTTTATCATATTATAAAGAATAGGGAGTGGAAAAAAATTCTTAATTAACTTATCCTCCAAGAAAATCATTAAACAAAAATTAATTTTAGAAAACCAAAATAATTAGTTCTTGTATTCACTAAATTAGATACCATTTTATAAACTAAAAAAAATTATTAATATATAAAGTAACTTTTATTATTAATTAATAAAAATTTATAAAGTAGTTTCTAAATTAATATTTAATCATTAGTTATCAAAATTTTAGTTATTTATATTTTAAATTATTTTTTATTATTATTTTAGAGAATAATTTAAAACATAAATATTTGTAGTTAAAACCTTGATAGTTAATTTAGATACCAATTTAAAAGACCATTTTATAAATTTTTATTAATAATAAAAATTATTTAAATACCACTAATTTTGTAGTCTCTAAAATAGTATCTAATTTAATATAATGATTAGTTATTTTTTGTCTTGAACTTTAACTATTATTTAATATTTTAATATAATAATTAATTTTTTTTTTTTTAAATTTTATTATTATTTAATAATTTTATTATAGTGTTATTCGACGATAATAAGTGCATAGGTAAGAAAGGTTCCAAATATATATGGAAATGAAGCTATTTAAACAGACCAAAATGATTGAAAAATGGCTTTATGAGATTATGGAAAATTCAATTCTCCAAATGTCACAAATAAAAGCTGAAACATTATGTTCCAATATGGAAGAGTGTGCACCATGATTTTGACCATTAGGTGAGGAAAAAATAAAGATAATATAAATGCATGAAATGAGAGAAAATAAACATGCTATTGGCAATTGAGACTTCAAATAGTGTACATTGACAATGCATAGAAGAACACAAAATATATTGTGATGTCTTAGGTAAAATATGTATTTAAAAAATTATTGTTAGTGTAAAGGGAATCAATATGTTTTATTAAAAAATTACTTCATTGAAATAAACATAAAAGTAATTAATATACTTCATTAAAAACATAAAAATAGGAATCATTATTGAAATTTTTCTAGCAGGATAAACAAAATGTAATATTATTTTGAAACAATAATAATAATAATAATAATAATAATAATAATAATAATAATAATAGTAATGCTATGGAAAAACTTTGATTTTGAACTTTGAAGCCCATTGGCTACTCTCACAGACAATCAACGTTCTAAAGTGGAGCAGTTATTCCTACAGAATAATTTTTGATACTTTTCACTTAGATCTAATCATGAAATAATTAATCCAAGTTCTTGTGTTGTTTAATCCACCATAAACATTTCTATGATAGAGAATTAATAAATAAATAATTTTTAATAAACTAAATTGATTTATGTTTAAATTAATTTGTAAAAGATCTATCATATAACTTCCTTAATATTTGGGATTATTTTTTATAAAATTGGTGCAATTTTATAATGTATTTACATAAATGGGTGAATTTTTAAAATTTTAAATACGGGTAAATTGTTTTTGTAATTGTAAGTATAACTAAAAAAATTATGTTTAAAGCCTGAATTTTGACCAAACATATTTTTTTATTAAAGTTGTGTATTTGTGTCTTTTATCATTGAAGATATAATTTATTATTTTATAACATGATAAAAATAATTTTAAAAAGTCAAAATAAACAAAGTGACATCTCTGAACTGCCTTTAAGGATAAATTAGAAAGAAATAGAAGAAGTCGTATTTTAAAGTACGGCTCCAATAAATAAAAAATTACGTTTGACAAAAATTTGTACGGGAAAACATGACTTATTTATATATGTAAATTTTAAAAAAGTTATTCATTTATATAAATATGGAGTAAAATTGTATAATTTGGTAAAATAATCTTTAGATAAATATTTTCATAAATACTTATAAAAGAGAAAAATGTAAATGTTGGAGATCCACATCGACTAGATATTAGAACCTTTCATTGTATATAAGTGGGTACAAACCTCAACCCTATGAGTCGGTTTTATGGGGTTGAGTTAGGCTTAAAGTCCCCTTCCTAATATGGTATCAGAGCCATTTTCGAGCCTATTCTAACGAATATTTGTGTTGGGCCTATCATGCCACCCGCTATCGGGCTTAGAGATCCCTCTCTCGTAATAGTAAATAAAAAAATAAAATAAATTTTGCGATAAGGTAAAATTATATTATTGTATCTTATAAATATGTTAATTTGTAGAATTATTTTATATACTTTCTGTTATATTTTATTTATAAAAAAATTAATTAAATGGTCATAATTAAAGAAACTAGTTAATAAAGTTAATAGTATTAACTTTGTTTTAAATTTAAATATAATAATATTTTTAAATTACTCCTAATATTAATATTAATAAGATACACTTTAATTATTTAAAAATATTGTTTAGTCTTAATTCTTTTAATATCTGTCACAGTCATTACATTTATCATTTTAGTTCTATTCGCTATACATGTGAATAATAATAAAAAGAAAATCTATAATGTTCTTTATATAGAGAAAAGTTAGATAATTAAAAGGTTTAAAACATTATTGTATTTCATTTATTATTTATTGAATTAAGAAGAAAAGTATTTTTATGAAAAAATAATTAATATAAATAATAATTTGGAATGATAAATATTAAATAGTATAGGAGGAAGTATTTATTTATTGAAGATGAAAGAAAGAAAGGGAGTTATTCAAAGACTAATCAAAGAGATTTCTTTTGACTTGTTCTCTTTCTTTTTCATTTCTTTTGCAAAGACAGAACCTTTAAACAAGGAGTTGGGAACAAGCAATATAAGTGATTAATCATAATCTTGGTAATTAAATAATAGATAACATAAAAGTAATTAAATAAAAAGATAATATATCTTATGAGATTTATTAAAATGATGTTATCAAACTTGTCAATAGATTTGAAGCCTTCAAATGGTGTTAAACTGAGTTCATGTGAATGAATTTCTCTGAAACTGAGTTCATATTATTGGGCAGCATCTTCACTCCAAAACTAAGTTCACACTCAATCAAGAATTGGTAAAAACCCAAAAAACTTAGCAACATCTCTTAATTAATTATTGAAAACAGTAAACAAATAATGAAGTCTTGGTCAAAATCATAATAAAACCAAAGTTCATTTGAAGACATTGCAGATTTTCAAAACTTTGAGTACTTTGTCTTCTACTAACTACATGCATCACTCTAATTCAACTCAATTAATTTAAATTAATTTAATTGCACGTGCAAAATCAAATATATTATTTTAAGAACATGGTACCATCTCTGAACTGTCTCTCTATAGTTTTTAATCTGTCAATGGTTGATATTGTTGATTGGTATGCTCCAAATCATAATTTTGGAATATCTCTAAACTGAGTATTATTATTAAATTTTAAACAATGACCTATTGTTAACGAATAATTATTAATTTAAGAATAATTAAATTAAAATTAAAATAAATAAATAAATACTATCCATCCTCATATTATATATAATATATCTGTCCTCATCATATAGAATATTTCTGCCATTTAATTTTGTTTTTCATTCTTATATTTATCACTATTTATTTATTTCTCTACCTCCATATTTCTTCTCTCACGCCATAATATAAAAAATAACTATAGTGCCTTTATTATAAGATGTAATTTTGATTTGTGTAATACAATTTAAAATATTTGTTCAAATTAGGTTTTATAATCCAAAATATTTTTTAAATAATTCGAAGTATTCAAAATTATTTATTCTAAAATATAGTTTTAAATTGAATATGAGCGCATATTAGTTATTTGTTATATTATAGGTATGTATTACTATCTCTCCGAAGCCTTAGCATAGCTAAATTGACAAAGGCACTTACAAATGGGCCTTTGCTTCCTGCACTTCCCAACTTTCAACCTACACCTCCCACAGTTGAATGAAATGACCAAATTGCCCTCCGTCTGCTTCTCTGCCGTTCATGCCACCACCACCACTGCTCACCATTACTGCTACCAAAAGAAAAAAGAAAATGGTGCAGAAGTTGAAGAAAAGTGAAAAAAAAATTGTTCCACAGTTTATTCCAAAAAAACCATTTTGAAAAATATTTAAAAAGGTATTATATTTATTGAAAAGTTTGTTCCAAAAATTGTATTCAAAAAACTTGTTTTAAAATATATTTCATGCGTTCAGAAATATATTGTTTAGAAAATTTTATCATATTCTTGTGTTTCGAAATGTATTTTACGATTCCTCCACCCATGTTTTCTTCTCTCACCCCATAGCTATAATGCATTTAATAAAATTCAAACGTCAATAACTTGGATAAAAAATCTCACTCTTTGAAATACGCTAAAGATCTTCTGAATTTCTTGTTCTGAACAACTTATTTAGGAATACATTTCAGATTTGTTGTTTTTAGAAAACTTATAACTATTGTTTATAACGACCTTTTCAAAGCCATGTTTCAAAATAATACATTTGGATCTGTATTTCGAGCTCCAGATTATGCAATTCATACCATTTCTGGATTACAAAATTTAAAATATAGTTCCAAATTATGATATTTAACATATATGCAAAAGCATCTTAAAAGTCAGTGACATGGCTTATTCAATTTGTAACAAACATATTAGGATACATTTCCATACCATTGTTTATAACTGTTCAGTCCTTGATATTGCTCTAATACTTTTGAGCTATAGATATAAACATGTTTTTTATAAGAGTAATATAATAACAATAATACAATGAAATAATTTAATGAAAGCTTATTTTATTCCATTTTAAAACATTTAAACAATACACTGATATTTTTATTTTATTTTATTCCATTTTCTTCCATGCCATCCTGTTACATTCCACTTACCATTAAATGTCCAAACATAACCTAAATTATTTCAGAGGATCTGGAACTACAGAAAAAGCAATCTGGACATGAAAATTTGAAAATTGGGAATTACATGCCGTTCGGACAGAAGCTCTTGGAGATTGGTTAAAACACTCACTACTTCAGATGGTGCTCGAACAAAGATGCCATCTCAATCTGCACACAGATAAATACATAAAACATTTTCAACTATAAAGGGTAAGGGAAAATATGCTTGTGGCTCGACTAATACCTGTTGCAACCTTTTAAGAAATTTTATGAATAATTCAGGATGTTAGTACCTTGTGTATTAAGTTTTTGCTGACTTGCAATTCACAATGCAATTTTGATAACTAATTACATTGAAAATGGTCGTGTAATGTGTAATCATCTCGTTAGAGTAAGAGTTTTAGATATGGTTGCCTACTTGGGCTTAGACTAACTCTCGACATTCACTATAGTCTTAAAAATGTCCAATAATTCACCATTTTATCTGAAAATGGATGAAGTTCTATGCTAAACCCGGCCCTTCTCAGAGCACACTTTACTCCGATGTAATGAAGAAGTGTCCAAGAACCAATCCAAACCGTTCTAAACCCAACAATTAACCTACAATAGTGAAGATTACAAAATCCACACTTTATTATTCAGTTCCATGCTGAATTAAAACGAACCTTAAAAAAAAAAAACGAACCACAAAAATAAACGAAGTTTTCCTACACTACTCTCAAATAAACTTGAGATTATATTGACATGTGATATGTAATTTAGAGCATACTATCATTTCTTAAATGAGATTTAATACTTTGAACAAGTTTTACCCAACAACTATTATGTATATTACTTTTTATTCAATAAACGTTGTTCCCTTAAATAATAAAATATCCACTAGAAAAACTCATGTATTGGTTTGAGACACTACTTTCACCCTCTAGTCAATGAAATTTCATTTTTTCCTAATTAAAGAATAAAGAATTGTCCCTTAAATAAAAAGACACAAACAGAAATAACTGATGCTATACAAATTGCAAACTGATCCACCAAATCATAAGTTTGTTTTATGATCAAATCAAATGTTTCTTTTGTCTCAAAACTAATCCAACCAAACTGTGAATACGTCTAATTATTGAATAGAACATGTAAACTTGGTGTAAAGAACTCAGGTATTTTTATATAACCTCTTTTAGCTTTATTGCACCTCTAGTGCCTCCAATGTGACTAGTGTAAAACTTTTTGCTCAAATTTAATCCCTATTTCTTTTAAATGCTATCATCAAGTCCTTCTGAGCTTTCATCCACGTAAAAGACCCGGATTCTATCAAAAATCTTCACAAATTAATCTAAGACATTTTAAATCCTCTTATGATATAAACACGTCAATTGAAATATCAGAATATTTTTCCCAATTCAAAACCAAAAACTGGCTCCCTACAAAATCTTTCAAATTTTATCAAATTTTTACTGAAGCCTTCGAATGTGATGCGTTCAAATAATTTTCCATAAAAATAAGACCCAACCCAAATAATTTGAGAAGAAAATGAGCATTTAAGGGCTTTTTAAGCCATTAGGCAGAAGGAAACCCACAGTGGAGCTTGATTGTAGATATTTTAAAAAATGATAAATTAAATTTGAGCAAAAATCTATGGAACCAAAAGTGCAATTATGCTGATTTTTTAGTTGAAAAAGAAATTCATTAAGGAAGAAGAGATGCACTGACAGAGATGCAATAAAATTATTCAGGAGCCATTGCCTAACATCTACTGTTCTTCAGATAGGTAGCTTGAGTTATGACATGCTATAAAAATAAGTTTTATGTTCCAGGTACTAAACTAAGATTATTTATTAACCATCACCTAACAATTTGAGTTTTTCCCGTAATTAGCTCATGACATATACAAAGATAGGAGGACAAGAACCATGAAAAGTACAACAGGCAATGAGTATAATAAATCTTTATATAGCTTGATGTCAAATTTCAAATGAATATTGCATAATTACTTCATAATATCAAGTTATCAACTTACAGCAGTCAATGCAGTCTCAGCACCCTTATTTCCAGATTTGCCACCAGCACGATTTAGAGCCTGCACTTAGCCAACGAAGAACAGATAGAAAACAAAGTAATCATATGTCTCATCTGCAAAGAAGAAATTTCATAACTTTCACAACAACTTACCTGATCCATATTATCACATGTTAGGACACCAAATATGCACGGAACACCTGCAAAGGCATCTCAAAATGCTTTAATTTTGCTGTGTTGATGACAATTAATGAAAAAAAATACTGAGAAAGTAATAATAGTAATAAATGTCTCCATTTATAAACCAAAAGAAAAAAATAGGCATTAGCTTGCACTGATGAGCTTAGAGGAAACATAAAGTTTCAGTATTTTATTCAGTGAAGATCAATGTCAAAGTTAACTTACACAGGCAGTGCTTAAAAAATAATCAACCATTTAAAAAATAATTCTCAAATTTCAAATTTCCTCTCAACCTTGATTCTAGATTCTACAAAAACAAGTTGCCGTACTAATGTTGTATGAATGTTTCATTTTCAAGAAAACAGACAGCAGTTAAATACTCAAATGTAATCTGTCCCAATGTCAAGATAACAATTGACATTAACAGAATACCACCTGAGTTTAGACTGGCTGAAAGCACTCCAGATGCTGCTGAATTAGCAACTGCATCATAGTGGGTGGTGTCTCCCCGTATCTGTTAACAAGAAATTTGGTCACAGTAGAAACTCAAATTATGTAGACATAAATATAGATAATGGATACTTATTGGTCATGAAAATGTTATAAAAGATTTCAACTATAAATTAAGATTTATCATACCACAGCTCCTATGCATAAGATTGCATGATATTTGCCTGAGTTTCCTAGTCTTGCTGCAACTACACCAATTTCAAAACTACCAGGTACCCAAACAACCTAAGGGAAAAGAGAAAGTAACAAGTTTCTGTCAGTATTCAAAATCCAGCAGAAAGTGATGAGAAAATTCTGAACAATACAAGTTGCCGCCAATTCCTATATCATTCTTCAACGCATTATTTGTAAGTAAAAGTTCTGTCAGTATTCAAATACATCAATTGCACAATTTTTTTGTCCAAAATCATGACCAAGGGTGACATAACTATACAGCTAACACACCAAGCTAAAACTAAATGAAATAAATGCAAAAGTTTATGATGAGATAGAAAAGGGTCTATATTTTATAATCTCCAATACATGATTAGAGAAAGATAGGAGAGCGACAAAAAATGAAAAGACTGGCCTCTTGTTTTAGCCAAGGAAGCATGGACCCTTCAAAATAGTAGTTGTGGCATGTTCTACCTGGGTCAAACACATATCTAGTCAGGCATTTCAAATACTACTGGCTGCATTTTACAATTTTATTTTTCCTTTATTTTTTAAACTCTTACAAGCCAAACATAAAAAAATTGGATAAATGGTTGCATTTATTATGTCTACTATGACTCGGGCTCCTTTTACTTTTTATAACATTGATTCTATTTCATTTAAAAAAATTGTTTTATTTTAATTTTATATTTTGAATTATAACCATAGCATGCCCAAGAACATTTTAAATTTTTCCATATTGTCATATTATATCCATGTTCTATGCCAAATGTGCTTTCAAGGTTTTAGCGCATAAGTTAACTTTACTTCATATTTCAGTAAAACTGAATATTTAACATAACAGAAAAAGTGAGAAAAACAAAATAAATTTCAAAAAGTAGCAAAGAGGAGACTTAATCAAATTACAATTGAAACATTGTATATTACAAATAATCAATATTCCAAGAACTTATAAGACAGCTCACTTACATCAATGTCCTCATCCTGAACTGAATAATTCTTAAAAGTACCCAAAGCTCCTTCCAAGAGCTGCTTGGTAATGATTTCATTAAACCGTGCAACAACCTAAAAGAAGAGAAAATGGAAATGAGAAACAAAACATAAAAGAACTAGAAAAACTTACGAGTACAATCCAGTTTGAAGAAGAAAATAAATGCAAAATCTTGAAGCAGAATACCATAACTTCGGCGTGATTCACCACCACGTTTCTCTAATTCATATCCCTTCATCAACACAATTCGATTTGTATCTTTCACTCTCTCCAATATACCTCCCCCTCTTCAAATTTTCATTATTGTCAAAGCCTTAATCAATCACCAAGAAGCTTTAAAATTAGAATTCACCCTTTCTGTGTTTCATCATTTTATCATCTGTGGAAAAGGATTTGGGCACTAGAATAGGTTGGAGTACCTCACGCATACTCCAAAAGGAGAACTTTGTTCTTGCCATCCAACTTAGGAAGTACAGGATTCCTTCTAAGGGGAGGTCTTTCATTGGCCTATGGTGTTTGATAGGATTAATACAAATAATTGATTACATACAGGTTTGGCCACACAAAGATGTTTGTTTTGTGCCGTTAACAAATATCTACAGTACAATTTTTCAGTATTTTGGGGGGAAATTAGTGTTGTTCTTGTTAAAAGATTTGGACAAATTTCTAATTAACCATTTTAGGGGCTCTAGGAGAAGTATGAAAACATCCTTTGATGGTGTATTCTATGGAGTAATTTGGTGGTATCATTTTGTGATCCTTGGCTGCAATGGCTTTAGAGGGAACTGTATGTTAAATGCAAAGAAATCAGTGTGCTTATCTGATTCTCCCTAGATGTTTCTCTTATATTTTTGGTGCATTCTTTAGGATAATATCTTACTCTCTACCCTTTTACTTACTTTCCCTTAAATCTTCTCTAATGACCAGTTAAAGGACCATCAAAATTTAGTACGCAATGTAAACATGGTGGGTACTCTTGGCATGCTTCTGTCTACAGCATAGCTCAAACGCTAAGCTAAGAGTGAACAATTAATCATCGGAATTGGTGACAGATGAGTTCTCTGATAAGCATCCGGCATGAATGATGGGAACCATATTGCCATCTATTTATGGCTATCAGTGTGGCTTATGCAAACAACCTCTTTGAACATCCACTCATTCTCTTCCTGAATGTACACATCTGCAAATAGCTTGCCGCACAATACATACAATCATTGGTTTTCATCTGCTAAACTCATTAATGCAATTGACATCTATCTGTCATTTTGTCATGTACATCAACAGAGTAAGTAAGCTCAAACTAGATGTGTGTTATATCATGCCTGCACCAATCCAATCACCTGACTTGACATACCAACTTTTTAATGCCTTAATTAGATCATGTCACTCCAAGTATCTATTAAACTGTTATTGTTTAAGCCTAATACCACAAATTTTGCAATGATGAGGGAAATCATCCAATAATGCCAAGGCCCTTCTCTTTCTCTCAATTACTACCTTGTTTTATTTAGTTTATCTACCAGACCCGATTTCTGGAAGACATCGTAAACAATGCAGCCAATGAAAAACCCTAAATGATTCTTTAAACCACCCATCCCTACTGTTTCAATCACCTCCTTAGTCCTTATCCTCACATGCCTCCAGTGAAACTCCACTCTGCCTATTCTTCTACAATGAATCCCAAAAAGACCCACTAAGTTCTCTAACTTTCTTGCTCTCCAACATCAGGTTCTGAATGTAAAGGGTTTCTGTTAACAAACTAAGAGTAACAAGCCCTAACTCCAAGAATAATATTTCATTATTGTTGACACTACTTTTCCCCTTCAAACATTATATGTACGGAAGACACACTGCCTGACCCAAAAACAACCCAGGACAATAATATAAGACCAACAAAATTCATGGCCTAAGACAAAAAGCAAGAATCAGTTTGGCATTCCTTTTCAGATAAACTTCGGCAGACGTACTTACACCATAAGAAAAACATGAGATAAATTTCCCATAAATTAAAAATAACCTGTGTGTGAGTTAATTTGTAAAAGTTCATTCATGTCAGCTTTTCCAAAAGCTTATTGTTATAAAGCTAACTTTAAAACTTTTTCCCATAAATATTTGGGAAAAAAACTAACAAATAACCTAATAATTTTGGAATACATGGATACATACCACAGCAAAACGAAGTCCGCTGGTTCTGGTAACAGAACCTGCCAGATTCCGCACAGCATCTGTCCGCGTCAAAGATGACCCACCCTTGCTCTGAACAGCAACGCGTGGCTTAATTTCTGAAGCTAAACAAAGAAAGCAGAGAATTAAACAAAACCAGGAAAATCAGATTCTTCGTTGACCACGAATATGAGCAACAACCAAAATGATAGAAAGGATTAGGAATGCAACCTCGCAGAGAGAACGAAAAGGAGAGAGGGCATAGGGTTTTAGGAGCATTATGAAGATGTAAAATGCTGGTTGTAGCACAGGAACCCTCTTGGCCACGCACAAATCGAATGGGGAGGATACATTCAGTAGAAACAAATGAAGCCATTGCTTTGCTCTGAAAATGAGAGCTTCTGCAGAGAACGGAGGGCGATGACGGCGGTGACGACGGCGCAGAGCAAGATGCAAAACAAGTGTGTACTTGGTTTTGTTTTCAGCGGATTTTGACGTTACAGTGAAATAAGATTTATTGTAACCATTAAGATGTAAAAATTCTTACATCTACATTATAAAATCATAATCTATATGATACACCTCTTTCCAAGTGCTTTTGGTAATAAAATAACCTCACTCTTAAAATAGTTTTATCATATAAAAAAAATTAAAGATATATAAAAAGTAACCTCTAATTCTCATCTTATTTTGTAAATTTATTTATTTTTAAATTATATTATTTTAATTAATTCATAAATACAAAGAAGGAGGATTTATTAAAATGGTACAATTTTAGTTTGAATTTATACAAATAGACAGATTTTAAAAAAATAACATAAGCATATTATGATTAGAAATACAACTTTAAAATAAAAAATTGTTTTTCAGAATACGAATTTGGTTTTGGAATATTTTTATTCCTTTTAAAGTTGTCCTATAAAGTTTCATGGTTTTATTAAGTCGTGCTTCCTAGCATGTTTCATTTTTTTTATAAAATTGTGCTTACTAATATGTTTGTATTTTTTAAAAATAATTGTGTTTATTAGCATCTTCTTTGTTTTTTGTTTTTTTTTTTTAAAATCATGTTTGTTAGGATGTTAGAATTATTTTTAGAAAACTTACACTTTTGGCCACGATTTTAGGAACTTAAGGATTTTTTATTTTTGCAATTTCGGAATAGTTATAAGTGGATCAAGCATACAATTAATGTTCATTTTGTGATATTTTATTATAATTAGGATTAATTTTTGAATTTTTGAATATAATGTTGTAATTAATATTTTTATAATTTTAAATAATTTAATTAATTAATCATACATATTAGTTATGTTAATAGAATGTAATTTGGGAAATTTTAAAATAATAGATTTAAAATATGTAACAACTAAGCAAATCCACTTAACTTGACTTTCTCTCTCTCCAATCCTCTCCCTTTCCTTCACATTTATCACTTTATACATCATGTATTTTAGAATCTGATCACACTTAAGTAAGATCTCTACGATCAGATTTTTAAACAAAGTAAGTTGCTCTAAAAATATTTTATTTTCTATTTTTTTAAGATTTAGTTATCAATCTTGGTGGGATCAGTTGAGAAGAGTAATTTTCTCTACTTATTGAATTTTTGTTCTATTTGGATAACTTGCATTGGACCCTTAAATCTTGAAGCTTATCTACAGTGAGGAGGATAAAATTCTAGAAGTTACTTGGAAAGCAAACAATTAAGGTAAGGAAAGTTAACTTTAATTTTTAATAGTACCATAGACTAGAAGATCTGGATATGGAGAGGACGTGGTTTCAATATTTAATTTATTTTGCAGGGATGTTGTTTATTTATATATTGTGTTGTTTGTTTATATCTTGTTTAAACTTATAAAAATATTAGATTTTGATGGTTTAACATTTAAGTGTTATTTTTTTATGTTAAATAAGATTTTAAATATTGTGGATTGTGTTTTGAATGATATTGTATGATGAAAATTGTATGAAATTGAATTCATACATTTGGGATAATGTATGGACAGATATTTATTTGTGTATTGAGTATTGATGTCTATGTGGTAACAAGATCTTCGAGCTTCACTAATGATCTAAGTCACATAGACTAAGATATCATGTGGTGACAAGCTGATAGGAGAGTTCATGCACACCGTGACATGTGAGATGCACGACTTGGATTGTATTGAACTTACCCTGATCCTTTTTGCTGAATTCGCTGATAATTTTTGGATCAGGTGTTAGTCTCTGGTAGAACTTACTTAATACGGGGTGTTGGATGTTCTGGAAGACATTATTTGTAATTATGTTTGTTGAATATTATGGATGTGTAGATCCATGTGAGATATATGTGATCGTTTTATATTTGTTTTGAAGAAGATTAAATAATTGAGAAATTAATTAGTTTTATCTTTTGATTGAAATGTGTATATTATAAAAAAAATATTTTCACTAGCTTACTCTTACTTTTCTTGTTGTGTTATAAACTGTACTATGTACATAAACAAATAATCATACAAGTTTTGGAGATTTTGGAGGGCTTTAGAATTTCTTTTTGAATCTTATATTATAAATATTTGTATTTTTATAAGTCATAATCTTGTAATAAAAATATTTTGAAATACTCCAATTTTGTATAGAAACCAATACATGTATGGTGTAACAGCGTGTTGTTTAAAAAAAAAACAACAGAACCTGCACACCTTCTCTTCCTTATTTCCATTTCTCTCTCTCTCCAATTCTCTTCTCTCCCAATCTTCATCTATTTTAGAATATGATTGTACCACGTTGTAGTTGGCGAGTTAAGGAACATTTCTACCCGATCAGATTTTCAAACAGAGTAAGTTCATTTTTACTCTAAATATCCTATGTTCTCTGTTTTTCCCTAGGATTTAGTCATCAATCTTGGTGGGATCAGTTGAGAAGTTTAATCCTCTCAACTTATTCTATTATATACTGAAATTTTGTTTTGTTTGGATAATTTGCATTAGGCCCGTAAATCTTGAAGCTTATCCAAACGGTGGGGAATAAAATTCTAAAAGTTGCTTGGAAAGCAAGCAATTGAGGTAAGGGAAGCTAAATTTA
>Ga0123342_1000588_pt1 | contig 58060 bp, 31 predicted proteins | sample Turbeawhitnodule_FD_89960 | JGI IMG/M metagenome (GOLD analysis project Ga0123342, IMG submission 89960) | Root nodule microbial communities of legume samples collected from Mexico - Turtle bean Mexico white nodule | ecosystem: Host-associated > Plants > Roots > Nodule | place: Mexico: Nepantla... | reverse complement strand
AGGAGGGCCTTTGTATTCCTCAGCAAAAGAGTATTCATAGCTGAAATCATCTCCAGCATCATGAACTGAAGGCACACCGGGACGAAGACTTTTCAGAAGCGAAGCCATGTAAAAGTTTCAAAACTCAAGTGAAACAAACTTGTTCACTCTGATCAAACCAACACAACTCGGTGCTGCTTATGCTATTCCTCAACCTTCACTCATTTTTGAAACGTAATATCAAAGGTCGTGAGTTGCAAAAATTGGTAGAGAGTATATGATGGAGACTTGCGAGGGAAAGAGTTGCACAGGTTTTGGTTTGGTCATGAACAACGTATGATGCTACCTATAACAATAATCATCTACCTGCCAAAAAATATAAAATAAAATTTATTAGCAAGATTGAAATTTTAAAGATTGTTCATATAAAAAGTAGCCCACATAATAGTGCTAAAGAGTATACTTGAAAATAAAACTAAAAACAATGATCTTCAACCCACTCCAATACACAATAGCATTAAACCATTAGTTTAACATTTCAAAACCATATCAAGCGGAAGACAAACTAAAGATTAAAATTTAATACTCACAACCAGAAGCCTAAAAGCAATACTAGAGTTGAGTTGAAGATAATAAAGTATCTCCCATTTCTAAATAATATTATTTCTACGTGAAAGGTTAGCAACACATTTTCTAAAACAATTCTTTGAACTGGTAGAAAAATGTTGTAAATCACAAAATTTTGAATCACACATCTTGTTTAATGGTATTCATTCATGATTTCAAACTTTTTAAGAAATTTTAACTGTAAGTAGTACATTCAAGAAATAAAATAAAAAAACAAAGAAAGAGATTACACTTTATTCTTTTTATTTGTTTATTCTATTCTATAAACATCAAGTAATGGGACAAGACAAAAAAAATAATTGAGTTAGTTATATATAAACTTAGATTAGATTGCTCTGTAAACACTCCTAACTTAAGAGCCTCGTAGCCTTATCATTATTCTTTTATTCACTTCTAATTTGACATTTTTCTATTTACTTCTTCAATTCTTTTATTTCTATTTTTTTTTTTTTGTGCATCTCTCTCATGATTTTGCTTTTACGTACTTTATCAATATTATCATCTTTAATTTTTGTTATATTATGTAAGTAATATTATAAGGTAAACTATATTGATATATCTTTTTATTGAGAAATGTTAGTACTTTCTTACAACATTAAAGTTTGAACTATGAGGAAGCAACATTGCAGCCTTCTTATTCCTGGCCACCGAGCAAAGAAATGAATGATCACAGAGCAAAGAAATAAATGACAATGAATGATATGGATAATGATTAACTTACCCTCTCATATTAAATTCAAAAATTCCAAAATTGCATGGCGACGGTAAAGAGAAAAACAATTTTTCAGTATTAATCTTTTGAATTTTAAAAGGAATTTTTTCTTTTGGCGAACAATCAAAGCATTTTTATAACTAATACCTCAAAAATGATATTTTCAGCTGCATTTTTAGCTAAGGGTGAAGTCATCTGATAAGCAATGGGGCTAAGCAAGGAAGTTGATCTCAATATGTTAAATAATTGGTCTTGGGAAAAAGCAGTCAATGCAATCAAAGTTTTCAGCACTATGCAGTGAGCATCACATTGAAGAAGTCAAAAACAAGAATGGGAAGCGTAGAATGTAAAATTCACCTGGTGACCAACATAGTGTAGTTTTTGTCCAGTTAGATCATGCACATACTTGAATGTGACTGGAAGATCATATGCAACTAGTTCATCCCATGACCAGTTCCAATCAATAATCTTAAAGAATAAATCTGATATAATCAATAAAACCAAACAAAATTGTTGACCATAGAAATGCATTATATAATCAACAGAACCAATGTTTATAAGGATCAAAACAAATAGAATAAAATTGTAAGAACTAAAACCTAAATATAGTAAAAGTATAGGAACAAAAATCTACAGTTTTAGAGTATGAACTAACCAAGGCAAACTATAGAGAAAAGATGTGCTCGAATTAAAAAAAAAAAAAATCTAAGGCCTGCCCAATGATAAGAAAACTGGTAACGTCTTTTGTATAAGGAAATCCGAGTTAAAATAGTACAGAAACAATTGTACAAATTATACATGTCAAAATAATAACCCATCATATCCTTTGTACTTTTTCTTCCCCAATTAACCATCTTGTAAGCCAACTCGGATCATCACCAAAAGATTTACAAGATCTGGGAATGATCCCAAGGTCAGCACCAACTTGGTCATACTCCTTTAGAGCTGCTTCCATTTCTGCCGCAACTGTAGTATCATTAACAATTTCATGTGAACTCGTGCTTAAAGCATCGGCGTAGTGTTGCTCCCTCTCAGAGTCATTTTGGAAAAGTTCCAAGGCAGGTCCCTGCATGCATGCCAAGGATAAAGGAGGTAAAACTACATTTGGCAGCAAACATGCATACACAATACAAACTGAAAAGGGAATTCTTAGAAAACTTTTCGTGTGTGCCAGAACATCGTACAATAGCTTCAGCTAAGTAGGTCGGTCAGTTACAATATTTTTTTTTACCTACCAACACCATGGTTTCCCCCAAATATGATAAAAGATATTTTTGTATAAACTTTCCTATAAACATTTCTAGAAAAAGGAAAATAAACATTTCTAGAAAAGGAAAAAAAGAAGAAAAATAAATAACTATTTCATAAGTTAAAAATTAACTTTCGCAAGGTTTTCTCATTAATAAAGATTATTTATAACTTATGCATAAATCAATTTTAATTAATGAAGAAATTTGTTTTACTTTTTCTTATTTATTACTTTTATAGGTGTTTACTTATAAATTTGTCTAGATAGACACAAAGACAACTAATGGAAACCCCACAAGTGGGCCAGTCAATGTAAAGAGAAAAAGGTATTGGACATGAACACCTCAAGTGCTAAATGACACCCAGTCGAAGAAAAAAATATATAAATATTATAGATGATATGACGTCATTAGAAGAGAGATACAGAGAAGTTATAGATGTCGATTGGGTTTAAAAATAAAGGATGTCCTTGTATGACTATTGAACTGAGAATAGGAATTCTGATTGAGAAGCAGTGGAGACTACAAACAGAATGGACAATTAACAGCTCATGTAAGAGCATTTGTAACGAAAATGCATGGAACCATGCAAAGGTGCGGGCTAGTATGAAGGGGTGAGAGGGGGATGTTGAAGGGAGTGTCATCATATTTAATTGTTCTGGGTGACGGTAGCCATTGGGCCGAGATGTATTCTCTCTTTTAAAGTTTCCACAACTTTCTGCGTTTTTCCATTGTAATCAAGGCTCAGCTCTCCGTGTTCTTTATCATTTTGAATACAAGTTTCATTTCTTATTAGAAACATAACATGCCAATTAACCCAGCATGTACTTAAACTAAAGGACAGATCTGTACCCCTGCTACAGCGCTTTGTTTGAAGCAAGCAATGGTAAGTGTTTCGTCCAGATACAAAGTACTAGTTCTGTGGCCATGTTTATATATCTCACTGTTAAAGTACATACCTGACATAGCTCAGCATAATGTTTATATATCTCACTGCTTTCATCTTGATCACCGAGGAGACTACCTCCATACCAGCCATTCGCCTCATTAGCTGAGGTCATTGCAAGGTACCTACCAGATTAAGAGTATAAAAAGAGCATCATCACTAAACTGAACAAACTAAAGGCACCGAATAAGAACAAAGAATGTGGGACTGTCTACAGTGTTAATATGCCCCTGTAGAGACAACAGTGGATTCCCAACCAATGAAGAATAGTTAGTGGTGACTTTGGTAGTTTTGAATACAGTAGATCCTTCACTTAAAATATTAAGAGCACTAGCTCAACTTAACGGATCAAATTCAAATGCACCAAGCTTGTTCTGTTAATCAGCATAGCAGCTCTGTCTGTCTAGAGCTAAAAAATCACAACGCACAATGTAAACATACAAATGGGTTTGTAGTAACCTACACTGCAAACGTTAGCCAACAGAAAAATGGAAGGTGCAATGAAGTCACACAACGATAGATACATACCTTTGGAAAACGTCCTCTTCATTCATATCATTGCCAGAGGAAAGCCAATTCAAGTCACAAAATCCATTAGCATGAGATTCTTCAACGTCAGTTTCATGAGACGCTACTTTTGCAGCAGAGGAACCCTCTTCATACTTTCTCTGCCCGAAAAGCCAATTCGGGCTTTTGAGCTGTATCTCACTGGGGATCAACAACAATCATTGACTCAACAAAATTACCTTAAGTTAATTAGATCACAGAATAGCTTTTGCATCTCACATTAGTCAGAAATTCTACCCACTACTTCCCATACAAAATGATATTGTACATGGTTAGGGTGGAAGGGGTGGCTGACATGGCAACCAAGTTTAAACAAAAAATTTACATTCATCAAGAAATGAAGGTTCTAATCTTACAGTCAAGAGAGATTCTCATCTAATCAATCTACCGAAATTATCAAGATGATTAATGGCTTGCTTCTATTAGATGTTGTTCGACATCAGAGGGAGTTGAGCTAAAGGAATCCAACTTTTTGCTGTTTGTATTAGTTAGAATCTGAACTAAACATGCTGTGAATTATTCATAATCACAATAATAGGCATGCATAAAGCAATCAAAGAAAACTATATAGTGCACAATTAGATTCCTGAGCATTGACGGAAATTAGTTGAAAGTACAGAAGCTAAAAAGCACAGGACAGCATGGCATGCGGACCAATTATGTCAGAGACCCAAAAAGTAGAAGAATAAACAGGGAAAATGAGAGAATATATGGATTATTTCCAAAATGAAACAGAAAATACAGCAGGATGGTGATTCCTACTACCGCATCCTCCAGACAAGTTAGCACCTCCAAGCCATAACAGAATTTCACTATATCCTTTTGTATCCTCCCTCCTCATTCTCCTCCCCCTATATTTCCACTACATCTCTCACTTCTTAACTAATTTTGTTACACCTTTTGCCACCTCAGCATTTCTCTTCACACCCTTGTTTCTCCTCTCATACACTCTCCAAATTGGGCCTCCTTTCAAAGTGTAAGCCCACATTTCCAGTCCTAAAAAATTATTTTTGAAATAATAACAGAAATGATAAAACTCAGTGAAGCAAGTACTAAGAAGCAGAAAGAGACAAAATCAGCCACTGTTGTCTTAAAACAATAACCAAAGATACAGGATCTGGTCTTAAATGGAATGCAAGAAAATTTCTAATATTTACATGTGCACGTCAGCAACTGTTGTCTTGAGACAATAAGAACAAAGCTACAGGATCTGGTTTTAAATGGAATGGCAAGAAATATTCCAATATTTAAATATGCACGTCAGAAAATCACAACAAAAAGGCAGCAGTCTATAAAAAGTACAATAAACGAGAAATAAAATCATTAAACAGCAACTCAGAATAAGAGAAATTACGCTGCATCAGGTGCCACTCCACTGTTTCCAGAAGTCCCACCTGGTCTCTGATCAGGTTCAGAGCATAGTCTTACATTTCTAATTGTACTACAGGTCTTCTCGATTAACTTGTCAAATGATGTCAACTTTATCCGTAAGAAGTCTTCTCTGCAAGCTGGTATAGGGGTGAATATTATTCCACCTCTTCCGGAAGGCTTGGGATTCGGTTCAGAACTGAAAAATTCAGGAAGAAAAATAGAAATGATAGGGAAAATAAACAATTGAAATTGTATTTACATACAAAATAAAATGAGAAAATCAATGCTGAATATAACATCATAGAAGCATATCAGTAAGGGATTTTAATATCAGTCATTTAAACTAGGATGACTCACCACTTCTCAGGACTTAGATCATCCCCAATCCCAGATACATGGAGATAATAATCTGAATCCAGCTCCCAGAGTGCAGGTTTCCCTTCATGTGGTTGGAAGTAACCTAAAAATCTGGCAAAAGAACAATGTCTTATATATTTAAAATATTAATTATTTATTCAAGACTAGATTAATCAAGGGACAGAGGAATAATACAAGTTTATTGCATCTTGTTTTTCACCATCTGTGTAAGCATTGCTATAGTATCGTTTTATGGACTTCAAAAACTCTCTTGATTGTGTTGTTGCTTTCCACTTTCCCTGCCTCTCCGGAAACACCTGTCATTCACCAAAATACATACACATATATTACAACAACACAGCAGAAGAAGACGCAGATAAGCAGATTAGATATTTGTCAAGCAGATTTCATAAATTTAGAATCTCATAAAATATGTCATACAGTATTGTGAGCTGCTGAACCACCATACTGCTGGGCAAGAGCATCCCCCATGCTTTGATACATATCCATTAGAGCAGCAGCAATACTGCTATCAGGATCGACTTTTGGCACATCAGTCAAACCCATCGCATGGAGCTGGCGTCCTAAAGCTTGAAGACCATATGCATACTGGGCAACATTTGTACGGTCCAAGCAGTCAATGCAGTTGGTACGGAGAACTCCACTCTGAAAATGTGGTGCGTCACTAGTAAAATTATCTTTTCTATTCTGGTGGTTCGAGTCAGTCTCTCGGTTAACCACAGAATTTATCATTTCGTTACTGTTCCCAATCCTCACAATATCACCAGAACTAGCTCTAAGATCTCTCAGTGAAGTATCCCTATAAAAATAAAGAATTAGTTCAAAATATAAATAGAACTTTCATTCTCTAAAGCAACATTTTTCACTTTTACAATTATGATAAAATAAAACTGCTAGCCGTCAGCCCAATACATAGACAAACCCAGCCAAAGATTACTATGCTTAGTAAAAATTTTGGGCAGTTAGTTCTTAGGTTCCATTTGTAATTTGTTTTACACCAAAAAGGGCTGAGTCCTGTGCCACACTTGGCGGGTGCCTATTTATGCTGTATTGCTCCTGACATAAGGAAAGAAGAACAAAAAGCATTTCGTTAGGTGAAGACACCAAAGTTTTGCATCACATCTCTAAAACAACCCTCAAGAAAAATGCTTTTTGAACTTGAAGCACAAGCAATGCCCAGGACAAACTACTGTGTCTTGAACTTCAACTTCTTTTTGTTTGAAGAATAAGGATGACGTGGATAAAATTCTAGAATACTAGACCACAGAGACTCTAATTACTAAACTCAGAAACTTAAGTTAGATGAAGACAAATGATTTTATAATACATTTCCTTAACATTGTCAAATTTTTTTAATTAGAGCCTCTTCAGGTGCTGTTGCCACCACAACTGCTGTTACCTTAACACCATCAAAATAAAATATATGGTAACAATAGAATGTGTTTATCTAATGGAGCCCAGGCTTAAAGGCCCTTAGAGGAGAGATAACATACATATATGACTACTGGTATAATTCTATTATTTCTTGGGTGGCATTACTACTAAGCCCTAGCTTTCCATTGTTATCAGAAATCATCATTATTCATTACAGATAAAGTCAACTTTTCTTCAATCATCCGAAACTAAAGACAAACAAAAAAAAAAGCAAAGACATAACCGGAAGCAATCTTCCTCCTCAAAGTCTAAAAATAGATAACACAGGAAAGCTTAAGAAGTATAAGATCAAAAGCTTAAGTGTAATATCAAAACATGAAAAGAAAGGATATGAATTTATTCATTAATTTCATGATTTTCGTCTGAGACTTCTAGTTCTACATCTCTTAATTATGGAAAGACCATATGTTAACAGTGAGGGCTCTAGAGCAGCAGGTGTTCAAACCTCATCGCAGAAGTATGAGGGGAAAAGGTAACAAGACCCTGCATTTTTTTCATATCTTTCCTATTTTTTGGAAAACAAAAGGGCTTGGTTAGACAAATACCGGTTAGCAAAAAATGTAATTCCATGTTAAGAGTTACAATTCCAAAAAAACATAAATGAAAAAACAAGAAAAACAATGTATATGTCAAGAAACAATTTCAGTGATAGATCATACCTCCCTGTGCTTGTTCGATTGTTCTTGTTGGTCCTCTTTATTATACTGGGTTTACCACTGTAGTAAAAACCAGTTAAATCAAGTGCTTCACTTGCTACAGCTCCTAAAACTGCCAAAACATTGGCAGACTTGCTTTGAAAACGGCACAGAAGAATAGAGAATAGTCACATATAAGTTTGAAACGCAGGAAAATGAAAAGATCACTACTGTGAGGCTAAAAGATGAAGCAAAGTAGGCTTACCTCTTTGCAAATTTGTGAAAGTCCCAGTGAATAAATCTAAGATGGTTCTCTACCGGTAGAATTTGGTTCAGATACCCAACAGCACTAGCAAATTCACGCCTCAGCATCATTTCTCGAGGCCTTTTCTCAACTGTCTGCATTTCATCATTTAAATGAGCTACAAGAAACTATAAATTATTTTCTAATTTACAAAAGAAGCAATTCATTAATGCAAAAACGTGTAACAATGAATCATATTCGGTAGAGGATTCACAGATAAAGACTGTAGGGGAAAAAATTCAAGCATGCTTGGTACTGTTGGCAGTATGTTAGCAGATTCTTTTACATATTTATTCATTTTCCATTTGCATTTATGATTACATATGATGAATGAAAAAAACTTGCTAGATTGAAATTCAAGTTTCAAATAGGAAGTCATTTGGTAGAGGCATGGGACATGGATAGAAATCAATTTTCTCTACAAGAACCAGGATGCAAATAGAAGTCAGGTCCCTTGCTAAAAGAAAAAAGGAATCAATTAACATGTACATAGATATTTACTAACTTTGCACTAACTAACTAATTTTTATTTGACGAATTACCTTAATCAAATTCAGAACAATAATTGGATTGCCATATCTCTTAGCAAGGTCTTCAAAATGCAATTTAGTTGCTTGGTATGTCGGATCATACCTCTGCACTGGAAATCAAAAGGGAAAAAACAACAAAAGAGAACTTCCTGCATTATAGTTTATAACAGCATAAAATTGAACAATGAACAGGATAAATATTAATCTCAACTATTTCGTACAAATTATGTCAGGCTTAGGGCTAAATCTTGATGCTTCTTGTGACCAAAAAAGTGGTATTGATCCACGCATTTGCACAACTGAACTCATTTTTCCCTTGCAAGAGCCAGCTTCTTCATCAAGGACAATCTGCTCTGTCTCAACATCATTAGCAACCCTCCCCCGATCATTCACACCCCTTTTCAAGTAACTGCACACAGAAAAAATTCATTACACAGAAAATTAATCTAACCAACTGTTATAGCCAGATAGACACAATGTAAAACCAAATATCAATTCAAAATACAGAAAATTCATGATATCAAATAATATTGCCGTGTGTTAATCCACTGCAAACACTAAAATCAACTATCCTACAGAATAAAGATATGATATTGGAATAAAAAAATAACCCTAATAATACGTATATAATCTCAATATTCCTTTATATAAAGGATTAGTACCTTATTTCTATAATTAAAACACAAGTTGCCTAGTTGGAAAAATTTTCAATGTACAAGATAGTTCTACCATTAATCATCAATCATTGTGAAAGAGAAGAATAATCTAGTTATTATGTATCTGGAAAAAAAATCATATATAAATAAAAATTTAAAAAAACACTCCTAAGGATGAAATTAAAATATAATAAAAAAAAACAGAGAATATTTATCTAATTTAAAATTATCATAGTGATTCATGACATCTGAATCAATTGTAAAGTAAGAAAACATGAATAAAATATCAAAATAAGAGCTTACCGTGTCCCTGCAAAATGTCTCGATCGTCTAGAAATCAGGGAAACACTGAAGTCCCTTCCAAAAATTGATAGACGAATCTGCAATTTTTTAAAATCTCAAATTGGATTATACAAATTAACAATTGTTATGAATAGTTAACCTAATTGACTGGACAGCAAAATAACGTAATAAAAGAGGGTAAAGGCAATGGAGGATACTAGGTATTCGAATAAACCCACACCCGCAGATATTGGTCGAACCTTTCCAAATTTTGACGGAGAATCCCCACATTGAAAATGACACGGGTATGGGAATAGGTAATATCTGATTTTTAAATCAGGTAGAGAGACGGGGAAGGGTATGTGCATATCTGTCTCGTCCCCGCCCATCCATAATTGTTTTAAATCACTAAAACACCCTAAGTTTATTAGGTAAGCTTAAAAACTTATTTTCATTGTTCTCTTTGGTCCTTTGCTTTGTTTCATTTGAAGAACTCTTCTTTCATTACATAATCTTTCATTCTCTTTCTTAACTTCTCAACTTGTTCGATATCCACTAAGTTCACTTAGATCCCCACGGTATTTTTCCTCTCATCACAACCTTAAGTTACAATTGTTTTCCTTTCTGCGTTTTCGTTCAATAAATGTATTGCATTTTAGGAAATATAAACCTTAATTTCATCAAATTAAATCATTTCTAAGACACAATTTGATAATTTATGCTCCCTTTTAATACTAAATTTGCCAACAGTTGTTGCATTACTGATTATTTCCCTTTCTTTTTTGCTTTGCTCGTTCTGAAACATATTATAACCCTAAAGTAGTACTTACTCTATTTTATCTCTAATGGAATTCATATTTGAATCTAATTAAATTTCTCTTATTTGTATGAAAGTGGTTACGAAATGGATTTACAGGAAAACACCATAATGGAATCTAAAGAAGAATCATGTTAGGAATTGAATGACGAGACAAACATAGTCTAGAAAGTCAAGGGCCTCTTGGTTCCTTTCTTTGTGTTTTATTAATTGAAAACTACTCATAAAAAATGACTTCAAAATGGTTTTGAAAACCATTATTTCTTAAAAATATATTATGGCAAATTACTTTAAAAGTAAGTTTTAAAGCAACAAAACATGTTTGGATAACAAGTTTTATGACAATTCTCATTTCTTCCAATTACCACCAACCAGGTGCCTGTCTCATCAACCAATAAAATATACTGTTTTCATCCCTCACTGTTATTCCAGCACTTGGCAGTCATTATTGCATTAAGTTAAAAACAAATACAGGAACCAGAAATTCTGTCAAATTGATCCATACAGAAACAAGCTTTTACCAGGCCATTATCATATGATTAAGCAGTAAGCCAAGCCATTGAATGCAAAAATAATTCAATGGTGGGGTGGTCGATATAGACTTTAAGATACTGATTAATGAACAAACCTGCAAAAGAAATAGAAGAATTGGAGGCAAGAACTATAGTCTATCTGCCAAGCTCATTATCATCCAAGTGATCAAGCCAACACATGGAGAATGAAGCCAAATTGCCACTGGAAATTTACCAAACTACCATTGATTGAACTTCTTAATTACAACATGCACTAGGTATAGATTGGAAAAAATTAAGACAAAAAACTTTTCTTGGTTTGCTAATTTTAAAATGTGCATCTTGCTCTTGTTTCTTAAAACTATACCTGGTAAACAACAATTGTAAATACTTTCTTTATTCCTTTTAAGATTGTATATGCTGTTTTGTATAAATGTTAATGGCAATCAGATTCCAAACAGGCACAAAAATGTCTCTGCTCCAGAGTTTCTCTCTCATTAAGATCAACAAGTTATAATTTTGTTTTCAACATCGATTATTGAACATATATTCTTATTTTTTGGACTTTTATTGTTTAAAAAAAATTACTTTAGAGATTCCATCTTCTATTTTATCTTTGTAAATAAAGCAATTTTGATGGTTTGTTGAAAGTGTGACATAAAACAGTTAAAATTCGGTCAAAAAAGAAGATTTGATTAAGCAACATCAACGAAGATTTGCTTAAAGTGCAAATCTTCTTGATTAAGCCAGGACAATCCTAGGAGAATATATGAAGAATGACTTTTGTTTGAGTAAGTTGTTTGCTCGCCTAAACAAAGTCACATCATACTCGCTTAAGTGAGGCTTGTCAATCGCTTGAAGCTAATGAAGTGAGTAGCTTGCTTAAGCTAGGAAAAATGCTTGTTTAAGCAAGTGAAGAAAACAACTTGCTTAAGCTAGAGAAGATAAGAAAGACCATTAATATAAATTACTTGGGTCCATTAGAACTCTTATTGATAAAGACCTAAAAGAGAGGTTCTACATAAATTTTGATAGGCAAAATAGATCTAAAAAATTCTTATAGATATGGCTGGAAAGCATCTCTCCAACCATTCATCACAGTTCAACTTTCAATCATAAAAAATTGCAATGTTGGATGTAACGGGACACACTCATGAAACACTTAATTTGAATTTATCAAAGATTTATTTCAACCACATTCTTCTTTATGCTTAATGCTTATATTAATTTGATTACCTTTAACTAGTTTAATTGGGATTTGATTTCATTGACATTAGACAATACTTTTAAATAGAGAATGTTACCCAATTGAGCCAAACAGAAAAAAAATTGTTTTGGAACGTCTGAGCCTAATGAAAAACAAATCCTTTCCACACCTTAGAGAGTAGCAGAGCATGTGTGACTTCAAATAGTAAGAGTTCTAAGTTTGGGGTGAGTGTTTATCACACCCACCAAAAAGGGGAAAATATTTGGTATCTCAAGCAATAACCTACCCAGTTTATATATATATATATATATATATATATATATATATATATATATATATATATATATATATATAAACACAAATGATCTCTTGTTTCCCAACTGGTGTAAAACCATGTTTGTTAGTCAGGACTTATAACAAGTCAAGAAAGACCTTGGTGATCCTTCCATGAACCTTTTATTGTGTTTTCAAGAGAGGTGGAGAGCAGGCCCATAGAACAATCCGTGCAAGCAGACCCTTTGCATAAGGCCTCCAATTATTGAGGGCCTCTAGATTTTAAAAACCCACAAATTTTTACTAGCCTGTAATTTCTTTTGCCTCCTATATACTAAGGGGTCCAATTTTCATGTCTCCCAAAACTTTAAGACAACCTCGATAAAGAGCAAATTTGTTTTGTGCATTTTCTATGCTGACTTGAGTGAAACACTCACCTGATGCTTTTTGGTTGAGGAAAACAAATTATAAGTGGTGTTTATTTCTACGAGTCAATAGTCATGATTTTTAATTTCTACAGAAAGAAATTTGGGGTCAATACTTCTAAAAATTTATCTGGCTGAGGTGATATATTTCTAAAATCATAAATGTATTTATTTTCTTTTTCATTTTTCTTGTTTGAGGACAAGCAAAGTTCTAAGTTTGGGTGTTTCAATCTTCTTCTTTTGTGAGTATTGAAGCTAACCACGTGTTATTCTATCCCGAGTTCCAATAATAGTGAAGTTCAGACATTTTTCATCTTGCTCTACTAGCAGGTATTCTATAAATAATTGTAATTTTACCATGGATCTTAAGGAAAAATGCATGTTTTAAATAAGAGCAAGTAGGCTTGGCAACGAACTATCATGAATGATAGAGGGCAGAAAGGAAGCAACGTACCTGCCTAAAATGACCATGAACTAAAGCTATGGTCCAAATAGTGTTACTGCATCTTGACCTGATTGCTTGTGTCAAATATGCATTCCAAACAAATATATTATCATACGACATCCCTCCATCTTCGCTAGGAGAAACGTTCTTTTGCAAACTTTGCATTATAGGGTAAGTGTAACTATAGAAAAAATCCTTGGTCAAATCGACACTAGACAAAAGCTTTCTGTACCTGTAGTAAGAAGAGGTGATGGTAAGAAACTGATGTTGTTAGATGTGGTAAACGTTGTGGAACGGTTATCTACCTGAGCTCAGTCTTAGAGTGAGCTAAATCAGATTGAATAGAAACATGTGGAATGGTTATCAACTGGCTCTCCTTGATGCTATAGATTGCATGGCCACAAATAGAACCAATCTGTCTACGCTTAGTAACGAGAATCAAGTAGTAAGACTCGAGAAACTTGATGCAGCCTGTGAATGATAGAGGAATTGATTGAGATATAGATACAGATACGATGAGAGAGAGAGAGAGAGAGGGAGAAATTCTAACCAGCAATTCCGAAAACCTTAGCGACGAAAGTGAGACCCCCAGTGGCCCGGTTACCCTCAGCAATCCGCTGGAGCAAGCTCTTGATCTCCTGGGGCGAATACAGAACGGGGTCTTGGCTGATATTCAGATCCGACGGCTCTGATCGATCGATTTTCAAGACTCGAAAGAACCTCTTGTTCCGATCACTTCCGATCAGGTAGAACCTCTGCGATTGCGATTGCAATTCCATAGTCGGTTAATTCAATCAGTTGTGTAAAAGAGTATTGCGTGATGAATGAATGGATAATTACCGCTCTGGTTTCGTAGAGTCTGAACTTCTCGAGGGCGTAAGAGTCAGGATCCAGTTCGGGATCGTTGGAAGGGTGAACCTTTGCAGAGGCAGAGACAGTGGTTGATCCCGATTTCGCCATCAATTGTCTTCTATTCTCTCTATCTATTCCTATTCCAATCCCAATTCCCCATTCTCCCACCAATTCAAATTGTTCCCAATTCCTAATTCATCTTTCTCCTTTCAACTTTAAATACTCTTCTACTCCCCATTCCTACGGATTATCCCAATTAATCCTAAATAATTACAATAAAAATAAATAATACACGTGTGCTAACTACAATTTTTTAGAATTCCTGTTCCATTAAAATCTAATAATATTTAATAGAAGATTGGTTATTTCGAGATATCAACACTGTGGAAGTTTCTTTCTGCACCCCTTCGTTTTTCTTCCTGCACCCCCACAAAGTATGCAAAGACAAATATATCCTTATATTTTCTAAAAACCCTAGAATGCACATAACACTCACACTCTACTTTTTCTTCTTCCTTTTTGCACACATATAGACTGCATTTCACTTTCAACCGTGGTCTACTCCATCTCTTGACACACATGAAGACGTTTCTTTTGGTGGTGATCGGTGGTGTCTTCAACGACTTGACGGTGGTTTCTCTTGGTGGTTATCTCTATTCAGAGTAAAAGGTAAGTAAATTTTTCGCAAAACTCTCAAATTGATACATCCGTAAATCTTTCAGATCGATGAGTTCGATAATCTTCCAAATTTACATACCCATAGTATGTTTCCAGATTTCAAAATCCATAATGCAATTCACAAATCCGTAATTCAAAAAATGCAAGTAACATTTTTCAAATAAAAGAAAAATCATGACTAATTTTGAAATTTTAAAAATTATGGGGTGCAGGAAGAAAACATAGAGATGCATAAAGAAACTCCCTAACATGATATATTATTTTTAATGTTCTATATTTGACAAATACACAGTCATCCAAATATATTTACTTAGTAAATATATTTTATTAGTGCATTTTTATTTAAGATTATATTATTAATTATTCGGAGGATGTTGGAAAAAAGCAATGGATTTGGGAGCGGTGTGGAAGGAAGAAGGAAGAAATAACCCTTTCTCAGAGACAGAAGCACAGGCACTGCACTGGTAATCAAATCAATTACTCCTTTCTCTGTTCTGTCTTTTTTCGTTGTCATCCACAAACCCTATGCCCCAATTTGTAAATTTTCGGCTTTTCCCGCGCTTCCACGCACTCAAAACCCTTCCTTTCTCCACCCACCGAATGGGCATGGCCGATACCCTCTGTACCCATCTCCACCAAAGCAATGGCGGCGTTGAGAACTCATTGTCCAAGGTTAAGCCTAAACTCGACTCTCGGTGTGTGATCCAAGTTCTCAACTCCTGTCATCCCAAGCAACTTCTTTTGGGTGTCAGATTCTTCGTTTGGGCTGGATTTCAATCTGGCTACAGGCACAGTGCTTACACCTACAGCAAAGCTTGCAAATTGCTAGGGATTCAACAAAATCCCCAAATTATTCGTGATGTCGTTCTGTCTTACGAGGCTGAAGGGTGTTCAGTCACTGTCAACATGTTCAGGGAGGTTCTGAAGCTGTGCAAAGAAGCTCAGCTAGCAGACGTGGCATTGTGGGTGTTGAGGAAGATGGAGCAGAGTTTCAACATCCGTGCTGACACTGTGATGTATAATGTGGTTATTAGGCTGTGTTGCAAGAATGGCGACATTGAAACGGCTGAGAAGTTGACCGGGGAGATGAGTTTGAATGGTCTTTATCCTGATCTTATTACGTACATGGCAATAGTGGAGGGATTCTGTAATGCTGGTCGACCTGAGCATGCTTATTCTGTTCTTAAGGTTATGAGAGTACATAAATGTTCACCCAATTTGGTGCTTTTATCAGCCATTTTAGACGGCTTGTGTAGGTCTGGATCTATGGAAATGGCATTGGAGTTGTTGGATGAAATGGAGAAAGGTGGGGATTGTAGTCCAAATGTTGTTACTTATACATCTGTGATTCAAAGTTTCTGTAAGAGAGGTCAGTGGGTGGAAGCATTGGATATTCTGGATAGAATGAAAGCTTTGGGGTGCCATGCAAATCATGTTACTGTTTTTACTTTGGTTGATAGACTTTGTGTTGAGGGTCGTGTAGGAGAAGCTTACAAGTTGATTGATAAGTTTGTGGTGGAACACGGTGTTTCTTATGGTAATTGTTGCAGTTCACTTGTGATTTCTTTGATAAGGATTAAAAAGCTGGACGAAGCAGAGAAGCTCTTCATGGAAATGCTTTCTGGTGATGTCAGACCTGATAGTTTGGCATCTAGCCTTTTGCTGAAGGAGCTCTGTATGAAGGACCAGGTATTGGATGGATTCCACTTGCTTGAAGCAATGGAGAATAAGGGATGTTTGTCTACCATTGACAATGGTATTTATTCTATTCTTTTAGTTGGCCTTTGTCAAAGAAACCACCTGACGGAGGCCACAAAGTTGGCCAAGATAATGCTTAAGAAATCAGTTCCACTGCAACCTCCGTACAAAGATGGTGCAATCGATATCCTTATAAAATCTGGAGAAAAAGATCTTGTAAACCAGTTGACTTGCATTCGTAAGGGGCTTTGATGATAAAATGCTTTATGAAGGAGGTCATGTCCATTGTTTCTCTGCTGCATCTGGTCATAAGTTTGCATTGTATAACAGTAACAGTAAGAATTGGTTCCTGTGATGTAGTCTGCTGATACTATGTTCATTTCTTCCCCTTGTAGGAGACAGTGTATTCTTGAGAAACAGTATGCTTGTCTTTATCTGTATTTGCTAAACCCATTCTCCTTATAGATTCCTTTTAATATCGATAAATTGTTAAACCCATTTTCCTTATACAAATTAGTGGAACTTTTTTTCTTTGATGTACACAATAAAATTCAAGAATAAAGCTGTTGAAATATTTTTGCCCTTTTTTCTTCTGTATTTGGTTCTGATTGATGCCATGTTTCGGGCCTACTGACATACCATTTCATGATTAGTTTTCTTATCCTTTGACATTTGAATCTAAGAGTGTGTAAAAAGCTATTAGAAAGGGTTGCTAATCCAATTTCCCCACCCAATTAATCAAGGGGACAACCAGAATGTACTTGATCTGTTGGGGATGCAAAGTATTGTTTGTCAGAATTTTGGTTAGTAAAAGCAAAAGTTGTTAACAGAAGTACAAAATGTGTTGAGTTGAGAGTCGTATATTTTATGCTGCAACCAATGTGCAACATAACTGCTGGATATTATCAAAGGTTGCTAATTCAATTTCCCCACCCGATTGATGAATGGGAAAACCAGAATTTGTTTGATCTGTTGGGGATGCAAAGTATTGTTTGTCAAAATTATGGTCAGTAAGAGCGAAAGTTGTTAAGAGAAGAACAAATGCGTTGAGTTGAGAGTTGTACAAAAATATATTTCAGGCTGCAATCAATGTCCTACTGAACTGCTTGATATTGTAAAGAATTAATGAAAAGTCAGTTTTAGTTACCAATATTGTTTTGATTCACAGTTTTCTGACATCTTTAATCGTGTGGAAAAGCATTTTGTTTATTATTTTCTTAAAGATCAGTTTCTAATTACAATACAAGACCTGAAATTATGAAACTTTCATTATTGAAACAATATAGCATGGTACTCAAGGTGAACAAAAATAACATTCTAGTTTTAATATCATAATATTCATTATCTATTTGTAACTTTTTGAATTTTATGTAATGCAACTTATAATTCTTCAAATAGCATGGCTTGCTTTCATCGGTTTTATGTTAAATTGAAACTACGATTGAAGGTTAAAACTTAGAATATATAACTTGTGTGCGTAATTGAGTTTATGAAAGGGGATTCGCAAGCAAAGTAAGTAAGTGAACTTAATTGAATTGCCAATTTTAACTAGTGATCACAGATTTAATTTATTTAAAATAAAGTAACAGATTTAATTTATTTAAAATAAAGTAATTAATAAGATTCGATGATATTAAGGCAGATAATCGTTTATTTAATATAATATTTAAGACACAATTGAACTATAATTTGATTATTAGCGGTTATAAGTTACTATTATAAAATTCATTTATATTTCATAATAATTATTTAATATAATCTTACATCAACTCTCTTATCTCTTATACTCACTAATATTTTATATTTTTGTTGACTTGACTGTCAAACAGTTTTTTGCAGGTCGAACATCTTTCTCTTTTTGTGATCAGTCAACCCTACAAAATTCGATCCATATAAAAGTCTTCTCTTCATTTTTTTTCTCCACTTCGAAACTCTCCTAATTCATATTTGGTAAGAACATTTGATGCAATTGGGTAAAAATTTTCCCTGGTCCACAAAAATCTTGAAATAGCTAGACAACTACCCAGTTCATCTCACAAAACCAAGATGAATCCTCCATCAAACAACACAATGACAACTCAAGTTAAAGCACTCCTACGCAGGAATGAGGAGAATATGCAGAAAGTAATGGAAACGACACTCGGGAAGATGCAAGATAAACTCAAGAAGGATATGGAGTCCTTGAAGCAACAACACCAAATAGAGATTAAACACTTGGCTCAAGAACACCAAGTGAAAATGCAAGCATTACAAGAGCAACTCGCAACAAGGAGTAGTGATCATCAAGCTACTTAGGGTAATCGAGATCATGTCGTGTACACGAGTGTCTCCCTTAGACCATCCACTCAAGAAAAGTGTCTCCCTCGCTACACCCCAACACCAAGATCATCATGGAGGGAGACTTGGAGCTTTGAACAACAAGCAGTTCCAACCCCTCTGTTGAATGGGACGATGAAAGCTAACTTGAAAGGTTTTCATCCTTACACACTCGAAGGTACAAGATATGATTGAAGTACTTATCCGATCAGGTGTTCTTGGCCACTTCGTACAACAAAAATAGTCTTGTTTCGGAGGATAACCCGGTCGGGTCGAGGACACTAGAAAGGAGGTCATAAAAGAGGCTTCTACAAAGGTTTTCAAGGGTGAGGTCAAGCAACCCAACAAGAAAGGGAGGTGTTCAAAGAGATATCCAACATAATGTGGGGATATCATTACACCCCCAACACATATACAAGAGAAACACCTTTTTGTTTGACACATGATGTAGCGCTATGATTCCTTTTGAACTTGAATGAAGTACTATTTTTTCTTACTTTAATTTTTTTATCCTTAAGAAGGGTTTTTTTTTTTCCAGGTAAGGTTTTAATGAGGCTTATTCTTTTGAAATAATTTTTTTTAACACATAATTGTTTACGATTATACTTATTACAAGTTATTGTCCTAATTCAAACAAACATACAAAAAACTTTATCAAACGATCAAATACTATAATACAATTTCATACGAATATTGAAAAAATTTATCAAACTTGCATCAAACGGCCAAATCACAACCTGGGTTCAAATGAACAATGGAAAATTTTATCAAACTTAAACCAAAAGGTCAAGTAATATTATTCGATTTCAAACAAACATTGAATTTTTTTATCAAACTTAAACCAAATGGTCAAGTCACAATCCGAGTTCAAACGAACATCGAGAAACTTTATCAAACGATCAAGTACTATTATTCGATTTTAAACGAACATCTGAAAAATTTATCAAACTTGAACCAAATGGTCAAGTCTCAACCCGTGTTCAAATAAACATTGGGAAAATTGATCAAACTTGAACTAAACAATCAAGTCACACCCTGAGTTCAAACAATCATAAAAAATAATTAACTGATATTAATAAAAAAATGAACCATAACTTAGTTACTAGGGATTAGAAGTTATTATTATAAAACTTATTTATATCTCATAAAAAATATTTAATGATTATTAACTGTTTTAATATAAAATGACCTATAAATAAGTGATAACTTTAAAGAAATATTCACCTCAACTCTCTTATTTTTTATACTCACAAATATACAAATATTTTATATTCTCACTTACTTAATTTCGAAGAGATTTTTTTGCATGTGGACTTCTTGTAATTGGTTAATAATACAAATCTCGGTATAGAGAAAAATCTTCTCTTCATTCTTTTCTCCACTTCTAGACTCTTTCAATTCATTTTCAGTAAACACAATAAATTAGTGGGAAAAGTAGGAACTGAATTAATGATTGGAATATTGAAATGGAGATAACCTCAGTAGTTAGACTAGAACCACTTACTCCATTAGCGTTCTATAAGGGTTTAGGGTATAAGGCAAGACAATTAACTCCTAGTTTGAATTTAAAGACAATTAGTGATCACTATATAAACTCATTAATATAGAGGAAGACATGGAGTGGATAAAGGAACAATGCTAGTAAAGTATCTAAAAAAAATTTGATTTGATTGCTAAGTAAATTAACCTGGTATTAAACGAATCAAGTTTCTTTGCACGTAGTAGTTGTTACTGATATTTCATTTTATCCAATCCTAAATCTATTTTTGCTGAAGATTGTAAAGATTCAAATTCCCTACAGATTGAATCGTTAAGCATTGTTTTAACCTTGATCTGCAGTTTTTGTCTTTTTTGGTGTGAATTATTGAGAAGGGAAAACTGGGTACAGAATTTGGAGCAGAAAACGAGAAGGAGCCTGAGGTTGATGGTTCAAGTTTTTTCACTTTTTGCTTGGTTGCATTTGGAGAAATAAATGTAAGATTGGTGAAGTGGCTGAAAGTCTTGGGACTCTTAAAAACTTTTTTAGTTGTTTTAGGTTCTTCTGTGGTGCCTGCATGCCGCCCAATTTCAACCACTGATGCCTTTCCAAGTAAAAACCATTGTTTTGGCATCTCTCTCACTCATTTATTATTTTCAAATAAGGGTTAATGCATTCACTATTTCCTATTAACCCTGTTCACAACATGGAATCAGTATTTATGGAAATCGAAGTAGAGGTGGTCAAATAAATATTTAATTTCCTCATTTCATTAGAATTCAAAATAACTTTTTATTAGAACTTGTGTTTCTTTGATAGAATAACTAGTGAGGTCTATAAGTCCAGCATCTAAGTCTCTTTATTGTTCTTTCTTTTCTTTTTACAACTCCAAAGTTTATTTTGGTACATTTTAAACCATCTCTTAACTTTTAAAACATACATTTTAAACTCTATAATTTTAAATACATGATTAAAAATCACATATCAACTAAAAATAAAAATATTTTATAATAAAATTGAGTTAAATTTAAAATTAACTTCTTAAAATATATATATATATATATATTTAAAAAATATATTTCAATTCATCTGGAATATAATTTTGTTAAAAAAAATAAATTAATAAAATATAGGAAAAATTTATATTTTAAGATGTACAAAGTCTAAAATGGAGGAAAAAAGTTTTCCGGTTGTTTTTGAAAATGGATTTGATAGTCAGTAGGTCTACCGGTAGTTAATGGTCACAACGGTAAGGCGCGCGAAAGAATACACGTGTAAGAGTGAGAAAAGTTTGAAAGAGATTTGATTATTGATATATTTAAAAAATAACGAATGTTTTAAAAATAAGATTAGATTGAATACTAAGAAATATTTTACTGATTATTATCCACATTTGATTAAATTGTCTTTTGCATTACAAATTGAATTCTCACTTCTAAAATTATTCTCAATTATCTCAGACTTTTGATATCTTCCTTCCATGTATGTAATGATGTAAAAGTTTAATTTTAAATCAATATATAAACTATTAAAAAATAGTTCTCTATATATTGTAAATCAATCATGCAGTCTATAAATTTTATCAATGTACAATAATTATCAAAAAAATGTAAATAAATAAATGTATATTAAAAATGTATAAATTATAATCAATGATAGTTTCATTATATATATATATATATATTAAATCAGTAAAAAACAATTTAAAAATATGTAAAAATAAAAAATAAGAAATGTGTATAAAAAATCAAGTAAACTTTTTTTTTTTAGTTTATATTTTTTTTTTCACAAATTGATTACAAGTAGTACCTGAATTTTCTATACCATGATAGATTCGTATTATTCATAAAGAAGACTGAATAAGATAGATTTTTTTTATTAATACTATAAATACTAAGGAAATATCCATCCACAAGAGAGAGTCATAGTCTTGTGTGACCCAATGCCTAATAAATCACTATAAAAAACAAATAAGATAGAATTCTTTTTTATTAAGAAAGTACACATAAACACTATAGAGTTGTAGTTTTGTGAATAACAAACCATGATAAAAAAAGTAACTAAGATATAATTTGAATTTTATATTAATACTCTAAATATTAAAAAAGTACACATCCACACTAGAGAGTTATAATAAAAACCCATTATAAAAAAAATAATTAAGATACATTTTTTTTATTAGTATCTAAAGAGTTATAGTCTTGTGCAATCTAATCATTTATAAGAAACTATTATAAAAAAATAATTAAGATACTTCTTTTAGTAATACTCAAAACATTAAGAAAGTACACATTTACATAAAATAGAGTCATATTATACAATCTAAAATAGATAATCTTAATATTGTATACCTAATGACTAATAACAAACCATTACAATTGAGTGACACAAAATTACAACAAAAAATTTATTACAAAATATAAAATAATATTATATATTTTATTAACTTTAACTTAATTATTACTTTGTCACTTTTTAAAATAATTATATTCAAACTCATACAAAAAAAAAACTTTAATTTTGGTTGATAGTATTATTTTGTTACACCAATAATTCATGTTTATTAAGTTCAAATAAATTTTTTATTTGATTTTTTTTATAAAAAAACTATTATCTTACTTTATTTACAAACAAAGAAAAATGTTTTTTTTGCAGCAAAGATAATTTGATATAATAATTTTTTTATTAAAGGAGTTACAAATCCTATTAAAACATCTTAATTTAAATAATAATAATATTAATTTGACTTTATTTTTAAATACTTTCATTTTAAGATAAACTTAAACAATTTTAATTAAAAAACACTAATTCAAGAAAAAACTTCTAACTAAATTAAATTTTAGTTCAAAAACATTAATTACACATTAATTAATTTATTTAACAGGATTTAATTCCCATTATCCCATGTTAAAAAAAATTCAATAATTATCTTTTATGCTTTTGTCTTGATGTGTCATATTGGCTTACATGCAAATGAACAAATATTTTTTATCATATATTTATATATATATATATATATATATATATATATATAATACTAGATTAACATTGAAAAAAAAAAGAGGAAGTTTAAAAAGATAAGGATTGAGAAGGAAGAAGGATAATATTGGAATAGGAGAATTGGGGAAGGGTAGTGTAGTAATTAGCAAGAGGAAGCAAAGAAGGAACCTAAACTCCGCACACAATATAATTATTATATTAAATTCAAAACCACTCCCTCTCCTTGTTTTTTTCTCTCTCTCTCTTATAAAGAAAACCATCAAACCAAGCCAAAACAAAACAAAAACAACACAAAACAACAGAGAAGAGAAGAGAAATGAGTATGGAGCTTCCCTGTGACAGTGAGGGCGTCTGCATGCAGTGCAAGGCCGTGCCGGGAGAGGAAGAGAGGCTGCTATGCATCACCTGCAACACTCCATGGCACCTCCCATGCCTCTCCACTCCTCCCTCCACTCTCGCAGCCACCACTCACTGGTCCTGTCCCGATTGCTCCAATCTCGATCCTCATCCACCTCTTCCCGCTCCCCAACGCAATGACCTCGTCGCCGGAATGTTAACCATCGAAAACGACGATTCTCTTACGCAAACTCAGAAAGCCAGAAAACGCCAACAACTCATTGCTGGAAAAGCTCCGGCACAAGACGACGAAGACGAGGAAGAAGAAACAGAAGAAAATCAGAGTAAACCACCACCATCTGTTTGGGAAATGCTCTCCAGAACCATCCAATGCTCCATCTGCCTCAACTTACCGGAGAGGCCCGTCACGGTTCGTGTGCCTCTTCTTCTTCCTTCTCTCTTTTATTTTTATTTTATTTATTTTATTACATTTTTATTTTATTTTAACTTGTGAGGCCAATCGCTTTTCTCCGGTTAAGCTGTTACCACTCTCTCTATTAATTAATTAATAATCAATTAATAATAATATGTTTATTTATACACTACCAATCATATTTGTTGTGCAATAAATAAATCATAAAAGAACTGTGTTGGGTTATGTATTATATTAATTAATTAATTAATTAATTAATATCACATTTATATAATTAATTTAAATTTAATATAACTGACTGTTTAATTTGACGGAACCGGAACCGGAACCAGACTCCTTGTGGTCACAGTTTCTGTCTGAAGTGTTTTGAGAGATGGGTTCGGCAAGGGAAGATGAACTGTGCCCAGTGCCGCCAGGCTATTCCGGCCAAGTTTGCAAGCCAGCCCCGTATCAATTCTGCATTGGTGTTTGCAATTCGCATGGCCAGGACCAATTCTAACCCTAATGCTAGTGCTGGAGGAGATAGGACTCTCAACCATTACCGGCACAACCAAGACAGACCCGATGAACCGTTTACTACGGAGCGTGCCCAGAGGGCTGGCCGTGCCAATGCGGCCAGCGGAAAAATATTTGTGACGGTGCCTACGGATCATTTTGGTCCAATCACTGCAGAGCATGACCCTGTGAGGAATCAGGGTCTGCTGGTGGGTGAGAGTTGGAGAGACAGGCTGGAATGCAGGCAATGGGGTGCTCACTTCGTCCCTGTGGGTGGCATTGCTGGTCAATCAGATCGAGGTGCACAATCTGTTGTTCTTTCTGGTGGTTACGTTGATGATGAAGATCATGGAGAGTGGTTTCTCTACACTGGAAGGTACAACAAGCAACAATTTCTCTACAATTGTAGTTCAATCCCTGTTCATGTTTTATTCACACTTGATATTGCATTGCAGCGGCGGTAAGGATCTTAGCGGCAACAAACGCACCAACAAGAGTCACTCTTTTGACCAGCAGTTTGAGAAGTACAACCTTGCACTTCAACTTAGCTGTCTCAAAGGTTATCCTGTTCGAGTTGTCAGGTCACCATCTACTCTACTTGATGCTATTCTTTCACATTCTTACTTATATATATACCCTCACCGATAGTTCACACGGAAATCCTTTGCTCCTTTTTTTGGATTGTGTGTCCATCAAACTACTTACTGAATTTTGGTTCTGGTTCAATTTGAAAATTAATTCTATCTGTGACTTCTTACTAATAGAACATGTAATGTCTTATCGCACAAGATTTATTTCTACATTTGCAAAGTTTGGGACCTTAATTCTAAGTCCATGATTATTTATGAACTAACTGGTCCACCTGACCCATAATTGAGTTTTATTCATGTGTGTTGGATTTGTGTTATATTATTACTGTTTCTATCACGAGAGCTTTCATTAAATCAATATATTTGGAACTTTTATAATTCGCACTGTACCATCTTTACACCTTACCTATAATAAGCAGATCTCACAAAGAAAAACGATCTTCATATGCCCCGGAGACTGGAGTGCGCTACGATGGAATTTATAGAATTGAAAAGTGTTGGCAGATAGCAGGAGTGCAGGTGGATATGCGCAATTTTATGATATATTTTGTTTGCCTATTGCTTGAATACATGCAGCGTATCTGATGTCATTTCCCTAACCAGGGTTTCAAAGTTTGCCGGTATCTATTCGTTAGGTGTGACAATGAACCCGCCCCCTGGACAAGGTATGCATTCTTCTATTCTGTAGCACATTTGACGCTAAAACGCCTCTTGCCATTTCTATTACTAAGTTTCTCAACTGGAAACACAGTGATGAGCGTGGAGATAGGCCCAGACCCTTGCCGGTCGTCCGTGAACTGAAAAAGGCCACCGTCACATTTGAAAGAACTGAATCTCCATCTTGGGATTTTGATGTGAGTGATGATTGACCAGTTCATTTTACGTTTTCAAATAGTTGTATTTTCATTTCTTTTCAACAATCTGTACAAGATATATTTCTAAAATATAAATTAGAGTTTTTAAATATATTTAATTTTAGCGAGTGAATGGCTTATTTAGGAAGAAGATTCTCATTGGAAGTGGATGAAATCACCGCCTCCCAGCAAACGAAAGGTGCAAAGTGCGGAACCCGTAGAGGGAGTAAGAGCATGGTCAAATAGTGAAAAAAGGAAGTTCGAACTTAAGAAAATCCAGGAAAAATTGCACATGGGTACTTTAATAAAATGTTTCACAATGATTGACATTGGACCTTCCTATGACTTCCATTAATACTTTCTTATCTTACCATTTTTCTTGTACATGCAGGGTTCTCGTGCATGATATGCAAGGAGGTTATGGTTTCACCAGTGACAACACCGTGTGCTCATAACTTCTGCAAGTCCTGTTTGGAAGGTAAATTTGCTGGTCAGTCTTTTGTGAAGGAGAGAGGTGGGGGCGGGAGAACGCTTCGGTCCCAAAAAAATGTGATGCACTGTCCTTCTTGCCCTATTGACATTTCTGATTATCTTCAGAACATTCAGGTAACGTGTCATATCTGTGATATAATTAAGCTTTTCTTAAGTCTCTGTTCTAAGAATACAGCTTAACATATGGTTTATAAATTCGTCTTGTTTGGTGGTGGGCTTCTATAGGTTGATATAGATTTAAAGGGTGCGATTGAGTCACTCAAAGCCAATGTTGAAGAGATTGAAAAATCTTTGGAATCAGATGAGGATGCAGCTGCAGATGAATTACATGATGATACTGGTTCTGAGAACCAAAATTCTGCAGAAGAGTTGAACAATCCACCAGAAGGATCTGATGTTGGTGAGTTCAAAGACACCAATAATGAGGGACAAGATCCAGAATTAACGTGCAATGAAAAGAGAAAGAAAGGTGATGATGAAACACAATCGTCTGATGATAATATGGATAAAAAAGATAAAAAAAACAAAATGACTGAGCAAGCAGTGGATGATAAAAATGTTTCTTCATCATCAAGTTCTCTCAATCTTCCATGAAATTATGGTAGATTGAGGAGTTTTAACATCTGACTCTTTTAATTGTTTGATTATGACATGATAGTTTTTTTATTATACTTTATTATGCTGACGGTTCAATTCTAGTATTAGAAGTGTGCTCCAAGGAGAAGTTATACTCTTTCTTTTAGTTTTCTGTCTTTGTTTTTACCTTTCTGTATGTTCATGTTTTTATGGGAAACCATAAAATGGAACTGTCCAAGACCTTAAAAGACCCTTTTTAGGATAATGGTATGTGGAGTTTTTATGCCAGCTATCTCTCTAGCTTTAAAATTTATTATGAGCATGATTGGTAACTGTTCTGTACCTGTGGATGACGTATGAGTTTTAGACAAATATTTGTTGCGGAAATTACCTGCTAGTTTGTTTGTGATTCAACCTCCGAGATTTGTGCAGTTACCTATATCAGGTGGAAATTAGCCTGATAATCTTTAAGAATGAGCAATTTGGTGAGATTTCTCAACCCAAAATAGGTTGTTTAGGTATTGAACTAATGAAGTTGCTGTAAGATAGATCAAGTTCCTATCAGCTTGTTCTTTGGTGCCGGGCAATTAATGGGTACTTTTTACCCTTCTCACGTAGGCCAATAAAGAATGAACCCGTTTGTAGTATACATAAGCTGTAAGAATTGAAAATTTCACTACTTTTTTCATTTTAGGATCATTAATTTATAATAATAAGATTCACTGTTACGTACTAACCCTAAACCCAAGTTGGAATGATTTTTTCGAGAAAGGAAGTTGTGACTTGGGATGAGGAACATCAAGTTTAGGCAGTAATGGCAATGAAAATTCTCCACTAGTAGGTTTTCCACCACAAGATCCAACGTTAAACTCATTTAGTGTTTATTACATCCATCTAGGTGAAAATCATTCTATGACCCACGTACCTCCATTGCTCACCGTTAAGAATTATCATTAGCTGGTCGAGAGGAATGGACCGTTCCTTAACCTTAAAGAACATGTTCAAGTTCATCAATGGATCTTTGTCATGCCTCATGCGTTCAATCCAACCTTTGACTTTGTTTCTTTAAAACCTTTAACTGATCATTTTAACTTAGTCAAGTTACCAAAATCATATGGCGTTTAAGCTACTCATGATCAAAGGGTTTGTCTCACTCCAAACCTCACACTAATCAAGTCCTTATTTGCCAAACTTTTCTTTGAATACAATTTCCATTTCCAAGCTTACTGCCTCTTTAACTTGTTCACTTCTTTTCTTATCTAACACCTGTCTCATACAAGATGTGAAAACTCTAGGTTTTGTTGATGTGGTGGGTGACTTAGTAAAATTAACTCTTCCTCAACCATGAAATCCTCTTATCCTCTTAATGCTTTATGGCATTTTAGGTTTAGACACTTTCTACTTCTAAACTGACTATGTTGTTTGGAGTATATTCTTGTATGCATAGTTGTAATTTTAATCACATATGTGGCATTTGCCATTATGGTAAACAAAAGAAAATTACCTTTATGACACTTCTAATTCTAAACAATCCTTTTGGATATCTAGGGACCTTATTAGATTCACAGCATCAATCATCAAATTTTTTTTTACCATAGTAGATGAGTGTAGTATATATACTTGGATGTTTTTGCTAAAACCCAAATTTGAAACAGAAAACTTACTTGGAATTTTTTTAAAACATGATTGAAAGACAATTCAAGAAGAAAATTAAAGTTATCGGAACTAATAAAGGAATCGAGTTCTTGTTCTATTCATTTTTATCAAGAATAAGGTATTAAACCTCATATGTTGAAACTCCCAAAAAAAATAGGAAAGTGGAGAGGAGACATCAAATTATTCTCAATATCTCTAAAACCTTAGTTTTCCAGGGTGATTTACCAAAAATATTTTGGGGATTGGTTGTTGATCATGTTGTTGACTTGTTGAAGAGAGTGCATGCTCATATTTTAGTGTCAAAAACAACATATTAAGTTCTTTATGGTGAAGTTCCTGATATTTCATGCATAAGGGTTTTTTTTGGTGCTTATGTTATTGTTTTACTATTTTTTCTAATAGAGGTAAATTTGATCCTCAAGCCCATAAATATGATTCTGTTGGATACAAATTAGGTACAAGAGGTTATTTAGTCTACAATTTAATTACAAAATAATTGCAAGTATCTACAAATGTCAATTTTAAAGAAATAGTCTATCCTTACCTTTTAAAGGTAACAAAGTTTGTTGATTTTACACTTTCACAATGCATCACAACTTCAACTACCCGAACTCCTATTCAAAACCTTTCTTCACATATTCTCATTGAAACTTCCCCTTCTTTCCAACCAAGCCATGAACAAACTTCCCACAATTTATAACCTACACTAGACATTGCCCACCTTACTCCCTCCTTTCACCTACACACCTACACCTTTAAGGAGATCCATCAAGTACAAAAAAAAGACTAACGTATATGAAGGATTGCATACTACAAATGAATCATCATCAAGTACTTCTTATCATATTCACTAATTTTTTTTTACTCAATTTTCTTTTGCTCTTTCTATTTACATCACTTCTATTTTTTAATCCAAAAAACTCTTTTTTTAGGATAACTAGGTGGAATGTTGAAAAAAGGCCTTGAAATAAAAGCACACAAACTCTTATTGACTTACCTCTTGGAATAATTCCTATTGGTAATATATGGGTTTGCAAAATTAAAAGAAGTCACATGGGAATATTGAAAGTACAATAGTTACACAGATTGAACGATTAGGGTTTAAGGTTGGTTTAGAGTTTTAGGGTTTAAGGTCATGGACAATTCCATTTCTCATAAAACCATGAATACAATAAAAAGTAAAACAAAAAAGCGAACCAATAGAAAATAACATAACTTCTCATTGTAGCACAGTTCCAATACTAGTATTGAACCGTCAGCATAATAAAGTATAATAAAGATACTACCATGTCATAATTAAACAAGTAAAAGAGTCAGTTGTTAGAACTCCTCAATCTACCATAATTTCATGGAAGATTGAGAGAACTTGATGATGAAGAAACATTTTTATTATTCACTGCTTGCTCAGTCATTTTGTTTTTTTTATCTTTTTTATCCATATTATCATCAGACGATTGTGTTTCATCATCACCTTTCTTTCTCTTTTCACTGCACGTTATTTCTGGATCTGGCTCCTCATTATTGGTGTCTTTGAACTCACCAAACATCAGATCCTTCCGGTAGATTGTTCAACTCTTCTGCAGAATTTTGGTTCTCAGAACCAGTATTATCATGTAATTCATCTGCTGCTGCATCCTCATCTGATTCCAATGATTTTTCAATCTCTTCAACATTGGTTTTGAGTGACTCAATCGCACCCTTTAAATCTACATCAACCTATCATAGAAGCCCACCACCACACTATACGAATTTAAACAAGCATTTTGAAAATTTATTTGTTTTTCTATTGAACCTTGGTAATTCTCATTTTGCTATTGATGTTTATCTTTTCCTTAAATTCTCAAAATAATATTTCATTGTTTTGCTTGTCTATATTGGTAAAGTACTTTTATTTGGAAATTGTCTCTATTTCTTATAATTTTGTTCATATTATGCTTGTCTATATTGGTAAAGTACTTTTATTTGGAAATTGTCTCTATTTCTTATAATTTTGTTCATATTATGGTATGAGAGTTATTAAATTTCTAAAGCTTTATAGAATTCACTTACCATAGCATTAGCAACAACATGTTCAGGTAATAAGGGTATTGAACATCCTCCTTTACCAGTGAGTTTTCCACCACAAGATCCAATGTTAAACCCACTTAGTGTTTATTACATTCATCCAAGTGAAGATCCTTCTATGACCCTCATGTCTCCCATTGCTCATAGTTAAACATTACTATAGTTGGTCAAGAGGAGTGAAGTGTTACTTAATGACAAAAAACAAGTTCAAGTCTGTCAATGGATCTTTGTCAATGCCTCACATGTCTGATCCAACCTTGGATATTGTTGGATACTTGAGAGTGCTATAACAAAATAGTGTTATCTTGGATTCTCAATTCAGTTGAACCTACTATTTCCCAAGGCATAATCTATAGTGAAATTGTTGTAAGATGAAAAATGTTAAAAGATTGTTTTTCACAGGCAAATTATGTCAGAGTGTTTGAGTTATAGGAGGAATTGGTATTCCTAAACCAAGGTGCAAATTCTGTTAATCATTACTTTACAAAAATGACTATGATATGGGATGAAATAATAATTTCAAGCCTTATCTAGATTGTGTGTTATATAAAGTGTACACGTGTAGTTAGCATTATGGTTATCAAACTCATGAGTTAACTCGTTAACTCATTTGAGTTTACATTCCCGCTCACCCTAGACGATTTAACTCGAAAGCAAACTCATTTTTCGAGCAAACTCGGTAGACTCGTTGTAAACTCATTGAACTTGCAAGTTTGGAACCAAGTTGGCAAGTTCAAATTAGGGTTGGGGTAATGTCCAAAGCATCATAAGGGTATCAAGAAGATATTGAGAGCTATTGAGAAATTATCTAGAGGTACTGAGAAATAGTGAGAAGTAAAGAGTTCCCAAACATTAAGAGGTACTCAAAGGTTTAGATAGTGAGGTTATGTTGATTCAAGCTCAAAGAGTCTGAACTTCAATCCTATCAAGTTAAGAAGGCCAAAGCCTCAGAAGAAGTGAAAGAGGAGGGAGCTTAGAAGCCAAGTTGGCCACAACATTATAAGGATCCTTGATTGTTGTAATTTAGCTTCTCATCATGCTTTGTACTCTGATCTTATCATGAGTTGTTAAATTTATTATGTTGGGATTGGATGACATATGATATTTCTGGAGTTATTATTGTTTATAGATGCATATTTCTATTTTGTATTTAATTTCCTAGGGTTGGGTAGTGTATTTAATGCTCAACGGTGAAAAACTATCGTTGATTGCCCATAGGACATGAATGAGATCAAAAGATAATTTCATGTTTCTGAACCCTATTCATCCAACCATAGGATTCAATGGACGCATAGCGTAGAACCGAGACTATGATGAACGGTTTCATCTTAATGTAGATGTATGATCATAATAGTGATTTACATCTCTGGATAACCTTGCACTAAGAATCAACTTGGTTTGGCCAAAATAAGAACAAAGATTTTGAATAAAACATTGCATTTATAAATAATAATAAAAAGGGAGATTCACATAGTTATTCCAATTCCAATATCTGTGTTACATTGTTACCTCTCTACTTCACCTCTTGATCTAAATATTTAATAGTGTTGCTATTATTACTAGTAGTAGTACTATTGCTACATGAAAAACTTCTTCAAAATACAAATCACTTCCTTATATAAGATACGACAACCTTCAATTATACTATATTTGAATCGGTTTGCTTGCCAACTAAAAAGAGTGGAAATTGATTGAACAAGAAATATATTTTTATAAAACCCACCACCAGGTTCGCGTGGTGATTGAGGTTGTTGTGTTGTGGTTTTTCATCCCGTTTGTGGTCGCCTCGCCTGTGTTCCTAGTCGCTCGCCTTGCCTTTGTCTGTGGTCGCTCGCCTCACCTCTGTCTATGGTTGCTTTCATCGAGTTCGTGCTCACATTCATCTCAATTTTGATCATGCGACGATCGTGTTAGTGGTTGTGCAGTGGTTGCTGAGTTTCGATTGTATGATGGTCATCTGATAGTTGAGACTCTTTGTGGTATTGGTGCTGGTAATTTTTTTTTCACATGTAGTAAATTCTTACGAGTTTACTAGTTGAATTTATGAAACTCTCATGAGTTTACGTTAGCTCTCGAATTTGATAATCTTGGTTAGCGCCAAGGAAAACACTTTTGTAAAGAAGAATGCATTATTACGTGATAAATTTGATGTTGTTATCATTAGAACTCAAATTTTAATGATGAGCCCTTTATTGATGCCAATAAGGTTCTTTTTTTTTTTAGTACAACAACATATTTTTTTTTAGATTTTATGGGAGAATTGGACACATGAAAGACATGTATTATAACAAGCATGATTATCCAATAAATTTGAAAGGGATAATTATAAAAACATGAACAACTTAATTTGTGACTCGCCAAACTTTACTTGTGATGATGTCAACAAGGATTCAACTATAGTTCAAAAACACTTAGATTTCTCTGAAGCAGTATGAGGCTCTCATGTTTCTTTTTCAGTCTTAACCTGGCTATTTCCTTAGGACAAAACTAAGTTATGAAATCAATTGATTTAAGGCCTAGGTAGTTTTAAATGATTCCTTTAGAGTATTAATTCATTTAAATTCAGTATCTAGATCTTAGATTTAGGTACAACAAATCACATTTGTTCAGATAAATTCCTATTTATTTTTTTATAACCTTTAATTCTTCTTTTTGTCCCAGTCAAGTTATCAAATGGAAATGTTTTCTACTTACTCATGATGGAAATGTTTTTCACACTCTAAACCTCACACTAACTCATGTCCTATATTTGCCGATTTTTCTTTGATTCTTGTGTCCAAGCTTACTATTATTGGTTTTGTTAATGTGATGGATTCTTGTATTTCCTCTGAGGATCTCCTCCCAAACCAACACCTAATTTAAGTCAAATCAACTCTTCGTTGACAATGAAATTCTCTTAATGCTTTGTAGCATTTTAGTCTTGGACACATTTCTACTTCTAAAATTATTCTATTGTTTGGATTGTGTTCTTTTATGCACAATTGTAATTTCAATCACACATTTGTCATTATGATAAACAAAGAAAATCACCTTCCGATGTCAACATTTTTAATGTTTAATGCTAAACAACATTTTAACTTAATGCACTTGGACTAGGGACTTATAGGATGAAAATTGTGAATTATCAAAAACATTTTCTTTCCATAGTAGAGTATTATAATAGATATACTTGGATGCTTTTGTTGGAACCAAAAATTAATAGCATAACTGAAAGGAAATTTAACAAGAAAATTAAAGTGATTAGAAATGATAAAGGAACAAACCTCACCTTATAAGCTGATTTTATAAGGTTGAGTTAAGTTTAATGTCCACTTCTTAATATGGTATTAGAGTTATTTAGAGTCTATCTTAGCGAGAGTTTGTTGCGTTTTTCAGGACACCCGTTATTGAGATGTTATCAATCCACCCATAAATATATAGTCTCATGCACGAGTTAGAGGATCTCGGCGTGAGGAGGTGTGTTGGAGATCCCACATCGACTAGAGATAAGGACATCTCATAGTATATAATTGGGTGCAAACCTCACCTTATAAGCCAGTTTTATAAGGTTGAGTTAGACTTAAAGTCCACTTCTTAATGTGGTATTAGAGTTATTTAGAGTCTATCCTAGTGAGAGTTTGTTAGGATTATCAGGTCACTCACTATCGGACCTCCCATAAATATATAGTCTCATGCATGAGTTGAAGGGTCTTGGCATGAGTGGGTGTGTTGGAGATCCCACATTGGCTAGAGATAAGGACATTCCTTATCTTTTAAGTTGATTTTATAAGATTGAGTTAAACTTAAAGTTCACTTCTTAAAATGATATTAGAGCCATTTAGAGCATATCCTAGCGAGAGTTTGTTAGGCTTATCAGACCACCCGCTATCGGACCTCTATCTGGTTACCCATAAATATATAGTCTCATGCACGAGTTAGAGAGTCTCGACATGAAGGGGTGTGTTGGAGATCCCACATCGAGTAGAGATAAGGACATTTCATAATATATAATTGGGTGCATACCTCACCTTATAAGCCAGCTTTATAAGGTCGAATTTTAGGCTTAAAGTCTACTTTTTAATATGATATTAGAGTCATGTAGAGCCTATCCCAGCGAGAGTTTGTTGGGTTTATTAGATCACTCACTATCGGGTCGCTATCGGACCACCCATAAATACATAGTCTCATGCATGGGTTGGAGGATCTCAACGTTAGGGGGGTGTTGGAGATCCCATATCAACTAGATAAGGACATTTCTCACCCTATAAGCCGGTTTTATAAGGTTGAGTAAGACTTAAAGTCCACTTCTTAATACATTCCTTCTACCGATAACAAGGTATTTTACATTAAACCTCATGTCGAAACACACCAACAAAATGGGTGAGTAGAGAGGAGACATCAAATTATCATCAACATTGCTAGAACCTTATTTCTTTAGGGTAATTTACCATAAATATGTTATTGTTAGATAAAGTCATGTACATAAGGTAATTTAGTCTACAATTTGATTACAAAATAATTGAAGTACCTTTAAATGTTAATTTTAATGAACATGTCTTTTCATACTTATCAAAGGTCACAAAGTCTATCAAATTTACATCTCCACAATCCATTTGAACTTCAACAACCCGAACTCCTACACATAACCTTTCTTCACCACCTGTTATTATTGAAACTCCCTCACTGGAAATTACTCACCTAACTATTTCCATCTTTAAGGAGATCCATGTGGCAAAAACAAAGATCAATCTACCTAAAGGATTAGAGTTTCCATATTGCCTCAAAACACGTTAATCATCATCAAAGTACTCTTTATCCTATTCAGTCACATGTTTCTTTTACTCTATTATCTCCTATTTTTGTCTTAAAATGCCAAATAACCCACTTTTTTTTAAGGTTGACAAGGTAGAATGCTAGAAAAAGGCCATGGAGGCTAAAGTCACAACTCTTGAAATCAATGGCACGTGTATTCTTATTAACTTACCTCATAGATGTAATAATAGGGTTTACAAAATTAAACGTAAGTCACATGCCAAGGCTTGAACATCTCAAGTGTGAGACTAAATATTTGCAGGTAATTTGATAGCGGGTGACATGACACACCTATCAAACCCTACTACGGTAAGCTCTTATGCTATCTTAGAAAGTGGACGACAAACTTAACTCAACTTCACAAAATCAACTTTTAAAATGAAAGATGAGATTTACATCCACTCACATATTATAATTTGATCACATCTTTAGCCGATGTAAGATCTTCAACACTTAGATATTTGAAGAAGGTCCTTGAGCTTCATCGTTTCTTTTCTTCGATGTCTCACACTCAAGTTAATGGCTTCTTTGATTCAAAAGATGGTTAACTATTTTCCCATATAAGGGTTGCTACTTTGACACTCGTCGTTTAATTTCTGGTTACTATTATTTTATTGGTGAAGCCTGAGTCGGTTGACATTTTGAAAAGTAAACCATGGTGACTTGTTCTTTCGTTGAAGCTGAGTATCAGGTTCTTGTAGCTACAATGTTTAAGCTCCAATGGCTCCACTTTCTCTTGCAAGATCTCCATATTCCTTTATCCAAGTCCCACATTTTAATGTGATAATTTGAATGGGTTATAAATTGCTCATAATCTAAACTTGATTGTCATATAGGTCGTGAGAAACTCCATTAATGACGTATGCATCTTTCCTTTCCTTCCAAGGATTAACTTGCATGTTCTTTACCAAAGATCTCCTATCAAAGATATTCATATCATTCTTGTCCAAGTTTGGTGTGCAAAATAATATCTTGAGCTCTTTAACTAGTAATGTGATATTATTATTTTCCAAGTTACTTCTTTCCAATTTTGAAATTTCTATGTCAAATTAGTATTTGTGTTTGCAATACATTCTTCAAAGTCCTTTAGTAGACAAGTTTTACTTATTTCATTTACATGAAGAAATTACACTCTTAGAATATCTCTCTTATAATATCTCAAGCGTGAGACTAAATATTTGTAAGTAGTTTAATCAATAATGAATAATACGATAAACTTAACAAATCTTATTAGAATAGACTTTGATATTATATTTAGATAATAAATTTTAAACTTAATTCAACTCTCAAAATTAACTTATACAACGAATCTCTCAAAAGTGACTTAATACATTATGTTTGTACCAATTTATACATTACAGTTTAGGTATATCTATAATTGATATGATATCTATGTTGATATGAGATGTATATTGTTAATTCTTCGTGTTGAGAAGTAATATATGTCTTATTTATTGGTATTTTCCATATTTGCATGAAGTTCTTCCTCTTGACAGCTAATATCTCTTCATTATTGGTATTTTTCATATTTGCATGGAGGGTGGCAAAAAAGCTTAGTCACGTACATCATCGGGTAATATATTGATTGTGTACAGCATGGATCAATCCTTGAAAGGTAATTTTTTAATTTATTGCAAGAGATTTACCATAAAAGAGGCTGCATTCATTACAACTTCTTTCTCTCATTATTTTCTATTTATGGAGGCCATAGTATCCACTTTCTTGGATTTCATAGTTCTGATGTTTGTGATTGTGATGCAAGATTATGCATTTTGATAGTCCCACACCGGAGCAACGGTGGCTGGTGCTGTTTATACTTTCTATAAAACTATGTTCCCAGATGGAACGGTGATGTAGAAATACGTGAAGAGCTTTTGGTTGAAGAAACAATTCAAGTATGAGATCTTGGTATGATATGTAAATACATCTTTTCACTCTTTCTATCTAAGCACCATATTCATTAGTATGCCTCATGATGACTATTAATTAATTAATTAATAATTACTCACAGTTACAACAAATTCAAATACATTCCTTTTATAATAATTTAATGTTCCTAGCAAATCTTTCTTGTCAAGTTCATGTGCTGGATTTTATTCCTTTTAAGACTTTTGCTCATGTTTTCATTTATAAAAAAACTTAAAATATCGAATTCTTCGAATTTGTCTGTCTAAAATAACACATTATAGTTTTTCCCCTTTGTATTTATTAGATTCAATTCGATTATTAGAGTCTTCATCCATGAAAACCAAATAATAAATTATAGTTTTCATCATTATTATTTTCTCTAAACTAAATTATAAACTCATGTTTTCATTGCATATAAAAATGACACTCCACTAATAATATACAGTCCAATTCTAAAATATTTGCACACTCTACTTTAATTTCTATAATGTTTGTTTTATTTCATTTTCCACGAAAAAATAATGCAACAAACAATTAGAAAGGCTGAAAATATTGTCAAATATTTACGAGAGCGTATATTATGAAAATCTAAACTAAAAAAATTGAATAATTTGTTACTTAGGGTTTGATCTATAGCAAATTCTTAACTATTTTTATAATTTTTAAGTAGATTCATAAACTAAAAAATATACAATTAGATAATTGTTTTTTAGCTTTTTTATAGATTTTGTATTTTTTTTTGTAGCAAATTGGAAGTTTTTAAATTTATAGATTCATATTTTTGGTTTATAGGAACATGAAAGTATCATAAAATATCAATTTACAGCGTATTATTTTAATTTAGAGTGTGAAATAAAATTAGGAAATAATTGAAGCAATGCATAAATTGAATAAAATGGAGATATTTTGAGTTAAATAAAAGAAAATTGGAGCTGTGAAGAGAAAAAGGGTTGTTTTTGTTTAGGGCAGAGGAGAGAGAAGAGAAGGGAGAGGAGATGGAGGACATTGAAGATTTGCTGGTCGGAAGCGGAAGCGCAACTGCGCCGGGCTTCCGTTTGCCAATGGCGGCAGCTGTTGGTGTTGGCGTTGGGAGCAAGCGGAATAAACTCTCCTCTTCGCCTTCTCCGGCAATCCCCGGCACTCAGGTAGGTCTGATCATTCTCCTCATTCTTCCGCTTTCTCTTTATTTTCTTATTCTTTGTTTGTTTTGGTGTTGTTCTCGCAGACTATCTACATAAAGACCTTTGGCTGCTCTCACAACCAGGCAAGTGTTGTGTTGTGCATTGTGTGTTACGCATTATATGCTATGAATTGATTAATTGGTGCATAATTGTTTGATTTAACAGAGTGACAGTGAATATATGGCTGGCCAGCTTTCGGCTTTTGGCTATTCGTTGAGTGACAATCCAGAGCAAGCAGATCTCTGGCTCATTAACACGTCAGTTATCCTATTCCTGCTTCATTTTCATACGCTTTCACATTAACATCATCCTTATATTCACGTTAAGTAATTGCTGCTCCAGTTGCACAGTGAAATCCCCCAGTCAATCTGCCATGGATACCATCATAACAAAAGGAAAATCTTCTAATAAACCGCTAGTTGTTGCTGGCTGTGTCCCTCAAGGAAGTCGGTATTTGAAAGAGCTGGAAGGGATCAGCATAGTTGGAGTCCAGCAAATTGATCGTGTTGTTGAAATTGTAGAGGAGACTTTAAAAGGTCACGAAGTGCGCCTTTTGACCCGTAAGACATTGCCAGCACTTGACCTTCCAAAGGTTTGAATTTCTACCCAATTATCGTCTCTTGAATCTTATGTTTTATGCTTTGTATAGTTAGTGCATATTAGCTTGATTTTTGCAAATTATACTGCTGTATCAGGTAAGGAAGAACAAGTTTGTTGAGATTCTTCCTATTAATGTTGGTTGTTTAGGTGCCTGCACTTATTGCAAGACAAAGCATGCTCGGGGTCACCTAGGAAGTTACACAATCGATAGCCTTGTAAGTACTATGACAGTGAATTATAATGTGTGTTTGTGTTCCTTTTAATTTTCAGTTTGCTTATATGTGTGTGTAAGTATGTACGTATTAATTTGGAAGCGGTGCAGGTTGGGCGTGTAAAATCTGTCATTTCTGATGGAGTTAAAGAGATATGGCTTAGTAGTGAGGACACTGGAGCATACGGTAATTTTGATTGTTGGCCAGAGTCCTTCAATATCTTTCACTAATTTAAGATATTTGCAGCCTTGATCTTAACGAAATTTCATATTAACTTGAATTGACAGCTAATCAATTCAGGTTACTCAAAATGTTGTTGAAATTGAGAGTGGGTTTTATATCAATGATATCTTGGGTCACGATGTTGTTTTTACAGGTCGTGACATTGGTGTCAATCTTCCAACTTTGTTGAAAGCCTTAGTGGCAGAACTACCTGCTGATGCAAGCACAATGCTACGTATTGGAATGACCAATCCACCTTATATCCTTGAACACTTGAAAGAGATAGCCGAGATTTTGCGGCACCCATGTGTATACTCTTTTCTCCATGTACCAGTTCAGTCTGGAAGTGATACTGTCTTGAGTGTAAGTCATAAAAAATACTGATGAGGTTGTATACTATAGTATGCGCTAGATAATATACTAACTATTGTGAATTTATCAGGCAATGAATAGGGAATATACTGTGAGTGAGTTCAGGACTGTTGTAGATACTCTAACTGAGCTTGTGCCAGAGATGCAGATTGCCACTGATATAATATGTGGATTTCCGGGTTAGTGGATGATCTTTGTTTTGTGTCCTGTAACATACTGTTTCCTGATATGAATAGTTTTATGTGCAATAAACGTACAGTGAAAAATAATTATTGTAATTATGAATAATTTTGTATAGAAACTTGTCAAGCAGGAGTCTAAGCTTGAGGTTCTTATTAACTTTAATAATAAATGACATGTTAAATAGATATTACAATTGGGTTGGGATGCATTTGTAAACTGGAAGTGTGAAAATTGCATATGATTGGAATGGTTTGGAATTTAGATAGATAATCTGGAATGAGTTTAAGAAGAAAATCAGTGCATTGATCTTGGTAAGACTTATTTCTTTGGCATTTTCAGGTGAAACTGATGAAGATTTTGTGCAGACTGTCAATCTTGTTAAAGATTATAAGTTCTCTCAAGTTCACATTTCACAATTTTATCCTCGACCAGGTTTGTGAACTGACGACTATCTATTGAATGCAACTATCATAACTTCATTTTAAGGATGAAATCAAAATAGGTACCTAGTCTGTAGTACAGTGTAGAAGTTAGGTTATGATATCTTGGATCCAGAGGGTGCTGTGTGTGGTTTTTTTCCCCATTCTTTTAGTGCGTTGTGCTTTTCTGACCCTCCCAAACCACACCAAGCTTGTGAGAGCCTTCTCCACCAAACCACCCTTTTTATGATATTTCTTTTGCTTATGCTAAAACTAATCCTAGATTGTAATGGAATGATTCTCTCGATCAAATAGTGTTCCGAATAATAATAGTCATAATAGATGCATTAAGCAGAGAAGTTCTCTGTTCTTCTGTATTTCATTTTACCCGTGTTGTAGGTGTTATTGTATGCTACTTACTCAGTATAAAGGTCCATACAGTGTCTTTCTAAATGGTTACTGAGAGGTGCTTGTGTGAGCTATTGTTTTATCAGTAACACCTTTTTTTGATTGTCATGAGAAAACAAAGAAGAGTTGTTAATTTGTGTTCGTCAATGATACACGATGTGCGTATTTGTATTTTTTCTTCCTGTATATCTATCTTAGGCGATGTTGCTTAACTGCTTTTCTTTTAGCTTGTTGTACATTTGCACAAACAAATATATTTTCTTTTACTCGAGTAGAATATGGCAACTTTAGGCAATATATGCTGTGTGGATTTAGGGTTAAAGAAAAAACTATTGTAGTACTGGGTTGGGGGTGGGAATGGAGCTGTTGGGGAATTTTCATTCACCAGGTTTAAATTTTGGTACTTGGAAAATTAGACCATCTATATTACCATCAAAGTTCTGATAGCATTTATATAAGATGCATATAATTTTCCCCCCTCCTGAGACAAATAATAGTAATATTACTATAAAATGGTAGGGACACCTGCTGCAAGGATGAAAAAGGTTCCAAGTAAAGTGGTTAAGGGAAGAAGCCGAGAGCTGACAAATGTCTTTGAATCCTTCACACCATACTCTGGGATGGAAGGCAAAGTGGAAAGAATTTGGATTACTGACGTTGCATCTGATGGAATTCACTTGGTAAGGCAGTGTAGTCGATCTTGAATGTTGATTGCTTTTGTTGCTTTTATTTAAATGTATTTCATTTAAGTATGTCATTTGTTGCATTCAATTCATTTGCAGTTGTGGCTGTAAGCCTGTAACTTTGATTTCTGGTATCTCAACACTGAATATTTTTATTGCTATGACCTGCTAAAGTTCCAAAGAAAGAAATTCAGGGCTAAGCGAGATATGAGGCTTTCCTGATCTGTCTTTCTTTTGCTCATTCCATTTATCAAGAACGGAGGGAGCTAATAACATGTCAACAACCTTTCTAACATACTTTCTCCTATTGGTTAAAATTTATCAGAACAATAAAATCATGTCTAGAGCTCATTAAATAAGTAGAATCTAAAAAATTTGTAATTTCAAATAAATCTTAGTCAATCATAAAGAGTGTATTCAAAATAGTGTTAGAGGACGTGTTTTTATTATTTTTCATCATGATTAATATTGAACAGCAGGTTTTTTGTTTATAAACTTTAACTGTCTTGGTAGTCATCATGCAGTGTGTTTCAAATTGCAATACTTGAGACTTTGTTTGTTTAGCTGCAAAAAGATCTTGCTTTCTGTCCACGGACTTCAAAAATCTGTAGTACATGAGGGGTGTTGCAAGAGGTCTACTTCCATAGCTTAAACATAGGTTTATGGCCTCTTGTACAATCATGAAAGAGAATGGGATTGGACGAAGAAATATCTTGTTTCTTATTTTATTCCTAATTTTTGTTCTCGCCTGCACGCTTTGCGAATGATAAAATTTGAATTCCTGTGAAGCACCCCTTTGAACTTGAGACTTTAATTTATTGCGTATTTGTTTGTGTTATATATCATCTAATCATTTTATTTGTCAATGTCGAAGGTTGGTCATACGAAAGGATATATACAAGTTCTTGTACTTGCTCCCGACCATATGCTTGGAGCTTCAGCTATGGCTAAGATAACATCTGTGGGAAGGTGGTCTGTCTTTGGGGAAGTAATTGAGACAGTCAACCATGCAAGTGACAATAAAGCTCTAAACAAGTTGGTTCCTGACCGGGACTTGCATTCTCTCTGCGTTAACCCAGCCAAGGCTGGTGGCTTCTCAGAAGAGCCAGAATCTTGTGCCTGTGGAAGTGACGTCTGTTGCAGTATCGACAAGAGTGATGTTTCAAGAGGCACTGCAGTGCCACAGAACCAAAGCAATAGAAATTTCTTTGAATGGATGCTAAGGAAGCGGGAGCATCTGCACAAAAAGGTTGAGAGCGAGCTTGCCTCGGGATCTGTTAAAAAGCAGGAAGGAAAGATGAAGAAGTGGGACTTCGTTGATAAGGTTCTTTTGGGTGGAATGTCTATCAGTATCTTTACTATAATTGCTCTAGTAGCAGCTCTTGCGTTCAGAGTGATTTGGTCCCAGTAAAAGGGCCGTTAACAGTTTTTATTTATTTTTTCTGAATCAAACTGTTATTCCCGATTTTGACCTGTACAAGTTGTATCAAGTGTTTTCGCAAACATCCACAAATTTTCGCCCCTCAATATCTTGTTTTAGGATTTACGGCAGTTGTATTGATATGATGCGATTCATAGAAAATCATTTTGGGGCTTGATTTGAGAGAGAACTAGCTTGTTTTAGCTTATCGAGACTGTACCATTATTTTACATGGTTAAAAATGATAGAAAGTTGAGCATTTCATAATTTCATAAAGCTGTTACGGGCATGAAGAAATATTTATTTTTCGTAGCCGAAACTGAAGCTTTGGGATGTACATATACTTTCATACAACGAAAGTGTGTTTTTGCTACTGAAATTGGAGGGGGACTATGCACATCTTTGCCCTACCCTCTCTTTAATTTACGTACGTGTAATGGTGTAGCTCTGTTTATTAACACATACATCATTATTTGTCCACAATAATTTGATAAAATGAGAAAAGGCAAAACGTGTCATCATATAAGCGTGTCTGATCTGGAAGGCAATCTCTTGAAGAAATTAACTGGTACTGATGGCATCTTGCTCCTAAATCGAGGATGACGTAGCATATACAGGCCTACGAGAATTGCCACTACTTGGAAGGGAGTGATGTAAATGAATACAGCCCATATGAGCGAGAAGATGATGAAGATAGATGTTGCCCTGGAGTCTCTCCAATTTAGTATGGCTTGAGCTCTTTCTCCCTGAGTAGCCAAATCTCCAACCACAGTCTGCACTCTACCTGCCACACTCCGCAATCTGTCATACCTCATTCTCACAATATCTGAAGGTTTTGTGGATGGAAAAGTGTCAAATTCCTCGTCCAGTTCATCTGGGTGGGCATTTTCTGCCTGAGACAACCTGGCATCCATATGGGGTGGTTTCCTTGGCCTGAACCGGTAATTCCAAATTCCAATTACAAACAAGTAAAGGAAAATGGTGGGCAATATCAGTTCCGGGTAGCAAACCAGTATCAAGAACAGGACGTGAACAAGGCAAGTTGTGATTGGGTTTCTCCAGGTGCAGATGTCATCAAACCATTTGCAAACAGCTGTAACTCCTTTGAGGATTAACATTATGCGATGAAAATTGGCTTTGCTTCTCCTTAGACTCCACATATGGTAATCAACGTCGAGCATATACTCAACTGTTTCACGCCTGAGGGGTGGCTCAGCTCTAGATAGGCGTGCTGCCACAATCTGCATGGCCTGGTGGCGGAGCCAGTCTATGTGCCTAACAGGTATGGGTTGGACATAATGCATTTTGGGAAGCAAAGGCCTGCCATACTGGGCTACCATATTCACCCAAGCCGTGCATGTGAATCTCACGGCCAAGTGAAGCTCTCCGTTCTTCTTCAGGCCATTGGGTTGGAGGACCAGCAGAGGATAAAAATGAGTATACACCCTATCAGTTTCCAGAGTTGATAACCGGATTCTTACCTTTCCAATTCTCTGATCCCTTGCATCACTGCTCCCATTGATGTGATGGTTGTCAAAAACCCCAATTGTGATGACAGTGCATGGATCATAAACTTCCCACGTATATTGCTCATTCCATCGAGGGGTGAGTGTGTCAAGCAGAGTTCTGGTTCGAACCCACTTGTTGCCATACTTGGCCACGCAGTAAGCATCGGTGCTCCTACCTTCCCTGCCCTTCAGGGGCACCAAATTGCGGGCACTCAGTATCCCGAGTTCGAGGATGCCAATGTTTTTCTTCCTCAAATGTTTGGAGGATGGCTGAAGATCACTGCTGAAATGCGTGGACTCATCCAGCACATGGTACCCGGCCTCCAGACACATTCGGAGGTGAATCTTGCTCGAGAATTTCTCCTTCTTTTTCTCCGTTTCTTCCTCACCGACAGCACTGGGCCTGTGCAAATTGAACCAACGAGAATCAGGGAGCTTGCTGGTCTCGTGTCTGGGTGGAATACTTCTAACTGATATGATCTCCCTTCCCAAGATTTCAGCACTAGGACCCACTTTGTCCTCCACAGTCACAATGATGAAATCCTCAAATGGCTCGGCAGCCACAAACATAAGCTCGTCGTTCCAAACTGGGTTGGTGCTTCTCAATTGAGAAGGGCGGGTGAATCTCATCTGGTTCCCGAGCTGTACTCTAACAACAGCGTCCGGGGCTCTTCCTTTGTCGGAAGGAACAAGATCCTGAGCTTCGATGACTTGAATTCTAAGATAGAAAAGCTTGGGTGAGAAATATACCTTTGAGCGAGTGTTTGCAAGGTTGGAGTGGCCGACGTTGTGAGCGTCAGAGTGCCAGGCCTCCGGGAAGGACTCGTCGGCCTGTGTTCCCATCCAAACAGCAAGCATGATTTCGCCATTGTTGTAAACTTTTTGGCCCTTCTTGTCCTCCAATCTGTACCACTGAGGAGCCAAGGGGCTGTCTGGGGGCACCCGAAGAGGAATCTCAGTCAGATCAAACAGAGCTCTTCCAACAAAATCATCTTTGCCAATGTCCTTGTCCTTCACCGTCACTTCAAGCAAATTTGATTGCAACCTCTCCTTCGAGAAGGCAAAGATTGTCTTCCAAACGGGGTTCTGATTCTTGTCCAGGTGCTTGGTGAGGCCCTTGTAATTACCCACCTTGACTTCCACATAAGGGTCAAGGCTTCCCGAGATATCCATCACGGGGAGATCCCTTGCCTTCACCACATTAACGTACAAGTAATGCATCTGTTCCACCAAGTCGTAGGTGGTTGATATCTTGTCCCCTACTTTGTACCGCAACCGAGCCGCCAGAGGAGGACTTGTCTCTTCCAGTCCATAATCTGGGTTTTGCTTTGGGATTTGCATCAACATCACATTCGGTGGTCCAGCCTTTGCGAAGTCAGCCCTCCTCACCGTTTCCACTGCCGCCGCCTGGAACTGGGGCTGGGCCTTCGGTGCAGCAGCTGCAGCTGGTATAGAGTGAAAAGTCCTCACTTCCTTTTCTTTCTTTTTCATTTTCTTCTTCTTCTTCTCCTCCCCTTCACCAACCACGCTTTCCTCGTCTGCCACCATGTTGGGGTTTATTTCTTGCAGGGGAGTGTACTGATCCTCCTCCGGGGGAGGGGGAGGGCGATGTTGTTCAGCAGCAGCAGGATCAGCACTGCCGTCCTGGGGTTGCGGGGGAGGAAGAGGATCATGCAGCGCATAACACTTGAGAGCAATATCTCCCCTGATGTTTGAAAAGAGGCCACGTTTCTCAAGTGGGTAGCGTTCCACACGGGCCTGGGACTCCGATAGAGGGATGGAAGCACCTGAAAGCCTCACCCTTCCAAGGAAGTTGTTGTGGTTCCGATCATTGTGATTGTACACAACCACTTCAATTGTCTTGTGCGCAAGATCTCTCGGGTCATCGATGTGGAACACCAGCTTCTGGTTCCAATAAGGATTCAGCTCCTTGTGCTTTTTCTCAGTACTGTGCTGCTGCTCATCAAACTTCACCTCTACAAAGGGGTTGGCTGACCCTTCCCCGTCTTTGGGCATGAGGTCGCTTGCATCCACAACCTCCACCACCAGCTTGTTCATGGTGCGGTTATGGTCCAATTCAATTATGATCCGGGTGAGAGCGGTGATGATGAGGTGATGAGATATGCATATGCTCTGCTGATTTGGAGTATTTGGAGTGTGAAGACAGAAAGATTTGTTAGAAAGAGAAAGAAATGGGATATGTGTTGTACATGCTATTGCTAATGCTATTGCCACTGCTATTGATGTTTGGTGTGGTGGCCCCTTCTTTTCATGTGCCTTTTCTTTGGGGGAGATATTCTACTGGCTCCCCTACTTTCTATGTCCAAAACAGAATATTAAGAACATCCTAATCTCCCAAAAACATGCACAGCTACTGAGGAGGTGTGGATTTGAATAAATAAATGAATATTAATAAGAGGGTTGTCGTTGGTTTTGGATTATTAATGAAGGAGGTGTGGTTGAAGATGGAGATAAAGTTTGGGTGGATGGTTTTAAAATAATAATGGTGGTGGGGCACACGGAAGCTACCAAAACATTGAAGCACTGCAATGTTTGATAAATAATTTGAAAGCAGAAAAAGTAGAAATCTCGCTTTCAAAGGAGTTGATAAAGTTAATGGCGGTTTAGTATATACTGGAGGCTACGTTTGGTTTGAGAGATTAAAAGAGGTGAAAAGAAAAGGATTAAAGTCTGAAGGTTCAAAGTGGAATATGCAAATGGATGGTCCCAAACCAACTTTTCTATTTCCCACTTCCAAACCTGCATCTCAGTTTCGCATTCACTTCGTTTTCTCTTTTTCATTTCATTTTTCTTTTATTTTTATAGATCTAAATTAAAATGCTTACTTTTAAATTTTGTTAATATTTTGTTCAAAACGTGAACAATTAACCATTATTATATACCACGTCAATACGTAACCAGTTAACTATTATTATGTAATATAGGTTGAAAACAGTATATAATGATAAAACTGGATCGTATAGTAGAATGATATAATGTCATGTTAAATTAGTTTCAATGTCTCAAATTATTTTCAAAATTTCATTTTGAACATTAAACGATGAAAGGATTTTCTAGATAGAATTCTATGACTAGACGTTGCAGTATAGGTATTAGACGCTCTTTGTAGCTATACATGTATAGGTAGATACTCTTTGCAAATTATGCAGTTATATAAATATAAAAATAAGTTCTACTTTGATCGAATATTTTAATTAAGTATTAAATTTAAAAAATTATAACTTTCTATTTTGGGTATTAGACATTCAAATTTCATTGTAAAGTGTATATAAGATATCTCAATTCTTCTTCAAATTTAGGTGTTTAAAAATAATTAGAGATATTCATAATATGTTAAGAAGACAATTATTTTTGGGAATCCCTCATTCATTAATTAGAGATCATGTTCAATGAATCTTGGTAAATGATTCAATGAATATATTTAATAATGGTAATTTCAAAGTCTTGGAATTATACCTTAACTCTTGAAGACTATGAAGTTCAACCTAGAAAATTGAAGATAGTTTTTTCAAGGTATATTGAAAATGTGACAAACATTAATCATTCATTATTTCTTAAGAATTATTTCTTTTCTATGTATAAAGGAACTTGTGAGGAAGTGAAAGTCAAGCAAGGGAGAAGAGTAACATATAGAGTAAATGAGAGAATTGATATTCACTCATCATGTGAGACTAGAAATCCTAGTAAGAGGCTAGAAAAATATTGTATTCCATCCTAGTTAGATGAGATTAAGTGTTATCTTCATAGAGTAAGAGAAACGAATATTGTACTCATATTTTCATAGTGAAGACATTTTCTGGACTAGGTCTCGTGAATTTTTACTTCTCAAGTTGAGGAGGTTTCCATTGTTAAAAATTTTTGGTATCATTATTCTATTTTATTTTGTCTGCTTATTGTTTCTGCAAGTGCCTATTTTGTACCTACACAAAAGTGGAAGAATTAGTTATGATTTACCAACAATTACAAAATCTAACTTGAACAAATCTTCTAAAGATTGAATGATTTTCAAAACTACACCAAAGACAGGGGCAAACAAAGTATGTTTGAACTTCAGTTTCTTTCAATCATCCACTATTATTAAATCTTATTTCTCGTACTTCAGGTTTAGTGAACAATACATTAGACGATTATTTATTTAGATGCTTACTGTAGAACCCAATGATTTTAATCAGACACCTACTAGAACTCCAGAAAACACTGATTTTTAATTAAATGGTGATTGATTTCATATTTGAATTACCTTTTTCTATTTTAAGAATCTCTTAAATAACTATTGAATATGAAATTTATAGATTTCTATAATAGACACTCAAAATCTCTTCTTTCAAACATGATTTCGAAACTTTAAGATCTTCAAAATTTCCAGATTAAGATGTTTAAAAATTTAGAATGGTTTTATAATACAAAAAATTGTCTTAAAGTAAAAAGAAGCGTCTAATGGTACTATTCATAATGCGTATAATGATAAAAGGATGTCACAGTCGACAACGATAAAGAGAAAATGTAGTGAAAAATTGTATTACCATAGTTGTAAATTATGGTTAAGTGTATTTGATAATTGGTTAAATAAATATTATACTTTAAAATTTAAATATGTTCAACTAAGAATGTTATACATCGCTTACAAATGGCTTATGAACAAATAAGAGCAATTTCAGTTGTTCATCAGGTTGTATTGGGTGGAAAAAAAATTGGTTAACATAGTTGTAAAATATAATTAATTTTGTTTGTAAAATTTTGTTTGAGAGTTAGTTAAATAAGTATTTAAATTTAAAATGCATGGGCTACTGCATTAGATTTGGGTGGAAATGTTTTGGTTAACATAGTAGTCAAAAAACACTTAACTCATTTGGGAACTTGGATCAATATGCATTTTATTGTGAAAATCATGGTGATTTATCTAAGAATGATAATAACCACTTGGTGAATGTTTTCTAGAGTTAATGGTTCAATTTTTTATTCATTGAGATTTTGTGTGAGAAAAAATTATTGAATATATGATTGTGCATGTCTGAGAGAAATTGGGTTAACACAGTTGTAGAATGTGGTTAACTGTGTTTGAAAATTGGTAAAATAACTTTTGTAATTTCAAATTCATAGATGTTGGCTTGAAAAAGGACATGGTGGTGAATACGTTAAAAATGATAATAAGGTCTTTTGAAGTCAATGGTGCAATAGTTATTGATCCTTGGGACTTTAGGTGACATACTTGTATAAATTAGTGTGTTACATTTGGATGAAAAAACTGATAGTTAGCATAATTATGAAATGTGACTAACTCGGTTAGAATTTGGTTAAATGGATAACATAATTTGAAAAACATGGTAATTGACCTAAAAATGACAATGAACATTGGGTGAATAGTATACAAAGTCAATGCTTCAAGTTTTAGTGTAATTTATGACTTTGAGTGAGAGAATTTTATTTATGACATTCTTAAGTTGTAAAAAATTGGTTAACATAGTTATGAAATGTGGTTATCCATGATGAGAAATTGGTTAAATAGGCATTGTAGTTTGATAACCACACATGTTCACCTAAAAATGAGTTAAAAGTATTAGACATAAGTTTTTGTAGTAAGTTTAGGGACATAGGGTCAAAGAATGTTGGTAAAGATAACATCACTTGAAAAAAAAATTAGGTTGAGATAAATCTAAAATGTGGTTAATTATTGGTTAAAACGGTATTTTAATTTAAGAATCATGGTAACTAACCTAAGAATACCAATAAATTGTTATGGAGTCAATTGTTCAATACTTGTTGATACATGAAACTTTAAGTCGCATGATTTAATTAATTATTGTCATATGAGAAAGTGTAGGTTAACATAGTTTAAGATGTAGTTAAATTCATTAAAAATGTTGTTAAATGGGTATTTGAATTTAAAAATCATGGTAATTAATCTAAAAATTACAATTATCGATGAGTGAATGTCATATAAAGTAAAGACAATGCTTCAATTATTATTTTTTAAGAGTTTGGACGAGAGAATTTAATCATTATCTTGCATTTGGGTTAAAAAAAATGGTTTAACATAGTTATAAAATGTGGTTAACTATCTTTAACAATTGATTAAATAGAGAATGTTATTTGAAAATAGTAGAGAATCTCTTTCTTGGTTCCAAAAGATTAAAATCCCTAAACCCTAATGAAAAGATGAAAATGTTAGTGTAAAAGAAAATGAAGTTGATGAGAATAGAATGGAATGGAATAGAATGTCCTTGGATGGCGACACGAAGGAGTGGGTTGGTGGACAAGTGGCGAAGGCATAGGACAGGTGGCGGCACCTGATTCAATTTGAGCATGCAACGTGGCTTTAACCTTCCACCGAGTCCAATGCCACTTAAAACGGAACGACCAATCCCAAAACACACCAACCAACAACAACCTTTGAACAACAACAACAACAAAAATGATGAATGTTTTGGCGGTGACTCTGTTCTTCACTTCACTCGCCGCATCGGCCATTTTCTCTCCGCCGCCACCCACCCACCACAAGCAAGGAGCCAACACCATCGTCAAAGAAGGCCACCGTGTCGTGGTGGTTGAATACGACCAAGATGGCCATCACAACACCAAAATCTCAATCTCCCCAGACCAACCCACACATCATCACCACCACCAAGTTCCGGAAAACGGCCACGACAGGATCAGAGAGGCTGCCTCTGTTCTCCCTAACCTCGGTCAAGGCATTTCGCAGCCTCAAGATGCGGCTTTTCTGCATGCCCCCAAGGAGCTCATTTGCGATGCTTATGGAAAATGCAAGCACAGAGTCGCGGATGCCATGGAGAAGACCAAGGAAAAGGCTCAAGAGGTCCTCCAGAAGAAGAAGGAGGTGGCGCGCCATGTGGGTGATAATGTTGCCGATGCACTCAAAGAAACAAAAGAAAGCGTGCATGATAAAGCCCGTGATGTGCACGAATACGCGCAGGATACTGTAGAAACAGCGAAGAATCATGTGAATAGTAACGTCTCAGAGGCCAGGGATTATTTGCGCCGCCTCAAACATACCTTAAAATTGAGTTTTGGATCCTTGGAGAGCCTGAATTCGGTGATGGGGGTGGCCCATTTGCTGGGGTTTGCCACTTCTTATGGGATGTGTGTGTGGGTTACGTTTATCTCCAGCTACGTGCAGTCCAGGGCCATGGCGAGGCATCAGTTCGCAGTGATGCAGAGTAAAATCTACCCTGTTTATTTCAGGGCCATGGCTTATAGCACAGGGGTGGCTCTGTTTGGCCATGTCTTCGGTAATACGAACACTCTGCTCTCCAACAAGTCTCACGCATTGCAAACATACAATCTTCTGGCCTCTCTCGCCACTCTTTTCTTCAACTCTCTTTACTTGGAGCCTCGAGCCACCAAGGTACGCTTCCCATATCTTCTTCTTCATTCTTTTATCTCCACATCTTTCCAAGTTCTGATTCACTTCTTTCTTTTCTCCTTGCCATTCAGTTGATGTTCGAAAGAATAAAAATAGAAAAGGAGGAAGGAAGAGGCAGAGAAGATGTGACAGTGAGTGGTGAACGTGGCAGAACAGGTGTTAGAGAGCCTCAACGCACACCTGATGGTACAGGGCCTTCCATCAGCACAGATCATGATGCAGTGAGATCAAGAATAATCAAGCTCAACGACAAGCTCAAGAAATTGAATTCCTATTCCTCTGTCCTAAACATCCTCAATCTCATCTCTCTCACATGGCATCTCGTTTATTTGGCTCAACGGCTTCACCGCACTTGCTAAGCCATGCAAATTACCTTTTGTAGTAATCCTTGTTTTCTGTCTTGCTTTTTTTTTATCATGTGTTCATATTTGCAAATACTCCCGTCTGTATGTTTCAGGTTTATGAATACACTGTTTAGTGTTTAACACTGCTTGCAATGAAGTATATTTACCAAGTGCATAATATCGTCTATACTTGCATAAAATTAATTATCTCCATTTGGGCGTTTCAGTATTTCCTTTTAAAGACAAAATTAGCTATAATTATATGAAAGTAAATGGCAGCATCGTCAATGTTTTCAAATTATTAACTCACTGGACAGTTAAATAAAATAACTTGATCACAGTATTCATTACAAATTAAGAAAGTCGTAAAAAATCAATTATTTTTTACAATATAAGAAACATTTACACTGCTATCTGATTAAATTCCTGACCTGACAGACATAATTCTTCAGATAATTGAACAAAATTAAGCATTATGTAACTGACACAGCATCTTAAATACATCAGACCATTTTCTTCTTAGACAAATAACCAAGGATTCACAAGCTTGTCGTTAAGTTTCTATAATTTAAATGTAGTACTACCTATGCCACCCCCAATAATATGCCTATATGAATCTTTTAATTTATCCAGAGATATTAAAAAATATAATTAGCATCCCTTTAAAGTATCCAGAGAGTTTAAAAAATATATAATTAGCATCCGGAGTGTCTGCTTGATCACTAAAAAATCTGATAATTTATAACATAAATCGTCAGCCAGCCACTGCATGTACAATCAACCTTTACTCTTGAACCATACATCTACACCTCCGTTGGTGCTCTGTCAGTTCCTGCAATGTATCAAGTGTTTCAGTTCATGAAAGTTGGTCGAAACCCCAAAACGCCAGACAGAAATCAAAGTTACAAGAACAAATGCTGCCACACAAATAAGAGTACCTCAATTTGCTTTTGAAGAAACTTGACATAAGCTACCGCCTCATGTAACATATCTGCAGTGTTTGTTTGCTACAAGAACAAAAGCAACGCCACATTAAAGAAACATTAAAATGAAAATAAACTCCAACTCTAATATTTACATTTAACACTAGTTGAAAAAGATAAATAAATAATAAAAGAAAAAAACAACTAAACCAAGTATAAAAATGTTTTCTTTGACAAAGAATTACGGTCGTGCTAGAAAGAAAGAGATAACGTGGGGTAGAATGAGTACATTCCTAAAGCGTCAAAGAAACAGAGAGAAAAGAGCAAGAAGAAAAGAAATCAAACAGCTTGAGAGAGCAGCCTAATCACTTCACAGAATCATAAAAAAAATTCCTGTCAACCATTGGCTTTAACCAATGATGTCACCAGGAACAGGACTCCATCCAGCAAGAGAAAACAGCTGGAAATGATGTGAGAAATTCCAATATTATGCACCAATAGTTGGCCAAATAGCAGTGTTCCCTAAAGCTTGTTTGTTATTTCCTCCCAAAACCTCTATATAATACAGTGAGTAGAGTGAACAACAGGTCCTGAGGTAGCAGGCCAACCCTGAAGCTCCCACAGAAAGTATGCAGAGCCTATTCCAAATAGCCAAGCCACTTCATAATCATACCGGAAAATACTTTACATCAGGGGAACAAGTAGTATGCTGTTTTCGTGACCATAACATATCCTTAGTTTTGAATCCCATCAAGTTCTCTAGTCCAAACACGGACCTTAACCTTAGAGGAAGACTTCACTCTTAAAAAATTGATGGAGAAAACCAAATGCAAGCGTGAAGAATTATTCTAAGAGCCAGTTATTTTATTGGATTTCTGGGATGAAAGAAACGAATCAAATAAGGCTATCACATTTATGAACTCTGAATCCCCTGTATCATTAAGCTTTCTGCGAAAATCAAAGTTTTCTAATATAGTTAACAAACGAAAAAGCCAACCATGGAAGGGAAGAGAGATACTGAGCACAATGAAGTAGAAATACAACAAAATCAAGGGGAGATATACGGTAGAAAAGACTTTTCTTGACATAGGTCCTCACTGTGTTCAGGTGTGAGTTAACTGACTCCAAGTGTCTAGAAGAATTGGGCGGGAGAGAACTAATGAAAAAATGCACAGCAGAAGCTCACATCTGAGAATTGAGGTCAAGTTTGTTTAATTAAAGAATATACATGCAACAAGATTCTGGCCTCCATCCAATTGTTGATTTATTCACAATGAATAGCATCTAATATCAATTCCAAAAATACTTTAATTTTAAGGGTTTTGTTATTGAGTGCCCTAGGCCCCGTTAAGGAGCAGATAATAAACTCTGTTAATACTTAACCAGTATGAAATGGTGAGTTATGGATACAATAATTAGGTTCCTTTTCATAATAGTTTTTACTTTTGTTTCCTTAACTGGTTAACTCGAAAAATGCTTAGCGAATTCCTAATTTTTAAATAAAAAGGAAAATAGTTGCTAAGCGGATATGGCGCTTTTCTTCAGAGTTCAGACACTATTTCTGCATAACAGAAATCCAGGGTAGGTTTCGTCAAGATCCCAATCCAGTGATCATTACAGATCATGCGAGTCCCATGAAGTTTATTTCTGACATGCTTGTTTGACACAAACAGCTGTTTTTTTTTTTTTTAATTTGGATTCCAGAAGTCCTATATATCACTATTTTGGAGGATGCTTAGGTTTTGTTCCTATAAGCTTTGTGAATGGTGAAATAGATGCAGCAGATAATGAGTTTTAAAATGAAATAGTGGTGTTAAGATAAGACGGAAATAGAACCTTATCCATGTTTGGGACAAGTTCTTGAAGCTTTCTGATGCGGTCACTGATACGAGTCCTGCGAACCCTTTCGGCAATACTCCTGGGATGCGTAGCACAGCCACGCTTGGCGCGAACTCTACAGGGTGCCGCCGAGTCCTCAAACATGAACATGTCCATTTTGATGTGGGGGGGAGAAGCATCACGTTCCTGAACACACACACATGCATTATTAAGAGGAGCTGATGAGGCAGAGAAGGAATAATAGAGGCAAGAAGGCAAAAGCAATTGAAGGCACCTCGGGTGCGATTGGATTGGGGATGGGCATGGAGGTGGGAGGGTAATCCTGTATTTCATAGTTTTGGCGTTGGCGTTGGCGTCGGGAAGGAGAGGGAGCTGCGATGGTAGAAAGCAACTGGGTAAAGGTCAAGGTCTCTTTTTCAGCTTCTTCGCTTTCTTCTTGCTCTTCCTCCTCCTCTTCCTCTTCCTTCAAAAGGACTGATTCTAACCAGGCGGCCGGAGTTGAGCGGAAGCTGGGAAGTCTGGCGGCGGAATTGGGTTGCATGGCCCTGATTCTGATGCGTGGGGGTGGGGGAATGGGGGTGGAGCAGAGTACAGCAGAACAGAGCCTCTGTTCTCTCCTATGGATTAGTGGACTAGTGGACCTCACATTCCATCTCTCTCCTCCAATCCACTTCACCCTGCTGTAAGGGGCCCACCTTTCACCTTCATGTTTCACCTACACTCAATCAATTATTTGTTTTTATTAATAATTAGGATAAAAATATTTTAATTCAGAAATGAACTGGAAGGTTTGGAAGAGGTCTAAATCAAGAAATAAAGAGAAAGGAAAGAAATTTTGGGGGATTTATTAGGAAGAGTGGAAGAGAAATTAAGGTGAAGGAGAATCGGAGGATGGGGAAGGGATTGGAAGAAGCAGTGAGAGCAGAGGAGGAGGAGAGGGATGATGTGGTGGACGGTGCGGTTGACTTCAGAGGTGGAACCGCCGTGAGATCCAAAACTGGGTCGTGGAGATCCGCTGGGCTTATCATAGGTAAGGTAGTGATTAATTGAAGTTGAAGTTGAATTAAGGAGGAATTTAACATGAACATGTGTGAAATCGGAATCAGGTGTGGAAGTGGCGGAGAGAATTGCGTATTATGGGATTCAGGGGAACATGATATCGTATCTCACCGGGCCTCTCCGTCAGAGCACGGCCACCGCCGCAGAGAACATCAATGTCTGGTCGGGAACTGCTTCATTGCTTCCTCTGCTTGGGGCTTTCCTCGCCGATTCCTTTCTCGGCCGCTACCGCACTATCATACTCGCCTCCCTCGTCTACATCCTGGTCACTCACTCACTCATTCTTTCAATTTCCTATTTTAACATCAAGGATATTTAATATATTTCAATAATTTATTATGTTCAATACTGAATTTAACAGCTAAAATAATAAAGAATCACGAATATCTAATTTAATACAATAATAAGTAAATTACTTTTTACTCATACTAATCCCTATCATAAATAGGAAAAATAACTTTTAGTCCTTAGGTTGACTTGATATTAATTTTTTTCTTTAAAATATAAGTAAGAATAATGAAATTATTGTCATGTAGCCAGTTTCATTATTATTGAACTGGTTTCAATTTTGTTTGATTTGTTTTTAAATCTGACAAAATACCATTCACTATTCACTATTCAGATGGTCTTTAAAGTAAATAAAAAATTGAAAATAAAGTTAAAATTACGAATGGTTAAAAACTACTCATTGTCTAGAAGAATTTATAAAGTGTCCCAGCACTTTGGCATAACTACTTTTTTTTTTTACGTGATGATAAGTTCAAAATTAGCCGAGTCAAACGTCATGTTAAACGTATTTTTAGTTTTATCTTCCCTTTCAGTAGTAATAATAATTACACTTTTAAATTTCTCTTAAATTTTTTCAGGATGTATACTATTTTTGTAAAACTGGTTTCAATTAATTTTACAAAGTAATGTTAATATATTTAATTTATTCATTTTATTGTTAAAAAACGTAATTTATTTCAACATATAATCTTTAATAATACTAAAATGTCTATTTGTGCTTTGGTTTTTGACTTAAACATGTTTAGTCACCTTCAAAACATAAACAATTTCATGTGATACTTTAAAATTGCTATTGCAATTAAATTCAGTGGTGTTTTGGTAATAAGACCAGAAATAAAAACGTGTCCTTCATAATAAAATCGAACTGTATGCACTTGGGTTGCTTCTGCTTCACTTTGATGTTTGAACAGGAACTTCAATTTTAGGGCTTTCTTAATTGAAGGAGCCAAATCATTGAAATTTATTTCGCTCGTGAACGACTTAGTTAAAGAAAAGATTGTGCATTCTGTATTATTTATTTTAAATAATAGGTTATAGTTTGATATCATGATTTTATTATACTCATTTCCATTATGTTTCTGCTTTTCTCAGCGATCTTGAATTGCTAGTGAATGGAAAATTAAGTAAAAGTTTGATTGTGAAGGATGTGTTCTTACATTGTTTTGATGTTAATCCATGGCTTAATATGAATTACAGGGACTAGGACTGTTAACACTATCAGCTATGCTTCCTTCTCTCTCCAACTCTGAATGCCAAGTCGACAATGAACTCAAATCATGCTCTCCTCCTCGCTCGCAAGTGATTTTGTTATTCATCTCCCTTTATTTGGTCGCCATTGGGCAAGGTGGACATAAGCCCTGTGTTCAAGCTTTTGGAGCAGATCAATTCGATGAACAACATCCAAAGGAGCACAAAGATAGAAGCTCGTTCTTT